>Ga0316193_10000003_pt1 | contig 108246 bp, 110 predicted proteins | sample MerIslsedime2_MG_FD_207735 | JGI IMG/M metagenome (GOLD analysis project Ga0316193, IMG submission 207735) | Coastal sediment microbial communities from Maine, United States - Merrow Island sediment 2 | ecosystem: Environmental > Aquatic > Marine > Coastal > Sediment | place: USA: Maine... | reverse complement strand
GAATTCTTCAAATTTTCCATTGGCGGCACGTGGAATGTCGTCAACTTCAATAATGTTGACGTTGAATGGATAGTGAAATTTTTTCTGGACAATAGCTTGAACCTCATCTTTTTCTGCGTCAGTAAATGGGCGTACAGCGACTATTTTGAGATCAATATCATCCAGTGTTTTTTGGTGTGCCTGAAATTGCCGGATGTGATCAAATTTTTTAAGATCTGACTGAATCTCCGGGAAAAATCGTTCGCCATTTTTTAACACGCACAGGTTTCGGTGGCGTCCCAGTATACGACTCAATACAGGAAGGGTGCGCCCACATGAACAGGGTTCCCCAACTTCCGCATAGTCGCCAATTTCATATCGGATCAGCGGCGTCGCGAAATTATGCAGCGTAGTAATTACGACCCTGCCGATCATACCGGGTTTACAGGGTTCACCCGCGGGATCCAGTATTTCTACACGGACATTTTCAACCTGAACATGAAGATTTTCGTTGTCCGGGCATTGATGGGCAATGATGCCAATTTCTCCTGCGGAATAAGTATCTATGACCGGGGCATTCCAGACCTCTCGCAAGGTTTGGCGAACATTCGCGGAAACGGCCTCGCCAAAAGATCTCGCTTCAACAAGATTGCGCGGTAAAACCCCCGTTTCCCGACTTCGTTCAGCCAGAAGCATCAGGGTATATGGGTGGGAAAAGACATAAGACGGATCTTCAGCTATAAACTGTTCAAATAGCTCGGAAATAGGCAGGTTAATGTCCAGAAGCTGGGAGGGACCTGACCAGGGTAAGGCCGACCATCTGGAGGGTGTCGCTTTGACTCCTGACTGTTGAGCGGTGCGTATGTTGACATTTTTTCGTGTCACATCCCGGCGATGCCAATAGTGTGCTCGCAAGGGATGCGCCATGCCTATGATCTTTCTGAGAGCAGTAGTCAAAATTTCAATAGGTTTACCGGTTGAACCTGATGAGCGTTGAATTTGAACGCTGCCGTGTTCAGGTGGAATCCGGGTTGAGTGTAGAGTCGTCGTTGCCGTCTGAATGTCTGACCGGGTTAATATTGGGATAGCGGAAAAAAACGTTTCGTCCAGGCCCCCATCAGGTATGTGCTCAATCCCGGTCAATTTGTCCCGATAATAAGGTACGGTGTCATAGGCATGCCGCAGGACTCGCTCTATTTGACGGAGTTGATGGCGGTTTTGCTGGCCTGGCGGCATTTTTTCGATAAAGTGCATCTGTGATAGAACACTCATGGCCTTTGCGATGCTGGGCAGGGGAAGAATGGGCCAGTGGTTTGTTAATGGTCCGACTGATGAGTGTTGTGCCGCAGTGTCTTTTTTAGGCCTTGCCTGGGGTCTTTTTCTCTTTTTTACGAAACGATTCTTGTTGTGTTTTGACATTGACACTAGCCGCTTTGTGATGCACTTTTTGGCTGATACCGGATGAGTGTAGCGTCAAGCTTTATTGATGCCAATGGATAGATTTCTATCCAGAGAAATATCTTTCTTCGGTACGTCCTGCCAAGAAACCTGGCATTTGACCTTGGTAGAGCAACCGAAACATTGGGTCTGAAGCAGGTTTCTTACGACTAAGAATCCAGTAACGGGAACGAAATCGGGAGATAGGAAATTGACAGATCTGAACAGTAAATGGGCCCTGATCACAGGCGCCAGTCGCGGCGTCGGAATGCGCGTGGCCAGGGCACTGGCAGAGCAGGGGTGCAGAGTCATCGTGCATGCACGCAAACTGGAAAACACAGAGGTTTTGTTGCAGGAGTTGAATGCTGCAGGCTCTGAGGCTTATGCCGTTGCAGCCGAATTGGATTCTGATGCCCAGGTTAAACGGCTCATCGAAGAAGTGCGTGAGATCACCGGGGATCATCTTGATATTCTGTATAACAATGCCGCGGTCATGACACCGCATCGGCTTACTTTCGAACCTGAAATCGGGGACTACCAAAAAAGTTTCATGGTGAATTCCATCGTTCCGGCGAAGTTATGCGATACATTTTTGCCGGCGATGATCGATCGTGATTGGGGACGAATCGTCAACGTGTCTTCCGGAATAGCGGATCAGCCAGAGTTGATGCCCTACAGCTGTTCAAAAGCCGCGTTGGACCGGTATGTTCGCGACATGATTCCAACGCTCAAGGGGACCAACGTGCTGATGAACCTTCTCGATCCAGGGTGGTTGAGAACCGATATGGGTGGTGATGAAGCACCGAATCATCCCGATTCAGTCCTTCCCGGCGCCCTGGTGCCTGTGCTGTTGGATCAGGAAGGCGGCAGCGGTGTGATGTACAACGCCCAGGATTACACACATTGAAAATTGAAATTCAATGACGGTAGAAGAATTTGAGGTGTCCCGGTTTATCGGCGCTTCAAAAATTTCCTGGCAGACTGTTGAAGATATACTGATCGCCCACCCGAACGGAAAGGGCAGGAGGAATCGATGCGGGGTTTGAGCGGTAAAAACGTGCTGGTGACCGGCGGGGCCAGCGGAATTGGCCAGGCAACGGCGACCCGATTCCTGGAGGAGGAGTGCAATGTATGCGTGCTTGACCGCAGCGCAGAAGCGCGCAAGCGGGTTGCCGCTGAGTTGCCGGGCCTGGCTGGCGTCTTCAAGGTGGATGTTTCGAACCTGCAACAGGTGCAGGCGGCGTTTGCAGAAGCCATCAAATGCATGGGTTCGGTAGATGTCGTCATCAACAACGCCGGCATCAGTATCCGACACGGTTTCCTGGACATCACGCCGGAAGAATGGGACGAAGTGCTGGATGTGAACCTCAAGGGTGCCTTTTATGTTGCCCAGACTGCCGCACGGCACATGGTGGACAAGGGTTCGGGCGTCATTCTCAATACCGCTTCCACAGCAGGCACCACGGGCTATCCGCATTATGCGGACTACAGTGCCAGCAAGGGAGGAGTGATTGCACTGACTTACGCCATGGCCCTGGAACTGGCCCCTACGATCCGCGTGAACGCTATTTCACCCGGCTACGTGCTCACCCCGATGCAGCGCGCCGAGTATTCGGATGCCATGCTGGATGCGGTGAATCGCAAGATTCCGCTGGGTCGGCATGCGAAGCCTGCCGAAATTGCCGCGTTGTTCGCTTTCCTGGCGTCGGAAGACAGCGCTTTTGCCACCGGGCAGGTTTATGTAATGGACGGCGCGGAGACCACGGGCGGCCTCTGCAGCCAATGGAAACACGATTAAAGGATATTGCCATGAGACTGGAAGGTAAGGTTGCTCTGATCACGGGCGGGACATCAGGTATCGGTAGTGCGACGGCTGAACGCTTTGCACGCGAAGGTGCCGCGGTGGCTTTGACCGGCCGCAATACCCAACACGGGGAGCAGGTGGTTGCGAACATAACCGGGAACGGCGGCGAAGCCCTTTTCATCCGCGCCGATGTGCGCTTTGCTGACGATTGCAAAAAGGCGGTTGAGCAGACGCTGTCCCGCTTTGGCAGGATTGACATCCTGTTCAACAATGCCGGGGTTTTTCATCCTCGCTCGGTGGTGGAATGCACGGAGGAGGAATGGGATGAAACCATCGACTCCAGCCTTAAGGGCGCCTTCCTGATGTCCAAGTATGCGCTGCCTTCGATGATCGAGCGCGGCAGTGGCTCGATCATCCATACCAGTTCGGGCTGGGGGATTCTGGGCGGGGACAAGGCCGCCGCTTACTGCGCCGCCAAAGGTGGGCTGATTATCATGGCAAAGGCGATGGCAATTGATCACGGACCTGACGGGATCCGGGTGAATTGTGTCTGTCCGGGCGATGTCCTGACCCCGATGCTGCACGACGATGCTGCCAAGCGGGGCATGTCCTGGGATGATTACGCAGAAGGCGCGGCGGGCCGGCCACTCGGACGGATCGGCAAAGTGGAAGAGATTGCAGACGCTGTAGTGTTCCTGGCGTCCGATGAATCCTCTTTCATCACCGGCGAGTCGCTGGTCGTTGACGGTGGCGGGGTTGCTGGCTGAGACTTATATAAGTGGGGTAAACAGCACCCTGTGACATGAACGCGCAGATCCTGCCGAATCAGAAAAAATCTTTCATATGCACGCGACAACTTGAGCAAGCAAAAAGAAACCCCGCACCAAGCGGGGTTTCTTTTATGGCTTGAAGCCAGGGTTTGTGATGAGGCAAAAGCCTTACATCATGCCACCCATGCCGCCCATACCGCCCATGTCCGGAGCACCCATTGGCGCTTCATCCTTAGGAAGATCAGCAACCATGGCTTCGGTGGTGATCATCAGGCCGGCAACCGACGATGCGTTCTGCAGGGCTGAGCGCACGACCTTGGTCGGGTCCAGGATGCCTGCTTCGATCATGTCGGTGTATTCGCCGGTAGCGGCGTTATAACCGTAGTTGCCTTCGCCGTCTGCTACCTTGTTCAGAACAACGGAGCCTTCCTCACCGGCATTGGTGACGATCTGGCGCAGCGGTTCCTGCATGGAGCGCATGGCGATGGCGATGCCCACGTTCTGGTCTTCGTTGTCGCCTTTCACTTTGGCGACGGCCGCCAGTGCACGAACCAGCGCCACACCACCACCGGGTACGACGCCTTCTTCAACAGCGGCGCGGGTAGCGTGCAACGCGTCTTCAACGCGGGCTTTCTTTTCTTTCATTTCCACTTCGGTGGCAGCACCGACCTTGATCACGGCAACACCGCCGGCCAGCTTGGCCACGCGCTCCTGCAGCTTCTCACGGTCATAGTCAGAAGTAGACTCTTCGATCTGGGCGCGGATCTGGTTGACCCGGCCTTCGATCTGCTCGGAAGATCCGGCGCCATCGATGACGGTCGTGTTTTCCTTGGTGATGCTGATCTTCTTGGCAGAACCCAGCTCTTCCAGCGTGGCCTTCTCGAGGCTCAGGCCGACTTCTTCGGAAATCACGGTGCCACCGGTCAGGATGGCGATGTCTTCCAGCATGGCCTTACGGCGGTCGCCGAAACCAGGAGCCTTGACGGCTGCAACCTTGACGATTCCGCGGATGGTGTTCACCACCAGCGTGGCCAGGGCTTCGCCTTCCACGTCTTCTGCGATGATCAGCAGCGAACGGCCGGACTTGGCAACGCCTTCCAGCACGGGCAGCATTTCACGAACATTACTGATCTTCTTGTCATGCAGCAGGATGTAAGGCTCTTCCAGCTCAACACTCATGGTTTGCTGGTCGTTGATGAAGTACGGTGACAGGTAGCCACGGTCGAACTGCATGCCTTCTACCACGTCCAGTTCATTGGCCAGGCCGGAAGCATCTTCAACGGTGATCACGCCTTCTTTACCAACCTTGTCCATCGCCTCGGCAATGATTTCACCCACTTCGGTGTCCGAGTTGGCGGAAATTGAACCTACCTGGGCAATCGCTGCGTTGGTGGTGCAAGGTGTGGACTGACCTTTCAGGGCCTCGGTCGCAGCAATGACTGCTTTGTCGATACCGCGCTTCAGGTCCATCGGGTTCATGCCGGCAGCGACGGCTTTCATGCCTTCGCGCAGCATGGCCTGGGCCAGCACGGTAGCGGTCGTGGTGCCGTCACCGGCCACGTCAGAAGTCTTGGAAGCGACTTCCTTGACCATCTGTGCACCCATGTTCTCGAACTTGTTCTCAAGTTCGATTTCCTTTGCGACTGAAACGCCGTCCTTGGTCACGGTCGGTGCGCCGAAGGCTTTGTCCAGAACCACGTTACGGCCCTTGGGACCGAGCGTAACCTTGACTGCGTCAGCCAGGATGTTGACACCGGCGATCATCTTGCCGCGGGCGTCTTCACCAAATCGTACGTCTTTTGCACTCATTCTATGTGCTCCTCAAATTACAAATTCGTTGATCGGGAGGCTGTTCAGCCTTCGATGATGGCCATGATGTCGTCTTCGCGCATGACGAGCAGTTCTTCGCCATCCACTTTGACTTCAGTGCCTGAATACTTTCCAAACAGCACGGTATCACCGGCTTTCACATCCAGCCCACGCTGTTCGCCGCTGTCGAGCACCTTGCCGTTACCTACAGCCAGGATCTCACCACGGATTGGTTTTTCAGCCGCGTTATCGGGAATCACGATTCCCCCGGCGGACAACTTTTCTTCCTCTACGCGTTTTACAATGACGCGGTCATGCAAAGGACGAAGTTTCATTTCAGAATCTCCCAAAATTTACAAACGTTTCTAATGGTTAAGCCAGTGGACCATGCCCGCCGGCGACAATACTTGCCTGTCTATGGCGATTCGCCATAAGTACAGCCTGTCGAGCCAAATGGGGTTGTGCAATTTCCAATTCAAGGCTTTGGGCCATAATGATGTATAAATAATCATGGACAGAAACCGGGATCATGCTAAATTCGCGCCCTGATGTCCTCTTCCGTCATTGATCTCAACGAACCGCAAAAAGCCGCCGTCCTGCATACTCAAAGCCCGTTGCTGGTAGTGGCTGGCGCCGGCAGTGGCAAGACCCGGGTGATCATCGAGAAAATCGTGCACCTGGTGAGGAATCGCGGTCTGCCGGGTGCGCGTATTGCAGCAATTACGTTTACCAACAAGGCAGCCCGCGAGATGAAGGAGCGATTGAGCAAGAGGCTGGGCAAGGAAAAGGCCGCGGAGATCACGGTCTCCACGTTCCATTCGCTGGGCTGGAAGATCCTGCGAACCCACCATGCTGAACTTGGCTACCGCCCCGGCATCAGCATCCTCGATGAAAATGATAGCCAGACCGTGGTGCGGGATTTGTTGCCGGAGGGAACACCACCGGATAGCGTCAAGCTGGCGCGTGCGCAGGTATCGCGCTGGAAAAACCAGGCACTGGCGTCAGGCGACGTCGATTCGAATTTCGACAGCGGCGGCGAGCAGGCGATCTGGAGCCTGTATCAGCGCTATGAAGAGCACCTGAAGAATCTAAACGCGGTCGATTTCGATGACCTCATCCTGCAATCGCTGCGGGCGCTGAGGCAGCAGGAGATCCGCCTGAAATGGCAGCAGGAGATCCGCTACCTGCTGGTGGATGAGTACCAGGACACCAATGAAACCCAGTACCAGATGCTGCGCCTGCTCGCCGGAGCTGACGGCCGGCTGACGGCCGTGGGTGACGACGACCAATCCATTTACGGCTGGCGTGGAGCACAACCGGAAAACCTGCAGCAGCTGGCCAGGGACTATCCGCAGCTCGAGATCATCAAGCTGGAGCAGAACTACCGGTCATGCGGCACCGTGTTGAAAGCGGCCAATGCGCTGATCGCAAACAACCCCCATGACATTCAGAAGCGATTATGGAGCGGGCTGCATGAAGGGGAGCCCGTCCGGGTCATTCCCTGTGGCGACGAGCTGGAAGAGGCCGGTATGATTGCCGCCGAGATCCTGCACCGGCAGTATACGAGCCGCGCCCGCTGGGGTGATTTTGCGGTACTGTACCGCGGCAATCACCAGTCCCGTGTGCTGGAGCAGGCTTTGCAGGAACAGCGCATTCCCTATCACCTGTCAGGCGGCACTTCGTTTTTCGAACGGACCGAAATCAAGGACTTGATGTGCTATCTGCGGCTGGCGGTCAACCCGGATGACAATACGGCCTTCGTGCGCATCATCAACACACCCAGGCGGGATATCGGTGTGACTTCACGCGGCATCATCGCGCAGCATGCGGGACTCAGGCACATCAGCCTGTTTGAAGCCGCTCAGCTGCCAGCCTGCCAGGAAGCCCTGAAACCCCGCAGTGCCGAAAGCCTGAGGCACTTCTGCAAGCTGATCATCGAGACGGGGGACCGGGGTGAGCGCTCCGATCCGGTCGAAGCGGCCCGTGACCTGATCAAGCATATCAACTACGAACACTGGGTTCGTGACCAGACCGACAATCCGGTCCTGGCCGAGCGAAGAATGGAAAACGTCCGGGAACTGTTGGCCTGGCTCACGCGCCTGCAGGAAGACAACCCGGGCCAGGGCCTGACAGACCTGATGGGCAGGCTCTCTTTGTTGACCAGCCTCGACCAGGACAAGGAACCGGGCCAGGAAGTCCGGTTAATGACACTGCACGGCTCCAAGGGACTGGAGTTTCCCCATGTGTTCATGGCGGGTGTTGAAGAGGAACTGCTGCCACATCGCAACAGCATGGAGGAAAACGGTGAGCAGGAAGAGCGCCGCCTGATGTATGTCGGCCTGACGCGTGCCCGGGAGTCGCTGACACTGAGTTTCGCAAAAAACCGGCGGCGCTACGGTGAGGTAGTTTCCTGTGATCCCTCACGATTCCTGGATGAGTTGCCACCGGAACTGCTTGAATGGCGTGGAGAAGACAAAGCGCTTGACCACGAAAGGACCAAAGAGCGTGCGGCCAGTCACCTGGACAAATTACGCGAGATGTTCACCTGTATATGGCTGGCCTGCCTGCTCGGGTTCAGTCCGGTGTCGAAAGCTGATGTCCCTGGCGATCAGCGTGCCGAGGTTGAGCACCTGATCGGCTATCTGCAGAACAGCGATTGCCGGATGATTCGCAATGGCAAAAGCTATTCAGGCAAAGATGGGGCAATGCATGTCCGGCGAAAATATGATCATTTCAGAGACAGGATTTCCAGCACCGAGGATTTCGTCGAGTACTCGGCCAGTAAGAGCACAATGAGCGGAAAATTATATGCAGTTCAATGTCAGGGAGCCGAGCCGGTATCCAGCTCAGAGTGGTTGCTTCAGGAGCTTGAGGATTTCCGGCGTCGTTAGGATCATTGCGTCTCAACTTCGGGATTCGTTGGCCTCTGCACAGCGGATACATAGAATAACGGTGGGATCGACTTTTAGCCGCGCAGCGGCAATTTCATCACCGCATTCCCGGCAATAGCCATACTCATCATTTTCCAAACGCCGCAGCGCCGCTTCGATTTGCAACAGTTTTTGCCGTCTGCGCCGGCCGGTTTCCTTCGACATGGCCTGCGCCTGCAAGGCGTCCATCCTGGAAAGTCTGCCCACCCGCGTCTGGTCCAGTTCCACGGTCTGTTCTGCCTGTTCGCCGGTTTCCTCCGCTTTCAACAGCGCTTCTCTCAGATCGATCAGGGCTTTTTTGTGGTCAGTTTTGCTCATGTTCTCGCTCATGGTAGCGGGTTCAGTCGTCATTTGGTTGTAACCTTTTCCATTTCACTGCGTTTATGCTGATGAGATGAGCAGAAAGTTCAATAAATGGGTCAGGGAGTACCAGAACCAGGCATGGACGCTGGCGCGTTATCTGCTCAAGGATCCGGCGGAGGCCGAGGATGCCTGCCAGGAGGCGTTTGTGAAGCTCTGGAAGAACCAGGACGCCATCGATCCGGACAAGATCCGGCCCTGGCTGATGAAAGTCACCCGCAACGGTTGCCTGGACCGGCTACGGCGCAGGCACCCGACCGAGGAACTGCAGGAATGGCACGAGCCCAACACCGTCGCCGGACCCATGCAGGGAATGCACCAGAGCGAACTGGGGTCGTGGCTGAAAAACACGATCAACAGCCTGAAGGAACCGTACCGCTCGCTGGTGGTGCTCAGGGACGTGCACCAGCACAGCTACGAAGAAGTCGCAGCCGTGCTTGAACTGAACATGCCGCAGGTAAAGACCTACCTGCACAGGGCAAGAAAACAGTTGCGGGAGCAGCTGGCCGAGGTAAGACCATGAACAGAGATGACAAAACACTGGACGCGCAAATGGATCACTTGTTGAACCAACTTAAGATCGAGAAAGCGCCTGCCAGCCTGACACGCAAGTTGAAGCAGATTCCTCGCGAACACCGTGAGAAGAAGCCGCTTCTGCCCTGGCTGTTTCCCGGCCCTCTGCCAAAGTGGGTCATGGCCCCGGCTTTCGCCGCGGTGCCGCTGGCCTTTCTGGTGGTAGTGCTGATGCAGCCACGCCAGCCTTCCCCGCAGGATATTGAACAGGCGAGACAGGACCTGGTCGTTGCATTTACTTACCTCGACAAGGCGGGCCTTCGAACCGGCAACCAGATTCAGAGCGTGCTTGGCGGCGAATTGCGTCATAACGTCAAGGACAAACTTTCAGAACACATTCCCTTTACCGAACAATCTTTACAGGAGGAAAGCTCGTGAAAACTTCAATCTTCAGAAAAATCCTGACCGTGTGCGCAACGCTGATGATCAGCTTGCCCGCAATGGCCCAGGAAGACAGTCTCAAGGACTATCCCGGCTACGTCGACTTTGGTGAACTGAGCAGCATTTTCGGCGAACCCAGCGTGCAGATCTCTGTCGGAGAGTCGCTGCTCGGCCTGGTCAGCTCGCTCAGTGCGAGCGAGGACCCGGAGGCTGCTGAACTGTTCAACCGTCTCAACGGTGTACGGGTCAATGTATTTGAAACGACGTCAATGGCCAGCGGCGCGGTCGATTACGTCAAGGAAACGGCCAGCACACTCAATAAACTTGGCTGGGAGCCGGTGGTGACGGTCAACACCGCGGATGAGCAGGTGCGCATTTACATGATGATCAATAACGACCAGGTCGAAGGCATTACGGTAATGACGGTGGAGGAGACCGAGGCCGTGTTCATCAACGTGATCGGCAGCATCAGTCCCGAAGAACTGGGCAAGGTGATGAACAACTTTGACATCGATATCAATGGCGGCCACGACGGTCATGACGATGACGATGCGACGGGGTAATAGTACGATCCGGCAGGTTCTTGTCCGGGTTATGGGGCTCGCTGGTCTGACGCTTGCCCTTAGCGCCTGCGGCCTGACCGCGTCCAGGAGCAGCGAAGGCTATGCCGACCTGGAGTCGCTGGGTATGCGTGATACGGATACCGTGATGACGTTATCGATCGGGCCATCGCTGCTGCGATTTGCCGCCAGTCATATCGATGACGAGCCGGAAACCCGTGACTTGCTCAGGAGCCTGGACGGTATTCGGATCAGGATCTACGAGATCAACGGTGATGCCAGCCGGGTCGCGACACGCATCAATGCGATGAGCGGAAACCTGCAGGCAGATGGCTGGGAGCCTGTTTTGCTGGTTCGGGAAGAAAATGAAACGACACATATGCTGATCCGAATCCGGGATCAACAGATTTGCGGCATGACGGTGCTGGTCTCAGACGGAGAGTCTGAAGCCATCGTCATTAACCTCATGGGCGAAATCAAACCGCAGCAGTTTGGCGATGTGATGGTGGCCCTGGATGTGGGAACTCCGGGCGTAGAGAACGTGAAGGTGGCAGAAACTGAAGAGAGCTGATCAGGGATCGTCGCGAACGATCACTGTATCGGCAACCGGGATGATCTCGTCGGCCGGCAATTCAGCTCTCTGTGCGTGCTCCATAATCGCGTCTTCGTCCTCGGCCTGATAAATACAAACCGTACCCAGCGTTCCGTCTTCTTCATTCAGTACGTAGGACCGGATCCACCTGACCTGGTCCGGCATTTCTTCATCGCCGATCTGCCTCGCAACTGCTGCGGCATCGTCCAGCTCTTCTCCGGTTCGCCAACCGCCTCTACGTAATATGACGAATGTCTGCATTCGGTTTCTCCCTGGCAATAAGCCTAAGCATAGGGGAAAAAAAGATTGAATAATACAAGGTGCCCCTCCAAACTCTTTGGCATGCGTTATTTCATTTTATTCCTCACATCGCTGGTCTGCGCGGCATGTATGGCGCAAGGCCCGTACGTTGAGCTCAAGAACAGCCGTTTTACCGTGGAACTGGCGGAATCACAGGAGAAGCAGGCGCTGGGTTTGATGTTTCGGGAATCCATGCCCGATGATCACGGCATGCTGTTTATTTTTCCGGGAGAGGGTATGCGCAGCTTCTGGATGAAGAACACCAAAATCCCCCTGGATATTTTCTATTTTGACGAAAACCTCAAGCTGGTCAGCGTGCAGGAAAACGTGCCGCCATGCCGTTCGCAAAGGTGTCCAGGCTACCCCAGCACCGGCCCTGCCAGGTATGTCCTTGAATTGAATGCCGGAAAAGCGGCCGAATTGGGCGTCAAGCCGGGTGATGTACTGCAGCTTTACCTCGATTTTTGAGCGCATTCAATTTGATGTTAATGTAAAGGAACCAGCAGGCTCCCGGATCGCGCTGAGGGTTCTGCCTGGATCATTATCTTTTTCGAAAGCAACTGTTTAGGAGAGAAAGCTATGGCTGGAAAATTCGTGGTATTCAAAGGTAAGGACGGGCAGGATTATTTCAGGCTCAAAGCCGGAAATGGAGAAGTTATCCTCTCGAGTGAGGGCTATAAGTCCAGGAGTTCCTGTGCCAACGGTATTGAATCGGTTCGCAAAAATTCACAGGATGAAGGTCGCTTTGAAGTCAAAACCGCCAAAGATGGCAGAGAGTACTTTATTCTCAAAGCCGGCAACGGGCAGGAAATTGGCCGCAGCCAGATGTACAAGTCAGGCAGCGGTTGCAGTAATGGAATGAAATCGGTTGCCCGCAATGCTGCTGATGCAGCAGTCGTTGAGGAGTAGATTCGATAAGAGTTCTGCAGGTTAGCGACTGTCACGTTTCGGCCGACCCGGACGCGGACTATCGCGGACAAAACGCCGACCGGAACCTCGCAGGCCTGCTGCTCGCCATGCGCGCCTGGGACCCCGCCCAGGTGCTGCTGACCGGAGACGTGAGCGAGGATGGCAGCCCGGCTTCGTATGCGCGGGTGTCTGTACGGCTGGGGACCGTTGGCGCACCTGTGCTGGCGTTACCTGGCAACCATGACAATCCGGACGTGATGAAAAAGCACTTCCGGGTGGGACCATGGGAAGGTCCCCGTGCCTTCGAAAGGGACCGCTGGCTGCTGGTTGCACTGAACTCTGCCGTACCCGGAAAAATTTCAGGGTATTTCAGCCAGCAGATTCTTGAAAGGTTTGATGCCTGCATGCGCAGCAGCAATGCGCAACATATCCTCGTGGCGCTGCACCATCAGCCGGTTCCGGTCCATGCGCCGTGGATAGACCGCTATGCGCTGGAAGAACCGGAGAGGTTTCTGAACTATATTGATCGCGAAAAACGGGTGCGCTGTGTGGTCTGGGGGCACGTGCACCATGCCTTCGACTCAGAACGAAAGGGCGTCAAGTTTCTCGGCTCACCCTCCAGTGTTGCCAACAGTCTGCCGGCATCGCCCAAATTCACTCTGGACCTGGCGGGGCCCGCTTGCCGCTGGCTGGAACTGGGTGATGACGGAACCGTGGAAACGGGTGTATTGCGGCCAGCTCAATCCTCGACCGGCAGTACCAGCCACAAAATCAGGTAGACGAGGATACCGGGAAAAGCAGCGGAGAAAATCGACAACAAGACATAGCCAACACGCGTGCCCGTGGTCGACCAGCCAAAATGTCTTGCAATGCCGGCACACACACCGCCGATCATGGCCTCGTCACGAGAGCGCTTGATGCCGCCTGGTTTACTCATTGTGCTTGCCTGCGCATTTGCTGCATGGCGTTTAGAATAACCCAAAAATCAGACTTCGATCATTTCGAAATCTTCTTTGCCTGCGCCGCAATCCGGGCAAACCCAGTACTCAGGTACATCTTCCCAGCGTGTTCCGGGCGCCAGGCCTTCTTCCGGTGCGCCATTTTCTTCCTCGTAAATCCAGCCGCAGATGATGCACATCCAGCTTTTATATGCCTTATCGTTCAATTTCTTTCACCTCGCCGTAAAAAAGTAGCGTAGTTTGCCATACAATACGCCGATGAACAGCAGCAAAGAACTGATTTCCAGGGCCCGCCTGCATATTCCAGGCGGTGTGAACTCTCCGGTGCGGGCTTTCAATGGCGTGGGCGGCGATCCCGTCTTCTTTGAAAGAGCTCAAGGTGCCTGCATGTACGATGTAGATGGGCGGTCTTACATCGATTACGTGGGCTCCTGGGGGCCCATGATCACGGGGCACGCTCACCCGGATATCATAGCCGCTGTCCAGGAGGCCGCTTCACGCGGGCTAAGTTTCGGTGCGCCATGCCCCGCCGAAGTAGACATGGCCGAGCGGCTCTGTTCCATCGTGCCCGGCATGGACATGGTGCGTATGGTCAATTCCGGCACTGAAGCCACCATGAGCGCCATTCGTATCGCGAGGGCGGCTACCGGCCGCGATCTCATCATCAAGTTCGAGGGCTGCTATCACGGACACGCTGATAGCTTCCTGGTGAAGGCAGGAAGCGGCGCGCTGACACTCGGTGTTCCGACGTCACCAGGGGTACCGCCGGCAGTCGCCGATCTGACGCTCACTTTGCCCTACAACGATTTAGCCGCGGTTACAAACTGCCTGGCCGAACGCGGTGGAGATGTCGCGGCCATCATCGTCGAGCCGGTCGCTGGCAATATGAATTGCATTCCACCCCTGCCGGGATACCTCGAGGGTTTGCGATCAGCCTGTGATGAGCATGGGTGTCTGCTGATCTTCGATGAGGTCATGACCGGGTTTCGCGTTGCGCTGGAAGGCGCCCAGGGTCTGTACGGCATCCATCCGGACCTGTCGACATTCGGCAAGGTCATCGGCGGCGGAATGCCGGTCGGGGCATTCGGTGGCAAGCGGCAATACATGGAACAGGTCGCACCCAGTGGGCCGGTCTACCAGGCGGGCACACTGTCCGGGAATCCTGTTGCGATGGCCGCGGGGCTGGCCAACCTGGGCCTGATCACCCGGGAAGGCTTTTATGAAGACCTGTCCCTCAAAACCACGCGCCTGGTCGATGGAATCCAGCGGGTTGCAGATGAAGCCGGAATACCGTTCAAAACGACCCGTGTGGGCGGCATGTTCGGGTTGTTCTTTACCGATGCGGAGCAGGTCGTCAATTTTGCCGAGGCCGGCCAGTGTAACGTAGAGGCTTTCAAATCCTTTTTTCACGGCATGCTGGACCGTGGGGTCTACCTGGCGCCTTCTGCTTTCGAAGCCGGGTTCATTTCTTCCGCGCATACGGACGAGCACATTGATGCCACCATCATGGCCGCGAAGGAATCGTTCAGCGAGCTTTGACCTGGCGAAAGCTTTTCAGCCGGTAAAAGGGACGCTCCACAAGAAAGTAGCTCAAGCTTGCAATGGCCACCACGGCAACGGTGATAAGCGGAAAAGTGACCCAGTGAGGCCATTCCGGGTAGTGCGCGCCTGCCAGCTGTTGTAGCTGTTGCATGACGACGAAATGCCATAAGTACAGGCTGTAGGAAATCAGGCCGAGGAAATAGACCGGACGATTGGCCAGCAGAAGCGTGCCGATTCGCGAACCCCAGTAGAGACTCAGCACAGTGACAGAAAGTGGCAGGCCGAGCGCCAGAGGCGCCATAACCATTCCCCAATGGCCCAGCCAGTAGTCGGCGCCGGCGGACAACACAACATTCCAAAGCCAGAATGCCGGCAGCAAAAGGCCAAGCACAAACATCAGGTCAAGCAGCCAGGCAGCAGGACGTGGCCGCTCATGGACGGCAAAATGCTGCACTACCAGCGCCGCCGTAGCACCCAGCAGAAACTCGACCAGGTTACCCGGTAACTGGGAAGCTGCGAGAAAAGCCTGGGCGCTGCCCAGGGCACCGAAATGCGCACCCGCCCAGGCACGGTACAGTACGCTGATCAGCACCCCCCCGAGCAGTACAGGAACCCAGCGTCGCGGGCGCAGAAAGGGGGCCAGGAAAGGTAATAAAAGGTAAAACCCCATCTCCACCGGCAGCGTCCACCAGATACCGACCAGCGGACGGACTGGCTGCCAGCCCATATTGAAGAACATCACCAGGTGCCCGAGAAACGTGAACAGATCTAAGGGTTTCCATGCTACGAACCAGCTGCCCACCGCCAGGATGATGAATAGCTGGGTGTAATAAGCTGGAAAAACCCGCAGAAACCGCCGCCTGAAATAGGGTCTTAACGGAGGCATGGATTGTCGCTTGAGGGCAGCCCGGGCAAAAGGCAGGCTCAGCAGAAATCCACTCAGTACGAAGAATATATCCACACCGGCGAACCCGAAACCCAGCGGAAATTGCAGGGCCTTGCCAATCACAGGAACGGCCAGATCAAGCCGGATGCCCGGGTGCAGCACCTCGTAGTGATAAAGGAATACCAGGAATGCGGCAATGCCGCGCAGGCCCGTCAGGGCAGCTATGTATTGCCGGTCAGCAGAGGCTGTTACCATCGCAGCAGGCTGCTAACCATCCAGGAACAGATCTTTCATCAGGGCGGCGCCGGGTTTTACCGAATATTCCGTAAAATCTTTCACCCCGGTGACGCGAAGAACGTCCTCGTCCAGGTAAAACTGACCGGTGCAGGTGCGTGCATCCTGGCAGAGAATGGTATGTGCGGCGTCCGCCATGATGGCTTCGGTGCGGCAATTATCAGGGCTGATCGCGCCACCCAGCATGTTCAGTGCAGCCGTGGCAATCACAGTCCTGGGCCACAGCGCATTGAATGCGATCCCCTTGTCGCGGAACTCATCCGCCATACCCAGCACGCACATGCTCATGCCGTACTTGGCCATGGTGTAGGCGACGTGGTCGCGAAACCAGTGTGGCTTCATGTTCAGAGGCGGAGACAGGTTGAGCACATGGGGATTATCGGAATCCATCAGGTGTGGAATGCATGCCCTGGACATCAGATAGGTTCCGCGTACATTGGTGTTGAACATCAGGTCGTAACGCTTGACCGGCAGCTCCAGGGTCCCTTGCAGCATGATTGCGCTGGCATTGTTGATCAGGATGTCCAGACCACCAAAACGGCTGATGGTGGCGTCCACAGCCTGTTCTATCGACTCTTCATCCCGGACATCCATCCGGATAGCCAGACCGCTGCCCCCAGCAGACTCAATTTCTTCTACGGTGGTATGAATGGTGCCGGGCAGCACCGGGTGCTTCCGGTCCGTTTTGGCAGCGATGGCAATATGGGCGCCATCCCGTGCCGCTCGCAGTGCAATAGCCTTGCCGATTCCCCGGGAGCCACCGGTGATCAGCAGTGTTTTTCCGGCCAGACTTGACCCCATGTCACAACTCCTTTCCACTCAATCCCGTATTATAACGGCCTGCTGGCGTTCACAGTGGGCCCTTTGAGCCCCAGGGGAATTTTGTTTGGATACAGGCTGGACACAGGATTTGCTGAGTTGGCTCAATGCCCATCCGGGCTGGGGCTTCGCCATCGTGTTCCTGGTCGCCCTGCTTGAATCGCTGGTTCTGGTGGGCATCCTGTTGCCAGGCATTGTGATCCTGTTTGGCGTCGGTACGCTGATTGGTCTGGGACTCCTGGAGTTGATTCCCATCTGGTTGGCGGCGACGACCGGAGCATTTATCGGTGATTTCCTGAGTTACCTGCTGGGCCATCGGTTCCGGGGGCATCTATTGGATATCTGGCCTTTTTCGAGATACCCGGCGTTGATGGAGCGGGGTACTCTGTTCTTCCACGCACACGGCGCAAAAAGCGTGGTTGCCGGCCGGTTTATCGGGCCGTTGCGCCCCATCATTCCGGCGGTTGCCGGCATGATGGGCATGAAGCCGGGCCGGTTTATCGCCGTGGATGTGCCCGCCTGCATCACCTGGGCGCCATCGTTCCTGTTGCCCGGTATGCTATTTGGCGCTTCGCTCGAAGTGGCATCAGAATATACGGGACGGCTGACCGTCATGCTGGTGATCCTGCTTGTCATTCTGTGGATGACCTGGTGGCTGATCCGGCTGGCCTATGAGCCGCTTGCGACCCGTTCAGCGCGCTGGATGCGGCACGGCATTCGCTGGAGCAGGCGGCATCCGGTCCTGGGACGGGTTGCGGGTCCGGTTCTCGATCCTACACGGGGAGAAGTATTGTCGGTCACAATGATGGGCATACTGCTGGTGTTCGTTTTCTGGGGACTGGTGATGCTGCTTTTCCTGTCGCCATTTTCTTCCCAGCCGGAAGCGCTGGACCAGGCCGTGATGAATCTTGCGCTGGCTTTGCGTAACCACCTGGCCGACCCCGTAATGGTGGCTATTTCGCAGCTTTCACGATGGCCGGTTTCGATCTTTTCCGCCCTGGCTCTGTTGCTGTGGCTGCTGGGCGCCGGACGCAGAAATGCAGCGATACACTGGGTGATTGCCATTGGTGGAGGCGCCTTGTTGCACTTCCTGTTGTCCTGGAGCCTGCGCACAACACCCCAGGTACTGGAGATGGCAGTTCCTGCCATGCAAAGCCCAAGTGCGGCGATGAGCTTACCCACCGTAGTATTGATGTTCTTCGCTGTAATGGAAGCGGGTGAACTGCCTCGCAAACACCGGCAGTGGCCCTACCTGGCTGCGGCATTGGTTCTGATCCTGCTTGCGCTGGCGCGGCTATACCTGGGGATGGAATGGTTGAGCGGGGCCCTGATGGGCCTGGTCATGGGCCTGGCATGGACTGCGATCGTAGGGATCGCCTATCGGCAGCGTGCGATGCGGCGTTTTTCGGGAGCAACGGCCAGCCTGATTTTTTACGGGTCTTTTCTGGCGTTGTTTTCCTGGCAGGTGCATGAGCACCTGGCCGAGGATCTTGCCTTGCTCGAATCGCCCACTGTACTGCAGAAAATCGATCGTAATCGCTGGTGGGTGTCTGGCTGGAAAGACTTGCCCATGGAGCGCACGAAACTAACATCCGTTGCCTCACACAGATTCAACGCCCAGATTGCGGTAGACCCGGAGGATCTCTCCAGGTTGTTGCAGCAGAGCGGTTGGGAACCCGTACCTGACGCCGACTGGCGCTGGTTTATCCAGGCTTTGAATCCGGAACCCGACCAGGCGAGTCTGCCGCTTCTGGGACGTGCGTTTGAGGGGCGGTCGGAAGCGTTATTGCTGCAAAAAGACCTGGACACTGAGGGGCGGCTTCTGACGATTCGCCTGTGGGATTCCGGTTTTCGCTTGGTGCCAGGGCATCAAGTGCTTTATCTTGGCCAGTTGTCTGAAGAAGTACTCGTGCAGCGTTTGGGCCTGTTCAGTTACTGGCGCTCGAGCCCGATCGATCAAACCCGGTTCCAACCGCTGCGAGAGCCCCTGCAGACACTGGAACAGAAACGGGTTGATGACAGACTGCTCCTGATCCGGTGGAATCAGGCGGATTGAAAGCGGGGCATGATTTCCAGCAGGTTTTGCAACCGTTCAATCGGGTCAGATAATTCCAGCAAGTGTTGTTTCTCGATTCCTGCCAGCGGCAGAAGTTCGGACAGTCGATACCCCAGCCAGGCAGCATCCTGGAGTTTTTCCGGCACGTAATCCGGGTACTGTTGAGAGACTTTTTCCATGAACCGGCCCAGCACGTCGCTCAGGACGGAATATGCTTCGGGAACCAAACGTTCAGGCGCCTCGGATAAGAGGCTTACCTGTGCCCGGAAAAGGCCGTCTTCCTGTTGCCATACATCTTCCGTTCTGAATCTCCGGGTACCGGTTGCTGCGACGCCGAGCAGACCGTCCTCGAGCGTGTACCAGTCGATGACTTCAGCGTAAGTGCCCACCTGTGCTGTTTTGACTGGCGAGACGGCTTCTTCGCCTTCACGAATCAGGCAAACCCCGAAGCCCGAGTCGCTGCGTGCGCAATCCCGGATCATCGTCAGGTAGCGCTGCTCGAATATTCTCAAAGGCAGGTAGCCCCCGGGGAATAACACGGTCCGAAGCGGAAAAAGCGGGATTTCAACCATGCTCAAGGCGTTCAATGGAATTCGCGAATCGGGTTGGCGCTGAGTCAAAGCCACCATTGCTCATGAAAATTACGTGATCGCCCGCTTGCACGGCGTCGAGCATTTGGGTGAGCATATCTTCGCTTCTCGTGACCACACGGCCCCGGCCTTCAAGCGGTGCAAGGGTTTCCTGTGGATCCCAATCAATACCATCTCCGGCCATCAGCCAGACTCGATCGGCCGGCATCAGGGCAGGGCCCAGTTCATCGACATGCACGCCGGCCCGCATGGTGTTGCTGCGTGGTTCGAGCGCGACCAGGACCCTTGCGTTGCCAACCCGTCGGCGCAACCCCTCCAGGGTGAGTCGAATGGCTGTCGGATGGTGGGCAAAATCATCGTACACATGGACATCAGCCGCAGTGGATATCAGTTCCATGCGTCTTTTGACGCCCTTGAACGTGGCCAGCGCGTCGATGCCTGTTTGTGGTTCGACACCCGCTGCGACGGCGGCGGCCAGTGCAGCGCAGGCATTCATGGCGTTGTGACGCCCGCAGTGGGACCAGGTGAGGTTTCCGATGGCTTGATCTTTGAATTGGAATGCCAGTTCACTGCCATCCGGTTTGAGCAGTTCGACCTGCCAGTCCGATGATTCTTCCAAAGAGAACCTTTGCAGCGTACTCCAGCAACCTTTGTCCAGCACGGCTTCCAGCTTGGTATCCTGACCATTGCTGATGATCATGCCGTTGCCAGGTATGGTTCTGACCAGGTGGTGAAACTGGGTTTGTATGGCCTTGAGATCTTCGTAAATATCGGCGTGATCGAACTCGAGGTTGTTGAGGATCACGATTCCGGGACGGTAATGCACGAACTTTGCACGCTTGTCGAAGAACGCAGTGTCGTACTCATCCGCTTCGACGACGAATACCTGTTTACCGTCCCGCGCGGAATGACCAAAATTTTCCGGTACGCCACCGATCAGGAAACCCGGTTCATGCCCGGCGACTTCGAGAATCCAGGCAGCCATGCTGGCCGTTGTGGTTTTGCCGTGAGTGCCAGCGACCGCGATCACCGACTTGCCCCGCAGGTAGTTTTCACCCAGCCACCGCGGGCCGGATGTGTACTCGATACCGCTGTTGAGTACATGCTCGATGGCAGGGTTGCCCCTGCTGAGAGCGTTTCCGATCACGACCAGGTCGGGCGCCGGGTCCAGATGATCGGGTGAATAGCCTTCAAACAGTTCAATCCCTTCAGCGGCCAACTGAGTGCTCATGGGCGGGTAAGTGTGCTGATCAGAGCCTGAAACACGGTGGCCGGCGCGCTTTGCCAGCAAAGCCACGCCTCCCATAAAGGTTCCACAGGCCCCAAGAATATGAATATGCATATCAGTGACTATCCGAAAAGGGTTTTAAGCGAAATGAAATTGACCGCGAAAATCAGGACGGCCATCAAAGCGCCGATGCCGAATTTGACAGACATGGCGTGGCGGTAAATATGTGCATCCACTGCCAGGCTCCAGCCGAAAAGGACCAGGTAGAGCAGCGCCAGGTCAGGTTGAGGCCTCCCGGGATCTACCCGGCTCAGAATCGCCAGTGACATCAGCCCGAAAATAAACCCTGTGCCGGCAAGGGCGGTCAGGGTTTGTGGCAAGCGTGCCTGGAATTGGCGCAAGTTGAGTATCAGGGCGACAAGGCCGAACTGGATGCCAATGGCCACCAGGCTTCGCGGCGCGCCGTCGGAATCTCCCATCATCTGATCTGCGAAGAAACCCTGGCCGACGTAGGTAAAGGTTAAAGCAGCAGCCAGCATCCATCCCCCGGGCAGGTTCTGAGGCCCGGATCGTAACCGGAGCATATCCAGTAATGTCAGGATCATACGGCCCGTCATTGGAGCCCCGTGGTTGCTGGCCGGTGGATCAGGCGTCCGAGCGCATTTGCAGGACGCCCTTGATGCGCTGGAACACTTCTTCGATGGACCCATCGCCCAGAACCCTGGAGAGCACGCCCTTGTTACCGTAGTAATCAACCACGGGAGCCGTTTGTGCCGCATAGACTTCCATCCGTTTGCGTGCCGTTTCTTCCGTGTCATCACTGCGGCCTTGTTCAGCGGCGCGCTTGGCGATGCGGGCTACGACCATGTCGACATCGACATCGATCTGGAGTGCTTCATCGACCGGTTGTTCGAGGCGATCGAGCAACACATCCAGCGCCTCGGCCTGCACGATGTTGCGCGGATATCCATCCAGGATAAATCCTCCCGCTACGTCCGGTTGAGACAGGCGTTCCTCGATCAGTCCGAGCATGATCTCATCAGATACCAGTTCGCCTCGATCCATCACGACCTTGGCTTGCAAACCCAGTTCCGTGCCGGCTTTGACGGCCGAGCGCAGGAGTTCGCCGGTTGAAATATGGGGCAGGCCAAGCTCTTCTACCAGCAATGCGGCCTGGGTGCCTTTGCCGGATCCGGGGGCGCCGAGCAATACGATTCGCATAAGATGCTATCCGTCCACTAGAATATGGGGCTAACGCTAACCGCTCATAAACCGCAAGTCAATCTGACTTTTCCAGTTCAGAAGGGAGCCATTAATAGATGAAGAAGAATATCCTCTACGCGCAATCAGGCGGAGTAACGCCCGTGATCAACGCCACCGCCTGCGGTGTGATTGAAACCGCCCGGAACCACCGTGACCAGATCGGTAAGGTCTACGCAGGAAAAGACGGGATTATCGGCGTCCTCAAGGAGGAATTGATTGATACGTCCAGGGAACGCAAAGCCAGCATCAGCGCCTTGCGTCATACACCAGGAGGCGCCTTTGGTTCCTGCCGGTATAAGTTGAAAAGCATCGAAGAAAGCAGGCGTGAGTACGAACGTCTGATCGAAGTTTTGCGTGCCCATAATATTGGATACTTCCTCTACAACGGTGGCGGTGATTCTTCCGACACGGCACACAAGGTCTCGCAGATTGGTAAAAAAATGGGCTTCCCGGTGCAATGCATCGGTGTGCCAAAAACCATCGACAACGATCTGCCCATCACGGATAACTGTCCGGGTTTTGGTTCAGTCGCCAAGTACATTGCGGTTTCGATCATGGAGGCGAGCCTGGACGTCGAGTCCATGGCCAGCAGTTCGACCAAGGTATTCGTTCTTGAAGTCATGGGCCGGCATGCAGGCTGGATTGCCGCTGCTTCCGGACTGGTGGCCCGTGAAGCGGGTGATCCGCCGCACATCATCCTGTTCCCGGAAGTACCATTCAAACAACGCGAGTTCCTCAAGAAGGTAAAAACGTCGGTCGAGAAGTACGGTTATTGCTCGATAGTGGTTTCTGAAGGGGTCCGTGACAGCAAAGGCAAGTTCCTTGCTGATGCGGGTACGCGTGATGCGTTCGGTCACGCGCAACTCGGAGGAGTAGCACCTGTGGTAGCCAACCTGGTCCGGGAAAAACTCGGCTACAAATACCACTGGGCGGTATCAGATTATCTGCAGCGATCAGCGCGTCACCTGGCGTCCCGTGTGGACGTTGAGCAGGCCTATGCGGTGGGTGAGGCGGCCGTGAAGTTCGCGCTGGCGGGTAAGTCGGGCGTCATGCCGGTGATCAAGCGCATCTCGAACAACCCCTATCGCTGGAAAATCGAGGAAGCGCAACTGAGCCGGATGGCCAACCGGGAAAAGATGATGCCAAAGAGCTACATCGCATCCGATGGAATGGGTATTACGCCCGCGGCCAAGCGTTACCTGGCGCCGCTGATCAGAGGGGAGGATTATCCTCCTTACGATCGTGACGGATTGCCCAAGTACGTGAAGATGAAGAAGGTGCTGGCGCAAAAAAAACTGCCGGATTTCAAGGATTAGGAGTTCTTCTATCTGAAGCGCGAAAGGGTGCTCTCGCAGCGCCCATTGTGCACGAATTGCCAATTAACCGACTATTACGGTGGGGGAACTGGACCGGTCGTTCGCCAGTTAGTTAGCTGGCGAACAAAAAGCAATCCCCTCATCTATCCAACCCTGATCAACCATTTCGATCATCAGGTCGGGATCTGTCATATAACGATGGTTACTGTCTTCACCTCGACGAAAGGCGTTGTTGTAGGCCCGGTAAACCGGTATGGCAGTTTCCGGACAAGGCTGCTGCGCATCCGAGGCAGGTGGCAGAATGGAAAAAGTGTAGCCTTCAAAATTCCACCGTGGCTTATCATCCGGATACAATTCCTGGAGGTCCATCAGAAACCGGCATTCCTGCGGCGATACGGAGTAGAAGTGACTGTTGGGGCCCGGGTTGATGGAACCATAAAACCGGCATACGTCGGACGCATCTGACCCGCCACCACCAAGACCCCAGGCCAGAAACTTCTCCCCGGTACGAATCCAACCAGCGCCGGCAGCACCTTGATCAATAGCAGTAGCCTCTTCTTCCGTTGCCGTGATGAAGTAGTGATTCAGGTTCGAATGATAGAACTCGACGACCTCGACAACGCCACGTTCTTGTTCTGGCGCCAACGACTGGGCGGTGCCGAAACAGTCCAGTGAGGTACAAGTGAAGTAGCCTGAATCGCTTGTTGCCAATAACTGTCCGTGCCCGTAAGTCACGGAATGCGGCTGAGACAGCAACCCGTCGCTCAAGTCTGTCCAGGAATCCATTTCATCTGTGCTTACTTTCACACCTGAGTTTGTGCCAATGACGATTGCCCTGGACAGCGATTCATCGCGTTCAACGAAAACCAGGCTGTGAACCGGTGCAGTCCAACTGGTTTCCTCCCAGCTGACAGCACGGTTCTCACTCACGTATAGCCCGTGGCTGGTCAGGGCATATGACGTTAACTGATCTGCAGGATCGTGGACGACTCGATTTGTGTACTCTGGGAAAGAACCATCGGCAACCACCGCCCAGCTATCCCCCTCATCCGTTGACTCAAAGAGGCTGCCTCGCCCATAAAACTCAGACTTAATAGCCCAAAGAGCCGTGCCTTCTGGACTTGGCAGTAAATTAAAACGGTCATCACCGATCCGAAAATTCGAGTTTGTCCTTGTCCAGAATCGGCCCTCGTCGTGACTGACATAAAGAGTGTTCCAATTCCCCGTGATTCCGACAATGACCGCATCATTGATGTAAACAGGGGGTCCGGTGAAGCCCTGATTATTCAGATTTAGCGGATCCTTCCCACTATAGTTATAGTATTCGACGACATTCTCAGGATCTTGCCAAGCACTCTGCCTGTTAAGGGTGTAGCTCAGTTTCCTGCCACTGGGCAGTTCAATGGTATTGATGTCAGACGCAAGATGATTAGGCCAGTTTTCAACTCGTACATATTCTTCAACACCCTGTGGCAGGAACCGAAGCTCGGTCAGTTCTCGTTTGGGATAACCGGTATACGTGATCGGTATGTTTGCCAGCAAGAATCCCAGGCTGGTGACGGGGGGACTCACCGAATACCGATCGAGGCTTAATGATTTTTGAGGGATCAATTTGCCTGAATTTTGAAGCAAAGAGGGTAGGTTAATTGCACCAAAGGATACGTGATCTACATCAGTGCTTTAATAGTCCCTATTTCTGTATCGTCTCGCCATTGTGACAAACGTAAGAAAGGGGCACTCCTGGATTAACAAGAATCAGTACCTGGTCGGTTGGCGCTACAACGCCTAATCAGATCAAGAGAATTCATTAACCGAATTATCGAAGCCAATACCTGAACTTATGCTGGACAATCGGCATGTTTAATCTGGCGTGTATTGATTGCAATTCACCATCCGAATACTAAAAAACGGAATAGGCATTTTAAAAATGATTCTGAATCTCTACTCCAATACGTTTTTGAGTTCCGAAGTTTTACACCATTCGTGAAAACAATCTTCAAATAAAACCAAGGAACATTAAAGTGAAACCGAACAAATCATTAGTTCTAATTACTTCCGCATTACTTTTTTCATCACTGTCTGATACGAGCTCGGCATCTGAAGCTATCGATGAAGTTCCAGATTTTCTCCTCAACCTACCTCCGTGGGAGGCTTACGAGGCACCACCTGAGAGAATACTCACTGAACCGCCCGTGTATCTGGAAGTAGATGCCGTAGGGAATGTCTATAGACAGAAAATCATCAGCAAAGATTTAGGGGGGTATGAATTTTCTGAAGAACTGGTAGTTGAAGACGACTTGATCGAAATTAGTAAGGATCGAACCGTTATCTTCAAAGATGAGAATACGATTAGCAGAAGCGAGGAAATTTCTGGTCAAGGAGCTGCAGCTTCAAGTTCATAGACATGCCCATTCCCATCATCCATGAGTATTACTTTTAATTCCTCTGGAAAAGCCATGGGAAATAAATCTGTTTTAAGCACGTCAAAACCTGCCGGGGCTAACACACAGTGGGTAACATTTGATTTCTGGACAGATAAATACCGCGGTAAGGACAGTCACGTTCCAGTGGCCTTGTGGTTCAAGAACGATCTGTATGGCTGGGGGGGCTTTTTCGGCGACAACTCGGATTCTTCCAGAGGATGCGGCAGTCTAGCTAAGTTCAATAGTCAGATTGAAGGATTTTTATGTCCCGATGATGCCGGTTTCACTTGTATGAAAGCGGTTTTTAATGGGTCCAACAGCTGTGGAAATGAAATGTACGACGGAGCTGTCACCATTTCCCCTGGATATGATGTACTTAGGTATCGAATGGAAATTCAAACATCCTCTGGCCATTGGGTTTCATACAGAATTCATGAATATTCAGCTTCATTAAGCGACTGGGAAGTTCTGACAGATTGGAAATCCCTTGATGTAGACACTGGCACATATCAACCAGGAAATGTCTCCCCACCAACCTGGCTCTCTTATGTTACCGAAGGTATTTTTGTTGGAGCCACCGATTCATTAAATGCGTCAAATTCCTCAGTTCATATTACTAACACACAATGTGGATGGTTCTGATAGTTGATACTGAAGATTACGAGCTGATTGATTCAAATCGCTGAGAAAGGATCTTATCTACTACGCCGGCACCCCGACATTAAGGTGCCGGCTTCATTTTAGATGTGGAATGCGAGAATATAGGCGAGGATAGGTATTTTAACTTGGCTATTCCCCAATTACGGCCAGTACCGGCAGGCCGGAAAGCCCGCTGATCGGCGCCCATTGTGCACGAACCGCCAATCAACCGACCCTTACGGCGGGGGCGCTGGACCGGTCGTTCGCCAGATCCCGGTCATTGGCCGTAATTGACCCTGATGGATGTAGCCTCACTCGCAAGAGCCATAAAAAACCCCGCCGGAGCGGGGTTCTTTTGTGGTTGTTGGCCTCGCTTATCCCAACAGCACTCCGCCGTACTGAACGAAGAACGGTGCGAACACCAGGCTGAGAATAGCTGACAGCTTGATCAGGATATTCAGTGAAGGACCTGAAGTATCTTTCAGTGGATCGCCTACCGTGTCACCCACGACAGCCGCTTTGTGCACTTCAGAACCCTTGCCGCCCAGGTTGCCGGCTTCGATGTACTTCTTGGCATTGTCCCAGGCGCCGCCACTATTGGAAGAGGCGATGGCCAGTACGCCGCCAGCGAACAGTGAGCCGGCCAGGATGCCGCCCACCGACGATACGCCGAACAGGTAGCCTGCAACCAGCGGTGTGCCCATGATCAGGATGCCCGGTGGGATCATCTCGCGCAGGGCTGCCTTGGTGGAGATGGCCACGCAGGTGGCGTAATCAGGCTCGCCCGTACCTTCCATGATGCCCGGGATAGTCCGGAACTGACGACGGACTTCCTCGATCATGGCGAAGGCTGCCTTGCCGACCGATTTCATGGTCATGGCGGTAAACAGGAACGGCAGAACCGCGCCGATAAAGGCGCTGGTGTAAACCACCGGGTCGAGCAGGCTCATGTTGATCGGAGCGCCCTGCAGCTTCTCGGCCGCGGTAATGAACGCGGCGAACAGGGCCAGCGAAGTCAGGATGGCTGCTCCGATGGCGAAGCCTTTACCGATCGCTGCCGTGGTGTTGCCGGCTGAATCCAGGATGTCGGTGCGGCGGCGCACTTCTTTATCGAGACCTACCATTTCGGCGATGCCGCCGGCGTTATCAGCCACCGGGCCGTAAGCGTCAATGGTCAACGCGATCACCAACGTGCCGAGCATACCCAGCGAAGCGATGGCCACGCCGTACATGCCGGCCAGTCCCCAGGAAATGAAGATGCTCGCTGCAATGCACAGATACGGCAGAACGGTGGATTTGTAACCCAGCGCCAGGCCGTAAATGATATTGGTCGCGACACCCGTCTCGCAGGATTTCGCCAATTCCTGCACTGGCTTGTAGGCATCACCGGTGTAATAACCGGTCAGAAGGCCAACCGCGAGGCCGGCGATCAAGCCGGAAAGGAAGCATCCGTAAACACCCAGGCTCGAGTAGGTTTCCCCGCCCAGCACGAAGCTCTCCGGAATCAGCATCTTGGTGAAGAAGTACATCACGATGGCCATCAGTACGCTGGAAATCACCAGCAACTTCATCAGGGCCGGAGCCACGTCTTCTTCTTTCTTTACACCGACCAGCAGCTTGGTGACGAGGCTGACCGGGATACCCACGGCGCTGATCAGGATCGGGTAGAGCAAGGCGTTGGGATCAGCGGCGAAAACAACCGCCGAAATAACCATTGCCGCGCACGTGCTCTCGGCGCAGGAACCGAACAGGTCAGCGCCCATTCCGGCCACGTCGCCCACGTTGTCGCCCACGTTATCGGCGATCACGGCCGGGTTGCGCGGATCATCTTCAGGAATACCCTGTTCCACTTTTCCCACCAGGTCGGCACCGACATCAGCTGCCTTGGTGAAAATACCACCGCCCACACGGGCAAATAGCGCGATGGTGGAACCGCCCAGGCCAAAGCCGGCGATGACTTCCATCAGCACGTGGTTGTTTTCTGGACCAAGGTCTGCCAGTAGCGTGCTCATCACGACATAGATGATGACCATGCCCAGAACGGCCAGGCCGACCAGTGCAAAGCCCATCACCGCGCCGGAATTAATGGCGACGTCGAAAGCATGCGAAATGTCTTTCTTGGCCGACACCGTGGTGCGTGCGTTACCCTGGGTGGCCACCCTCATTCCGATGTAACCGGAAGCGATGGAAATGGCCCCGCCGAACAGGAATGCGATGGCGGTATAGATGCCCTCGCGCGTATCCGGCGTGTGCTTGTCATCGATCAGCAAGGCGATAATGGCTGCGAATGCGATCATGAATATGGTCAGGAACTTATATTCCTGCTTGAGGAAGGCCATAGCGCCTTGCGCGATGGCTCCATGGATGAAAGTCAGGCGACTCGCGTCTTTTTCATCCAGGCCCATGGTGAGCGGAACGCTGATCACTTTTTTCATGTAGACGAAAGCAATGACCAGGCCCAGCAATGACAGGGCTGTGGATACTATTATGGTTATTCCCGGCATTTGGTTGCACTCCTAAAAATGGCATTTTTTTCAGAACGCGCGCACTTTAACACAAACCGTTGCCTGCTTTTTAAGCAAGCACAACAAAAATGTCCTAAATCAAGCGATTAAGAGAGGTTATGCGGTGACTACCGCGACACCGACCGGAACCCGCTGGTTGAGTCGAGACTTAATGCTTCTTCGAGCATTTCCACCAACTCGGGATAAGTGCTCCTGTCCAGCAGGCACAGCGCCTTGTGGCCTGAAAGCTCTTTGACCAGGCGGGTGGCTGAAGTCGTGTTGGCGGCAGGTCCCGCCACCAGGTCGGCTTTCATATGCTTGCCATAGGCTGTCTGGACGCCCAGTACAGCATAGGGGTCAGAAGCACACAGCACTGTGAACCGTGTAAGTTTTCCCAGGGCATTCACAACAGCGGCGCCGTTGTAAGGCTCCAGCGGAGAAGCGCCGGCCTCTGCGACCAGCACGTCTGCATCGCATGCCGCAATCTTTGAAAGCAGTAATCCCAGGGCCTGCCGGAAAGTTGCTTTCGAACAGACGGTCGAAGGCAGGCCGGCATCGACAAAGTCGAAAACCGATGACGCTCCGGCGTCACGGAACTTGAGGATGTCACGATAGCGGGCGGCGCCGGTGAGTTTTGCTGCCACAACATCGAGCCCCAGGTAACTGAGGGCGCGGATGATCACTTGCCCGGAGCTTGTTTTACCGGCCGACATGGACGTCCCGATCAGCAATATCACGGGTATCTCGAGCTTTCTGCTCTGGACCGGAGCGATGAAATCCATCATGCCGAGCTTTATGCCCTCGCGGGTGACGTGGCCGAGATATTCCAGGCGCATCAGGTCGGGCAGCATGGGTGAGATGGAGGTGGCCTTGCCGAGCAGGCCTGCCGGGGTCAGCGCATCCAGTTCGAGGTTGTCGGTTACAGAGCGCCAGTCCCCGACGCCCTCAAGCGTAGCTGCCCGTTTTCCAAGTGCCCCCACGATGAGATCGCCCCGAACCACATCTGCTATCCGGCCTGTTTTTGTTTCGCATCGGTAGAGTCGGTTGCGCTTGCCGATGACCCGGCCGACCACGAAGTCACCGGTGTCCCAGTCAGAGCGCTCCCATTTCAGGGTTTTGAAGGGAATCGTCCAGAGATCCGAGTTGCGCGTGACCGTAGAGAAAAAATAATGAGATTTCATGAAAGCACAGCCTCCGATTCCAGCGCGGGAGACATCAGCAGCAAGGTGAGCAGGGCTGCATGTTCTATTGTTCGGCCGAGCTGCAGGTGTTCGTGACGGGCATGGGCGCCGTCACCAACAGCGCCGAGACCGTCAAGGGTTGCGGTGTACAGGCTGGTGAAATTTCCATCCGAACCGCCGCCGGCCAGCCCTTCTTCGAGTTGAAGCCCCAGTTCATTACCCAGTGTGCGGGCCAGGCGCCACAACTGGCGGTTTTGCGGAGTTCGCTCCATTGCCGGGCGTCCGAAACCGCCTTCGATGACCAGTGAAGTGCCTTCGATGGCAGGCTCAAGGCCAAGAATCGCCTTTTCAACCCGGTCCCCGTCATCCTTGGTTTCCACCCGGACATCCACGACAGCCTGGCTTTCGGGGGCCACGACATTGGGCCGGAGCCCACCATCGATAGTGCCTACATTCACGGTGATGCCCTTGTCAAAATCATTCATCGCAAACAGGGTCTGGATCACGTGGGAGAGTTCCAGGATCGCACTGGCGCCGGCACCGGGGTCGAGCCCGGCATGCGCTGCTTCGCCACGCACGGTAACGGTGAAGCGCGCAATACCCTTGCGCGACGTTTTCAGCTTTCCAGCGGGCCCCAGCGAGGGTTCCAGCACGAAAACGCGGTCCATCAGCGGCGCAAGGGATTCGATGTACCGCCGGCTTTCACGGCTTCCTATTTCTTCATCCGAGTTCAGAAAAACGTGAGGGACGACTTGTGGCTGTATGTTGAAATGCTGAAGGGTTTCCAATGCCATCAGGACCTGGGCAACCCCGCCTTTCATATCGTAAACACCGGGCCCTCGCACAATGTCCCCGTCAAGCTCAAAAGGCATCTCCGACAGGGTTCCGATGGGCCAGACCGTATCGTAGTGCCCAAGCAGCAACTGCGCCGGTCGTGAGGGGTCACGGTTAGCTGGACGGGCATGAAGCATGCCGCCACTGTTGTGGCCCGGAATGCGCTTGACGAGGTAGCCACAGCGCTCGAATCCTGCAGCAATGATTTCCCGAATTTCATGCTGGGCTCCGGGCACATCAGAGGGAGATTCGGCTTCGGTCATGGCGCGCAACAAATCGATCATGTCCGCGCGCTTGCTTTGCAAATGCTCCAACACATCTCTGGCGGCGGGTCTGGCTGCGGCGTTCATTGGCCTATTTCTTCATTCCTGCAGGAAAGGGGAAGGACAGGCTGTCGGCTATCGAGGCAAAACGGCCGGGATGCAGGTAAGCCAGCACCGGCGCATCGTGAACCAGCGTCTGGTCATCAATTTCATCAGCACGTTCCGAGTCTTCTGCCACCCGGGCAGCCACAACACGTCCTACGATCAGGCTGTTGACTCCAAAATCATCGATAAATCGATCCAGTTCGCACTCAAGAAACAGGTATGCCCCACTCAACAACACCCCGTCTACCCGGGTGGAAGGGAAGACAGGTAAGGCCTGAAGTGCGGGTTTTTCATCTTTCGAAAATCGGGGAGAAGCAGCCAGACTGGTTAAAATCAGCTGTTCCGGCCTGGGGAAGGAAACCGTAAAAACACCTTCTCGCCTGATATTGGAATAAGTGTGGTGTCTGGGGGTGCAGACAAATCCGAAATAATTCTCCCAGCCCATCGGCATGGCCATGTGTTTCGGCGCCAGGTCATGGCCTCCATCCGGTTCGAGGGTGCCCACCAGGACCAGTGGGGCGACCCAGAAGAAGCGGTCCCAGATGGGTTGATTCGTATCCAGTTCAATGAGCCGCTGGTTTTCTGCTGGGCCCTGCATGGTGAAACCTCCTGCCGCGAGGCGATGCCATTGCCCCAGTTTCCACGCTACGCTTGCCCGCGAGGGATCGCCATGATCTGGAGCAAGAACTGATTTTCCGTCGTTGTCCGGGCCTTTCCGGTAAAATCCGGTGATTGAACAATAGTCTGAATTCCGGGTCTACTGTGCGGCAGTCAGGCAGGCAAAAGATTAGTCATTTCATGAAACAAAAAATAGTTATCTGCTTAAGTGTAATCCTGGGCATAGTGCTTTCGCCGCTGGCGGGCGCCATCGAATTTGACGAGGTCCGGAACTTCGAGGACGTGTTCGTCATCTCCGGGGCGGCGCCCGATCGCGACCGAATAGTGGTCCGATGGGACATAGAGGACGATTATTATCTCTACAACAACAAATTTCTGCGCTTCGTTTCAGCCACCCAAGGTGTCGTGCTGGGCGAGCCGCGGATTCCGCGAGGGGAGATAAAGTTCGATGATCTGCTGGGTGAGGAAGTTGAGAAATATCATCGTGAATTGACGGTCGAATTACCCTTGGATTCTGTGCCGCCAGGTCTCGCTTCCATTGATTTAAAGGTGCGTTCCCAGGGGTGCCTTGAGAACGAACTGTGTTATCCACCTACTCAGCAGTTACTGACCATCGAGCTGCCTCAAGCCGATACGCTGCTGTCATCTGAACGGGCGGGGGGGCTGCTGTCCGGCCTCGGCCAGCGGAATGTTTTGCCTTTGCAGGACCCGCAGGCTGCATTGCAACCGGAAGAAGCGTTCATCTACGAGTCTATTGGGTTCAGCCCGGATACCGCGCTGGTCCGTTTCACGGCGCAGCCGGGTTATTACCTTTACACGGACAAATTCGAGTTTCGAGTCACAGGGAACAGCGGTTTTGAAGTGCAGTCTGTTGACATGCCCGCCGGTGTTACAAAGGATGACCCGGAGTTCGGGTCGGTGCCTGTCTATTACGGCCAGGTCGAAATACCGGTGCGGTTCAACCGGCCGGCAGGTGACGTTCAGGACATCATGCTGGAAGCGCGCTTCCAGGGATGCCGGGACGGTGATATCTGTTATCCACCTATGAAGCGTTCGGTGACTTTCCAGATGCAGGCGGCAGATGCGGCAACCGAACGGGCAGTGACGGCAGCGCCCCGCATGGCTGATGCCGAGCCGGTTTCCGAGCAGGACAAGCTGGCGCGCCTGCTCACCAGCCATCCGGCGCGCGCAATTGCAGCCTTTTTCGTGGCAGGGCTGTTACTGGCCTTCACGCCTTGTGTTTTTCCGATGGTGCCCATCCTGTCCGGGATCATTGTCGGCCAGGGCGATCGCCTGACCACGCTTCGCGCCTTCTGGCTGTCCCTGGTCTACGTACTCGCCATGGCCGTGACCTACACCGTGGCAGGTGTGCTGGCAGGCCTGTTTGGGCAGAACCTGCAGGCGGTTTTCCAGAATCCCTGGATTATCAGTGGATTTGTGGCAGTGTTCATTCTCTTGGCGTTTTCGATGTTTGGATTTTTCGAGCTGCAGCTTCCCGGCAGGCTACAGACCCGACTGGCGCAGGCGAGTAATCAGCAACAGGGTGGACAACTCTGGGGTGTTGCCGTGATGGGCTTTCTTTCAGCCCTGATTGTCGGCCCTTGTGTAGCGCCACCGCTGATGGCCGCACTGATTGTCATTGGCTCTTCCGGTGACGCTTTTCTGGGCGGCGCGGCGTTGTTCTCACTGGCCATGGGCATGGGGTTACCTCTGATCGTATTCGGTGTCTCCGCCGGAAAACTGGTGCCCAGGGCCGGCGCCTGGATGGATGCCGTCAAGGCGGTATTCGGTGTCGGTATGCTGGCGCTGGCTATCTGGATGCTCGAACGCATCCTGCCAGGTGGTCTGATCATGTTGTTGTGGGGCGTGCTTGCGATCAGCTGTGGTATCTACCTGGGCGCGCTGGACCGGCTCGAGGCCGGGGTTTCCGGCTGGAAGAGGCTCTGGAAATCACTGGGTATCGTCCTTTTGGTCCTGGGTATCACCGAGATCGTGGGTGCAGCTGCCGGCGGTGATTACTGGTTGCGACCGCTGAACGGATTGAAAACCGGATTAACGCCTGCGTTGGCAGAAGACCACAGCGAATTCGCACGGATTAAATCCCTGGGTGACCTTGAGTCTGCGCTTTCGGTGGCTCGTTCGAACAACCAACCGGTGGTGCTGGATTTCTATGCCGACTGGTGCGTGGAGTGCAAACGCATGGAGCGCAACACGTTCCCCGATTCGCGGGTACAGTCAGGGTTTGAGCAGTTCGATCTGCTTCAGGCTGACGTCACCGCCAATGATGATGTGGACCAGGCCCTGATGCAGCGATTTGGCATAATCGGCCCCCCGGCTATCCTTTTTTTCGACTCCAGTGGAGAAGAAATGAAAGCCTACCGCCTGGTCGGGTATTTCGAGGCCGATAAATTCAGCCAACACCTGCAAAGCGTGCTCTCCTCCCGGTGAACCGTGCCGTTCTGATCATGGCCCTGGTGGCAGTAGTGGCTGCCAGCAGTGGTTATTTCCTGGCTCGCTCGCTGGGCGCGCCGGGAGAGTCTGTACCAATGGTGGAGCAGACACCGTCAACGGATGAACTGTTAGGAACAAGGCGACCGGATTTTTCCCTCAGAGCGTTGGATGGAAGCCGGTTTTCGGCGACCGATCTGGATGGCCAGATCTGGTTGCTTAACTTCTGGGCCACTTGGTGTAAACCCTGTGTCGAAGAGATGCCGATGCTGTCACGGTTGCACGGACGCGGAGCAGGCCAGGGCGTGAATATCGTTGGCATAGCGCTGGATGATGAAGAGCGTGCCAGGCAGTTTGCGCAGGACCTGGGGGTCAGCTACCCCATTCTGGTGGGTCAGACAGATGTGGTCCTGACGGGGCGTCGTTATGGTAATTCCACGGGCTTGCTACCGTTCAGCGTGCTGATCGATGCCGACGGTGTAATCCGTTGGACAAAGCTGGGCGTGCTGGACCGCGCAGAATTGGAACAACAGATTGAAATGTTAAAATAGCGTATATAAAAATCCTCTAAGATGCGGCTATTTGCATCGATCTCGTAGACAAATCAAGCAAAATCGGGCAAAATGCCAGTCCCTGACGGAGGCTAAAACCGATGGCAAGCATTCTCGTTCTGAATGGCCCCAATCTAAACCTGCTGGGCAGCAGGGAACCTGGACAGTATGGGCACCGTACCCTGGAAGAGATCATGGAAGACCTGGCGCGATTTGCCGGCGCTTGCGGTCATGAACTGCAGCACGTTCAGGAGAACAGCGAAGGCGTGCTGGTTGATGCCATCCATAAGGCGGCCAATGAACGGGTGGATTACATCATTTTCAATCCCGCTGCCTATACACACACCAGCGTAGCGCTGCGGGATGCGTTGCTGGCCGTGCGCGTTCCGTTCGTGGAGGTGCACCTCTCCGCGGTTGCGGCCCGTGAACCTTTTCGTCAGATTTCCTATTTTTCAGACATCGCGATGGGCGTGATCCAGGGCTTCCGCGGTGAAAGTTACATGTTGGCGATGCAAGCCATCATCAATCATATTGAACCGTAATCGTTAAAATGCCGGGCGAATGCCATGGCAGGAGCAGCAAAAGTGGATATCAGAAAGATAAAAAAGCTCATCGAGTTACTGGAGGATTCCAGTCTCACTGAAATTGAAATCGTTGAGGGCGAAGAGTCTGTCCGCCTGAGCCGGGGTCAGGCAGGTGGAGCGGTCATGATGCCGCAGGTCATGAACCCGAATGTCCAGGCCGCAGCCTGGTCCGCGCCAGCCAATCCGGCAGCCGCACCTGCGCCCGCTGCTGCACCGGCCGCGGCCGCTGCGGTGGAAGACGAGCAGGCTGTGCCGGAAGGCGAATTGGTGCGTGCTCCCATGGTGGGCACTTTTTATTCTGCGTCCAGCCCGGAAGTCGATGCCTTTGTTTCGCTGGGTCAGCAGGTGAAAGAGGGCGAAACCATGTGCATCATTGAAGCCATGAAAATGTTCAACCAGATCGAAGCGGAAGCTTCGGGCACTGTCGTGGCCATCCTCGTCGAAAACGGTCAGCCCGTCGAATTCGATCAACCCCTGTTTGTCATAAGGTAAATTCCCTGTCATGGCTGTTCTTGAAAAAATCGTCATCGCAAACCGCGGTGAAATCGCGCTGCGCATCCTTCGTGCCTGCCACGCCATGGACATCAAAACCGTTGCGGTGCATTCGACGGTGGACAGGAACCTGAAACACGTGGCGATGGCGGATGAGTCCGTTTGTATTGGTCCTGCGCCGGCCATGGAAAGTTATCTCAACGTGCCTGCCATTATCGCGGCAACGGAAGTGACGGATGCTGTGGCTGTCCACCCGGGATACGGGTTCCTGGCAGAAAATGCTGACTTCGCGGAACGAGTGGAAGAAAGCGGGTTCATATTCATTGGTCCACGGCCCGAGACCATTCGGCTGATGGGCGACAAAGTATCGGCAATCAAGGCAATGAAGGAAGCGGGTGTGCCCTGCGTGCCTGGCTCTGATGGCCCCTTGTCTGAAGATCCGCAGGAGAGCATCAGGATCGCTCGCGAGGTAGGCTACCCGGTCATCATCAAGGCTTCGGCCGGAGGAGGCGGGAAAGGCATGCGGGTGGTTAACACCGAGGCGCATCTGCACAACGCCCTGCAATTGACGCGCCAGGAAGCAGCGACGGCGTTTGGTGACCCCACTGTTTATCTCGAAAAGTACCTTGAAAATCCGCGGCATATCGAAATCCAGGTGATCGCTGACCAGCACGGCAATGCCATTCACCTCGGAGAACGCGACTGCTCAAGTCAAAGGCGCCATCAAAAAGTTGTTGAAGACGCGCCGGCGCTCGGGTTGACTCCGGAGCAACGTCATGAAATCGGGACGGTTTGCGTGGAAGCTTGCAAACGGATTGGCTATCGTGGAGCCGGAACATTCGAGTTTCTTTACGATGACGGCCGGTTTTATTTCATCGAGATGAATACGCGTATACAGGTGGAGCACCCTGTCACGGAGCTCATCACCGGTGTGGATCTTGTCCGTGAGCAAATCCTTGTTGCTGCGGGTCATCCCCTTTCACACACACAGGACGACATCCAGATTCGTGGGCACGCTATTGAATGCCGGATAAATGCCGAGGACCCGGTGACCTTCATGCCGTCTCCGGGGCTGGTGGAAGGTTTTCACGCGCCTGGTGGGCCGGGAATTCGGACTGAAACCCATATCTATGACGGCTACCGTGTACCGCCCAATTACGATTCAATGATCGGCAAGATCGTCGCGTACGGTGAAGATCGCGAGATAGCCATATCCAGGATGAGGGTGGCACTGGATGAAATGGTGCTCAACGGCATCAAGTCCAATATTCCCCTGCACAAATGGTTCCTCTGGGACCGTGGTTTCCTCAAGGGCGGTTTCAATATCCATTACCTGGAAAAACGCATCGAAGAGCGTAACGGCTGAAGGCTGTTCAATGAGCTGGACTGAGATCAGTATCAGCGTGGCCAGGGAAGCAACGCCTCAGGCCGAAGAAGCGCTTGAGGGGGTTGGCGCCCTGGCCATAACCCTTCAGGATGACGAAGACAACCCGGTGCTGGAACCCGACCCGGGTGCGACGCCTCTTTGGCCCACCGTTCACGTTCGCGGGCTGTTCGTACAAGGGGTGGAAAAGCACACCATTCTGGCGGCTCTGCGAGACGTGCCGGGTGCTGACCGGCCCGAAAACATCCGGTGGCGCAATGTAGATGAGCAGGACTGGGAGCGTGCATGGATGGATCGGTTCGCGCCCATGAAGTTCGGTAGCAGGCTCTGGATCGTGCCAGGGGGTATGAGTATTCCACACGACCCGGCGAATATTGAGATTCAGCTGGATCCGGGCCTGGCCTTCGGCACCGGGACACATCCTACGACCGCACTTTGCCTGGAGTGGCTCGACGGCATCGACGTCGCTGCTCTGACAGTGGTTGATTACGGCTGCGGGTCCGGCATCCTGGGTATCGCCGCTGCTCTGAAAGGCGCCCGGAAAGTCGTTTGCGTGGACAATGATCCGCAGGCCCTGGAAGCCACGGCTGACAACGCGGCGCGAAATGGTGTCGATCACATGCTGAGCTGTCACTTGCCCGATGCCGTTGGCCGCCTGCAGGCAGATGTGGTGCTGGCGAACATACTGGCAGACCCGCTGGTCAGCCTGGCGGCACGTTTGACGGGGTTTTTGCGGCCAGGCGGCCAGCTGGCTTTGTCCGGTATTCTCGAGGATCAGGCTCAAGGCGTGCTTGATGCCTACCGCGGCGTATTGGAGCAGGTGAGCATCAGTCAACAGGAAGAATGGGTGTTGCTGGAAGGCAGGCGTTCAGCAACAGCCAAGAACGTGACATGACGACTCAAGGCGGGATTGCACGGCAGTGGAATGATTTTCTGGCTTACCTGCTGTTTCCCTGCCTGTCGATCCTGGTCCCGGCTTCCTTTTCGAGGTGGGTGTTGCGCCGGATTTCGCGCTGGGAGGGTTTGCTGGCAGCGGACGCGAACCTCGCCTTGCAGTGCGCCTCGAAACACCTGGATATCAATGATGAGGTGGCCTGGAAGCGGCGCTGGAAGCAGGTCGAGCTGTTGGATGTCCGTGACCTTTTCATGTTGCTGTATGGACGTTCAGAATCCGTCCTGTCCGAAATCGAATACCCCGAGAATTTCGAAATCGTCCGTGACCGGGTCATGGTGGGAATGCACTGGGGCCCGGCTATTTCCATCCTGAAATTGCTGGCAAACAAGGGGATGGAGCCGACGTTTCCATATCGTCCGCCGGAACCGGAGTTGTTGCGCCGCAGGCCTTTCTACTACCTGTTCAGCAAGCAGGCGGTGCGCTACCTGTCAGTAACACTCGGTGACCGCGCCGTCAGTACGGGTGGGGCAGCCAGGGTATTGCAGCAACTGATGGGAGTGCCGGGAAGTATCTGTGTCCTGATGGACGCACCAGCCCAAAAGGGCAGGCCGGCCAGGGTGCGCCAACTCCTGGGTACACCTGCAACATTCAATGTGGGGCTTCCTGCCATGCTCGTAGAGCAGGGTAAGGAATACGTTCTGTATGCGATGAACCTGGCGGACGACGGCACAGCGAGGAAGAAGCTCGAAATACGGGGTCCGTTCAATGCCAGTGAGGTTGATGAGTACCTTGATAGCTATGTCCGGTTCCTGGACGGGCACTTGTCGGCAGACTCGTCGCAGTGGCGAATCTGGCGTGCTGAACACCAGGTCTGGACGGAGTCATCCCGGAAAGGCGATCACCAGTAATCGGGTTTGACCGGCAGCGCATTGTAGCGGTCGATGGAATCCATGATTTCCTGTCGGGCGGCCTCTGCGCCTTCCCAGCCCTTGATGTCGACCCACTTACCCGTTTCCAGATCTTTGTAATGGTCGAAAAAATGTGAAATCTGCATCCGCAGCAGTTCTTCGACATGCTCGAGTTCGGTCACTTCCCGATACAGGCCGGTAACGTCTTCGGTCGGCACCGCCAGTATCTTGGCGTCTTCGCCCGCTTCATCCTCCATCCGCAGCAATCCGACCGGGCGGCAGGTAACAACAGCGCCATAGTTGATTGGCACAGGCATGACCACCATGACGTCGGTGGGGTCGCCATCCCCGCAGAGCGTATGCGGGATATAACCGTAATTGCAGGGATAGTGCATGGCTGTTTTCAGCATGCGATTGAGGAACAGGGCGCCCGATTCCTTATCGACCTCGTACTTGACGGCCGGGCTGTGCATCGGAATCTCGATAATCACGTTGACGTCGTGCGGGACGTCTCTTCCGACCGGTACCCTTTGCAGGCTCATTTCGACTCCAAATAACGTTTGGTAAGCTGCATATTATACCTTTAAACTGTCGCGTTACGTTTGAAAGAACCGCCCGGGAATGGACTCAAAATGCTGACCCTGATCAAGAATGCAGATCTGTTTGCGCCCGAACCTCTGGGTATCGGATACCTGTTACTGGGTGGAGGAAAAATCCTTCATATCGGACAGGGAGATCACGGAGCGGAAACCAGCCTGGTGAGAGATGTGCTGGACATGCACGGCGCAGCTGTTGGCCCTGGTCTGATCGATTGCCACGTCCATGTGACGGGAGGTGGAGGTGAAGATGGTTTTTCCACCCAGGCGCCGCCTGTACCCCTGACCGGGTTCACCCAACATGGCGTTACCTCGGTTGTCGGGCTGCTGGGAACCGATGACGAAACCCGGACCACGGCGAATCTGCTCGCCCGGACCCGCGCGCTAAGGGAAGAGGGCCTTTCCGCGTGGTGCTGGACGGGTGGCTATCATTTGCCACCCATGACCCTGACAGGTTCTGTTCGAAGTGACATCGTCAACATCGATTGCGTGATTGGCATGGGTGAGGTCGCTATCAGCGATCACCGGTCCAGCCAGCCGGGTTTTGACGAGCTCGCCCGCCTGGCATCAGAAGTGCATGTGGCGGGTTTGCTCAGCAAGAAAGCCGGCGTTCTGCATCTGCACCTGGGTGACGGCCCGCGAGGCCTTTCGCTGGTTCGTCAGTTGCTTGCCGATACGGAATTGCCACCCAGGGTATTTCATCCCACCCATGTCAATCGCCGCAAAGAGCTTTTTGAAGAGGCGTGCGATTTGAGTTTTGGCCAATCGGTCGTGGATGTGACAGCCTTTCCCGTGGAGGAAGGTGAGAATGCCTGGTCCGCGCCCGATGCCTGGGAACGATTTCACCAAAAAGGCTGCCCGGCGGGTAACCTGACCATCAGCACGGATGGCGGCGGGTGCCTGCCGCATTTCAACGACAGGGGCGAAATGGTCAAAATGGAGTTTGCCACTTCTGCGGGCCTCACAGAGACCCTGCGCGAACTGGTGTTGCGGGGTCATTCACTTGACGCTGTATTGCCCTCCATGACCAGCAATGTTGCGCAGTTGTTGCGTCTGCATGAAAAAGGGCGGCTTGCAGTGGGCTCCGATGCCGATCTGGTCTGTTTCGACACGGACCTTAGCGTGAGGCATGTCATGGCCGGCGGACGCTGGATGATTCAGGATGGAGCACCCGTGGTGAAAGGTACTTTCGAAGCCTGATGGGTCCAGCTGATTAACGATAGATTACGGATGTAGGTGAAATGCCAGCAACACCTGAAAATACCAGCGAAAGAGGCTATATCATTCCAATTGGCGGAGCCGAGGGAAAAAAAGCAAAAAGGCCCTCGATTCTGAATCGTTTCGTGGAAATCTGTGGGGGTTCAGATGCACGAATCATGGTCATTCCCACCGCTTCCCTGCTCAATGAAACGGGCCCTCTGTACAAGGCTCTATTTGAAGAGATGGGTGCCGAATCGATGTGTGTGCCCATAGAAAACCGGGATGAATGTTTTAACGAGGAGACCCTGCGCGTACTGGAAGGAGCCACCGGAATTTTCATCACCGGTGGTAACCAATTACGCCTGTCCACCATACTCGGTGGCACCCCGGTGGCCCGCACAATCCGCAAGTTGAACGCGAGAGGTGTGCATGTGGCCGGTACTTCGGCAGGAGCCGCTATCGTTTCAGAGCATATGATTGCGGGCGGAAGAAGTGGTTCCTCGCCGCGCGAAAGCGGGGTTGAGCTGGCGCCTGGGCTGGGTTTAACCAACCGCGTGATTATTGATCAGCATTTCAATCAGCGTCAACGCATGGGACGATTGCTGGCAGCCCTGTCGTTCAACCCGTTCGCCTGCGGCCTCGGAATCGACGAGAACACGGCGGGCTTCATTGCACCTGACGGCCGGATGGAGGTGGTGGGCAAGGGAACAGTTACCGTAGTCGATCCTTCGGATTTGCGGCATTCTTCCATGAGTTACGTACGCCGCGCCGAGGCGGTTACCCTGATTGGTCTGAGGCTGCATGTACTTGCCGAGGGATCACATTTTAACGTCGAAACCCGGGAAGCCACGCTTAACTGAACGAAATTGTTTTTGGCGGAAAACGGGGTCCGGCGTTAAGATGCCCTGACCTCCTTCAATTTCAGGTCGCTGCCCTATGAAAATCCTGACCACCAACGTTTACGTCGGCCCCAGCCTCTACGCCCACTTTCCGGTCATTCGTCACCAGGTCGACATTGGTGCTCTTGAGGAATGGCCTTCTGTCCGGCTTGGACCGAAATTCATTGAGGAGCTCGTTGAAGCGCTTCCGGGTCTTTCCAACCATGGCTGCTCATATGGCGAGCCTGGCGGATTTCTCCGCCGGTTGAGGGAAGACGAGGGCACCTGGATTGCCCATATCTGGGAGCATGCTTCGCTCGAACTTCAAAACATGGCCGGTTCGGATGTTTCTTTCGGTAAAACACGCAGTATCGGCCCCCCAGGCCAGTACAACATGGTGTTTGAGTACAAACAAAAAGAAGTGGGCCTGGAAGCCGGCCGGATTGCCCGGCAATTACTGTTAAACCTTCTTCCGGAGGAACTGAAAAACGAATTTGAGCGTGAAATTGAAAGCGATTTCGATTTCGAGGAAGAGCGGGACGATTTCATTCGATTCGCCCAGAGAAAGGAACTGGGGCCAAGTACCGCTTCCCTGGTGAAGGCGGCACAGGAAAGGGAGATTCCTTTTCTCCGTCTTAACAAGTACTCGCTGGTCCAGTTTGGACACGGCAAGTTCCAGCAGAGGATCCAGGCGACCATTACCAGCAAGACGCCACACATCGCCGTGGAGATTTCCTGTGACAAGGAGGATACACACAACCTGTTGCGTGACCTGGGCCTGCCAGTGCCGCAGCAGAGGCTTGCTTATTCAGAGCGAGAGGCCGCGCGAGGCGCCACCCGCATCGGATTTCCAGTGGTCGTCAAACCGCTTGATGCCAATCATGGCCGCGGAGTCTCAATCAATCTCGTGGATGAAGACCAGGTCAGGACGGCCTATGGCGTAGCCCGTGAGAATGCGCGCGGGCGCAGCGTTCTGGTGGAAAGTTTCATCGAGGGAATGGACCATCGCATGCTGGTCGTGAATGATGAACTGGTCGCCGTTGCCAAGCGCGTACCGGGTCATGTCGTGGGTGATGGCAGACGAAGTATTTCCGAGTTGATTGATATTGTGAACGAAGACCCGCGGCGTGGTATCGGTCATGAAAAAGTCCTGACCCGGCTGGAACTGGACCACCAGGCGGAGCGGCTGATGGCAAAAGATGGGTTCAACAAAGACACCGTATTGGCTGAGGGCAAGGCGTTCTACCTGCGCTCCACGGCTAATCTTTCGACCGGCGGCACGGCCATCGACATGACTGACGTCGTGCATCCGGATAACCGGGAAATGGCGGTCCGGGCCGTGCAGGCCGTTGGACTGGATGTTGGCGGTGTCGATTTCCTGACGTCGGACATTACACGGTCTTATAAAGAGGTCGGAGGGGCCATCGTCGAGGTCAACGCTGCACCCGGATTCCGCATGCATGTGGCGCCTTCAGAAGGCGAGGCCCGGGATGTATCCGGCAAGGTCATGGACATGCTTTTTCCACCGGGCAGCCCGCGCCGCATTCCGGTGGCCAGTGTCACCGGCACAAACGGCAAAACAACCACGTCCAGAATGCTTGGCCATATTCTGAAGACTGCGGGTCACGTAGTTGGAATGACTTCCACCGACGGCGTATACATAGACGGCCGGTTGTCGGTCAAGGGTGATATGACGGGACCGGCATCAGCGCATATCGTTTTACGTGATCCAACCGTCGATGTCGCCGTGCTGGAAACGGCGCGGGGTGGCTTGCTCCGCTCGGGCCTGGGTTACCGCCGCTGTGATGTTTCAGCCTGCCTCAATGTGGCCTCTGATCACCTGGGTCTGAAGGGCATTGACACGCTCGAGCAACTGGCTGAGCTGAAACGAATCCCCATTGAAGTTGCGCGCGACACAGCCATCCTGAACGCTGACGATGAGCATTGTCTGAACATGGCTGATTACACGCAGGCCGAGCATGTCTGTTACGTGACAATGAATCCAGCCCATGCGCTGGTCAAGGAGCATATCCGGGCCGGTGGTCGCGCCATAGTGCTGGAGCAGGGCATCGGCGGGGATATGATCACGCTGTACGACAATGGCACGCACTTTCAGTTGTTATGGACCCACCTGATCCCTGCCACGATGGAGGGCAAGGCGACCCATAATGTACAGAATGCCATGTTCGCAGCAGGCCTGGCGTTCAGTATGGGTAAATCTCTCGAGGACATCCGCCACGGTTTGCAAACGTTTAGCTCGACGATTTTCCAGGCGCCGGGGCGGATGAACGTTTTCGATGAACTCCCTTTCCGGGTCATCCTGGACTATGGGCACAATGCGGCGGCTATTTCCAGCATCAGTCAACTGGTCAGCCGTCTCGAAGTAGGTGGCAAGCGTATCTGCGTGCTGGCCGCACCGGGTGACCGGCGTGACGAAGACATCAGGGCTATCGCCGCGGCTGCTGCGGGACATTTCGATTACTACGTATGCAAAGCGGATGATAACCGGCGGGGACGTGGACCGGACGAAGTCCCGGAAATGCTGAAAGCCGAACTGAAAGAAAGCGGCGTGAAGAAGCGCAGAATCAGCGTTGTTCCGGACGAAGTGGATGCCATCAACGAATCGCTGAAAATGGCTCGAGAAGGAGACCTTGTCGTCATTTTCGGCGATAACATCGAGCGTTGCTGGAACCAGGTTGCCGGTCACCAGGTTGATGAAGGTGAAGGTGCGGAGACTGTGCCGGAAAAAGCGGTTCAGAGCTTCGTCGAGGAAGATCCGGAAGCCTTTACGCTGGATCCGGGTTCAGAACTCATCAAGGACGAGCGAGGCGTGCGCATTGCTCGCGTTGAAGAGGATTCGGACTAGGTTTGCGCGATGCGATTTGAATTGACAGACAGTAGGCGGCTGACCGGTGCGAACCTGTATTGGGACCGCCCCAGCGCCATCATTGACGTCTCTATCGACGGGCCATCGCAAGACATTATTTCTGCCTGGCAAAAAGCAGTCCTGGAACTGCTGGACCCGGTAGGCTATTCAGCCCAGGCAACCTGCTACCGGGCATATGATGGCGGCGCCAGTCTGCTGATTTCGGCCCCGATAGATGTGTTGTATTCGATGTGTGAATTGAACGAATCCGCATGGGCTACTGCAGTGGCTTCATTGACTGGCGGCAGCCCACCCGATCCTGAGGAAGAAAAGCCAAGGCTGATGCGCTTGTTCGACGAGGAACGAAATCCGGCGCTGCTGGCCCTGCAAACGGCTGCGCATCAGCACGGTGTGCCTTTTCTCTGGGATGATGACGAAGTTTCAGTGGGTTACGGCCAGTCCACCCAGGTTTGGAAGCCTGATGCGCTGCCTACGCCATCTGACGTTGACTGGTCGGGCGTTGAGAGTATTCCACTGGCCATGGTGACCGGTACCAATGGCAAGTCGACAACGGTGCGCATGACAGCCGCGATCATGACGGCCGCAGGTTTTAACGCAGGCCTCACTTCGACGGATTTTATTCGAGTGGGTGAGCGGGTCATCGATACCGGAGATTATTCAGGTACGGGCGGGGCCCGAATGCTGATGCGCCAGAAAGATGTTGAGATGGTGGTGCTGGAAGTGGCGCGAGGCGGTCTGTTGCGGCGTGGACTGGGCGTGGAACGGGCGGACGTTGCCGTCGTAACCAATGTTGCCGCTGATCACCTCGGTGACTATGGCATCAACACGGTGCCTGAATTGATCCCCGCCAAGTTCATCGTCAGCAAGGCCTTGCATGGAAAGGCACCCCTGGTGGTGAATGCGGATGACGAAGGCGTTGTTGAGTATGCTTCGTCTCTCGACAAGACAAAATTCTGGTTCAGCCTGGATTCTGAAAACCCCGTGCTTCATGCAGCCAGGGAAGCAGGGGGATCAGTCTGTTTCCTGGAAAGTGGATGGATCATGTGCGCAGAGGGCGAGGAGGTCCGCCAGGTGGTGCCCGTGCAAGAAATTCCCGCTACCCTTGGGGGGGTTGTTCGGTACAACATCTCCAATGCCATGGCGGCCTGCGGTATAGCGGTTTCGCTGGGCTTACCGGATGAAGCCATCCGCCGGGGTCTGGCGGCTTTTCGAGGCGATGAACACGATAACCCGGGACGTGGCAATTGGTTCGAACATGAAGTAGACGGCGGGACGATAAGAATCCTGGTGGACTTTGCGCATAATGAGCATGGCATGCAGGCGCTGGCCGACGCCATCAGGCAAGTGCCGGCGGAGCGGGTTATCCTGTTGATGGGTCAGGCGGGTGACCGGCTGGACAAGGATATAGCCGACCTGGTGCGCGCCGCCTGCAGTGTCCGGCCCAGCCAGTTGCTGGTGGCAGAACTGCCCGGTTACGAGCGCGGACGCGCCTCAGGTGAAGTGCCTGAATTGATAAGAAAGGAAGCGATTCAATCGGGTATACCCGATAATGCCATCGAGCTGTTTTCAGCGCCGCGAGAGGCGACATCGGAGGCGCTTGATCGAGCAAAACCGGGCGATTTACTGGTGCTGCTGGCGTTGACCCAGAGAGCGGAGGCGCTGGCGCTGGTGCATGAGTTCCTGGAGGGGCAGTCCTGACGTCATGGCCAAGCTCTACTTTTATTTTTCCGCAATGAACGCCGGCAAGACGACGCTCCTGTTGCAGTCTGCTCATAACTACCGGGAACGTGGAATGAACACCTTGCTGTTCACGCCCGCGCTGGACGATCGCTTCCAGGTTGGCGTGATCAAGTCCCGCATTGGGCTCGAGGCAGCTGCTGTCGCATTCAATAATGATGATGACTTGTTTGAGTCGGTCCAAAAAGAACTCGATGAACGCAATGTTCACTGCGTGTTGGTGGACGAATCACAGTTTCTGACCCGCGACCAGGTTTTTCAGCTCACGGAAGTAGTCGACCGCCTGGCCATACCGGTACTTTGTTTTGGCCTGCGAACTGATTTCCAGGGTGAGCTTTTTGAAGGCAGCCGATATCTGCTGGCCTGGGCCGATCAACTGGAAGAGTTGAAAACCATTTGCCATACGGGCAATAAAGCGACCATGGTCGTGCGAGTCGATCATGAAGGTTACGCACTTCGCGAGGGTTCCCAGGTTCAGATCGGTGGAAACGAACGCTACATCTCCGTAAGCCGGAAAGAATTCAAGGATGTTTTCTTTGCAGGCAAGCGGATCAGGATGATTGATCCACTTGAGAACCCCGATACGGGGGACCCTGAACCGCAGGAAGAACTGCTAGAATAGCATTCACAGCAATCCTGGAATGGCCCAGCCATGCGGTTCCTCATTATCCTCATTATCATTGCCCTGGTCGTGTTCAAATTCTGGCCAGATCAGCCTACGCCAACAGCAGAGGAGAGCTTCATCGGTCCTCAAATCCAGTCCTTGAAGAAGGCGGAGCAGGTTGAAGATCAGTACATGGAAGCACTGGAACGGAAGAATCAGCAGATCGATAAAGAGTCTGACGGCGGATGACACCTAGCGCTGGCATTTTGGGCAGTAGTAACTGGATCGCTGACCGATGACTTTTCTTTTCAATGATGAACGGCATTGGAAACAAGGCTGGCCCTCTCTTTCGTAGACCAGCAGTTCCTGTGCGAAATAGCCAGGTTTGCCATCCGAATCCAGGAAGTCCCGAAGCGTTGTGCCGCCATGGCGGATGGCGCGGTCCAGCACATCCCGAATCGCTGACGCCAGCGCATCGTATCGGGTCGCTGAAATGCGCCCGGCCGCCCGAAGTGGGTGGATACCAGCCATGAACAGGGCTTCGGAAGCATAGATATTGCCTACGCCGACCACGATCTTTCCGTCCATGATGAAATTTTTGACAGCTCCTTTCCGGCCCCTGGATTGTTCCCACAGGTGGTTGCCGGAAAAGGCACGCGACAACGGCTCGGGACCCAGGTGACGCAACAGGGCGTGGTTTTCCGCACGTTCGTCCCACCAGGCAAAAGCTCCGAAGCGGCGCGGATCGTTAAAGCGAACGCATTTTCCTGTGTCGAGCACCAGGTCAAAGTGATCGTGTTTGCGCGGCGCATCGCCCTCGTCGCAGATTCGCATAGAGCCGGACATGCCAAGATGAATTAACAATCCCCCTGATTCTTCCATGGCGATCAGAAGGTACTTGGCGCGGCGCCAGCAACGGGTCACTTTCTGACCTGCGGCTTGCAGCACGTCATCCGTCACGGGCCATCGCAGGCTGCGATTACGCAAAACTATTTTTTGAATGGTGTTGCCAGAGAGGCAGGGCTCGATACCTCGAAGCGTAGTTTCCACTTCCGGAAGCTCAGGCAAGACATTCTCCGCCGGATAAATAAAAAACCCGCCATAAAGGCGGGTCCAGTAGTCTTACAAGCAGCATTTGTTATTTGATCTTTGCTTCTTTGTACATCACATGCTTACGAACGACGGGGTCGTATTTCTTGACTTCCATTTTTCCCGGCGTGTTCTTCTTGTTCTTGTCGGTCGTGTAAAAGTGACCGGTACCTGCAGATGATACCAGGCGGATTTTATCTCTTGCGCTTTTAGCCATTGTTTAAATCCTCCTTTATACCTTTTCGCCGCGTGACCGCAGGTCAGCCAGAACAACATCGATGCCTTTCTTGTCGATAATGCGCAGACCCTTGGTGGATACGCGAAGCTTCACCCAACGATTTTCACTTTCCACCCAAAACCGGTGGCTGTGAAGATTAGGCAGAAAACGTCGCTTACTCTTAATATTCGAGTGCGACACGTTGTTTCCGGATATAGGCCTTTTTCCGGTGACCTGGCAAACTCTTGACATGGGATTTCCCGTAAAAACGTTAAAAAAATCAGCCGCACTTTATAACCCATGACGATCTGATATGCAAGTATTGCCTGCCGTTTGACCTCTCTGATCAGACCAGGCCGCGGGCAGCCATTGAAACCGGTGCACCATCACCGACCACGAAATGATCAAGCAGTCTAATGTCCAGCAGCGCCAGCGCTTCCTTCAGGCGGCGTGTAATCGCCTGGTCTGCCAGGCTGGGTTCGCTGATTCCGGAAGGGTGGTTATGAGCCACAATCAAGGCGGCGGCGCCGTGGCGAAGCGCCTTTTCGGCGACAACCCTCGGGTATACGGTGGCGCCGTCAATGGTGCCGTGAAACAGTTCTTCAAAAGCAATGACACGATGGCGTGTGTCCAGAAAAAGGCATGCAAACACCTCGTTCGAATGGTCTCGCAGAACGCTCTTCAGATACTTCTCAGTCACTTCGGGACTTTCGAGCGGTTCGCTTCGTAGCAAAGACTCATGCAGATATCGCCTGGACAGTTCAAGCACGGCGAGCAATTTCGCGGTTTTGGCCGGACCGAGACCCGGTTGGTGTTCAAGCTCGCTGCGTCGGGCTTTCAGCAATCCCCGCAGGCCGCCGAAGACCTGTAACAGCTGTTCAGACAATTCGATGACAGATAGCCCGCCCATTCCGGTGCCTATCAATACGGCCAGCAGTTCCACGTCATTCAGCGAAGACAGGCCACTTTTCGCCAGCTTTTCGCGAGGCATAATGCAATTCATGAAAAGATTATCAGGATTGAACCCGCCACCGGTTACGGAAAAATCACCCAAGGAGATGTAAGCTTATAGCCTTGGAAACATCCCTGGAGTAAGAATGTGATGACCGGCAGGAACGTATTGCTGGGTGTGACCGGAGGAATTGCCGCTTACAAGTCGGTGGAACTTGTACGGCGGATCAGGGATACCGGTGCGGAAGTTCGGGTGGTGATGACCGCCGGTGCGAAGGCTTTTGTGACGCCGCTGACGTTTCAGGCGGTTTCGGGTCACCCGGTTCACACAGAACTTCTGGATGAATCGGCCGAAGCAGGCATGGGCCACATCGAGCTGGCCCGCTGGGCCGACCAGGTGGTGGTTGCACCGGCTACTGCCCATTTCATCGCCCAGTTGGCTCATGGTCTGGCCCCGGACTTGCTTTCGACGTTGTGCCTGGCGACTTCGGCGCCTGTATTGCTGGCACCGGCGATGAATCAGCAAATGTGGGCCAGCGCGGCTACGCAGACCAATTGTGAAATCCTCAGAGAGCGGGGCATCACGCTGGCGGGACCGGCGACTGGCATCCAGGCTTGTGGCGAAACCGGGCCGGGTCGAATGCTGGAACCTGCCCAATTGTTGCATGAGCTGGACCGATCCGAAGCGGGTTGCCTGCAGGGCTGCGCTGTCGTGGTGACGGCGGGCCCGACGTATGAGGACATCGATCCTGTGCGATACATTGGTAACCGATCGTCAGGCAAGATGGGGTTTGCGATCGCTGAAGCTGCAGCGATCGCCGGCGCCCGCGTGAGTCTTGTGGCGGGGCCAGTCAGTCTTGCAACGCCTGCCGGAGTGCATAGAACGGACGTACGTGGTGCAGTCGAAATGAGGGATGTGGCGGTGGCTCTGGCTGAAGCTGCAGATCTTTTTATCAGCGTGGCCGCGGTAGCTGACTACACTCCGGTCAATCCAGCATTACAGAAAATCAAGAAGGGCCTTGCCCGGCACAAACTGGACCTTGAAAGCACCCCCGATATCGTTGCCGAGGTAGCAGCGCTGGCTAATGGGCCATTGACGGTCGGGTTTGCTGCTGAAACTGAAAACCTGAGGCAAAATGCACGGGAAAAGCTTTCACGCAAAAGGCTTGATATGATTGCAGCCAACCGGGTGGGACAGGATGGCTCCGGTTTTGAAAGCGACACGAACGAAATAGTCATCCTGACCCCCGAAGGCGAAACTGACCTGGGGAAAGGTAACAAGCGGGATCTCGCAAAGCTTCTGGTGGCAGAAGCCGCCAAACGGCTCAAAGGAAAGGAAAACATTGAAAGCTGTACAGATCAGGATACTGGACCCTCGACTCGGAACTGAGTTTCCCCTTCCAGGCTATGCCACTGACGGGTCAGCAGGCATGGACCTGCGCGCCTGTTCCGACGAGACGATTGAGATTACTCCTGGGGAAACCCGGCTCATTCCGACCGGGTTCGCCATGCACATGGAAGATTCCGGTCTTGCGGCGGTACTCCTGCCCAGATCAGGAATGGGCCACAAGCATGGCATTGTGCTGGGAAACCTGGTCGGATTGATCGACAGTGATTACCAGGGGCAGGTGTTCGTTTCATGCTGGAATCGCTCTGAATCACCATTCGTTATCGAACCAGGTGCGCGAATCGCACAAATGGTCTTCATGCCCGTAGTTCAGGCCCGCTGGGAAGTCGTGGAGGACTTCGATACCTCCAGCCGTGGCGGTGGCGGCTTCGGTCATACAGGACAATCGTAAAGGACTGCGATCAATGAATCTTAAACAAAAACTGGATGCAGTGACTCACATTTCAACGAAAAAGCGCGTCAGTAATGGCGTGCTTCTGGCGTTGGGGCTGTTCGGCCTGGCCGTGGCAGGCCTGGCCATTTGGCTGTCTTTCAGCGACTGGCGCAGTTTGGGCAGCACATCGCAGGCCGAAACCGAAAGCCGGCAGGCCATTGAAAGCGTGCTTCAACCCGTCCAGTCGCTCAAGCGCTTAATGCAGGATGAACAGGTGCAGGCTCTGGCTCTCCGGGTGCTGGATGACGAGAGTAACCTGGCTGACCTGAAAGCTTACCTCGGGGGGCGCCTGGCGGAACTGAAGGACGTTCGGGTATTCGGGAGAGATTTTTCTTCTGTGAAACCTTCAGGGCTGGGGCCCAATGGATATGCGCTGTATGAACTCATCTCGCTAACGCTGGAGCAGAAAAAGGGACTGATGCAGATTCATAACGTCCTTCAGCCACCTCAACTGTTTGACTCGACGACTCTCAGCGAGGATGGCGAAGTGAAGGGAGTGCTCGTATTATCCCTGGACCCTTCGTACCTTTTGAAAGACCTCAACCCGGAGACCGGGTCGATTGGCGTCATCAGGCTGACGCAATTCAATGGCAGGCAACCCTCGAGCCTGATCGCACAATGGGGCGATCCCGGCTTGCTTGGGGACATACCGGACAAAAGTACCATACCCGGCAGCCTTTTCAGGATTGAGTCGCCCATTCAGCTGTATGTGGGTTTGATTGGGAGAAAAGCAGCGTTGTTTGTGGTTGCCGCGGGACTTCTGTGCCTGTTCGCGTCAGTGTTGCTCTATCGCAGTAACAAGAGGTGGTTGAAAGAGAGTGCAGGCGCCGGGGACGAAGCGCGCTCCATGGTGAAGTCAACCCCAGCAGGAGTTGCCGTGAGTCCCGAGCCTGTGCACGAACCAACGTCGACCGGGCCGGCGTCTGAGCCAGAACAGCAGTTTGAAGAAAGGACGCAGCGACGTGCGGAACCCGAACTGGAGGACAAAGATTTTTCGGTAAAAGCGCCCGAGTCCGATCCTTCCATCCCGCCGCCGATGCACCTTCAGTACGATATCGCCGAGAGAAGAAGAATGAGAGAGTCCAAACACACGCCAGTAGAACTTACCCCGGAAATCTTCCGTGCCTATGATATTCGCGGAGTGATTGATAAGACGCTGGATTCGGGGATCGCAAAAAGTGTCGGCCAGGTCGTGGGAACACTCGCGCTGGAAAAAAATGCCGGCCCGGTAGTGGTAGCGCGTGATGGCAGATTATCCGGGCCCTACCTGATGGAAGGCATGATGGAAGGCATCGTTTCCACCGGTTGCGATGTGCTGGATATTGGTGCGGTGCCCACGGGCGTTCTCTATTATGCCGCCCATGAAATGGCGGCGGGGTCCGGCGTGATGATTACCGGCAGCCACAATCCTCCGGATTACAATGGCTTCAAAATCATGATTGCCGGCGACACTTTGTACGGTGAAGCGATCAGCGCTTTTTATGACCGGATCAAGATACGTGATGTGAGGATAGGAGAGGGCGAGGTCAGTCGTCAGGATGTGGTTCCGGATTACATCAAGCGGATTGCGGATGATGTCACTGTCCACCGGGACCTGAAGGTCGTCATTGATTGCGGTAACGGCATCGGCGCCGTTTGTGCTGCTGATGCCCTGCGCGCTCTGGGCGTAGAGGTCCTGCCGTTATTCGACGAGGTGGACGGCACATTCCCGAATCATCACCCCGATCCTAGCGATCCGGAAAACCTGGTGGACCTGATTGAATCCGTTCGCCTGATGGATGCGGATCTTGGTTTGGCGTTTGACGGCGATGCAGACCGGCTGGGTGTGGTCACGCTGGCCGGTAATATCATCTATCCTGACCGGGTGATGATGCTGCTGGCGCTGGATGTACTCGACCGCATTCCGGGCGCAACGATTATTTATGATGTGAAATGCACCAGCCACCTGCCCAAGGTCATCAAGGAGGCAGGTGGCAATCCGGTCATGTATAAAACCGGTCATTCCCTGATCAAGGCAAAGATGAAGGAAATCGGATCGCCATTCGCTGGTGAGATGAGCGGACATTTCTTCTTTGGGGAACGCTGGTATGGAGTGGACGATGGAATTTACGCGGCAGCCAGGCTGCTTGAAATTCTCGGTAGCACTGAAGCTCCGCCAGAAGCGATTCTGAATGCGCTGCCAACCAGTTTCAGCACGCCTGAATTGAAGGTCCAGATGCAGGAGGGAGAAAACCACGCCTTCGTTGAAGCCTTCAAGAAGTCTGCTCAATTCGAAGGGGCGCGCATCAGCACCATCGATGGATTGAGAGCGGATTTTGATGACGGCTGGGGCCTGGTCCGGGCGTCAAACACGACGCCTATCCTGGTTGTGCGATTCGATGCCGAGACCGAAGAGGCCCTGGTGCGCATCAAGGCGGTCTTCAGGTCCAAGATGTTGGAAGTCAACCCGGATCTCGAACTCAATTTCTAGCTGATCGACACGGCTGGAAACGTTCAATAAGCAGTTTTGGAAGAGCACATGCCCTATGAAAATACAACGTGATACTCAAATCCTCAGCGCTTGCCTGTTGCTTTTGGCGGCATCACCGGCTCATGCTGAGGGTATTCCGGTTGAGCCCGGCCTTTGGAAAATGACTTCATCTGTGACCATGCCCATGTTGCCCCAGCCCCGGGTCACCTCGATGACTGAATGCATGACCAAGTCTGAAATTTCCATGGACGAAGTCGGTGCAGAAGACATGGACCCCAATTGTTCGTTTGAGATGACCCAGGTCGACGGGAATACGATGAAATGGACGGTTGACTGCCCGGTTGAAGGTGGCACGTCGCATGGTGAATGGCAGGCCACCTCCGGCGGCGACACAGTAACAGGCGAAGGTTTGCTGACGGTTGCATTCCAGGGCCAGTCCATGGATATGACCATGACCTGGCAGGGCGAGCGTATCGGCGAGTGCCCCTGACCGTTCAGTCAATAGGCACATTCCGTGAACACGGGGTCGACTGAGCCGCTCCATTCAGTATTGAATAAACCCAGTTTTCGTTCTGCCGGAGTGATTCCGCGTTCAGCGACTTCCTGCAATGGGGTGAGGAACCCGGTTTCATTGTCACCGGCGGCATTCAGGCGTGCTCTTGCCGCCAGCCCAACCCGGGCCAGTTCAATCACTTCAAGTGCAATTTCCTGCACGGTCCGCCCCCTGACTGATGCCTTCAACCCCAGCTTCGGGACCTCTTCGCGCAACCTGAGCCGTTCCTCCATGCTCCAGTCGCTCGCGATGTCCCAGGCCGCGTCCAGTGAGGGCTGGTGATAAAGCAGACCCGCCCAGATGGCCGGCAAAGCGCAAAGCCTGGCCCAGGGGCCGCCATCGGCGCCACGCATTTCCAAAAACTTCTTCAGCCTGACTTCGGGAAAGGCCGTTGTCAGGTGGTCTTCCCAGTCTTTTAAAGTGGGTCGTTCACCCGGCAGGGCAGAGAGATTGCCGTTGAGAAAATCGCGAAAAGACAAGCCGGAAGCATCAAGGTAATGGCCGTTCCGATAGACGAAGTACATCGGCACATCCAGCATGTAATCGGTATATTTCTCAAAACCCATTTGACTGTCGAAGACCCACGGCAGCATGCCTGTGCGATCCGGGTCGGTGTCTTCCCAGACGTGGGAACGATAGCTGACGTAGCCGTTGGGTTTGCCATCCGTGAACGGGGAATTGGCAAACAGGGCAGTGGCAACAGGTTGCAGAGCCAGTGAAGTCCGGAACTTCCGCACCATATCGGCTTCCGAGCCAAAGTCAAGGTTGACCTGGACAGTACAGGTACGCGCCATCATGTCCTGGCCCAGCGTACCCACCCGCGACATGTAATCGCGCATGATCCGGTATCGGGCTTTGGGCATCCATTCCATGTCACTGAGCGGCCACTTTGGCTGGAACCCCATGCCCAGGAAGGCGATATCCAGGGGCCCGGAAACGGCCCGGACCTGTTTGAGGTGGGTGTTCACCTCGGTGCAGGTCTGGTGGATGTTGTCGAGCAGGGCGCCCGAGAGTTCCAGTTGCCCGCCCGGTTCGAGCGTGATGGAGGCGCCGGTGTCATCCAGCAGGGCAATCGGTAGCCCATCTTCCATCACCGGCTGCCAGTCGAATTCCTCGGCAAGGCCGGTGAGAATGGCCCTGATTCCGCGCTCTCCTTCGTACGGCAGAGGCCTCAGGTCATCCAGTGTGTAACCGAACTTTTCGTGTTCCGTCCCCAGCTTCCAGTTTGATTCTGGTTTGCAGCCGCTTTCGAGATAAGCCACCAGTTCGTTTCGGGTTGATACGGTATTCTTGTCGTGAGCCGAATCGGTCAATGAAGTGCTCCATTTTCAGTGATCTGACTCTACAGACCGGTCAGATCGCGCGGAAATCCCACGCAGGATAATAATATACATTGGAAAGCCGTGGCTGATTGCCTAGGATACATGCAGGAACCGGGACGAAACAGGCTGGATTGCCAAATGCACTTCCTTTCAAAGCGTTTTCGCGCTTACATTATGACCGGCCTGGTATCGACCATGGCCGCTCCGCTGCTTCATGCCGCAGATATCCTGAGAGGCCTCGGGCCGGAACCTGATTCCATTCACATTCACCAGGCTCAGGGCCTTGCGGCGGTAAACCTTCTGCGTGATTTACGGGAAGGTCTCGTGACGTTTGACGAACACGGTCAACTGGCGCCCGGTCAGGCGAGTCACTGGCAAGTACTGGACGGGGGAAAACGTTACCAGTTTACCCTGCGTGAGAATGCCCGCTGGTCAAATGGGGACCGGGTAAGCGCCGAAGACTTTGTCAGGGCCTGGCGACGGGCTTTCACGCCGGAAACAGCGGCCGCCACCGCCGGATTGCTCAAGGATGTGGTGAATGCCGACAAAGTCCTGAAAGGTGCGGTTGAAGTAGAAACCCTGGGTATCAGGGCTGTTGCACCGGATGTGCTGGAAATTTCACTGAACGAGCCTGCCCCCTGGATCCTCGAAATTCTGGCCCATCCCGTGAGTTTTCCATTGCACGAGACGGCCATGGACGATCCGCTGCGGGCGCCGGTCAATGGCCCGTTTCTGCTGGCGGACTGGACACCGCGCGCCAGCATAAAATTGACCCGGAACCTCAAGTTTCATTCCACAGATTCGATCAGGGTGAACTCCGTAGAGTACTTCCCCATTGAAGAACCTTCGGCTGAACTTTCACGCTACCGGGCGGGTGAACTCCATATCACTGAAACCATTCCCGCTGGCCGGTTCAATTGGCTGGAAAAAAACAAGCCAGAAGACCTGAGGGTTCATCCTTACCTTGGTACATTCTGGCTGGGTTTCAATTTTCGCGATTCCAACCTCGGGTATTCCAGGGAGCTCAGGCAGGCGCTCTCGCTTGCGATCAATCGCGAGATTCTTGTGAAAACGGTACTCGGGGCAGGCGAATTGCCTGGCTGGAGTGTGGTGCCTCCGGGAATTGACGGCTATGAGCCCGCCCGGATGGAGCAGTCATTGCTGAGCCAGGAGCAGCGTGAAAAAGAAGCGGTGCGTCTCTTCAAGGCTTCCGGCATGGGCCGCGATGAGCCCCTGTTGCTGGAATTGCGCTACAACACATCGGGCATTCATCGCCGGGCCGCGGTGGCCGTGGCCGCCATGTGGAAGCAGGTTCTGGGTGTGAATGCTGAATTGGTCAATGAAGAGTGGAAGGTGTTCATAAACAATCGCGCCATGGGCGTGGTCACACAGGTTTTTCGGGGTGGCTGGATTGCCGACTACGCCGACCCGGCCAGCTTCCTGGACTTGTTTCTGGGTGGCAACAGCCTGAACTATACTTTTTATAAGAGCACAGACTTTGATTTGCTGATGAAATCTGCTGCGATTGCATCCGGCCGCACAAGAATGGAACTTTTGCAACAGGCTGAGGCCCAGTTAATGAAGGACATGCCAGTCATACCGCTTTATTATTATGTGTCACGACATCTCGTGCGGCCGGAGGTAAGTGGTTTTGCGGACAATGTCCGCGATGTTCACCTCTCCCGTTACCTGGGAGTGATTTCGGAGAGTCCTTGAATTCCTTGTTTTTCAGAAGTTGTCTGCTCTTGTGCTGTTTGTCTGCACTGTCCGGCTGTGGCGACGGTCAGAATGACTTTGGCGGATCCCTTGGCAAGCGCTCACAGCCGGTCGAACTCGTTTTACTTGAAGACGGACGGCCTGCGCCCGAAGTGCTTGCCGAAGATCAGGTGGTTTACCGTGGCAATGGTGAAGAACCTGAGACCCTGGACCCTCACCTGGCCCAGGGTGTCCCGGCTGCCAGCATCCTGCGGGATCTGTTCGAAGGACTGACAGCAGAGTCTGCGGCCGGCGATCTCGTTCCCGGCGCAGCATTGCGCTGGAATATTTCGCGCGACGCCCGGACCTACACGTTTTACCTGAGACGAGACCTGGTCTGGTCGAATGGCGATCCGTTGACGGTCGATGATTTCGTATTCAGCCTGCAACGGGCGATTAATCCGGTGACGGCTTCCAGCGCCGCCAGGACCCTGCTCCCTATCCTCAACGCGCGGGAAGTTCTCGCGGGCGAATTGCCGGTTGAAGATCTGGGCATTTCCTTGCTGGATGAGTTCACCATGCAAATCACGCTGACCGGCCCGACACCTTATTTTCTGGGGTTGCTCGCAAGTCCGGTGGCCTTCCCGGTTCACAGGGGTAATGTCGAGGAATTTGGTGACCAGTTTTCAAAGCCTGGCAACCTCGTTTCAAACGGCGCTTTCGTGCTCAGCAAATGGACGCCCAGGGTCAGCATCGAACTGGAGCGCAATCCGAGGTACCGGGACGCCGATGCAACGCTGGTCGAAAAAGTATTCTATTTGCCCACCGAAGACCGGGCTACCGAGGTCAAGCAGTTCCGTGCCGGAGAGCTCGACTGGACCAACGAAGTGCCCAACAACCAGTTCAAGTGGCTGCAGACCCATTATGCGGATGAGCTTGTGATCAGTCCGTGGATGGGTTCTTACTTTCTCGGGTTCAATCTGACCCAGGAGCCTTTCATCGATAACCCATCCCTGCGGATGGCGCTGATACTGTCCATCGACCGTCAGATCATCACGGAAAAAGTGACGCAGTTTGGCGAGATGCCGTCCTTTGCGCTGGTGCCCCCGGGCATCGACGGCTACGTGCCTTTCTCACCCGAATACGCCGACTGGGCGCAGGAAGAAAGGGATCACGAAGCGCGCCGCTTGTATGAGCAGGCCGGTTATTCTGAAGAAAACCCTTTGCGCGTGGAGATTCGCTATAACACCAGTGATAATCACAAGAAGATAGCGCTTGCGGTGGCTTCCATGTGGAAGCAGACGCTGGGTGTCAACGCCACCCTGGTCAATGAGGAATTCAGGGTATTCATGCAGAATCGCGAGCAGAAAGTCATTACCCAGATTTTCAGGGCAGGGTGGATCAGCGACTACAATGATCCTTACAGTTTTCTCGAAATGTTCCGGACGGGGCATGGACGCAATGATTACGGATACGCCAACAGTACGTTTGACGCTTTGCTCGATGAGGTGGGTACCGAGCGGGTCAGAGCCCGCAGGGAACGCCTGATGTTCGAGGCGGAGCGCATGTTGATGTCTGATCACGTCATCATCCCCATCTATACCTATGTCACCAAGCGCCTGGTCAATCCGCACCTGAGAGGGTGGCAGAATAACGTGATGGATCACCACCCGACCCGGAACATGTTCAAGCTGAAGTCCCGCGAAGCAATGTCGACGGAGAATAACCCTTGAAGCAGGCTGGAGTATTGCGCCACGCTGCTGTTCGCCTGCTGGGCCTGATTCCCACGCTCCTGGTATTGATCACAATCGCGTTCTTTTTGATTCGGATCGCGCCGGGTGGACCTTTTGATGGTGAGAAAATCCTGCCGCCTGAAATTCGCGCCAACCTGGATGCGAACTACCACCTGGATGAACCCCTGCTGCAGCAGTATTTTCGCTACCTGGGTCAAATCGTAACCGGGGACTTTGGTCCGTCCTTTCAATACAAAGACTGGACGGTCAACGAACTGATTGCCCGGGGGTTTCCTGTCTCCGCAACGATAGGCGGCCTGGCAATGGTCCTGGCCTTTGTGCTGGGTACCCTGATTGGCACCTTTGCTGCATTGCGGCAAAACTCGGCCATCGACTATTCCATGATGGGCGTTGCGATGCTGGGGATATCGATACCCAATTTCGTTGTCGCGCCCTTGCTGATACTTGGTACGGCCGTGTATGCGGGCTGGTTGCCGGCCGGGGGCTGGGACTGGTCCTGGCAACGAATGGTGCTGCCGGTCGTGACGCTGGCGCTACCGGTGGTTGCATATATCGCGAGACTGACCCGGGGCAGCATGATCGAAGTCCTGCACAGTAATTACATCCGGACTGCCCGCGCCAAGGGCCTGCCTGAATGGCAAGTGATTCGAAGGCATGCGTTCAAGCCGGCGATTCTCCCGGTCATCTCCTACATGGGCCCGGCCACGGCGGCGCTGATCACCGGTTCCGTGGTCATTGAGAGGATCTATTCGATTCCGGGACTGGGCAGTTATTTCGTCCAGGGCGCCCTTAACCGTGACTATACGCTGGTCATGGGTGTGGTGATTTTTTACGGAATCGTCATTATCGTGCTCAATTTCATTGTCGACCTGCTTTATGCCTGGCTCAACCCCCGAATCCGATTTGACGAGGCGCAATGAACGGCGAAACTGAAACAAAAAACCTCGACCTCCCCATCGATGATCCCTTCGCGGAAGTGTTCGTCGAGAAGGACGTCAGGGGGCGGTCGCTGTGGGTTGATGCCTGGCAGCGGCTGCTTAAAAACAAGGCTGCAGTGGTCAGCGGGATCATCATGATCATCATGCTCCTGATGGTGGTCTTCGGACCCATGCTGCTGCCCTGGGAAGGTGATTTTACAGACTGGGACAATACTTCTTCGCCCCCCAGCCTCGAGACAGGGCACTGGTTCGGGACGGATGCCGTAGGCCGGGACATCCTGGTCAGAACGCTTGAAGGGGGCAGGATATCCCTGCTGGTAGGCATTGTGGCCACGCTGGTCAGCCTGGTCATCGGTGTCGGTTATGGTGCCGTAGCCGGCTATTACGGTGGCATGACGGATCGTGTCATGATGCGCATCGTGGACATCATCTACGCGCTGCCTTTCATGTTTTTCGTGATACTGCTGATGGTTGTTTTCGGGCGGAACATCGTGCTTATTTTCGTGGCCATCGGCGCCGTCAACTGGCTGGATATGGCCAGGATTGTCCGCGGTCAGACCCTGAGCCTCAAGAATACCGAGTTCGTTGAAGCCGCGCGCGCCTGTGGCGTGGATCACCGGGAGATTATCCTGCGGCACATTATTCCCAACCTGCTGGGTGTCGTCATGGTCTATGTGACCCTGACGATTCCGCAGGTCATTCTCGTTGAATCTTTCCTGAGCTTCCTGGGCCTGGGTGTGCAGGAACCCATGAGTTCCTGGGGCGCGCTGGTCAACGACGGAGCACAGGACATGGAGTCGGCGCCCTGGACCCTGGTATTTCCGGCGACTTTTCTGACAGTCACTCTGTACTGCTTCAATTACATTGGGGACGGCATGCGTGATGCGCTCGATCCCAAGGACCACCTGTAATGCCTTTGCTCAGTGTTTCCAATCTCGCAGTTGAATTTGAAACGGCTGAAGGCGCAGTCAAAGCTGTCAACGGGATGACTTTCGATATTCATGAAGGCGAAACGCTGGCAATTGTGGGGGAGTCAGGCTCTGGGAAAAGCCAGCTGGTGCTGTCGTTCATGGGTTTGCTGGCCGAGAATGGCTCCGTCTCCGGCGAAGCGCGTTTCCGGGGTGAGGATCTGCTGCAAATGAAGCCAAAGGAGCTCAATCGCATCAGGGGCCGCCATATCGCGATGATTTTCCAGGACCCCATGACCTCGCTGAATCCGTTTCTCAGCATCGAAAAGCAGATGATGGAGGTCGTTATGCATCATCAGGGTCTGCGCAGGGATGAAGCCCGCGCCCATGCCGTGGAAATGTTGCGGGCGGTGAGAATCCCGGACCCCGAAGAGCGCATCAAGCAGTATCCCCATGAGTATTCCGGGGGCATGCGTCAACGCGTCATGATCGCCATCGGCCTGTTGTGTGCGCCGGATTTGCTGATTGCTGATGAACCGAGTACTGCCCTGGATGTCACGGTCCAGGCACAGATCACCGAGTTGGTCAGCGAGTTGCGCAAGAAAACCAAAATGTCGCTGGTGCTCATCACGCATGATTTGTCTGCGGTGGCCGAGATCGCCGACCGCATCATCGTGATGTACGCTGGTGAAGCCGTTGAGACCGGCACCGTTGACGAGATTTTTTACAGCCCCCAACACCCTTACACGCGGGGCCTGATTGCATCAGTCCCCCGCCTCGACCGGGTATCCGACGACGAACTCCATGCCATACCGGGCAATCCTCCCAACCTCCTGGCGCTTCCATTGGGTTGCAGTTTTCGCGACCGTTGCACCGAGGCGAAAGAGCAATGTTTCGAGAGACCTCCGCTCTGGCGGGGAGAAAGCGGCAGGACCAGTCGGTGCATCCAGGGCGTCGAGGGCGGGGAGTTGGTTACCGAGTCACCAGCAGGGGGTGAGGGATGAGCAAGCCTGTCCTTAGGGTGCAGGACCTGGCAGTGACTTTCACGAGCTTCACCGGCGGCTTGTTGCATCGACGGGAGCGTCAGCTCAGGGCAGTAGACGGGATCAATTTTGAACTGCACGCGGGTGAGACACTGGGCGTCGTTGGAGAATCCGGTTCCGGTAAGTCTACACTCGCCCGGGCAGTGCTTGGACTGATAAAACCCGGACGCGGACGCGTCATGTGGAACGGCGAAGAGCTCACCGGGATGGACGAAGAGGAACTCAGGCAGAAGAGAAAAGAACTGCAGATTGTCTTCCAGGACCCCGTGGCGTCGCTCAATCCCCGGATGACGGCGGGCGACATCATTGCTGAGCCACTCTGGACTTTTTATCCGAACATGGCCCGGTTGCAGGTGGAGGAAAGAACTCGCGGAATGATGAAAGTGGTTGGTTTGCTGCCTAACCAGATCAACCGCTACCCTCACGAATTCTCCGGCGGCCAGTGCCAGCGAATCGGGATTGCGCGTTCGCTGGTGCTCAATCCCAGGCTATTGATTTGCGATGAACCGGTCAGCGCACTTGACGTGTCCATCCAGGCGCAGATCATTAACCTGCTCAAAGACCTGCAGAAAAAGCTTGGCCTTGCCCTGATTTTTATCGCGCATGATCTATCCGTAGTCCGGCATATCAGCGATCGGGTCATGGTGATGTATATGGGCCAGGCCATGGAAGTCTCGGACAAAACCAATCTGTACCGCCGTCCGCTTCACCCTTACACCAATGCCCTGATGAAATCGGTCGCGATACCTGACCCCAAACTGGCAGCGGCCGCTCGAAAGGACAGCTGGCTGACCGGTGACATGCCTTCGCCTTACAGCAGGCCCCGGGGCTGCATCTTTCACAACCGCTGCCCCTTTAAAGTGAAACGTTGCGAGGCCGATGTGCCTGCTCTTCGTCGCATGGAGGATGGTGACTGGGTCGCCTGTCACCGGGCCGAGGAACTGGATCTTTCCATAGGCGTTCCCGCTTCCGGCTAAACCGGTCATGCGGTAACATGCTCGTTCATTTCACGCGGATTGTTCTGATGACCCACCCAAACCTCTACCGGATTTGTCGCTTAAGCCTGCTGATCATTGCATCCTCACTTTTTCTCGGTGCCTGCGCCCAGACCAAAGTGGTCGATAGCTGGAAGACCGATAAAAACGTTGAAGCCAAACCCGAAAAGATTGCTGTCATCGCCGTTTTGCCGGAAGCGCTGATGCGCAAGTCCGTCGAAATCGATGTGGCCAATGTACTCGTAGGAAAAGGGTATAAAGCCATACCCAGCAGCAACATCAAGGGCATGAGTGGTGGTATCCGTGGGGAAATCGACACGGAAGTCGCAACGGGGATGCTCAGAGAGGCCGAGGTGGATGGTGTTGTGGTCATGTTTTACTCTGGAGGCGGTCAATCGGAAGGATACGTGCGGTCGGACTATTGGCTGGAATATCTCGGCACCGGTACGGGTTACACCTGGGGTCGGCCTTATTTCACCGGCATGACGAGTGTCTACACTGTGAGGCAGGGTCCGGGTTATGCGGACTTCAGAACCACGGCCTATGTTGAGTCCAGCTACTACGATATGGATACCGAAGAGCCCATCTGGCGATTTGTCACCTTTACAAAGGATGTCGAACATACGGACGGCGTCCGGGACATTTCAAAGGAAATCGTATCCCATATGCGCCGGTCAGGCCTGAAGTAACACCGGTCATGCAGTCGGCTGAAACGCTGGCGGATAGCCTGCGCCTTGGCCTGCTCGAAATGGGCGGGCAAACACTGGAAGACGGGCAGGTAACCGCGATACTTTCCTACCTTGCCCTGCTTCAGCGCTGGAACAAAACCTATAACCTGACGGCGATCAAAGACCCCGGTCAGATGGTTACCCGGCACATTCTCGACTCATTGGCCATTCTTCCCTGGACCGGCAATGGACGATTGCTCGATGCCGGCACCGGCGCCGGCCTGCCTGGTGTGCCGTTGGCGATCGCAAATCCCGAACTGGACGTCACGCTGCTGGACAGCACCGGCAAAAAAATCCGCTTCCTGAATCATGTGCGGCGAGAACTGGGTCTTGGCAACATCACCCCGATTCAGAACCGGCTGGAGTCGTTTGCACCACCCACGTTTTTTGATGTCGTGGTCAGCCGGGCATTTGCTGACCTGGCCTCATTCGTCAAGGCGGCGCAACACCTGGCGCGGCCTTCCACCCGGTTGCTCGCGATGAAAGGGCGTTATCCCGACAGCGAACTCCGGGAACTTCCAGACAGTGTTCGTGTAGACTCGATTAAAAAGCTCACGGTGCCGGGATTGCAAGAGGACCGGCACCTCGTCATTATGTCCTTCATTGTATGATTCGCGTATGAGTACCAGAACAGAAACGAACCCATGTCCGCCAGAATAGTCGCTGTAGCAAACCAGAAGGGTGGAGTCGGCAAGACGACCACTTGCGTCAACCTGGCTGCTGCATTTTCCAGCATGAGTTACCCGGTGCTCCTGGTCGACCTGGACCCGCAGGGCAATGCGTCCACCGGGTGCGGCATCGATCCCCATCGTCTGCACGTTTCTGCCTGTGAGGTCATGCTAGGTGAGCGAGATATCGAAGAAACCATTCTTCAGCCAGAGGGCGTGAAGTTCGATCTCTTGCCTTCGAACGGCGATCTCACTGCGGCCGAAGTCAGCCTGCTGCAGCAGGATGGACGTGAGTATGCATTGAAAAGGGCGCTGCAACCGCTCCAGGCCAAGTATGCGTGGATATTTATCGATTGTCCGCCTTCGCTGAACATGCTGACTCTTAATGCGCTGGCTGCCGCCGACAGCGTGCTGATACCCATGCAGTGTGAATACTATGCACTGGAGGGTTTGAGCGGCCTGATCAATACGGTGGAGCAGGTGCGGGCCAGCGTGAATCCGGGCCTGGAAATCGAAGGATTGCTTCGAACCATGTACGATGGCCGTAACAACCTGGCTACAGCGGTTTCGGATCAACTGATCGAGAATTTTGGTGACCGAGTCTATCGCACCCTGATACCGCGCAACATCCGGGTGGCGGAAGCGCCCAGCTACGGACTGCCCGTGTTGCTGTATGACCCGAGGTCAAAAGGCGCGCTGGCTCACCTGTCGTTGGCGGGCGAGATGCTGCGCCGTTATGAAAAGAGAAATACTGCATAAATTATGACTATGAGAAAAAAGCCGGTTCTGGGCCGTAATCTGAGCTCCATGCTCAGCCAAACCACCCTTAACCAGGTTAAAAACGACAATCGTGATGAATTGCGCAACCTGCCGCTGGACGTCATCACACCCGGGCGTTATCAGCCACGCTCGGTGTTTGACGAAGACAAGCTAAGCGAACTGGCGGATTCCATCCGGGCGCAGGGCGTGGTGCAACCTATCGTGGTTCGCCCCATCGCCAACGATCAATACGAACTGATTGCCGGTGAGCGGCGCTGGCGGGCCGCGCAGATTGCAGAAATCGCTGACATCCCGGCGGTCATCCGCGATGTGCCGGATGAAGTATCTGTGGCCATGGCCCTCATCGAGAATATTCAGCGTGAGGACCTCAACCCGCTGGAAGAGGCCACAGCGCTGCGTCGGCTGATCGATGATTTCCAGATGACCCACCAGGAGGCTGCCGATGCGGTCGGCCGGTCGCGGGCTGCTGTGTCCAACCTGCTTCGTTTGCTCGAATTGATGCAGGAGGTCAAGGACATGGTCGACCTCCGACTCATTGAAATGGGCCATGCACGGGCCCTGTTGTCGCTGGATGACGAGTTACAGGTCCAGGCTGCCCGGGAGGTTGTGCATAAACGCCTCTCCGTACGGGATACGGAGAACCTCGTGCGCCGCTTGCAGCAGTCAAAAAAGAAAAAAGGCCAGCGCCGCGTCGATCCGGACATTCTGCGCCTTCAGAATCGTCTCGGGGAAACCCTGGGCGCCCGGGTGCGGATTCAGCACCAGGCATCCGGGAAAGGAAAGCTGGTCATCGCATACAATAACGCCGATGAATTCGAAGGGATTCTCGAACGTCTCGACCTTTCCGAGTAATCGCCGAAGCCCGCTACGAATTTCACTCCCCCACTGCTTTCGAGCCTTTTGTCCATTGCCCCGTTAGATTAGAAGATGGTAAAATAGTCGGTCTTTGGCTGCGCCCTGTTAAATGTTGTTTGGGGGCATGATCAAAGTCAAAGAAACGTGGAGTGCTGGAAGGTAAATTGAAAAGCCTGAGGATCCAGTCCCTGGCCGCCCTGGTATTGGCTTCATTGTCTTACCTGGCGGGTCCGGTGGCGGCTTATTCGTCACTGTTCGGTAGCCTGGCGGCTTATTTGCCAATCCTTTTTTTCACTGTTTTGGTGATGAGGAAACTGGGTAGCGACAGCGCGGATTTTTTGCGGACGGCGGCGCTTGCCGAGTTCGGAAAATTGTTCCTGACAGGGCTCCTTTGTGCAGTGGTGTTCATCTGGGTGAAGCCGCTGGCAGCAGGATTTTTTTTCCTGGGAATGATCGGCGTGATGTTGGCTAACTGGGCAGGACTCGCAATGACTTTCCGGGAATGAGTGTGAAAGCCCGCATGGGTACTTGATTTTTCAGAGTTTGAACACACTTAGCGGTTGAGCCACGGTACATCGGGTTCGGCCGGCACAGAAACAAAATTACGGACAGGATTTTTAATGGCAGGCGGCAGCGAAAAAATCACTACTGGCGAATACATCGGTCATCATCTGCAGAACCTGACGTTCGGGCAGCATCCGGATGGCAGCTGGGGTTTTGCACACTCTGCGGCCGAGGCTTCAGCCATGGGGTTCTGGGCATTTCACGTAGACACGCTGTTTTGGGCAATCATCCTTGGCCTGGTTTTTTTCGCCCTGTTCCGAAACGTGGCCAAAAAGGCCAATTCCGGTGTACCTACTTATTTCCAGACCGCCATCGAATCAATCGTCGAGTTTGTCGATACCAGCGTCCGGGAGTCTTTTCATGGCACCAGCCGCCTGATTGCGCCGCTGGCCCTGACCTTGTTCGTCTGGATTTTCTTCATGAATTTCATGGATCTGATTCCGGTTGACTGGTTGCCATGGGTTGCCTCCAAAGCCGGCATCAGTCACCAGAAGGTGGTTCCGACCACGGATGTCAATGCCACGCTGGGCATGTCCATCACCGTGTTCGTGTTGATTATCATTTACTCGATCCGTTTTAAGGGTGTAGGCGGGTTTATCAGCGAACTGGTGATGAATCCGCTGAATCCGAGAGAGCTCGGCATGCCGAAGTTTGTGTGGCCGCTTGTGATGGCATTTAACTTTGTGCTGGAACTGGTGTCCTTGCTGGCAAAGCCGGTTTCCCTGGGTCTGCGACTTTTTGGAAACCTGTATGCCGGTGAGCTGATCTTCATTCTGATCGCATTGATTTTCACAGCGGGCTCTGCCTGGTTTGCCGCAGGGCTAAGCTCCCTGTTTGGCGATCACGTGCCGACGTGGTTCTGGATCACATCCACGGCAGCGATACTCGCGACCCTGTGGTTGAACCTGAAAGGCAAGATTCCCACCAAGACCACGTTGTGGCTGCTGCTGGTGGAAATGCTGCTGGTGGGTGGCCTGGCATTCCTTGGTGGACAATTAATGCATTTCGGCTGGGCAGTTTTTCACCTGATCGTGATTACACTGCAGGCTTTTATTTTCATGATGCTGACCATTGTGTATCTGAGCATGGCCTCGGAGCACCATTGATCGGCTGATTATTTTTCGGTTGTAAGTTTTTTTTAATAAGTAATTTTTGAGAACGGGAGTTATCGATGGAAACTGTAATTGGTATGACCGCAATCGCTGTAGCCCTGCTGATTGGTCTGGGTGCACTCGGCGTTGGTATCGGTGTGGGTATCCTGGGCGGTCGCCTGCTGGAAGGTTCTGCACGTCAACCTGAACTGGCGCCTATGCTGCAGGGTAAATTCTTCCTGGCTATCGGCCTGCTGGATGCTGTTGCGATGATCGGTGTGGGTATTGCGTTGTTCTTTACTTTCGCAAACCCGTTTGTCGGCCAGCTGCAAGCTGCCCTGGGCGGCTAATCAGCCGGCTGATTGGACCCGCCCGACAAGTCGGGCAGGTAAACCGAATCATCTGAACGAGGTAAGGCATGAACATCAATGCCACTTTAATATTGCAATCGATCGCAATGATGATCTTTGTGTGGTTCTGCATGAAGTTCATCTGGCCACCGTTGCTCAAAGCAATGGACGAGCGCCGCGAGAAAATCGCTGAGGGGCTCGCTGCATCCGATATGGCAGAGAAGGAACTTGCGAAGGCTAAAGTCTCAGTTGACGAGCAGATTCGCGAAGCCCGCGACAAGGCGGGCGAAATCGTGGAGCAGGCCAATCAGCGCCATTCGCAGATTCTCGACCAGGCCAAGGAAGACGCCACGGCCGAGCGCGGTCGACAAGTAACCGCCGGCGAAGCAGAGATTTCCCAGGCGGCCAACCAGGCGCGTGAAGAACTCCGCTCCTCGGTTGCCAGCCTTGCGGTTTTGGGTGCGTCGCAGATTCTCGAGAGAGAAGTCGATGCAGACACGCACCGTGAACTGCTCGACAAATTGATCGCCGAGATCTGAACATGAGCAGCCTGACCACACTGGCGCGGCCTTATGCAAAAGCGGCGTTCGAATTGGCCCAGGAAGAACAAGGCCTGGCCGCCTGGGATGAGATGCTTGGCCTGGCCAGCGAGATCGTGATCGAGCCTTCCATGGCGAATCTGCTGACCAGCCCGGATATCAGCAATACCCAGGCGGTCAACATCATCACAGATGTCGCGGGCGATGCGTTTAGCGGCCGCTTTGGTGATTACCTGAAGGTGCTGGCCTCCAATGACCGTTTGCCTTTGTTGCCGCAGATCAACGGGATGTACAAGGCGTTGCGCGAAGAGGCGGAGAATCGCCTGAGCGTAAAGGTTGTCTCGGCGATTCCGCTGGACCAGGAGCAGGCCGGCCGGATGCAGCAGGCTCTTGCACAACGGTTCGATTGTGAAATCGAACTGGAAAACGAAATCGATGCGGAAATCATCGGTGGCGCCGTAGTGTATGCCGGCGACCAGGTGATCGATGGCTCATTGCGCGGCAGGCTCCAGAAGCTGTCCAACAGCCTTGCAAATTAATTTTTAAGGAACAAATACAATGCAGACGACATTGAATCCATCTGAAATCAGCGAACTGATCAGAAATCGCGTTGAAGAGCTGAATATTTCGGCTGAAACCCGAAATGAAGGCACAGTCGTAAGTGTCTCCGACGGCATCGCGCGCCTCCATGGACTCGAAGATGCCATGCAGGGCGAAATGATTGAGTTCCCCGGCAATACTTTTGGCCTGGCGCTCAACCTTGAGCGCGATTCCGTCGGTACGGTTATCCTGGGTGAATACGAGCACATCACCGAAGGCGATACCGTCAAGTGCACCGGCAGAATTCTCGAAGTGCCCCATGGCAGAGGCTTGCTCGGCCGCGTCGTTGACGCGCTGGGCAACCCGATCGACGGCCAGGGCCCGATCGACAACGACGGTTTCGCCCCGATTGAAAAAGTCGCGCCGGGCGTGATCTGGCGAAAGTCAGTTGACCAGCCGGTTCAGACGGGTCTGAAGTCGATTGACGCGATGGTTCCGATTGGCCGTGGTCAGCGCGAATTGATCATCGGCGATCGCCAGATCGGTAAATCTGCTATCGCGATAGACACCATTATCAACCAGGTGGGTTCAGGTATTAAGTGCGTGTACGTCGCTATCGGACAGAAACAGTCCACGGTGGCTAACGTGGTCGCCAAACTCGAAGAGCATGGCGCCATGGAACACACCATCGTGGTCAATGCGTCAGCTTCTGAATCAGCGGCCATGCAATACATCGCTCCTTACTCTGGTTGCACCATGGGTGAGTATTTCCGTGACCGTGGTGAAGACGCACTGATTATTTTCGACGATCTGACCAAGCAGGCCTGGGCCTATCGCCAGGTATCGCTGCTGTTGCGTCGTCCGCCGGGTCGTGAGGCTTACCCGGGTGATGTTTTCTACCTGCATTCACGTCTGCTTGAACGTGCGGCCCGTGTGAATGAAGAGTACGTTGAAAAATTCACCGACGGTGCGGTGACCGGTAAAACGGGTTCATTGACGGCACTGCCAATTATCGAAACCCAGGCCGGTGACGTATCTGCATTCGTACCGACCAATGTGATCTCGATCACCGATGGCCAGATCTTCCTCGATGCCGACATGTTTAATGCCGGTATCCGTCCGTCCGTGCACGCCGGCCTGTCCGTATCGCGTGTGGGTGGCGCCGCCCAGACCAAGGTCATTAAAAAGCTGGGTGGTGGTATTCGACTGGCTCTGTCCCAGTATCGCGAGCTGGCGGCTTTTGCACAGTTTGCATCCGATCTGGATGATTCGACCCGTGCGCAGCTCGACCGCGGTCAGCGGGTAACCGAACTGATGAAGCAATCCCAGTACAGCCCCATGTCGGTAGGCGGAATGGCGGTATCGCTGTTTGCTGCGGACGCGGGCTTCCTGGACGATGTGGAGCTTCTCAAGGTCGGTGCTTTTGAGGCGGCATTGCTGGATCACATGAAATCCGCCCAGGCTGAATTGCTGGGTACGCTGGATCAAGGTGACTGGAATGACGACCTGAAAGCACAACTGGTCACCGCCCTGGAAGAGTTCAAGGCAACCGGTTCCTGGTAACCAGGTCGGGTAAAACACAGGAGCAAGCCGGACATGGCAAGCGGTAAGGAAATTACAGGCAAAATTCAGAGCATAGGGAACACCATGAAGGTGACCTCGGCGCTGGAAATGGTTTCTGCCAGTAAGATACGTAAATCACAGGACCTGATGAACGCCAGCCGGCCTTACGTTCGGATGATGCGGCGTATCAGTGGCCACCTCAGCAAAGCCAATCCCGAGATTCGCCATCCGTTCACCGTGGAATATGAAACGGTAGAAAAAGTCGGATACATCATCGTGTCATCAGATCGCGGTCTGTGCGGTGGGCTGAACAACAACATGTTCAGAATGGTCATGACCGACATGATGGAATGGCAGGGGAAAGGTGTTGGTGTCAACATGGTCACGTTTGGCAAGAAAGCATCGGCCTTTTTCAAGAATGTCAATGTAGACATCATGGGGCATGTCGCCGGACTGGGCGAAAAACCCCAGATCGAAGATCTCATCGGCGCCGTTCGCATCATGCTGGAAGCCTATCGGGACAACGAAATACAGCGGTTGTTCATCGTAGCCAATGAATTCGTCAACACGATGACTCAGAAGCCGACCATCGTCCAGATGCTGCCTTTGCCGCCAACGGATGATGAAGAAATACGTGATATCTGGGATTACATCTATGAGCCGGATGCCCAGTCGCTGCTTGATGCGGTTTCAGTGCGGTACATCGAAGGCATGATCTACCAGGCAGTATTGGAAAACCTGGCGTCCGAGCACGCGGCACGAATGCTGGCGATGAAGAACGCTACGGATAACGCAGGTGACTTGATTGACGAACTGAAGCTGGCCTATAACAAGGCCCGTCAGGCCGCCATTACGCAGGAAATCTCAGAAATCGTCAGCGGCGCAGCAGCGGTCTGACGGCAGAGTATTAACAGGAATTTTATTCGGAGCAAGTTTTATGAGTGCTGGATCAATTGTTCAGGTAATCGGAGCCGTTGTAGACGTGGAGTATCCACGCGATTCAATGCCCAAAATATTTGAAGCGTTAACGGTCGATAACACCGAAATCACGCTTGAAGTGCAACAGCAGCTTGGAGACGGCGTGGTCCGTTGCATTGCTCTGGGGTCGACGGATGGCCTGAAACGAAATCTCCCGGTAACCAGTACCGGCGCCGCGATTTCTGTCCCTGTCGGGGAAAAAACCCTGGGTCGCGTCATGGACGTACTTGGCCGGCCGATTGATGAAGCTGGACCGATTGGTGAAGAAAAACGCATGCCGATTCACCGCAAGCCGCCTTCATACGAAGACCAGGCGGGTGGCAACGATGTACTGGAAACCGGCATCAAGGTGATTGACCTGATCATGCCGATCGCCAAGGGCGGTAAAGTCGGCCTGTTCGGTGGCGCCGGCGTGGGTAAAACAGTGACCCTGATGGAGCTGATTCGTAACATCGCTATTGAGCACAGTGGATTCTCGGTGTTTGCCGGTGTGGGAGAGCGTACCCGTGAAGGAAATGACTTCTACCACGAGATGAAGGAAGCCGATGTACTGAACAAAGTGGCCCTGGTTTACGGCCAGATGAATGAGCCGCCTGGAAATCGTCTGCGCGTGGCGCTGACCGGCCTGACGATGGCTGAAGAGTTCCGTGATGAAGGCCGCGACGTTTTGATGTTCATCGACAATATCTATCGTTACACCCTGGCGGGAACCGAAGTTTCGGCCCTGCTGGGACGTATGCCTTCCGCTGTGGGCTACCAGCCTACACTGGCGCTCGAAATGGGCTTGCTGCAGGAACGCATCACGACCACCAAAACCGGGTCCATTACGTCGTTCCAGGCGGTCTACGTGCCTGCGGATGACTTGACTGACCCGTCTCCGGCCACTACTTTTGCTCACCTTGATGCCACGTTAGTGCTGTCACGCGGAATCGCAGAGCAAGGCATTTATCCTGCTGTGGACCCGCTGGATTCAACCTCGCGTCTGCTGGATCCCAACCTGATTGGCCAGGAACACTATGATGTGGCCCGTTCAGTGCAGGGCGTATTACAGCGTTACAAAGAGCTCAAGGACATCATCGCCATCCTGGGCATGGATGAGCTTTCCGAGGAAGACAAGGCCGTTGTCGCCCGGGCCCGTAAGGTTCAGCGCTTTCTTTCACAGCCTTTCTTCGTTGCCGAGACGTTCACCGGTTCGCCCGGCAAGTATGTCGGTATGAAAGACACCATTCGCGCCTTCAAAGGCATTGTCGATGGTGAATACGACCACCTGCCCGAACAGGCCTTCTACATGGTGGGCGGAATCGAAGAAGCGGTAGAGAAGGGTGCGGAGATGGCCAAGAAAGAGGCCGCCTGATCATGGAAAAGACCGTACGCTGTGACATCGTCAGTGCTCACGCCGAAATTTTTTCCGGCGAAGCCACGATGGTATTTGCAACCGGGGTTTCCGGCGAACTCGGCATCAGCCCGCGCCATGCGCCGCTGATCACGCAGCTCAAGCCGGGGCCGGTGCGTGTTCAGCAGGCCAATGGCGAAGAAGCCTTTTTCTTCGTCAGTGGCGGCATCCTGGAAGTCCAGCCACATGAAATCACTGTGCTGACCGACACCGCGACGCGGGGTGAGGATCTCGATGAAGCGGCTGCCCAGAAAGCCAAGGAAGAGGCTGAGCGTGAGTTGGCTGACCGGACGGGTGAAATGGAAGTCGCAGAAGCCCAGGCACGATTGCTCGAAGCGGTAGCACAGTTGCAGGCCGTCGAACGGTTGCGTAAAAATCTGAAGCGCTAGTTCAACAAATCCTCTTCAACGATTCGGCGGACCAGTTTATACTGATCGGCTGAATCATCACTTTTAAGTAAGTCCTTATCCAACGGAGTGTATATCTTCATGAAAATGAAATTGATGTTATTGATTACCGCACTGGTTTTTTCTCTGTCAGTGCAAGCGGCCCATCACGAGGCGGCTACTGAGAAACCTTCTTTCTCCGCAACCCAGACCGTCCAGCTGATCGCAGTTGTTGAAGCGGTTGACCGAGAAGCACGTACGATCACGCTCACAGGTCCCCAGGGAAACAGCCGTACCATCCAGGCCAGGGAAGACTCCAACAATATCGACAAGATCGTAGTCGGTGACGAAGTCAATGTTGAGTTCCTGCAGAACATGTCTATCGAAGTGTTCGAAAACGATGGCATGGAGCCAGGTTCCGGCGCTCTGGCCGCCAGTGCGATCAACAAGGAAGGCGAAACGCCGGCCGGCATGGAAGTGCTGACAACGGTTACCACGGCGGTTGTTGAAGACATCAACATCGAGGCCAATACTTTCAAACTGAGATGGCCGAACGGTGATGTTCTGCAGTACGAAGCGCAGGACCCGGAAAACCTGAAGAAAGCCGATGTCGGCGACCTGGTCGTGCTGACGTTCACCGAAGCCATCGCGATGTCTTTGGTTGAAGTGCCTGCCGAATAAGACCCAGGTAAAAGCGTTACAGGAAACCGTTCAACCGGATAACCGGTTGAACGGTTTTTTTATGCCCCTGTATTCAGATTAACGGTCTGTGCTGATTCACCTTCCACGTAAATGGATTTACCCGGAAGGGCAAAACGAGTGCCGGCCGCCTGAACAATATCCATAATGCTGAAATTCAGGTCTTCGGCGATGCGAAGGGATTCGGTAAAATCCGTGGTTTTGAGGAAGGAATGCACCTTGACCAGGATGGCGTCTTCATCAAAATCGGTCAGGCGGACCCGAATGGGATCCTCGTAAACTTCCTCATGCTGCTCGAGCATTGAGATGATCCCCGAGGTGATTGCGCGCAATTGATCCGGGGTCGAATCGTAGCGCAGACGCAGGGTCGGCCAGAACCGTATTTTTTCCCGCGCAGTGATGTTTTCAATTTCTATATGGGCGAGGCGGGCATTGGGCACGTGAACCAGGGTGTTGGTGAGGGTACGAATCCGGGTGCTCCTGATGCCAATGTCTTCAATCGTGCCCGTGAAGTTTCCATACTTACAGAAGTCGCCCACCCGGATGGGGGCCTGCGAGAATAATGACAGCGCACCCATCATATCCTCGATGGGTTTCTGCAAAGCCAGGGCCAGCGCCAGGCCGCCGACACCCAGGCCGGCGAGCACGGTTGAAATGTTGACACCCAAATTATTCAGCCAGAACAGTATGCCAAACAGCAGGACGATGAGCTTGAAAAAAGTGGTGATCGGTTGCATCAACCGGGCGGCACCCGGCCTGCCCTGGGCATTCAGTTTATCCTGTTTGTGGATCTTGACCAGGTTTGCGATAGACCAGCAAAACCAGATGAAAATGACCGTATTGAGCGTCCGGGCCTTCAAGAAGTCCTGGGTGACGGCACCCGCGCCCAGGCGGTCCACCACGAACCCGGCGACCAGCAATATTCCCAGGGCGACCATCGGGCCGGTCAGTATCTTGCGCCAGAGTGCGTAAGTTGGGCTTTCGGGCTTAAGAAAAACCCGGGTCAGGATGAGGCCAAGGAGGTAAAAAGCCGGCCAGGCGAGAAAGGCCGAAGTCAGCAGGATGAACCACTTGAAAGCTTCGAAACCGATGAATGAGGCGTCTTCTGGAAACCACTGGCGGATTTTCTCGATCGTTGCCGGGTAACTGAACTCGTCATACAGTTCAGGGACCAGTGCAACGGAGCGGTTGGAGACCTTCCATATCTTCTCGCCGTCGCCCCTGGGGACGTGCTGCATCCAGAGGGGTACGTCACCTCCCGCAGTTTTGATAACGACCAACGGGTCCCGGTATGGGGGCAGGTCGTCACCCTTGAGGCCTTCCGGCTTGTCACTGACGGTATAGTCGTCCAGCCAGACCGCGCGGGACAGCACATGATTCAATTGCCTGGCCAGCTCATTTCCCCCCAGTTCCTCGACCTCATCGGGCAGGTTGCGCAAATCCAGGTACTGTGCCGCCTTTTCAAAATCCAGTTCGGCACTGGCTTCGAGGTACCCGATGATGCTGCCCCGGGGTGTTCCACGGTTCAGCGCATCTTCCGGACCCTTGTCCACTTCGGCTACGACGACGGCTACGCCTTCGGCCGGTTTTTCCTGTGCCAGGGCAGGCGCGCTGAACCATAAAAATGGAATCAGGAGAAGTGCTGTTTTGAAATTAATTGATTTCATTGGGAGTTGTTATGATGTCTTGGCATTTCGCCAGTTAGAAGTATATCCAATATCGGATGCCGGTCTATAATACACACACTCGCAGTCACCGGTTCGGGGAATACTCATGAGGCACGTGATCTCGGTTCAGGACTTCTCGGCAGAGGAGATTGTCAACGTACTGGACAGGGCCGAGACGATGGTCGATATCGCCAAAGGTGAGGCCATATCGGATATTCTGAAAGGCAAGGTCCTGGCTTGCATTTTCTTCGAGCCGTCAACGCGAACACGCCTTTCATTCGAAACAGCCATGAATCGCCTGGGGGGTGGAGTGGTCGGCTTTGCGGGCACCGAAGCCACGTCGGTCGTAAAGGGCGAGACCCTCGCCGATACGATCCGAATGGTCAGTGGCTATGCCGACGCCGTGGTGTTGCGGCACCCGCGCGAAGGAGCAGCCCGGCTGGCCACAGAATTTTCCGACGTGCCTATCCTGAATGCCGGGGACGGTGCGGGTCAGCATCCCACCCAAACCATGCTCGACCTGTTCACGATCAGGGCGGAACTGGGCCGGCTGGAAGGTCTGAACATCAGCCTGGTCGGAGACCTCCGCTATGGGAGGACAGTTCATTCGCTGGCGATTGCGCTGGCCAAGTTCGGCAACACGATCAACCTGGTGTCTCCTGAAGGCCTGGAAATGCCCGGTGAAGTGATCAGTCATCTCGAAGAAACAGGCCGGTTTGGCAAGGCCTGTCACTCACCCGAGGAAGTCATCGCAGATACCGATATGCTTTATGTCACACGCATACAGAAAGAACGGTTTCCGGACCCTGTCGAATACGAGAAAGTGGCGGGTATGTACCGGGTGGATCCGGAGTTGGTCTCGAGAGGGCCGGAGCACATGATCATTTTGCATCCCCTGCCGAGAGTAAATGAAATCAGTCCCGAAGTTGACTCGATGCCCCAGGCCAAGTACTTCCAGCAGGCTTTCAATGCGGTGCCGGTCCGGATGGCGCTGCTTTCCATGGTCATCGGGGGTCAGTTCGATGTCTGAAAAATACATGAAAGTGCAACGTATCGAACATGGAACGGTTATTGACCACATCCTGCCAGGCAAGGCTTTCGACGTGCTTCGCGTGCTCGGGATATCCAACGATCGCAGCATGAGCATACTGATCAACTCACACTCCAGGAAAGGCGGCACGAAAGACATACTCAAGATCGAGGATGTCGAACTGTCCGATGAAGAAGCAAGCCGCCTGGCGCTGGTTTCACCCCATGCGACGATCAACATCATCGTCCAGGGGGAAGTCGTCAAGAAGTTCAACGCGGAAGCACCCGAATTGGTCCGGGGTGTACTGAGTTGTTCCAATCCGAACTGTATTTCGAACCAGAATGAGCCGATCCAGTCGGAATTCAGACTGAGCAAAGATGCAGACCACGGCTATGTCTGTTCCTATTGCGAACGGGACATTGTCGACCTGGCAAGGAGATTCCGTTCCTGAAGGAGATTGCCAATGCTTGAGATGCGTGATCACTGCGAGAAATGCGAGGCATCGACGCCATTGGGTGAACGGGTAAAGCGCCCAGGCAGGGCGGAGATTCCACAAGAACCGTGATCAGCCTGGAAGATATCCAGGCGGCGGCGCGGATAGTATATGCAAATATGCCGCCCACCCCACAGTATCGCTGGCCACTGCTTTGCGAAAAACTGTCAGCAGATGTCTACGTCAAGCACGAAAACCAGACACCGGTAGGCGCCTTCAAGATCCGCGGCGGGCTGGTGTATTTTTCTGACCTGGAAAAATCCGGTGAAAAACCGGCCGGGGTGATCAGTGCGACGCGCGGCAACCACGGCCAGTCGATCGGATTTGCAGCCAGCCTGCACGACATTCCCTGCACGGTAGTCGTTCCCCACGGCAACAGCATTGAAAAAAACAACGCCATGCGGGCACTGGGCGTGGAACTGGTTGAATACGGAGATGATTTTCAGGAATCTCTGGAACATGCCAGGGTGCTGGCCGAAGAACACAGTCTGCACATGGTTCCTTCCTTCCATCCATTGCTGATCGCGGGTGTCGCCACCTATGCGCTGGAGTTATTCAATGCCGTGGAAGATCTTCACACGGTTTATGTCCCGATCGGTCTGGGCTCCGGAATCTGTGGGGTGGTCGCTGCACGAGACGCGCTTGGGCTCGATACCCGTGTAGTGGGGGTGGTTTCTGCCCATGCTACAGCCTATTCCCAGTCATTCAAAACCGGCCGGCTGGTTGAATCACCCGTCAGCACCTGGTTGGCAGACGGCATGGCCTGCCGAACGCCGCAGACAGGGGCGCTTGATATCATTGCCAGGGGCGTTGAGCGGATCGTCGAAGTCAGTGACGATGAAGTGGCTGCCGCCATGCGTTTGATGTTCGAATGCACTCACAATACCTGTGAGGGTGCCGGTGCAGCGGCGCTGGCCGCGGCAATGCAGGATCAGTCGCGGAATTCCGGGCTAAGAATTGCCGTGATCGCATCAGGTGGTAATGTAGACAGGGATGTCTTTGCAAAGGTGCTTGGGTCGTGACCAATACCATTCAATGCGATATCGTTTCTGCGCATGAAATGATTTTCTCTGGCGATGCTTCGATGGTTATCGCCAGTGGCACAAACGGTGAACTGGGTATTGCACCAGGGCACACTCCCTTGATGACCACGCTTAAACCAGGCCCGGTTCGGGTTGTTTTGCAGGACGGAGAGGAGACCGTGTTTTTCGCGGCAGGCGGTATATTGGAGGTGATGCCTCATTTGGTAACGGTGTTGACGGATTCAGCGATCCGCGCTGCAGACCTGGACGAGGCCGCTTCAAAACGTGCAAAAGCAGAAGCGGAGCGTGAACTGATAGACAGGACGGCGTCAATGGAGTTTACCGAAGCCCAGGCCAAACTGGCCAAGGCGCTGGCCCAATTACAAGCCATGGAGCGCCTGCGCAAGAAGGTGAAAACCAAGCGCTGAAAACCTGTCCTGGCCGGGGGAATCAGATTCTATGGATGGGCGCCCTGCATGATCTCGAGCCTTACCAGGCTTAATGGGGCCTCTGTGTTCAGGTTCATGGTGCTCGCCCCGGGCACCAACCCCAGTTGTGCATAGGTTTCATCAAGGTCCGGAAATTCCCTGGCGGGAACATGCTTTTCATAGAGATCCATGAATATGGTGTGGCCGGTGAGTCGATCCAGTTCCAGGAAGAGCTCGCGGGCTCGCCAACTCCGCCGGGCGTCGAGACAGCAGTCCTGAAATGAAGCCAGTGCGGTGTCCAGCGATTGGGTTCCGCCACTGACCGCTCTCAACTGGGTATCGGCTTTCAGGAATATGGCCGCTCCGCTCCAGTACACGCGCATGGTTGCGCTCCTGCCGGACCGGGTCGCACGGGCGAGGCTTTCGGGCCGGGTCGCGCGTTTTCCCCGCTCGAATCCTGCATGCAGTTTCTGCCAGGCCGCAGCGTCATCCAGGCGGCCGTCTCTCCCGCGCAGAACATTCTGGTAGTAAGATGCCAGTCCTTCCGACAACCATCGGTCCCGGGATGAAACCATGGGCAGGAGCATATGGCTTAGCTCATGTGTCGCTGTCCAGTCGGCACGAAATTCCTCGAGTGAACGGGTTTCATCAACGAAAAATTCAGCGGCCACACCTCCACCGCGAACCACGTGGGCCCAGGGAACTGGCTCACTTTGGGGCCCGATGGCAACGACGAGGATTTGTGGCTGCGATTGCGGGAAGCGCCCATCTATCGAGGCGACGCATTCAGCGGTTTCCAGAATCCAGTGGGTGAAGAGTTCACGCTGCGCGTCAGTTACCTTGCCTATGACCGACAGGCGGACCTGGGTGCCGGGGACATTCAGCTTCTGGACCGGAAACCTTCCTACTGCAATCCTGGACGACCAGGCGGCGGGGGTCTGTTCCGGCCAGTAGATATGCTCATCCTTACCTGCCTGCTCCTTCCAGGGTGCCGACAGGGACATTCCCTCGGGAAGTTCGACTTCTACGCGAATTCTTCGGCGTTGATCATCCCGCCAGAACCACAAGTCTGCATCGCTCAGCACCGCGCCATCCAGCTGTAAAGCCAGCCGGTAATCTTTCTGCGCCAATGCCTTTGCCAGGTCAACCCGCCATTGCAGGCAGGAATCATCACGTAAACTGGACAGCTTCAGCTGCCGCGATTGGGAAACAGGCATCGGGGTATTGTCCGGGGCTCGCACGAATTCCGTGAACTGCCACGCCTCATCATGTCGATACAGGCTGTGCGGGGGCGGCCCCTCGAAACAGGCTTCCACCGTTACGGAGTTCAGATCCGGTGCAAATTGCACGCGATAGAGATCTTCCGCCTCCGCGGCGAATGACAGGAGCAGCAGCAAAAAAGTAGTCAATTTGCGCATCTTTATCAAAGACCGCGATACCGGCATTTTTCTGACAGAATCAGGGTGATGGTATGATGTTTTAATTGATTGATTGACGATGAGGTCAGGGAAGCTCATGAAAAGATCTTTAATGTGTTGGCTTTGTATTGCGTTTTTTGGTGTTCTGCTGGCAGCGTCTGCATCCGCGCAGGAGCGGAAGATGTACAGCTGGACCGATGAAAACGGCACAGTTCACTTCAGTGAAGTCCGGCCGGAAGGCCAGGCAGTGAATGAACAATCCATTCCACAGGCTGCCCCACCGGCTGACAGCAATCCCTATGCAGACGTAGATTCAGGTCCTTCATACGCAGACCAAAGGCGTGAAGAGATCCACAGGAAGAACGAAGAGGCCCAGGCGGACAAAGCCATGAATAGCGTTCAGTGCTCAGCATGGCAGGCGGAATTAGACCGCCTGGAACCCAATCGTCGTGTCTTCTTCACCAACGACCAGGGTGAAACCGAACGCATGGACGATGTCGAGCGAACCAACAAGGTCGCCCAACTGAAATCCCAGATCGCGAAGAACTGCAAGTAGTTGCCCGGCACGCTGTTCCGCCGGGCTTACTGATTTGTGAATGCCTTTCGCCTTTTGGGCTTTGTTTTCCTGGGTCTGGGCGTTTTGGGTATCGTGCTGCCTTTGCTGCCCACTACGCCTTTCATCCTCGTGTCCGCAGCCTGTTTTGCACGATCTTCTGAAAAATGGCATCGCTGGTTGTTGGCGAACGAAACCTTTGGGCCGATGATCAGGAACTGGGAAGAAAAGCGTTGCATCACCTGCCGGGTCAAAACCATCGGAATCACGACGATGTTGCTGGTAGGGGGCTATTCCATCTTTTTCGCAGTCGAATCCAATACGCTGCAGATCATTGGGGGAATCCTCATGCTGGTTGGACTTTCCTTTATCCTATTAATCCGGACCTGCAACGAAAAGACCGGCCAGGGGGCCGGTCTTTCGTAATCAGGGACATTTGCCAGACCATTATTGGGGGAAGAAAAGCTCGAATAATCGGTCAGAGTCTTCATAGACTTCGACCAGTTGTCCCCGCGGGTCGAAATTCAGGAGTTCACGTTCGTCTTTTTGCGGGTTGCTGAATCGAATTTTTCCTTTCAGCGTGTCATCGTCATCATCGTCGGGTGCAACAATAATATCACCCTTGTATTGACCCATCACATCGAGGGTATACGTGCCGGCCGGTACGCCCTTGATCTCTACCTCGAACTCAACACTGTTGTTTTTCTCAAGGTAGGAAGCTTCGCCTTCTGCATCGGGATAGAAACCAAGGTTATCCAGATCGACTTCAATTTCTTTTTTGCCATTCCCGTTGTTGCCATTCCCACCGCCCTGCTTGCCGTTGTTTTTGGGTGCAAGAACGTCCTCGCCTGAAGTCAGCACGGCGCCCAGGCCATCGTGGATTTCAATCGGGCAATCGCGTGGCTTGAAATACAGGTTTTCCGTGCCATCGGTTTCAGGGCTGCGGAACTGTGTCGAGCCTTCTCCGGAAACTACAGTGAGGCTTCCAACTGGTTTGGTGCACACCAGAATGCTGTATTTGCCGTCGTCAATGTCTTCCGCCGAAACGTGGAAATCTGAACGATCCACCCTCTCCCAGAACTTGGCCTTACCTTTGCCCGTAATGCCCTCCCGAGCCGGCTCAAGGTCCACGTCCAGCATGATGGGCCTGGCATTGCTGGGTGTGTCGTCTGAAATTCCGCCGCTGCAGCGCGAGTTGTACAGCGCAGCCAGCCGTTTGATCTCGAATTCACCGCTGCCAATCGCTTCACTGGTTTCGTAGTTGGCGATACCCTTGTTACAGTTATGGAATGAAAGCACCAGCGTGCCCACGGTATAGACGCTGTCGTTCCCGAACGCGTCATCTTCCATAAATGCCACGCCTTCTGAAGTGTAGAGCTTCATCACGACCTGATCGCCTTCCACGTGGCCAATGGCCATATACCAGGCGGTGTTCAGGTCATCACCATAAGTAAACCAGTACGCAACGGCCTTTTTCTTGCCGTCTTCTTCCTGGTCGATGATTTGCAGCATGATGCCCTGGGCTTCCTGCCTGGGCTGGTCCCAGAGACCGGAAAAATACCGGGTTACCACGAGTTCGCCAGCTTTCGCCGGCACGGTCATAGCGATCGCCCAGCTCAAAACGATCAGGGAAAACACAAAACGGATCATTATCTGGTAGTGCTTCATTGCATTGCTCCTTGCATTGTCAACAGGCGCTTCCGTGCGCCCAATACCCCTGCATGTCTGATTATAGATCAATTTGAGATGTAAATATTTGCCCAAATTGATCGAAGTCGTTGCACATAAGTGCGGGTATTGGTCGAATAGACGAACTTGATTAAAGTTTTACGAGTTGCGAACGCATGTCGTCCGAGATCATTGTGCTCAGTCTTTCAGCCGCTGCGATTGCGTTCGTGCATACCGTTCTGGGTCCGGATCATTACCTTCCTTTCATTGCGATGTCCAAAGCCCGCGCCTGGGGTGTTCGTAAAACCCTGAGGATTACACTGATCTGTGGCCTCGGGCACTTGGCCGGTTCGGTGGTATTGGGGATCGTGGGAATTCTCCTTGGCGTTCAGTTGGCTTCGCTGGAATGGCTGGAAGGCATGCGGGGACATCTGGCTGCGTGGTTGATGGTCGGCTTTGGCCTGGCCTATACCGTGTGGGGCTTGCGTCAGGCCTACAGGAACCGGCCGCACACTCACTGGCACCATCACGGCGGAATGACGCACGCACACGTGCATAGTCACCATAATGAACATGCACACGTTCATGACAAGCCGGGGCATTCAAGGTCGTTGACTCCCTGGATCATTTTTGTGATTTTTGTGCTGGGCCCCTGTGAGCCCCTGATTCCGCTGTTGATGTATCCAGCAGCGCTGGAAAGCCTGTCGGGCGTATTGATAGTCACCGGCATATTCGGCGTGGTCACTGTCCTGACGATGCTAATGGTGGTTGCACTGGCGCTGACCGGTTTTGAAACGCTCAAGTTCAAGCGGTTTGAGCGCTTCGGCCACGCGATGGCGGGAAGCGCCATCCTGGCCTGTGGTTTGGCCGTCGCATTTCTCGGGCTTTAGATGGTAATCTGGGCACCCTGAAATTCAGTCTTCAAATGTGAGTAAGCAATGAAAGGATTCCTGATCCTGGTGCTGTTGTTTTACGGCCTGGCGGGAACCGCTCTGGCGCAGGACGATAAGAAAATATTTGCCATCTACCTGGTGAGGCACGCCGAAAAGGCCGCTGATCCGATCGATAAGACAGACCCATCGCTGTCCCGATGTGGTGCACTCCGCGCCGAATCCATTGCTACGGTCATGAGCGATGCCGGGTTGGAAAAAATCTACAGCACTTCATATGAACGGACAATGGCCACGGCGCGCCCCAGTGCTGTCGCTCTCGACCTGGAGATTGAAACCTACGACCCGCAGGAACTGGAATCTTTTGCACAACTGCTGCTGGCAAGGGCTCAGGATGCCCTGGTGATTGGTCACAGCAACACAACCAGCGTCCTGGCCGGATTACTGGCAGGCGTGGAGCAGGAGCCATTTGACGAAGCGCTGTACGACAGGCTTTACCAGGTCTCCGTTGCGGATGACCAGGTCCGGATGGTCTTGCTGCACCAGGCTTTTTATTGCGACCGCTGAGAGGGGGCTTCTTCGGATAGCCTGGCATTCAACCAGGCCAGGGTTTTTTCACGAACCCGCCCTTTTTCCGGCTCATTGAACATCTCGTGGTAAAGCTCTTCCCACACGACCGATTCGACCAGCCCTGAAGGCGTGGATCTCACCCACCGGGCAGGCGCCGCAGGGTCGACCAGCCGGTCGGAGCCGGATTGCATCACCAACAGAGGAATCTGCAGTCGCGAGGCGTCCTCATGGGCTTTTTTCATCGACTTGATGATTTCGCTATACCATCGCGTGGATACTTTATCTGAGACCAGCGGGTCTTCTGAATAGGCTTTTATTACGGCAGGATCACGCGAAATAGCCTGTGTGTCGAGTCCACTGTCGACCAGCAGCCGCGGAGCCAGTCGAGACAGGATGCTGACCATCAATTTGAGAAGCAGGGGCGGCTGGAAATCCGGATGGGTTCCAAGAGCCGGAGATGAAATGATGGCGCCTGCCACAGCGTGCGGGTTCTGCAGCACGAATCGAATGGTTACCAGTCCTCCCATCGAGTGTCCCAGGATATACACGGGTAAGCCTGCGTGTTTTTCTTTTGCGAGACTGACCAGGGCATCGACGTCCAGCAGGTAATCGGTAAAACGGTTGACGTGAACGCGCCCGGATCCCGGCGGGTTCTGGCTGTAGCCATGTGAGCGCAGGTCAAGAGCGAAAACGGCCGACCCGTTGGCGGCAAAAAACTCTGCGGTTTCCCGGTAACGGCTACCGTGTTCGGCCAGCCCGTGGATGATGACGATGATGCTCCGGGGTTCAGCGGGCCGCCAGGATTGCCAGGCCAGTTCAAGTTGATCGGCGGTTACAATGCGCCCACTGTCGTGTGTCATGCTCATCCGGGCTGGTCGCTGCTAACCCGGTTCAGGGCATTGAGCCAGCCCGCGCAAAGTGCTTCACGCTGCGACTCATCCATGTCCGGTTCGAAACGGCAATCAGTACGCCTGATCGAATCCAATTCGGATGGACCGCTCCACACCCCCGTTGCCAGGCCGGCCAGAAAGGCAGCGCCCACAGCCGTGGTTTCAACGATTTTCGGCCGGTCCACGGTGACATTGAGGATGTCGGCCTGGAACTGCATCAGGAAGCTATTCCTGGAGGCTCCGCCATCGACCCGAAGTTCATTCAGTTCGATGCCGGAATCAAGTTTCATGGCTTCGAAAACATCCCGCGACTGGTAGGCTATGGACTCCAGCACGGCCCGTGCCAGGTGCGCACGTCCCGCACCGCGGGTCAGGCCGAGCAATGCGCCACGAGCATCCATATCCCAGTGAGGCGCGCCCAGCCCGGCAAATGCAGGCACCAGGTATACGCCTTCGTTGCTTTCAATCTGGCACGCCAGCGATTCGGATTCAGCCACGTCATCTATGATCCTCAGCTCATCACGCAGCCACTGAACCGCGGCGCCCGCGATGAAAACCGAACCCTCCAGCGCATAGGCAGGTGCCCCATGCGCGTCGCAGCAAATCGTGGTCAGTAGTCCGTTGCGACTGATGGGATGCTGCAGACCCATATTCATCACCATGAAGCAGCCTGTGCCGTAGGTGTTCTTGGCCTGGCCCGGTTCCCAGCAGCCCTGACCGAAAAGCGCTGCCTGCTGATCTCCGGCGATGCCGGCGATAGGTACCCCGGGTGGCAAATCATCAATCAGATCGGTTTCGCCGAACACTCCGGCGCTGGGTCGAACTTCGGGCAGCATGGAAACAGGCACGTTCAGGATTTCGCACAGTTCATGGTCCCAGGCCTGCTCGTGGATGTTGTAAAGCAGGGTACGCGAAGCGTTGGTAGGGTCGGTCCGGTGGAGTGCGCCGGCACCAGCAGTGCCTCCTGTCAGTTTCCACAACAGCCAGCTGTCGATGGTGCCGAACAACAAATCTCCGCCCTCGGCTCGCTGTTGTAACGTCGGGTCCTGGTCCAGGATCCAGCGAATCTTGGTGCCGGAAAAATAGGGGTCGACCAGCAACCCGGTTTTTTCACGGATCAATGGTTCCAGGCCGTCAGACTTGAGGCTTGCACAAATACCAGCACTTTGCCGGCTTTGCCAGACGACCGCCGGATGGACCGGCTTACCGGTTGTCCGATCCCATACAACAGCAGTTTCTCGTTGATTGGTGATGCCGATGGCGGTCAGGTGACTTCTGTCAATGCCGGCATCGGCAAGGGCGCCGGCCATGACCTTGTGGCTTACCCGCCAGATTTCCTCCGGATCATGTTCGACCCAGCCGGGTTTGGGATAGAACTGGGTAAATTCGCAGTATGCCCGGCCAAGAATTTCACCTTCCTGTGAAAATACAAGTGCAGTGGAGCCCGTGGTTCCCTGATCAATCGCAAGTACGGCAGTCATTGGGGCAGTATACTCGTTGAAAACCGGGCAGTACTATGACACGGAGAAATTTGTCCTGAGGCAGCGGCATGAAGACTGAATCCAACCAGAAGCGGGCTCACGTAGCGAGGGGTCCCTGGAAATGGTAATGCCTGGAATTAACAGCGCACCGGTCACGATTGTTGGCGCCGGACCAGTGGGCCTGTTTGCAGCAATACTGCTGACAAGGGCCGGCCACCGGGTTCTCGTACTGGAAAAAAACGATGGCCTGGCGATGGATATGCGAGCTTCGACTTTTCACCCGGCCACCCTGGATCTGCTGCATGAGGCCGGCCTGGCGGAACCACTCATATTCCGGGGCTCGATCGGGCAGGGGTGGCAATACATGATCCACGGCACCAAGCAACACGCCGTTTTTGACCTGGCGATCATCAGTGACGCCACCGCGCATCCCTTCAGATTACTGTGTGAGCAATTTCATTTAAGCAATATAGCTGTAGAGCAACTGGTTCGAAATCCGCTGTTCGAGATACGATTTGGACAAGAAGTGTTACAGACCAAAAACTTGCCGGACGGCGTGGCCCTTACGGTCAGAAGTTCCGGCGGAGAGAAAACCATCAATAGTCAGTGGCTGATTGCGGCGGACGGAGGGCAAAGCGCAGTGCGCCAGCAGCTAGGCCTGGGCTTCGAAGGCGAATCGTTGCCTAAAGCATCCATCACCGTGGTTTTGAATCATTCGTTTCAAAACGATATCCCCGGGCTCCTGGGTATCAATTATGTCTGGACCGAGACCGGACACTATGGACTGACACAGATTCGGGACCTGTGGCGGTTTTCCTACTCACCACACCCGGACCAGGGGGTGGAGGAAGCGTTGTCTGAGGCCGCTGTGCAGGACCGTATTCAATCTGTATTTCCCCACCAGAAACCTTATGAGTTGCTGCAGATAAACCATTACAGTCTGAATCAACGCTGCCTGGCCTCGTTCCGGCACGGCCGCGTGTTGTTCGCGGGTGATTCCGCGCACCTGGAAAGTCCTGCCGGCGGAATGGGCATGAACGCAGGGCTGCACGACGCACATTGCCTGGCAGAGCACCTGGTTCCTGTCCTGGAAGGCGCAAGTGACCAGCTTCTGGATCGCTATTCCCGCAGGAGGCGGACCATTGCGCTTGAGGAAACACAGAGACTCTCTTCCAGGAACTACTATTGGCACAGGGAAACCAGGCCGGGTGAGAGACAAGCGATTTGGCAGGGCTTGCAGGACATACTGAGTAGTGAGGAAAAAACTCGCGATTTCCTTTTGGAGAGCTCCATGGTGCACTCGCGGCAACGTGAAAAGGAGATTGAGTGATCGCCGGAATCCGGGGGTTCATGCAGCCATCTAAACCCTTGACAAACATCATTGCGCAAGCGGGAGAAATATCGCCAGAATGCTCCGGTAATCGGTAAAAACCGGAGAAACGAAATGTCGAACAAACAAGCGGACCTCGCGGGTCCTGGCATCAGTACCTACGAACAAGTCGCCAAAATCCTGCCCCGGGATTACGACGCCATACTCAGCCCCAGGGAAACCATGAAAGCCCTGTTTGGGGCAAAGAACTACATTGAAGAAAACCTCTGCAAGGAACTCAACCTGATGATGGTGCAGGTGCCCCTGATCGTCGATCGGAACAGCGGTGTGAACGATATGCTGGATCGGGACGGATCACGTACACCGGTAGAATTTCCCTGTGGACTGGGCCTCCAGCGGCGCATGGATGCACAAGTAGTGCAGGCAGCCACCAAGTGGAAACGGATGGCGTTGAAAACGTTTGGCCTCGAAGTGGGCGAGGGCCTTTGTACTGATATGAAGGCCATTCGCAAGGATTATTTTCTCGATCACGACCACAGTGCCTATGTGGACCAGTGGGACTGGGAGAAGGCCATCAGTCCGGACCAGCGCAATCTCGATTTTCTGACCGATACCGTCAGGCGAATCTGGAAAGTGCTGACCGGGGCTGAGGAGTTTGTTCAGGACATGTATCCACAGCTGAAGGACCCGAGATTCCCCAATCTACCCAAAGAATTGACGTTCATCCACGCCGAGGACATCCTGGAGATGTATCCCGAGCTGCCCCGGAAAGAGCGCGAAACCCGGTTGATCCAGGAATGCCCGGCTGTCTTCATTTATGGCATTGGCTGGACGCTGGCGGATGGCTACCCGCATGAGTTGCGTGCCGCTGACTACGATGACTGGGTAACGGAAACCGAATCCAAGGATGGTCGCCCGATGCATGGCCTGAACGGTGACATCCTGGTTTACAACTACGTGACGGGACGCCGCCACGAACTGACTTCCATGGGCGTGCGTGTCACCAAAGACACCCTGCTGCAGCAACTCGAGCTGAGCGACCAGATGGAACTCGTGGATCAACCGTATCACCAGGCCATCCTCAACGACCAGATTCCACTGAGTATTGGTGGCGGGATCGGTCAGTCCCGGGTCTTCATGTTACTGCTGAGAAAAGCGCACCTGGGCGAAGTCGGGGTGACGATCTGGCCACGGGAACTGAGAGATATTTGCGAGGAGCGAAACATCCACGTCTTGCAATAATTGTTATCACCGGGACACACGGTTCGGTATCCTTGAGGACTGAACCAGGAAGATTGAATGCTGTATGAGGAGCCGCCGGTGTCCCAGTCAGTGATCGTGAATGACGTTGGCCCACGCGACGGGCTTCAGAACCAGCCGAAAACACTGGTTCCGCCTGAGCGTGTGCAATTGGTGAAAGCATTGCTTCACGCCGGAATGACGCACGTTGAAATCGGTGCCTTCGTTTCGCCAAAAGCCGTACCCGCGATGGCTGGCGCGGAGGAAGTGCTGGCAGGCCTTTCCCACGAAGCCGGCGTCAGCGCGAATGTCCTGACCGTGTTGATTCCGAATCTGAAGGGCTATGAGCGGGCTACCGCTGCGGGTGCAAAGAGTGTCTGCATGGTGCTGTACGGCAGCGAGGGCATGTCCCAGGCCAATGTCCGGATGAGCCGGCAACAGGCAGAATCCGCCACTGCATCGATCCTGGCGCGGGGAAAAGAAGACGGCGTGCGGGTCACTTCGACCATCGCGGTGGCGTTTGAATGCCCTTACGACGGACCTGTGGATCCGGGGATTGTCCGTGACATGGCTCGACGTTTCCTTGATTTGGGTACCCATGAACTGTGCATTGCCGATACGATCGGTGCGGCGAATCCGCAGCAGGTCCGGTCACTCACTGCCGCCCTGGCAGATGAACACGGTGTCGATCAGCTCAGCTGTCATTTTCACGACACGAGAGCCATGGGCCTGGCCAATGTTTTTGCATCGCTGGAGTCTGGTATCCGCAAATTCGATGCCAGCATTGGGGGTTTGGGTGGCTGCCCATTCGCGCCCGGGGCGTCGGGTAACGTGGCAACTGAGGATGTGGTGATGATGCTCGAACAAATGGGATTTGATACCGGCATCGACCTGGATAGCCTGATGCGAGCCTCGGAGCTGGCCCGAGCCCTGACGGGAACGGCTCCGGGTGGGCGCGCCAGCACCTGGATCAATCGGCAATTGGACAAGCAAGGCAGGGAGCACAAAAAGTGAGCGTACAATGCGAGACAACCGGGCGGCGTGCCGCCGGTGCGAAAATGCCGTTTTTTGAAAGATTTCTCAGCCTGTGGGTGGCGCTGTGTATTGTGGCCGGGATTGTTCTGGGCCGATATTTCCCGGTTGTTTTTGAATCCCTGGGCGCCATGGAGGTGGCGCAGGTAAACCTGCCCGTCGCGGTATTGATCTGGCTGATGATCCTGCCGATGCTGCTCAAAATTGATTTCCATTCACTCGCGGAAGTCAGGCAGCACTGGAAAGGGGTGGGGGTGACGCTGTTCATCAATTGGGGGGTGAAGCCATTTTCGATGGCCTTACTGGCATGGATCTTCATCCGCAACCTGTTTGCCGGCTGGTTGCCCGCCGATCAACTGGACAGCTACATCGCGGGCCTGATTCTGCTGGCCGCCGCGCCCTGCACGGCCATGGTATTTGTCTGGAGCAACCTCAGTGATGGTCACCCGGGGTTTACCCTGTCGCAGGTGGCACTTAATGATGTGATCATGATCTTTGCTTTTGCGCCCATCGTCGCCTTGTTGCTTGGGATTTCGGCCATTCATGTTCCCTGGGATACTCTGCTGCTGTCAGTGGTTCTGTATATCGTTCTCCCGGTGATTGTTGCGGGAATCTGGCGTAAGTGGCTGGTTCGCGGTGAGCAGGGCGAGGCCCGGCTGAAGCGGTTACTCGAACGACTTCACCCGGTGTCACTGTCCGCCTTGCTGATTACGCTGGTATTACTGTTTGGTTTTCAGGGCCAGCAAATTATTGCCAAGCCGGTCATCATCCTGTTGCTGGCCATACCGATCCTGATCCAGGTTTATTTCAACTCGGGACTGGCTTACTGGCTGAACCGGAAACTCGGTGTCGAACATTGCGTGGCCGCACCATCAGCACTGATTGGCGCGAGTAATTTTTTTGAACTGGCCGTGGCTGCAGCGATCAGCCTGTTCGGGCTGCAGTCCGGCGCGGCGCTGGCAACAGTGGTGGGCGTTCTGGTGGAAGTACCTGTGATGCTTTCCGTGGTCTGGATCGTGAACCGCACGCGGCCTTGGTATGAGCGGGCGGGGCAGGTGTCCTAAGCAGCCCGTGCGGTGTTCTCATCGTTATGACGACAACTCACTGGCGCACCATCAACCAGACTCCAATCAGGATGGCGGCCATCCCGCCCAGCCTGGATAGATCCATGGGATGCTGATCCGCACCCAGCAGTCCAAATTGATGAACGATGGCGGCTATCGTAAATTGTGCCGCGACCGCGATGGTCAGTGTTACAGCGAGGCCCAGTCGGGGTGTGGCGTAACCAATGCAACCAACGATTACCAGGCCCAGCAGCCCTGCCGAGTGGGCGTACCAGGGAGCTGTGTGCCACTCGCCCAGATTGCCGCCGCGCATGGCCAACATGATCAGGCCGATAACAACAGCACCGGTGCCGTAAGTGAGGAATACACTTTCGATAGTCCCAACGGATCGGTCCAGGTGACCCATCAATTGGGCCTGGGCAGCCATCGCTACACCGGCTACCGCCGCAACTATCGCCAGTACAGTGAAACTGCTCACTCGTTTTTCTCCTTCATTTTTTTCCCGGTTCGGCTATAAGCAGCATCATGTCAGGGTAGATAATAAGCGCAGCGGCGTCTTAGCCGGCATCGGAATCTCGCGGCTGAACGTTGGCGACCAGCACTCGATCTGTTTGTTTGTCTGGCCCGACCGCGTAGAACGTACTCCCAACGTCGACAAACATTTCTTTCTTGTAGAAAGCAATAGCCCGAGGGTTTCGCTCCCAAACACTTAGCCAAATGTGACGACCCTGAAGCTCACGCGCAGCCTGATGGACCACTTGCATGAGCCTTGATGCCATACCAGACCCGTGCGCCCGCTGATCTACGTAGAAACGGTGAAGTTCAATGGGGTCGGGATGAGTGACGCAGAGTGGCGGCATGTTCCGCCTTACTTGCGCAAACGCAACGAGCTCCCCATTCAATCGAGCGAGGATCGTAAAAACCAGTGGGTCGGAGAGTTCTGCGGCTTGTTGGGCCAGGCCATACGTGGTGTTGAGATGAGTCCGCAGATCATCGGGATTGTTGTCCGCAGAATACGTTTCGTTGAAAGTCCGGGCAGCGAAGGCCGCGAGATCTGCCGCATCGTTGACGCTACCTCGGCGGATAGTAACGCCTTCTATTTGGGTCGGAGAGTGCATACGTCGAACGAGACCTGACCAGGTATTATTGGCAATAAGTGTCGCACAGCCTCTCATGTTTCGCTAACTTCGTATGGCTGCATTGGGTCGAACTTGAGAGTCAGCGGGTCAGGCAAGCGGAGCTCTGTTTTTGAGCAGGCAGCAGAAGTAATCCGGGTCCTCTTTTCAAAGATGTTTTTTCAGCGTAAATAGAGACAGATCAAATGTGTTACTGGCACTATGGCCTTTATGCCATCTTCACCCCGTGACCCTGAACTTAATTTCGACACATTGTGGGAAACCTTTCATAACAGGTATCCGTTTTTCGACCTGAGGAATGTCGACTGGAAAAAACAGTACGACACCTACAGACCCAAAGTCACCCAGTTGACGACTGATGATGAACTTTTTGACCTATTTTGCGAAATGCTCAACCCGCTGGATGACGGCCATGTTGAGCTAAAAGGCAGAACAGGCCCGGGTCGCAGGAAAAGGTCCTTCAACCCTGAACCCGAGCCACGGTTCCGGCAGGAGTTTTCCAGGCGGGAAATCAGGCAGCTCTTCAAAACGACACAGAAAACACTTTCGTCACGAGGGTTTGGACACCTCGAGGAAACGTCTGCCTGGATGCTGCATTATTGTCGCTCCCAAGATGTGGGCTACATTCGGATCCTCGAATTTGAAGGGGTCAAGAAGCGAAAACTGAAAGACGCATTGGACAGAATTTCCAATGATTTCAGAAGCCTGAAAGGGTTGATAGTCGACATTCGCGAAAACCCCGGTGGCGATGACGATACCGTCATTGCCGTTGTGAACAGGTTTTGCGACCGGAAACAAATTGCCTTCCGCAGGAAGACGAAAACCGGGCCCGGAGACGCTGATTTCACAGCCATTAAATCATGGCACATTGAGCCCCAGGGACCGGCCCCATTCACTGGGCCGATCGTGTTATTGACTTGCGATTCCGTCTTCAGTGGCGGGGAGGTTTTTGCGTTGGCCATGAAGCAGCTTCCCAATGTGACGTTAATCGGCGACGACACAAACGGCATCTTCTCCTATCAACTTGAAAAGAAACTCCCCAATGGTTGGCGTTATCGCCTGTCCTACCAAATGTATTTTTCTGCCGACATGGTTTGTTACGAAGGCAGGGGCGTGCCGGTTGATATCAAATTACTCAACAGAAAGTGCGACATTGAGAACGGTGAAGACCCGCTGATTACCCGTGCGCTTGAAGTTATTGAAGCGGGGAAATGAGTTACATTGTGAAGCCTAAATTCGCGCATCGAGGCGCGTAATCGCCAATTCGCAAGCCAACAGTCTTTCATCGGCAGTGACCAGTACCGCGGTATTCTGGAGCGCAGTCGCGGCGATCAGCCGGTCTGCCGGATCCCCGTGAAAGTCATCAAAACAGCTTGCCTGAATGCCGATATCGCCTGTAACCGGAACTTCGATGAGCCCCTGCTCCAGAAAATCTTTGCGCCAGACAGCGAGGTCTACGTCCAGGCGGATTCTGCCCTTCCTGACCAACATTCCCACTTCCCAGAAACTGATCGCGGATATCATGGCCACGCCTGAATGGAATGCTCTGTCGATTTTCGCGATCGCGGACTTGCCCAGGCGCGGGCTGGCTTCGTCAAGCCAGACCAGAACATGCGTATCGAGAAGAGTCGATCTGGAACTACCCATTCGCGTCCCATACTTCTTCGGTAGAGAAGATGTCCTGATCACCGCTATTGATTTTGTCCTTGTGCAGGCCAAAAAGTGTGGTTGCCCTGACCCGGTAGGGGACCAGTTTACTGACCGGCCTGCCATTCTTGGTAATGACAATCTCTTCGCCCGTTTCCTGGACTTCATCCATTAATTTCAGACACCTGGCCTTGAATTCAGAGGCTTTCAATGTTTGCATGCTCTATCTCTATGCTGGGTAGAAATATGACTATGGTCATGTCTATGGTCATATTATACCAAAAACACTGAAGCATTTCGCGAAGCTCAGTCTACTGCCGGCATTCACTACTGGATGTCAGGAGAATTCCCGGATGTGGGTGGGAGTCTTCCGAAAAACTGCCTGGTCTAAATCCGGTTGATCAGGCCTTCCCGGTCGGCGGATTCCTCACGTTTTCAGAGATTAGCGCTCAAAACGGTATGCCCGCGGGCGATGGCCATGGCGCCGCTGCGCACTACCGAGATGATTTCGGAGCAGTCAGCGACCTGTGCTATGAAGTCATCCACTTTCTGATTGGTGCCGGTCAATTCCAGGGTAAAAGTCTCCGGAGAATCGTCCAGCACACGTGCGCCGGATGACTCGATGATCTCGGGCAGGCTGCATTCCGTGTCTGCTGATACTTTTACCTTGATCAGCAGCAATTCGCGTTCTATGTGATCGTCCATGGTCATGTCAGCAATGTTGACCACATCGACCAGTTTCAGGAGCTGGTTGTTGATCTGCTCAATGGCTTCATCAGAACCGGTGGTGACCAGGGTGAGCCTGGAGATTTCGGCTTCTTCGGTGGGGGCAACGCTCAGCGATTCGATGTTGTATCCGCGGGTTGAAAACAGCGCGGCAACCCTGGAAAGGGCTCCGGCTTCGTTCTGTAAGAGTATTGAGATGATATGGCGCATAACGTTTGACATGTTGGCCCAGAACGGCGGCTATTGCAATGCGTCATGAGTTGTCAGACACTTCGCCTTATCATGACACATGCAAGCAACAAATTGACTGCCATTGGACACCCACTGGCCGGTCAGACCATGCCTGGTTCAGACATGGTCGTACAGATCCTGGCAGACCAGGGGGTCGACGTGATTTTCGGTTACAGCGGCGGCGCCATTTTGCCTACTTACGACGCTGTTTTCCGTTACAACGCAGAGCATGCAAGCGAGGACGGCAGTGAGCCCATGCCATTGATCGTTCCTGCGAACGAGCAGGGAGCCGGGTTCATGGCTGCCGGTTACGCGCGCGCCAGTGGACGGGTGGGGGTCGTGATGGTGACTTCCGGCCCGGGAGCGACCAACACGGTAACCCCGGTGCGTGACTGTATGGCTGACTCCACCCCCATCGTTGTGATTTGTGGGCAGGTACCTACCGCTGCGATCGGCACGGACGCGTTTCAGGAAGCGCCGGTGAACAGTTGCCTGGGCCCGGTAGCCAAGCACACGTTCCTGGTCACCGATCCGCTAAAACTGGAATCCACGCTGCGCACGGCATTTGAAATTGCCCGGACAGGCCGTCCGGGGCCTGTGGTGATCGACCTGCCCAAGGATGTACAGAACTGGACGGGCGTTTTCAAAGGTGAGGGCCTGTTACCGGTTCCCGGTTACCGCCAACGTCTGCACGCAGCCAGGGACAATCATCTCGATGATACTAAGTGTGCAAAATTTTTTGGCATGCTCGAGGCTTCAAAACGCCCGTTGATTTATGCCGGGGGCGGAGTCATAAACGGCAACGCCACCGAGGAACTGCGCTTGTTCGCGGAGCGTTTCGACATCCCGGTGACAACGACCCTGATGGGAATTGGGGCAGTGGACACGACGCTCCCGCTTTCCCTGCACATGCTGGGCATGCACGGTCTTGCCAGCGCCAATTATGCCGTGGATGACTGCGATTTCCTGATTGCTGTGGGTGCGCGCTTCGATGACCGGGTGGCGGGTGTGCCGGAAAAATTCGCACCGAACACCAGGAATATCGCCCAGTTCGACATTGATCCCTCTGAGATCGGAAAGGTTAAGGCTGTCGACTGGTTTCATGTCGGCGTGCTTAAGCAGGACCTGCATGCGATTTGTGAATACGGAGAACGCCACCGGATTTCACCGGATTTCAGCGAATGGCATGAAGAGATCATCGACCTGAAGAAAACCTACGCCCTCAATTACGACCGGAATAGTGAACTGATTCAACCTTATGCGGTGATCGAGGCGATCAACGACGTAACCGGCGGTGATGCCATCATCACGACCGGGGTGGGCCAGCACCAGATGTGGGCCGCCCAGTATTTCGACTACAAGCATGCGCGGCTCTGGCTGACATCGGGCAGCATGGGCACCATGGGCTTCGGTTTACCTGCGGCAATCGGTGCGCAATTCGCGGCCCGGGACCACCTGGTGATCGATGTGGATGGAGATGCCAGCATCCGCATGAACCTTGGTGAGCTGGAGACTGCTACAACCTACAATCTTCCAGTCAAAGTTCTTGTGCTGAACAATTACGGCGACGGCATGGTCAGGCAGTGGCAGAAGCTGTTTTACGGTGGCCGAATGTCAGCCAGCGACAAATCGCTGCGCAGCAAGGATTTCGTCAAAACCGCCGAGGCCGATGGCTTTCAATATGCCGTGCGGCTTAGCGAAAAGAAAGACCTGGAAAAAACCGTGCAGGAATGGCTGGCGTTTCCCGGCCCTGCATTTCTCGAGGTCATTATCGATCCCGACGCCGGCGTTTACCCCATGGTCGGGCCTGGCCTGTGCTATGACCAGATGATCACAGGAGATTTCATCCCGAGCAGGGCCAAGACCACCGAGGAAGATATTGACGGTTCTTCAATGTTTTAAAGGCTGGCCGCTTAAGGTTCATAACCCTGGCTTACTGATCATCAAGAGAGGTTTGGCAAAGTTTTAATCGCCCACCGAGGCAAGCGGTAACTTCATGGACAATCGGGGCGGCACGAACTATTCTTTTTCGAGCTTACCCGAGGTTTGGATTTATCTGATGTCTTTTCTGGACAAAAGCTTGACTGCAGCACTGGTGCTTATGTTTGTCTGTACATCACTGCAGGCACAGGATCAGGTTATCCATCCACTGTTCAAGATCGAACGCAGCAAGAACGCCAATATCATCCAGTATGATGCCCGGTCCGGGCCCAGCGGTAAGTTGCTCAAGAAAGACCCCGTGATCGGTTACTGGATTCGCCTGAACGAGCAGGGCCAGAGGATGGAGCTGACCTGGGTGCAAAAAACCTTTGCATTCGGTTTCAAGACGCGACTGTCCAAGGATCGGGAATCGGCTGAGATGGACATGGTCGCAGATCTTGGCGCTCCCGTTACCGTGACCCGGGAGGGAGAAGTCTACAAAGCGACAATACCGATTGAAGGGCGGACCTCCTACCTGGACAGGATTTATATCAAGGCGTCCGGAAAAGGCATCAAGGTCGACGTGGAGTATGTTGAAACTTTCGGTAAAGACGTTGAAACCGGGGAAGACAGGTATCAGAAAATTGTGCCCTGAATGTCCGTAGTCACGGTCATTTTTGTCCTGTACCTGGGCGTCCTGGCCGGGCTTGCGCTCTGGAGCAGAAGCGAAACCCACTCGATGCGTGGGTATTTCATAGCCGGCAAGAAATTGCCGCCCTGGGTGGTTGCGTTCAGCACCAATGCGACCGGTGAAAGCGGCTGGTTGCTGCTTGGCTTGACCGGAATGGGTTACGCGGTTGGCGCGCAGGCTTTCTGGGTGGTTGCCGGAGAGGTGATTGGTATCGCTCTGGCCTGGCTTCTGATGTCACGCCGAATTAAGCGACTGTCCGATGAATCGGATTCCATCACGGTTCCTGATGTCCTGGCCGCCCGGTTCAAAGACCGTGCACATGTCCTTCGGAAAATCAGCCTGCTGATCATCCTGGTGATGGTTGGTGCCTACGTAGCCGCCCAGATGGTCGCCACCGGCAAGGCCTTCGACGGATTCACCGGCATGAATTATTCAACCGGGGTGCTGGTTGGCGCCTCGATCATCATTCTTTACACCCTGGTGGGTGGGTACAAGGCGGTGGCCTGGACTGACCTGGTCCAGGGCGTCCTGATGCTGCTGGGCCTGATAATAGTTCCGCTGATAGCCATCGATGCAGCCGGTGGCTGGACTTCCGTTGCCGATAATCTGGCCGGTCAGGATCCGGGGTTACTGACTCCCTGGGGACCTGAGGGAAAAAGTACCGTGGCGCTGGTAGGCATTGTCAGTTTTCTTGCGGTAGGCCTGCCCTTCATGGGTGTACCTCAGCTGATGGTGCGGTTCATGTCTGCCCGATCGGAGAAGAGCCTGGTGCCGGCCATGGTCATTTCGGTGGTCGTGATCCTGCTGTTCGATCTCGGCGCAGTGCTGACCGGCATGGCCGGCCGGGCGCTGTTCCCCGGTCTGGAAGACCCGGAATCGATTTTGCCCGTCATATCCACAACCCTGCTGCACCCGGTGCTGGGCGGGATCATGATGGTGGTCGTGCTGGCGGCGATCATGTCGACGGTCGACAGCCTGCTGATCCTCGCTTCATCGGCCGTGGTCAGGGATTACTGGCAACAGATTCGCGGCTCGAAGCTGAGTGACCGGGCGCTGGCTCATCGAGGGAAACTCGTCACGGTGATCTTTGGCGTGATCGGCATCGCATTTGCCCTGCACCAGACCCCGTTGATCTTCTGGTTTGTCCTGTTTGCGTGGTCGGGGCTGGGGGCAGCTTTCGGGCCGGTATTGCTGTGCGGGCTCTGGTATCCCCGTACGAACCTGCCGGGCGCCATAGCAGGTATGCTGGGCGGCTTTCTGACCACGGTAGCCTGGGTGATCTGGTTCAAACCTCATTTTTATGAATTACTCGAAGTCATTCCAGGGTTTATAGTCGGTCTGGCTTTAACACTGATAGTCAGCAAGGTGACCCATGAAAAGACGTAATTTTCTGAGCAGTACAAGCCTGGCAGGCGCCGGCGTTGCCCTTTCTTCCTCGGTGTTCGCGCAAGCGGCCGGAAAAGGCGGTGCCGTCAAGGCTGACCTGATGATCAAGAGCGCCCGGGTATACACGATGGAGGGCGCCCGCCCGCTGGCAGAGGCTGTGGCGGTGCTGGGTGACCGGATCATCGCGGCAGGTTCGAACGATGAACTCAAAGCGCTGGCTGGTCCGGGTACAAAGGTCATCGATGGATCCGGCATGACGGTCACCCCCGGGTTCATCGATGCGCATAGTCATCCCGATGGTGCAAGTGAAGTTACGGGCGCTGATGTCAATTTGCGCAGTATTGCCGAAATCAAGAACGCGATGCATGCTCAGGCCGCTGAAACACCTCCCGGACAGTGGGTCATCGGCTACAAGTACGACGACACCAAGCTGAAAGAAGGAAGGCCGGTCAACCGCCATGACCTGGATGAAGCAGTTTCGTCTCAGCCAGCCATTGTCCAGCATCGCGGCGGACATACGGCCGTGATCAATAGCAAAGGCCTGGAAGTGGCAGGCATTAAACCGGGTTCACCAGACCCGGAAGGCGGGCATTTCGGGCGCGAGAACGGAGAACTGACGGGTTTCGTGGCAGAGACCGCGATAACAGAGGTAGTGCACAAGGCGGGTGAATGGCCGGAAATTACCCGGGCCGTTCGCCAGCAGGGTGTGGCTTACATGTCGCGTGCAATGGCGAAAGCTGGAATGACCTCCACCACAGACTCCTGGGGAACCGTTGAAGGTCTCACTGCCTACCAGGATGCCCGTGCCGCCGGAGAATTGCTGACGCGGCTCTCGTTCATGCCTTACGGACCTTCTGACTTATACGCGCAACTGAAAGCAGCCGGTATCCGCAGCGGCTTTGGCGATGAGTGGATGCGGTTTGGGGCGGTCAAGTACTGGGCGGATGGTTCGGCGTCGGAACGCACGATGAGGATGAGTACTCCGTTTGAGGGGAGACCGGACGATTACGGCATCCTGAACATGGACCAGTCTGAAATTGACGCCGCCGTGGATGACGCCATGCAGAACGGCTGGCGCATCGGCATTCACGCCAATGGTGATGTCACCATCGACATGGTGTTGAATGCCTATGAGCGAGCTTTGAAGGATTGGTCCGGCCCCAATCCGAGGCTGAGGATTGAGCACTGCTCACTGGTCAATCCGGATCTGCTTCAGCGCATCAAGGATACCGGTTCGATTCCGACGCCTTTTTATACCTATGCGCATTACCACGGCAACAAATGGCCAAATTACGGCGAGAAAAAAATGCAATGGATGTTCGCGCACAAGTCTTTCCTTGACTACGGCATCCCGGTTGCGCCGGCCTCGGATTACACACCGGGCCCCTTTGAACCTTTGATGGCCATCCAGAGCATGGTGACCCGCAGGGATTTCAGCGGCAGGGTATGGGGCCCAAGTCAGCGCATTTCGGTTCCCCAGGCGATGAAAATCTGCACCATTAATGGCGCATGGGCTTCTATGGAAGAAGGTATCAAGGGCAGCATTGCACCGGGTAAACTCGCTGACCTGGTCATGCTCGGTGCGGATCCGAACGACACGGTGGCGGATGAAATCAAGAATATTCCGGTTTTGAGAACTCTTGTGGGCGGAAAGACCGTTTACGAGGCCTGACCGCAAGCCCGTTTTTCGAATACAATTTCACCCTGGCGTTAGGTATCATAAACGCCGTCCGGGGATAATCGGTTTCACGCCCCGGAACCAGGATCAAAGGAACAGGGAAGTCATGAAACGGACGGCAACGAAAACAATCATTTTATTGATCTTGATTGTAGGGTCCGTTTCTGCTGTCGCATCAACGTTTTCCAATCTGAACGGCGATCCACATTTACGTTCTGAATCCGCGATTGTTATCGACAGTGATGGCAATGTCATTTATGGAAAAGAAGCAGACACGGTGCGCCCGATTGCTTCGATAACCAAGCTGATGACGGCCATGGTGATTATCGATTCAGGGGTCGACCTGGATGAAAAAATCACCGTGACGAAGGCCGATCGGGACCTGGTTCAGCTCACGGGTTCCCGCCTGGAGTACGGCGCTGCGCTCAGCCGCAAGCAGATGATCCTGCTGGCCATCATGTCTTCTGAAAACAGGGCTGCGACCGCCCTGGGCAGAACCTATCCCGGCGGTCTCGCAAAGTTCGTCGCTCAAATGAACCGCAAGGCGTTGGGCCTGGGGATGAAAGACAGTCATTTCGCCGATCCGGCGGGATTGATGGTGGAGAATGTATCCACGGCCAGAGACCTGGCGAAAATGGTCAATGCGGCCTATGGCTATGCATTGATCCGGCAGGCCAGCACCACGCAGCGGATCGAAGTCTATCCCTATTCAAAACGCGGGCCACTGGTATACGGAAATACTAATCGTTTGCTGAAAAACAAGAGCTGGGATATTTCCCTGAGCAAAACCGGCTACATCAATGAAGCGGGACGCTGCCTGGTGATGCAGACCACGATTGACGGCGAATCCATCTCCATCGTCCTGCTGAACTCTTTCGGAAAACTGACGCCTTTTGGCGATTCCAATCGTTTACGCAAGTGGATGCTGGCGCAAAAATAGAAACATGATCAGATCATTTTCGCTGTTTTCCTGAAAACGAGTCCCGGAAAGAAGCGTTTGAGCCACAAAGCCTTCATTTCCAGCCCCTCACCGACGGCGATCTCAGGTTTGCCTTTCCTGAAACCGTCAATGATGACCCGGGCGCAGCGCATGACATCCATGCCACCGGCGATATCCTTGTCTGTCTTTCCAAACGAGGAGCCGTCTCCTCTGAGCGCACTGACTGAAATGTTCGTCTGTATGTAACCGGGTGTGATGGTAGTCACCTCGATCCCCTGTTGTGAGACCTCGGCGCGCAACGCGTCATAGAAACCCATCACGGCATGTTTGGCCGCGCAATAGCCGGTTCGATAGGGCGCACCGATTTTACCGGCAACCGAAGAAGTGATGACCACGTGACCACTGGCCTGTTTGATCATGACGGGCAAAACCTGTTTGGTCAGTGCGATCTGACCCAGGACATCGACGTCAAAGATGCGCCGGTAAACAACCATGTCCGTATCGACACAAAGCGATCTTTGCGAGATGCCTGCATTGTTGATCAGCATATCGATACGCCCAAAGCGATCGGTGACTTGCTGAACAGCTGATGGCATGGCGTCGTGATCGGTGACATCGAGTGGTATCACCAGGAGGTCGTCCCGGCGCGCTCCCCGGGCTTCGCAGGATTCTCGAACCCGGTTCAGTTCTTCCTCGCGTCGTGCAGAAAGAACGACCTTTGCGCCTTCACCGCTGAGTTGTAATGCGAGTGCTTCGCCGATACCAGAGGAACCGCCGGTAATCCAGATGACCTTATCCGTGAACATGCAATTCTCCTTCGATTGAAAATCATTATCCGGCATCAGTTATTCATTTTCACCCAACTGCGATTACTGCGCGCTACAATAGCGGAATGAGCAATCCATACTCCGTACCCGACATTTGTGATGATTTCCCGGACGCAATTTCAGTGCTTGAACCGGTTTTCTCAGACTTCGGCGGGAAATCCAGATTCAGTGGTGAAATCGTCACGATCAAGTGTTTCGAAGACAATTCCCTGGTGCGTGATGCGGTTAAATCCGAGGGCAGGGGCCGTGTGCTCGTGGTTGATGGTGGAGGGTCTCTCCGCCATGCCCTGTTGGGTGATTTGCTGGCTGTGGCGGCGGCTGAGAACGGCTGGCAGGGCTTGCTGATCAATGGCTGCGTGCGGGACGTGGAAATTCTGGAAACGATCGACCTGGGGGTCAAGGCCCTGAACTGTTTTCCGGTGAAAACCGAGAAAAGGGGGGAAGGCCAGTTGAACGTTAACGTGGCGTTTGCCGGCGCAAGAATCCAGCCCGGTAATTTTCTGTATTCCGATACCAATGGTGTTGTTGTGGCTCAGCGCAACCTCAGCGTAGATTTCTGACATCCTGAACCATGCAAATCCTGCCAATGGAACCTAAATCGCCTGGCACTGAGCCCGAAGAAGCTCCGGCGGTGCAGGATTTCCTGGATCTGAACCTGGATCTTGAGCAGCACCTTCCGGATGCGGTTGTTCCGGCCTGGCATTTTCTGCAGGACTATCCAATGCTGTTGGTATTGGTGATGCTTGTTCTTGGTTACCTGCTGGGTAAGGGCCTGCAGTGGATGATGCGAACCTCATTCAGCCATGCCACAGCCCGGACCAAGTCGACGCTGGACGACAAGCTGATCGGCTACCTCACCGCGCCGGTGGTGCAGACCACGGTTATTCTGGCGCTCGTTGCAGCCCAGAGAGCTTTTAATTTCGGAGACTCGGTCAATTGGTTCCTGACCCGGACGTTGTTCTCGTTATTGCTGATTTTCTGGGGCAGGGCCTGGTTCAAGGCGATCACATTACTGATCCAGGCGCTGGCCGGGCGTGCAAAGAGAACGGGTTTGATGCAACCCCGTACCCGACCCCTGTTCGATATGGGCATCAAGATGCTCCTGCTCAGCATCCTGATCTGGCTGTTCATGGCCTTGTGGAACATCGATGGCACGGCCTGGCTGGCTTCTGCCGGTGTGATTGGTATCGCCGTGGGTTTCGCCGCCAAGGACACATTGGCCAACCTGATTTCCGGTATCTCGATCATCGCGGATGCGCCGTACAAGCTCGGCGACTACGTTGTGCTGGATACGGGTGAGCGCGGAGTGGTTACGGAACTGGGCATGCGGTCGACTCGCCTGCTGACCCGTGACGATGTCGAGATTTCCATTCCGAATGCTGTGATGGGCATGGCGAAGATCACCAACGAGAGTGGCGGCCCCGCCATTGAGCACCGTATCCGGATTCCCATCGGTGTGGCATATGGCACACGGCCGGCAAGGGTCGTTGAATTGCTGGAACAGGTCGCCCGGGAAAATGAACTGATCATTGATCATCCGGTGCCGCGGGTCAGGATGCGCGCGTTCGGCGAAAGCTCGCTGGACTTTGAATTGCTGGGCTGGATCAGGTATCCGGAACAAAGAGGACTGGCACGGCACAACCTGTTGATCGAAATTGAAAGCCTGTTCCGCGAAGAAGGAATCCATATACCTTTCCCGCAACGGGATGTACATCTGAAAACCCCGGGCCAGGCTGACGACGCCGAACCCTGACGCGGTCCTGTTTTATTGAACGAGGTACTTCTGCAAAAACAGTATGGCGGCCTGTTCATACACGTTGCGGTTTTCTTTGCGGTTGTAACCGTGCCCTTCATTCAGAGCATCGATGTACCAGACAGGCTGGCCCCTGCCGCGCAACGCCTGAACAATCTGTTCCGACTGGCTGGCGGGTACCCTGGGGTCGTTGCGGCCCTGCACCACCAGCAAGGGAATCTCGATGCGGTCGACATGATTGATGGGGCTGATCTGCTCCAGCATGGCACGGACTTCCGGATTTCGTTCGTCGCCGTATTCGCGCCTTCGCAGCTCTCGCCGATAGTCTTCGGTGTTTTCCAGGAACGTGACGAAATTGCTGATGCCCACCACATCGATACCGGCTTTGAGCCGGTCGCTGTACATCACCGCTGATGCCAGCACCACGTAGCCGCCATAACTCGAGCCGTAAATGGCGACACGGTCCTGGTCCAGGTCAGGCTGCGTTGCGATCCAGTCGAGCAGGGCGCCGATATCCCTGACGGCATTTTCACGCAGATCGCCGTTGTCCAGCGCCAGGTAGTGGCTGTCGTAACCGGCCGAACCGCGGATGTTGGGCGCTATGATCGCCGCACCCAGTTCGCTGGCCCACATCTGGAATACGCTGCTGAACGCGGGCCGGTACTGGCTTTCAGGTCCACCATGGACATAAATGATAACCGGGGCAGGCTTCCTGGTTTTCGGGCGGTAGATAAAAGCCGGTACTTTACGTTGTGCGCTCCCGACCTGGTCAAAGGTTGGGTAATGAAACAGCCTGGGTTGAATGAACGTATCCGTATCCAGTCCGCCTACCTCGCTGAAGGTCCAGCGTTGCAGCGATTTAGCGCTTCTCTGCCCCCGTCCCAGGTTGAGCACGAACACATCATTGGGAGACTGGGCGGTGCTCACGCTCATTGCGATACGGCGGTTGTCCGGGTTAAATTTGAGCCCGGTTATGATACCCAGAGGGATGTTATTAACCAGCGCAAATCTTCCGGTCCTGGTATTGAGCAGGTAAAGCCGGCTGATACCTTCCTCGTTGGTAACGAAGGCGCCCCGCCTGCCGTCTTCGCTCAGTGCAAAATCCGTGACGTCCCAGGGGATACTTGCCGTCACGTAAAGGCGTTCCAGTTCAGTTGAAAGCGGCTGCCACGCCAGTTCCGCCGCCTGGCCGCGTCCGTTGGTGATGAAATAGAAGCCTTCGCCTTTGCGGTCGAACGAGATTGCGCGATTCGCGGAGGGATATTCAATGTTGCCGGCAAGAAACTGAAGGTCCCGGCTTCTCAGGTTAAGCACGTAAATTCGTGAGTCGTCCACGCTCAGGAATTGCTGAACCAGCAGGTGCTTCCCGTCATGGCTGAAATCCGCGGGCCCGAACCAGCTGCCCTCGGGTGCTTCCAGTAACAGCTCACTGCTGTCCGGCCGCTCCGGGTCCATCATCCACAGGTCATTGCTGCGTCCGTTGCGCCGCGTGGACTGAAATGCCATGCGTTTTCCATTTGGACTCCAGCGTACCAGGCGATTGCGGGATTCCCCGTCCGTGATCAATCGCCTGCTGGCGGTCTCCGGATCAAAAAGGAAAATCTGGTCCTGTTCACCACCTCCATTGTCCATGGTGATAGCAAGATCATCGCTTTTCTCGCGCCGTGAAACCTGCCCCATCGGCTCCTGGAACCAGGTCAGCTGCAGCCTGGTGCCGCCCGCCGTGTGTACTTTGTGAATCTGACTGATGTCGCCGAACCGGGTGCGGACATAGATACCCTTGCCGTCACGGGTCCAGTCGAGAAAAGAGGCCGAACGAACGTTCTGATACTGATTTAACCGGTTAACCAGCGTCTGAGGAATATCAGGAACGCCTTGCAAAATGAGTTGCCCGTTGTTGGCGGTCCATTCCGGAACTTCTGCAGCTACGGCGCAAAACGGCGCCAGGATGAGTATAAGCAGGCCTTTCAGATTCATGGTTGGTTTGACGGTTCTACCCCTGTTGCCCGGAGCCCCTCGACCAGCACCTGCGCCCAGTTCGTCAGAATCCGGTTCGCCGCATTGGCGTTGCGTGTCCGGTCCATCATGAATGGTGTGATATTGCTGCGGTCGAACTGGAAATCCAGAGCCTTGGCCAGCAGGTCGCCGGTGACCGAATCGCGTAACTCGAGGTATAGCGTCATGTCACCAGCCGACTCGGTGATGTTGCGAGTCGTGCCGCCGCGTGGCGTATCGGGGGAGTTGATATTCAGATCGACAATGGCGGGGCGTATGATCATCGTGTCCAACGCCTGGTCGGTAACCAGTGCGAAGCCGGCGGACTCCAGTTCCTGCGTAAAGATTTCCCGGAACAGCCTGGCCACATCGGCCCGGATGCGCGTCATGTCAGACGCCGTGACGTGATACGGCTTGGCCTGGTTGGTGTCGCGTTGCCAGTTTTTCTTGAATGCGACCTGTGCATCCATCAACAGCAGCTTGCTGTAAAGGGTCAGATCGGCTTCCGGGTCCATATACACCAGTCCCAGGCGGGTATCAGGCACCAGGTGCAGGCCATCCTCGGTGATGGGTGGGCTTTTATCCCGGGCCAGTGCGGTCGTACAGCCCAGCAAGGCAATCAGCAGGGCCACGGCGATTTTCGTTGTCAGTTTGAAATTGATGTGTCTTTCCATGGTTGCCATAGTTTAACCGGACTCTGCCCATAAATAGAGTGGGCGGGTCTATCGGGCTATACTGTCGGGCTGTAACTCAAGAAGAATGTTGTAACTCCATGATCAAATCACTTCACATCGTCATACTCGCTGCCGGCGAGGGTACCCGAATGAAATCCAGCAGGCCGAAAATGCTGCAAACGGTAGGCGGCCGCCCCATGTTAGCGCATTTACTGGACACGGCCCTGTCACTCAATCCAGCGCAGGTCCACGTGGTCGTTGGTAGCGGGTCCGACCAGGTCAGGGCGGCCTGTTCCGGCTACGCAGTAAGCTGGGTTAACCAGGAGGAGCGCAGAGGCACCGGACACGCAGTGATGCAAGCCATGCCCGGCATACCCGATGATGCCGCCGTGCTGGTGCTGCTCGGAGACCATCCCTTGATTCCGCAATCTTTATTGACCCAGATGATCAAGGAGACAGAACCGCCCCTGGCCATGCTGACCATGGAGCTGGACGATCCGACCGGTTATGGCCGGATTCTGCGCGATCCGGGTGGCAATATCATTGGTGTTATCGAGCATCATGATGCGGCGCCTGAGCAGCACGAGATCCGGGAAGTAAACACCGGGATCATCATGGCGGATGCTGCGCGACTGCGTGCCTGGCTGGATCGCCTGGATTGCAACAATGCGAAGCAGGAATATTATCTGCCGGATATTTTCTCAATGGCCCGCGCCGAGAGCGGGGAAGTCCAGGCCGTGCTGGCGCCGGATTTCCACGATCTGCAGGGCGCCAATGACCGGAAACAACTGGCGGCCCTGGAAAAACGATATCAGGCACGCATGGCCCATCAGCTCATGGAAGCAGGCGTCCAGATCATTGACCCGGACCGCCTGGACATCCGGGGTGCAGTGTCAGCAGGATCGGATGTCTGTATCGATGTAAATGTTATTCTGCAGGGTGAGAACCGACTGGGTGACGGTGTCACAGTAGGACCAGGCTCGGTACTGACCGATTGTGACCTGGCTGCAGGAACGATCATCCACCCTTACAGCGTGCTCGACGGCGTGACGACAACGGGAGCCTGCGCCATAGGCCCCTTTGCCCGATTGCGTCCAGGCACGGTCCTGGCCGCGGGTTGCAAGGTGGGTAATTTCGTGGAAACGAAAAACGCCCGACTCGATGAAGGCAGCAAGGCCAGCCACCTGACCTACCTGGGTGATTCGGTGGTGGGTAAGAACGTGAATATTGGCGCCGGTACGATCACCTGTAATTACGACGGTGCAAATAAACACGAGACGGTCATTGGAGACGATGTGTTCATCGGTTCAGACACGCAACTGGTCGCGCCGGTCACGGTAGGCCAGGGCGCCACCATCGGCGCTGGTTCGACGGTTACCAAAAATGCACCGGAAGGCGCATTGACCGTCAGCCGGTCCCGGCAAACCAGTATCGAGGGCTGGAAAAGGCCCCAGAAGAAAAAGGACAGCTAGATCATGTGTGGCATCGTTGGAGCCTCCACTCATCGCCAGGTCAGTGAAATTCTGATATCCGGTTTGCGGGCGCTTGAATACCGGGGGTACGACTCAGCGGGTATCGCCGTGCAACAGGACGGCGGCCTGAAGCGGCTGAGAACCCAGGGCAAGGTAAAGGACTTGCAGGCCTTGCTGGATGAAACACCCCTTCACGGTGTGTGCGGCATCGCCCATACACGCTGGGCGACGCACGGTGTTCCTAATACCACCAACGCACATCCGCACCTGTCTGAGGATACGGTCGCGCTGGTGCATAACGGTATCATCGAGAACCACGATGAACTGCGTGATGAACTGAAAGAGGCCGGTTACCGGTTCACTTCAGACACAGACACCGAAGTAATGGTGCACTTGG
>Ga0316193_10000002_pt1 | contig 111264 bp, 91 predicted proteins | sample MerIslsedime2_MG_FD_207735 | JGI IMG/M metagenome (GOLD analysis project Ga0316193, IMG submission 207735) | Coastal sediment microbial communities from Maine, United States - Merrow Island sediment 2 | ecosystem: Environmental > Aquatic > Marine > Coastal > Sediment | place: USA: Maine... | reverse complement strand
ATTTCACTCATAGTTCTGACCCGCTGTTCCTGATCTGGTAGCGGTATGGCTTTTTCGCCCAGTCATTGGAATTGGTGAGAAACAGAGAGGGTATAGAGCAGAATCTAATCTTCACCATTCGAATAGCGTGATCAGTTCCTGATCGGCTACCAGGCCGCACTGAAATAAAACCCGTAAAGCCGGGTGGCATCATTCGACCGGCCATGAGATAGCCTAAGCCAGGTTGTCCGGCAAGGGCAAACCGGCAGAAGCAGCGATCGAGGAATCGTGCCTTGAGCGCAGCGCAGCATCAGCCAGCGCAAAACCCCAGTTGATCAGCTTGGCCTGTTCTGCGCTGTTAAACTTGTTCAGGCGTGTGCGCATGCCGGCGATCTCCCTGGTCGTCTTGCCATCGGTCATCAAGGACGTACCCAGGCCTTTTTTAACCATCGGGAATTCACTGATTTTGGTGCCAATGCCCCAGTAAGCGCCCGATTTTTCTTCCTTGACAAATTGCCGGATCAATTGCCTTGTCCGCAAGGCCCTGACCTGCGCGGACATGATATCCAGCGTACGTTTGGTCCTGGCCAACTGGCTGAACCTGGTCGTCTTCATTTTCCTGTCCACACCGAACGGCGCGCCGGCATCACTGACAAATATCCTGTCACACCTCTGGCTCAAACGTTCCAGGCCAAGGTTATCATATATCCCACCGTCCCCGAGCCACATGACCTTTTTGAGATATTCATCGTCGTGCAAGTCTGAAATACGACCCTTGACCCAGGCATCCGGGTCGCATTCCACCTTCACCGGACACAAAGGTGGCGGAAATGCACTGGAAGCTGCAACAGCCTGCGCGATCAGTATTTCAGGATTTTTAATTTTTCCGAGGTGATATTCACCCAGATATTCGCGCGTAAAACGGACACTGGCACCGGTCTGCAAGCTGGTTGCATAGATCGTAAAGCGCGGTGACGCGGGCAAATCCTGCAAGGTTTTATCGCCAAACAGGTGCTTGCGGTAGTTGTTGATCAACAGGATGCTGGGATGCCTGACCGGGTTGATGATACCACCAAGAATGATCCCGACATCAATGGTCCGCCCACAAAACTCCCTGACCGGTTTGATGATGACTTCATCCAGGTTGGTCGCCACACCTGAACTGTCGAATTGCAACTGGTTCCAGTTGACGCCTAGCCAGGCCGAAATAATGGAGCCGCCCGAAACGCTGGTAAACTCATCGATCTCGGACAGTAAACCGGCCTCATTAAGCCGCAGCAATGAACCCAGGTGAAACAGGGTAGCGCGAAATCCGCCCCCGGATAATGCCAATCCCAACATTTTATTTCTCCAGTTACTGAAAAGGTGCCCCTAAGATCAGAATTCAACGGAAAGACCTTTTGGATAATATGCTTTGTAATTACGTTCTTTCTGGTCCTTGTCATCACACCAGGTTTCGGAAGTCCGCGTCAGGTAGTTGAAGTGCAGGGCGGGCTTTGCACGGTGTTGGTGCTTGGACAGCAGCAATTCAATCGCACGCGAGTGCGGGTGGCCAAAAATCGCGCCACTCGTCGACACCAGGTAATTCTTGCATTTTATCTTTTTCAGAAGCGCTTCCGAAATATTGGCAATACTGCCGTGGTGGGGGATTTTGAAACCGGTCAGGCTGAGCCTGGAATCATCATCACCAAGCAATTGGCTGATGGACTTCTCCAGTACCGATGCCCAGGCATCACCTGCCAGCAGCAATTTTACTTTTGGCCGCTCTGCAGGGTATTCGAGCAATACGGCGATACTGCTGCCGTTGGCCTTGCTGGTGTCACCGCCAAATTCCGCGTCCTCATCTTCTGCACCTCCGAGAACATCATCCAGAGTGGCAGTGCGCGAGGTGATCAGGGGCAACTCGGAACGCACTTCCGTATCATCGTCCTCGGCACCCAACACATCTCCGAGCGGACGCAAGCGCCTGTTGGCTTCCAATTTGCGGCGTAGTGCCGGCTCGTCGCCGGATGTAACATGGGCTTTTTCCAGTTCCTCTTCCCAGCGGTATTTGAGTTCGCGTAAGCGGCTATGGTCAGGTGACAGCAATGTCAGGCGGCAATTCCCGTCCAATGGCACAACGGGCAGTTTATCCGCGCCGGGTACGGTCGTGACAACGCCATCGTCAAAGCCGACATTCCATACTTTTTCCCCCGTCCGTGCTTCATAGTCCGCTATCAGAATGCCAAGGTATTCGCCCTGTAGCGCGCCGAGCGGTTCACCGGCAGCATCGGGTACCTTATTCAGCTGATCCCGGCCGTTGAACCAGATGCGTTTGAAGCTGCAACCCAGTGACTCTGAATCCTGGAGCAAACGCACAATACCTTCAATGTGATCGGCATCGACATGTGTGACTATCAACAATTCAAAATTTCGATCGTCTTTGGGCAGGTGCAGGATACGCTCCCGTAATGTCGGATAGGTGTGGGACGGTCCACCATCGATCAGGATGCGATGAACATCCGCACCAGTACCGTACTCAATCCAAAGACAATCGCCATGTGCTGCCGGCAGCATTTCTATTCGAAACATATTCTCGATTCCTTTTAACTGATTGAGTCGTTTCTCGGTGTCAAACGCCACTCTGCGTCACCGAGTGCCACAAGACTCAGTGCGATCAGGTAACCCTTTCCCAGCATACGTCGCCGCACACGCCGCATGATGGTGCCAAAATCGGTGACATCATCATCGACCGATACCAACTCCGCCACCAGTTCCCTGGCTAATGGTGCGGCGTATCGACCAAGTATTTTGGCCAGCGTACCCACCACGATCGAGGTGCTCAGTTCCTGGAAGGTGCGTGCCAGTTGCACATAACCCGTCTCGGACTCAGTTGCGGTTCGACAACCCAGCAAAATGACAATTGGACCTGGATCCAGTGCGTTTGGATTCACATACGAATCGTCCATTTCACCCCGTGAAAGAAGCCGCTCATCAAACGCCAGGTCTTTAGCCCCGATCTCCAAGTAATCCAGCTTATCTTCAATGTGATGATGTGGTAAAACCAGTAGCAAGGGGGGCTGATTTTCCTTCACCATTTTCCTCCAGTCGGACCAACTCTGTGCCACTCCCGGATTCACGAAATGTTCTGCAAGTGCTTCTGCTGTTTTGATACGTTCATCCTCGGGGACCCGGTTGCTACTGGCAAACAGGGCCCGGTTGATTACGGATAAATTTCGCCGATCTGTGCGTGGAACGGATTGACTTCCATCAATTGCACGTGATCGTGCCGGTGGATCCTTGCGTTCGATGATTTTCTTTATTGACCAGAAACCAAATGGGCAGATGGTTTTCGGTTTATGCCGGTCTTCGGGCTTGAGTTCTTTCGCGGGTTTGCATTTTGGGCAATCTTCGGCGTCAGAGTTCAGCGCCTTGATTCCATCCATGCAAATCGTGGCGTCCCTGGCAGGGTGGCCTCGATCATAGACAAATTCGATGGGAACATTTCCTGACCGTTCAGTGTTCACCAACTGTATACGCTCACCCGGATCATCGAAGTGCTGTCGATTGAGCTTGTTGTACAACACGGCTCCGTGTGCCGCCATTTGCCGCATGATGCGTATGACATCTTCGTCTTTCCCGTCCAGTCCGTTTCCACCGTTGTGGGTAGTGCTGGAGACGGTCTTGTTCGCCAATTCCGCTTCAGTGATGAACAATTCCTTATTTAAAAAGTTGATGGCTTCGTTGGCATCGCTCAGGTCAAAGCTATCCGGGTCTCCACGCCCGAACATTCGCAGTGTTGACGGGGCAGTGCCATCGGCTGCATCGAGTTTGCTTCTGTCCTCACCGAAAATGAAGGTTGAGTCCACTTCCTGACGGTCCTCTATTGCAATCGTTTCACGGTGTTGTATTTCAACCTGCAGCAGCAGTTCATGGTGGTCCTGCTCCTGCTCATCGGCGGATAGTACATCAGTTTCGAGCCTGATCATTTCAAACACACTGCCACGATAGCGAAACGAAAGCTCGGCACTGATATAACGGGCATTGTCCGGAACCTGCAAGCGCAGATCACAATCGCCGGATCTGGCGGTTCTGTTGGCAGGCAGGATGATCTTGCCGCTGTCTGATTCCGAGCGCCACAATATCTGCACTGTCAATGGCAGTCCTTCTTTGGGGATTGGCACATCTTGTATGGATTTATCACTTGTTGGAATTCCCGTTTCGGGAAGTCCGATCCAGCAGCGGACTGTATTTTCAGCCCCGCGTACGAATGTTTTCCTTTTTTTTCCTTCGAATAAGATGTGTGCGTTAACACGGCGCTCATCGGTTTCAGTCGCCGGTGGAGACGATTCCTCCTCTATTTGAGCATCGGCTAGCGTGAATTCAAGTGGATCGTCTCCACCGGCGGCATCCTCAGACTCACTGGCTGGGGCGGGAGGCTTTGCAGCTGATTCCTCCATCCTCGGGACGGCTGGTGCGCCAGAGCCTCGGCCAAGCATATCCTTACGCGGTTTTGGCGGGGCTTCGGGTGGATTGATACCCCAGGTTGCTCTTTTTTTTGGTTTGTTGACGGCAGCGGGGACGCTTTGTACTTCATCGACCAGGTCCATCAGGGCCTTGTCGGGGCTGAACACCGGAACCCGGTCGCCTGGAATCTGAATGGTCTGGCCGGTGCGCGGGTCGCGGCCGCTACGGGCAGCACGGGTTTTTACAGCAAATTTACCAAATCCGCTCAGGTCGAAGGATTCACCGCGTTCAAGTGCCTTGCTGATTAGTGTTAGAAGCTTGTCCAGTATCCTGGTGGCCTCTGCGATGGAAACATTCATTTTCTGTGCGATGCTGGCGACTAAGTCATCTTTGTCCATATTGATCCCTGATGCCTGGCTTCCTGAGTAAATTATAGACGTCTCGCGACAAAAATATATCTGATTGGATAATACGGCTTGCAATCTCTGATTTGGGAAAATAACAGAGGCATCACGGGCGATAGCTATCATTCGATGAGGTGCCCGGATCTTTTTCAGCAGTCATTGACACTCTTTGAGTCACCTCTGGCACTTGACTCTGACCCCATTTATCCTTGATTCTGATCTCACTAATCTGAGTGTCGACTGAATAATTTCGTCCTTCAGAAACAGGCTCGTGTTGGGCAACATTATTGCAACTTGCTGCAATCTCTCCCGACAATCATGAGCTGGCACTCACTCTGCCTTGGAGAATCGTAATGACAAAAGTAACTCTTACTCAGGCTCTGAATACCGAATACAGGGATCTCTACTCAACGATGGAGATCGAACCAGACCGTTTTTCGGACGTCGATAGCATCGTGGATCAGATCATCACGAACAAACCGCTCTATCAGAAAGTGAGCCGGAAGGTCAAAGCTCCCTGGTACTTTGTTGCAGCCATTCACAACATGGAATCCAGTCTCAGGCTCTCCCGTCACCTGCACAACGGCGATCCGTTATCGGCGAGGACGGTTCATGTGCCGGCAGGCCGACCGGCTGAAGGCAGCCCACCCTTTACCTGGGAAGCCAGCGCTGCGGATGCACTGGCATTAAGAAGAATCGACAAAGTGGCTGATTGGGGCCTGGAACGTGTTCTTTATGAGCTCGAAGGGTATAACGGCTGGGGATACCGTAAGTTTCACCCACAGGTCAAGAGTCCTTACCTCTGGTCGTTTTCCAACCACTATTCACGGGGCAAGTACATCGCCGATGGAACCTGGTCGGATACCGCGGCCTCGAAACAATGCGGCGCTGCCGTCATCATCAAGCGTCTGGAACAAAGGGCGGAAATCGCGGCACTGACCGGTCGGATTTCTGCGAACGTCATACCGCTGCGATATGCCCAGCGAGTAATCAGTCGAGGAGAGGATTTGCAGCGTTTTTTGAATACCTTCCCTGGTATATCCTTGAGGGTCGACGGTTGGCCCGGAGACAAGTCCTCAGATGCAGCGAAAAAGGTGTTCGGATTCTATTTGCATGGTGATCCCAGATCGAATGATGCTTAGATACCTGGGCGTATTACTGCTGCTCCTTTGCCTGCAGGCCTGCTCGGACCAGGAAGCGCCGCACCGTCAGATCCACTCCTCCTTTTCTGAGGCGACTGGTCTGACTGTCACGGACAATTCCGGCTTGTCTCAGCAATTGATCGCTGAGTCGCTTGGTGTTCGGGTGGTGGTCTCCAATGACGGACAATGGTTGCTCGTCGAGGACATGCAGTTATCCAGCCTGGTCGTCGTTCGTGCATTTCACTACGAGGGTGATCGTTACCGCGAAGTTGGCCTTTTTGAAGTGCGCCGTCGTTGGGAGGTGCTGGCTGAAGAGGCGGGAGTCGACTTCGAAGACCTGATACGCCCAAGGGTGGGGATCGAGGGCTTTGGTCCAGGCCAGAAGTCCGTCCGGCTACATTTTCGGGCAGATACCGGACTCCGGGCATATCCAGAGATTGATTCTATCGTGGAAATTCCCCTGGTCATGTTTCTGGCAATATGACCTTAATGTTGCCTATACTCAAAAACCTCTAAATCATCGGGGATGGGAATGAGAAAATGTTTTAAGAACTTGTGGATTGTTGGGTTGATGTTTCTTATGTCATGCTCCGAACCCCCCGATGTTCAACGAGAGACCGGAAAACGAGCACTTATCATCGTCGACATGCAGTACGACTTCCTGCCTGGCGGTGCACTCGAAACCAAGGGAGGGGATGAGATACTTGAGCCGATCAACAGGTTGCAGAGTGAGTTCGACCTTATTGTGGCGACACAGGACTGGCATCCGAGAGATCACGGTAGTTTCGCCAGCAGTCACCCCGGTAGAAGTATGGGAGAGGTAGTAGATCTGAACGGACTTGATCAGGTTCTGTGGCCGGACCACGCAATCCAGGAATCTCATGGTGCGGAGTTGGTGGCGGAACTTGATCAGAGCAGAATTGCGCGCGTTTTCCAGAAAGGTAAGGACCCGGAGGTGGACAGCTACAGTGGATTTTTTGACAACGGGCACCGCGGAGATACCGGGCTCGATGCCTATCTCAAGGAAAATGGGGTCACACAGGTGTATGTGGTTGGCCTGGCACTGGACTACTGCGTAAAATTCACCGCACTGGACGCCAGGCGTGCTGGGTATGATACAACTCTGATCGTCGATGCCAGTCGTGCAGTAAATCTGCAGCCTGAGGACGGTGTAAATGCTGTTGAAATGATGACAACCGCAGGCGTTAATATAATAAATTCGAGTAGTCTACTGGAGTCAGTGGAACGATAGTTTAGCTGGAAAGCTAGTTCGCTATCAAAGTTGCTTAGTAGGTGCTCGACGGTATTTGCGCACTACCACTGATCCTTGTTGAGCAGGCGCAGGGAAACGTGAGAGTCGCCGTTTGCAGTGAACTCGACTTTCACGCCAGCGGCTTCCAAGTAACCCTCATTGTAGTCTTCCACGTTGTTCCAGCAACTCCAAAATTCCTCAATGCCTCGTGTGTCCTTACAATGAAGCGCCCGGTCAAGCGTTAGGTATGAAAATTGATAAACTACACCGGGTTTCTTGTCCTGATCAGAGGGTTTTATGTGAACAGGACCAACGGTATGAATGCGCTCGTCGAATGGCTTGATCCCTGGTGCCAAGATGTGTTCGTCTTTCAAGTCCGTGGGTCGCCATATTTTCTCTGTAAAGGTTGAGACTACGAGAATATCCCCTTCAAATACGTGTTCAACCTCATTATTATCGATTTTTTTCGCTTTACGAAGCGTTTCGAGTGTGAAAATAATCATTGGCCCGTAGCCTACAATCACAACCACTGTATTCTTGCTACTGGCCGTTTTGCCTAATATTTCATCCACTACTAACTTAATCTTATCTTCTTCTTCCGGGTTGAATTTGACCTCGACCGAAGATGAACTAAATGTGGTAGTGTTTGAACGAAGGCGTTCAAAAAGAATCTCTTGTGCTTTATCGCCGTAAGCGTCATTGACGAAGAATACGTGAACTTCAGCTGCGTGCAGCGATTCGGCAACCGTTGCGAGCATCCCAGATTCGTCCTCCGAGCGAATGTAATGACGGAAAACGCCTTTTTCGCGCTCCACAATACCTGGGGCACTAGCCACCGTCGCCACCAGGACAGGACGGTCATTCGAGGGCAGCGTATCGGCCCAATCGGTAAAATCCTTCTTGATGTCGGTCACCGCGCCACTCATCGTAATGATGAACGTGCGTATTCCTCTATCATACCAATCTTTGATTTGATTAATTATCGCATCCCTGTCATCTGGGATACTTAGTGGGTAATTGAAGTGGTAGACGTGCCGGTTGGAGTCAGAGACCTTATTTTTTTCAAACGCGTGCTGGAACCCCTCCCATTGCCTTTTGGCGTTGTCTTTAACTGCTCCTGTGTCCATCTTAGGTAGTAGCACTGCCACGGGCGATTTCGCCTGCCTGTCCGGCAGGTAAAAAACAATTGCAAGGAGCACGACAATAACAGCGAGTATCCCACCCAAAAGTAAACGATAACGTTTGAGTCCTTGGCGGGCTACAGCTTCGATCGCTTCAAGCGCGAGGATATCTTGTTCGTCTGGCATCAGTATAAACTTAGCATGTTGGGAGCAGTTTTGCACAACCACGGCTCTCCGTAGATCAGAGTCGCCATTGTTTCTTATGAGAACCGCAGCGAAAGTGGCTCCCTCTAACACTTGAGCGGAAAAGAAGCCTGTGAATTGGCAAAATATCTGGTCAGCCATAGATTTCCAAATAGAATGAGCTAGACTTAGGGGCGAGTGTTCACATAATTCGAAGCATGGCTCAACGGGGAGAAAGTAATGACTATCCGGGTATTTATTTCCCATTCAGAAAGAGATGTGGAGCTTGTTGAGCCGTTGAAACTCTGGCTGGAGTTAGGCTTGGACTTAAAAAAATCTGAAATTCGATGCACATCTGTCGATAACATAGACCCAGGGGGGGTTGCGGTTGAGGCACTCAGGGAAGACCTTAAATCTGCCGAGGCGGTAATCGGACTGCTCACAATGAATAGCATTAGGTCCAATTGGGTTCAGCTTGAGATGGGTGCCGGTTGGCTGCAGGATATCTTGCAACCCATCCGCGGGCCTGGTGTTGAAATGAAAGACGTGCCCTCGCCACTGTCGCAGTTCACCATGGTCAGTTATTGCGAGAAAAATGCTATGCAAAAACTCCTTGAAGGATTGTCAGGCATCCTTGGAACTTCAGTAAACAACGCTGCAGATGATGAATATGAAAGTATGGTTCAAATTGCTCAGGAAAAGCTGGCTTTAGACATGGCACGTTGGTTTTCGCTTCCACCTGCTTTGTCTGCGTGGCGCATTAATTCTGGTCAACACACTTTGGGATTCAGGTTATTGTGCTCCGAATTGGGGTTACAGCCTGATGAATTGTTCGCCTGTGCGACGTCGAAGGGCATCCTGACCCGGGAGCCTGATCACCTGCCCGAAAGCGCGAGAGACCTATGGAAAGTTTCCAAAAGTGCTGTCAACTTTATGTTAAAACGCCCTACGAAACACTTTGAGGACTTTCTTGACATTCCACAAGGTATTCTGAGCGAACAGTTGATGGTGGACATGAAGAAAGCACTGGACTCCAGGTGGAATCATACGAAGAAGGTACGAATTTGGTTCGAAGAGGCCATAGATTGGATTTCCAGTCATCCGCCAAGTAAACGCCATGCCCATGGCTCGTCGGGGAGTCACTGAAATAATCTTAGTCTATGGGATGCTGGTCGAATCGGTTCGGTATCTGGACCGGTTATTCAGGGGGTTGATTTAAAGCGTATCGCGATTAAGTGCCAGCCACTGCAATGCAATCATGGTTTTGGCATCCATGACCCGGCCCCGATCGAGTTCTTCCAGGGCCTGATCGACCGGTATCGTCAACACGAGAACATTTTCTCCCTCGGAAAGCTTGCCACCGCCGTTCGAACATCTGTCGGCTTGATCAACAGCAGAGTAATAGAGATGAATTCTCTCGGAACTTCCCCCTGGGCTCATGTAAAACGTACCAATATGCCGCAGTGACGAAACGCGATAGCCGACTTCTTCCCAGATCTCCCGCTTCATACTATCCGATGGCTTCTCGCCGGCGTCGACCATTCCAGCCACGATCTCGGTCAACCAGCCCGGCCCTTTCTCATGTGTTGGATATCGGAACTGCTCAGCCATTAGCAGAACATCGTTTTGCACATCGTGAATCAGTGCCGCTACGCTGTCACCGCGATCAAGATTGAGGCGTACCAATTCATCGCTCATCGTGCCGTTATACAACTCGTACTTAAGAGTTGCAGCGACAACCCGGAATATAGCCTGCCTGAATACTTCCTCTTTCTGTATGATTTCGATACGTTTCGTCATAAATACATTAAGCACAGCCACCATTTTTGCTGTTTGTCAGTCTCAGCCAACATTAAACGCATTAGCCGGAAGTTTGTGTTGCTGTACGGATCATTGTCGGTGCCGCCGGGAAATAGTGCAAGGGAAGTGTTCATGACACACACTAGCCGTTAGGGTTTCAAAAATTCACGACTGAGCAGATTATTGCCTATACTTATATCAAACTACTCTTCACTAAAGTTTCAGGATGAGACAAAGTAAAGATAGCGGCTTACTTCGAAGTACTATTATGGGAATGAGGTTTTGAAGCTGCAGGTTTGGACGGGTGCGGCGAATTGTCATTTGGCGGTTGTGCTGAAGCGCAACTTTTGTGTTACCCAGTTTTAGGCGGCGATCGTCAAACTCTAAATTGTGGGTGGAATATTATGAAAATTCGAACTGTCACTGTCGAACTGCTAAGGGCAGGGCCGCGTCATAACCAGCTTGTTTCCCCGCTCACCCAGTATCTGGGAATCTGCGGCAATTCTCACGCGGGGCGGGTCACCCTGCCTTATGAGCACGGTGATCTCGAGTTGCGGCTTCAGGAGTTGCGGTATAGTGTTTTTGACCGGGATGATCAAGCCCGCTCAGTGAGGGTTCTCGAGCAAACTGGCAGGGATGTGGCGAAGATTCTTGCGGCAGTGCCCGGCCTTTCCGGAAATATGAGTTGTGAGGAGGAACAAACCGGGACGCTAACCAACCTGCGAATCGTAATTTCCGCTTCTGAGCTTGCAATGATCCCGTTTGAAGCATCCAAAATTCCTTCCGATGAGGGATCGATTGCTTCATGGTTGGCGCTCCAGGCGCGTTCGCCGATATGCATCACCCGGCATATCCGTTCGGTGTCGGCGGAAGGTATTGTCTGGCCCGACAGACCGCGTATTCTCTTCATTGCAGGACCTGACACTGACCGTCCTTTAGAGGAGCATAAGCGAGTATTGCTGAAGGCAATCGGACCCTGGTGCAAAGATGCGACAGCCATTCCGGAACAGCTTGTAATACTGAAGGATCCAAGTCTTTCCACCGTCGCAAATGAACTCCATGCTGCGGCGCGAGCAGGGAAATACTTCACACATGTGCACATCCTTGCGCACGGTGCCCGTACCGATGAAGACGACCGGTACTCACCGGTGGGCCTCTATCTCAATGACATCGAAGGCGAGGGTGTGATTGGTGGTGGCCGGCTAGCATCGACATTAGCCGTGACGACAGAACACGGGGTCAGCCGGCCGGTCGTGGTGACATTGGCCAGTTGTGACAGCGGCCAGGTTTCCGATGTGAGGACGACTGACGCCAGTGTAGCTCATCATCTCCATGATCAGGGCATTCCACTGGTGGTGGCGTCGCAATTCCCACTCAGTGTAGAGGGTTCGGTGCTTTTCACTGAGATGTTTTATCACGGGCAGCTACGGGGTAAGCACCCGCTGGTCTCGCTTTACAAGGTGCGATTGGAACTGCATAGTCGAATGGAACCGGATACTCACGACTGGGCCAGCCTCGTTGTTTACGAAGCATTTCCATCAAATCTGATTAGCCAACTGGAAGAATTGCGGTACAGACAGGCGAGACGCGCTCTATACCTAGTATTGGATCGTCTTGAGGAGTTGGCGGTTAAGGTTCGGGATGGCCATTTACCTCCAGATGAACCGGACATTGAAACCCGTTTTGAAAATGCGATCAAGGACGTCGAGGCAGCGTCCAATGACTTGCCAAATATGGGATCCTATGCCCTTGATTGCGCCGGCCTTCGGGCCTCTGCTGAAAAGCGTATAGCACTGGCGGATTTCAGAGTGGTAAAAGCACCGGATGTGCCGGAAGATTGGCGGGAGAAGCGGCTCGGTAAAAGCCTGCGTCGCATGCAAAGGGCCAGAGACAAATATTGGACCGCGGCCAAATGGTTCATACAACCATCGGTGGACACAGTCCAGAGGAAAGGTAATCTTCACTGGGTGCTCGGTCAGGTGCTGTCGTTGGACGGAATGCTTGGGCGCCGACTCGACCCTGCCTTGCGAATGTCTGCGTCCTTTGCCGCCAAGGTTGATCTCGACAGCCCTGATGAAAGCAAACGTGCATGGGCCCATGTAAGCCTGTGCGAACTCGCGTTGCTAAGACTTTCTGATCCGGACCTGCCCCAGGATCAGAGAAAGCATGACGTAGAGGAATCGCTTGCACACGCATACCGTTTTCTCGAACTGCTTGGTCGAGGGTCCGAACAAGTTTTCAAAACATCGCGACAGTTTCAACGTTATGTTGATTGGTGGGGAGACTCCGATCCGCAGCCGGAGCTTGATGGGCTTCGTGTGCCGGAGCGACCACACTTGCATCAGGATTTCGGATTGGTGCCAACTGCCAAGAAGGTTGTCCAACTATTGGGTGGCCCGAATAGACCAGGTCCTCAAACAAGCCCCAAGCCCGAGGACAAAAGTTCGGCCAAAACGCAGTCTGCCCAGGTTGCTTCCGAGCCTGACAAGAAGCCCACCCTTTCGAGTACGTCTTCGAAAGGAGGAAACCATAAATCGGTTTTCTCGATTGAGATGCTGCCTGCCGATAACGGTGACTGCCTCTGGATCGAGTATGGAGACCCTGGCCGCCCGCGGCGGGTCCTGATCGACTGCGGCGCAAAGTCTGCGGCTACGGCACTTGGTACCAGAATCCGTGAGCTCGGAACCTCGGAAGAGGCAAAGTTTGAATTGTTCGTACTGACTCATATTGATTCGGACCACATAACGGGAGCAATTCCCTTGTTTTCCGATGCGGACGTGAGCAAGCAATTCAAGGATATATGGTTTAACGGGTGGCGCCAGGTGAGCCAGTTTTTGAGTATCAGGCAGGGCGAGGAGTTCTCTGAGCTGCTGGAGAATCCTGAATTAAAACTACCTTGGAATCGAGCGGTGACCGCCGTAGGTGCCAAGTATCCTGCGCCTGTTGTTCTTTCCTCGGACGGGGCTCCATGGACTTATGAGCTGCCTGATGGTCTTAACCTGACACTGCTCTCCCCGGGAGCTAGTCAGCTCAAAACCCTGGGACGCAGTTGGCAGAAGGCGCTGCTCGAACTCGAACCGGGTAAAGCGTTACTCGGCCGTAGAGGAGCGCCAACTCCGGTAACGGATTTCACTGAATTTGATCTCGCCAGTCTTGCGGGGGAAAAACCGAAAAAGGACACCAGCGTGCCCAATGGAAGCAGCATCGCATTGCTCCTTGAGTTCCAGGGCCGTTCGATGTTACTGACGGGGGACGCCCATGCAGAAGTGCTTGCCAGGTCGATTAAGTCATTGCAGAAGGCAAGAGGGAAGGTGGGTGAGAAATTAAAGCTGGATGCCCTTAAATTGTCGCACCACGGCAGCGGTAACGCGACAACAGTCGAACTGCTTGAATTGCTGGACTGCCCCCGTTACCTCGTTTCAAGCAGCGGTAACATCTTCTACCATCCCGACCGCGAGGCCATTGCGCGTGTAATTCTTCATGGCGGTCAGAACCCAACCCTTTATTTCAATTACCGCAGTTCGTTAAACGGGCTTTGGGATGAATCGATCCTCAAGAAGCGCTATCACTACAAGACGAAATATCCATCGAAGAAGTCGGAGGGTTTGAGAGTTTTGCTATAGTTTTCTTCGTGTCCGTGAAGATCATCTGTACCGATCCATAATTTCATTTGGAGGTTTTTTTCCATGAAAGGGTCAGAGATGTTTATCAGCGAATCATATGCTCACCTGCCGTTCAGGCTTAACCTCTCGTTGACCAGATTGGACGCTTCGACCGACCAGCGTTTCTTCATTTTTTCCACATCTGCCGCTTCACAGCGGTACAGTCCGAAATGTTTTATCTGTGCGTGGGCGCCCAACTGGATCTGGGCGAAGTTGGTGTCGTAGAAGTGACCACTGGCGGTGTTCAGTTCGCGGTCATCGAACTTGATGAAACCTCCTCCACCGAACTTCTGGCCATGCATATCATCTTGCTCACCTTCCCACCGGTAGTGGATTTCCGGTTCCCGGCCGAGAACAACACCGGTAACGATGGTTTCCCAGTCTGCCATCGGTTTTCCCGATTTATCGTAGGTCCAACCGTGCATATGAGGAGTGTTCGTCACTTCATTCACCGTCACCGTGACGTAACTCAGTGCCGACACGTCGTCCTCACCCTCGCGCATGCGTTCCCACCAGTGGCCGGCGAAGTGTTGACTAAATCGCCAAAGGGCATCCTGCTCCTGCCTCACCCTGCTGGATGGCGCGTAACGCTCATCCTTGGCAAGCATCTGCTGAGCGACCCTGGCTGCCTGCGAGTCAAGGTTGTAGCGATCCGACGCCTGCTTATTGAGGTCAAATTTCACCTGCGTGACGCCCGAGAGATCGGAGGCGATGTGCGTGCGTGAATCGCGGGCGACGAAGAAGAAACAACGCTCGCGCCCGAGGCGCCCCATGAATAAACCCAGTTCAAAAATAACGTTGTCGCGGGGTAAATTGACATCTTTCTCCCGTATGTTGCCGGGGTCGTCACCGGTAAGGATAACGACGGCGAAGTCGGCACGGTCCAGTTCACTTTCCAGCGACTCGATGCAAGCGATACTGAAATTGAATGTCTCTTCGTTCCAGACTTTAACTTTGATCTGGGGCGATTCCAGCGCCGCGGCAACAGTTTTTGCCACCCCGATCTGTTCCGAGGACGATGCGACGAATACTCGTAATGGATCGTTCATATCAGTCTCCTGTAATACCGTCTTTCAAGATACCCCGTGCTGATCTCAGAATTTACAATCCTGGAAGTTTTGAAAATCCAGATTAAGGAGGTCCGATGCGCCAGTCACGGAGATTACGTCCTCTCGATTTCCAAGGTGTTTGCAATATCGATTGATCGCATCCCTGGCTTTTTCCAGGCTGTCGTCTTTTGCGTTTTGATAGTCCGCAAGTGACCCCATGACCCGTGTGGCCAGCAATCGTGAGGTCAATGGCAGGTCACGGGTATTCAGATCGTCATTCACTTGCTTTTTCTCCTCGGACCGCGACATCGCACGATACCATAGGGCATCACTGCGAAGCCGCACTGGAATCCCTTGCCGGTCAATCACACGGTCCATGAGGTCCTCGGTGCCATTCCAGTCCTGACGCAGTGCGCGCACGATCGCGGCGGTGAAATCAACAGCAACACTTCGGTCCGTCAAATTGGGCAATCGGATCGTGCCGCGTACCGGTCCGGTTTCAGTATCGATCTGAACCCTGGCCCGGCTGGGGGTGCTCTGCTCAAGTGCCTTAAATTGCTGGCCGATCGGATATTTTTTGCCATCGTCACCTGTCAGTATCAATGCATCGGGCCTGCGGTACTGCTGAACCATTGCTTTGCTTAAAACGAAGGGCTGAAAACTGTAAAGGTGTGTCGGTCTCTCAGCAACAACCTCTTTGCCTTTGATCCAGACTCTCCAGCTTATCGCGTCGCGATTATCATCCGCCAGCGTCAGGTAGGACAAGACCACGGCTTCATCTCCCACTGCATAAGCTTTGCCCCAAAACACCATGTCACATCCATGACCCCGGTCGGCACTGACCGGACAGTCCTTTGCCGCCTGTTGCGCTGCCCTGTGTGTCGGTTCGTTCAGCGGTTTTTCTCCCCATATTATTACGCCGGCGCCTCTTCGGCCGGCAACCTTGCGGAGTGTCTGCCAGATTTGCAGGTTGAGTACGGTCGCCGTATTTCTGCCCAACTCACCAGGACCGTCGAACACCGGAATAAATACACAAACAGCGTGGGCGTCGCAAACTCCGGATTCGGCGGCATCATTTCTGGCGGCTTCTTTCGCTTGCGCAGGTCCACCCAATGCCAGAAAAAGTAATATCATGAGCAGCCGGTTCACGGTGTAGTCCTTGCCTGTTGAACCGCTGCCTGGTAAGTTCTCAGGAAGATTTTAACTGTTTCGTCATGTTCAGGAAGCAACGCCAGGCGCTCTTCAATAAAATCAAGAAGTCTGGATTCATCACGGTCACAGGCATGACCTTGCCTGGACATTTCGAGCAGCGCCATTAGGAGTGCAACCGTGTACTGGTTTCCATAGCTGGTGATCGCGTTAGCATTCTGCCGGTCGGTAAAAACGGGAACCACATGATCGGGGATATCGCCCTTGTAGGATCCAAGAAAGACAACCGAACTCACCGTGTCATCGGTTGCTCTTTGAAACGCCAACATTTGTGATGCCCCGTTGTCGTTCATATAACTCTGTGCTCTATCTTCTTTATCGCGGTAATGCATTATCCGCTGGTCCGCTGTGTCATTGTGATCACTTACTGCGCTCGCTGTCAGTGATGGTATGTGGTCCATTTCAAATGACAAATCACTGCCGGACATAAAATTTTCCGACGCTTCTTCGAAATCAGTTTCCAGTTTGGCCTTCAGCACCGTGATGAAATCGACAAATATCTTGTCATTGTCCACGCTACGCAAAGTCAGAACATCCATTGCAGGCCGCCAGTCCTGGTTGCAATCATCTGCAATGCAAGTTCCGGGAATCAAAATCAGAATTGTGATTAAAAGGTGTTTTAGCATGAGGGTTCATCCACTATTTCACAGTGTAAAGCGGGCAGATCACGGCCTGACCAGAGGTAGGGTAGTTTTGCGGCTACCCGAACGGAGACCCGTGCCGGGCCACGTGAAAGGCGGAGAGGAGATCCAACCTCTTCACCGTTTATCAACTCGATTCTTTGTGGGCTTAGACGCAGGATTGCAGCGTTTTCGCCCTTCGTTTCCAAAAGCCCGGTGGCGAATCCAAGCTTGCGAATCATCGCCGAGTCGGCGGTCGGGTTCCAATTAGCATGATTATTCGACAAGACAGACACCTCGTATGACAGTTGCTTAAGCCGACTCGCTCCGCCATCTTTCTGCGGGCAAATGAGCACAACCTGCCTGGAGCAAGATGCGCTCAATTTCTGCAGTTGTTCAACAGTGGTTGACTGGAGTCGGTATAAGAACAGGACCAGGGTCAAAGCGGCCAGTGCGGTTACGGCGTACGCAACCCAGTGTGCCCGCCCGGAAAAGAATCGTCTTAGAATTGAAACATGGGCCGCGCGTATGGCGATCAGCAATTCGTTCAGCAGGCCGTTATAGGCTGCACCTTCACGTAACTCGATGGCAGTCCGGCTGGAGAGATCACTGATACTTTCCGGTAGCTGGTTTTTGCTCGGCATCTCCGCTTTACCGACCAGCACGGATGTTACCGGATTGCCACTGGCTAATCCGTGTTCGACCTCGATGCGAACCTTGTCTTCTTCACCATTAATGCGGCGGGAGCCGTCAGGGTTGGTGCATGTCAACCAGTCCTCGCCGATGACGACCAGCATCATGTCGCAATTTTCTATTTCTTGTTTGACATATACGTCGAAATCCTGGCCTTTGCGCTTGTCTTCAACATCCAGGAATACCGAGTTCTTGCCAAACTCTTCGCGCAGCCGATCAGCCAGTCGGCCGGTTTCAGCCGCGCTGTCAGCTCGACGATAGGAAAGAAAAATTCGCGTCATACATACAAATTAGGTTAAGGGTTCGATTTTTGCAAGACATAGCTGGCCTGTAAATAGGCTTTCAAGTGCTTGATGCAAACAATGAAGAACAGTATCGCTGGCTTGCCTTTGACGTAGACGGGACAATAACCGTTCCATGATAGTTGACCGGGTACTACGTGCTACGATTTCTGGAATAAAGACAGGCTGTCCGCATTCTCGACCCGGTCATGGCTGTTCGTGTTCTTCGGTGTTCCGTTTTTTTATCCGCCCGGTCTATTACGAATCCTCTTACTAACTTTCTTGACTACTTTTTTCGAAGCCGCTTTCTTCGTTGTTGCTTTCTTCGTTGTTGCTTTCTTCGTTGTTGCTTTCTTCGTCGTTGCCTTCTTCGTTGTTACTTTCTTCGAAACATTTTCTCTGGTCCTGCGCGTGATCGGATCGATTGGTTTCAAAGTATCGACAATGACCCTGTCTTTACTGCGATCGACTTTATCGATTTTTGCGATCACGATGTCACGTGTTTCTACGGCACCAGTCTTGAGTAAAACGGGTAATTTATCCTTGTGTATCTGGGTATCCTGTTCGTCCAACACGGCAATAGTCAATTTTCCGGGTTTTACACCCTCTCCAATGTCTACCACAATAGAATAGTTACCTTTACTGTCAGTTTTGACTGGCCGGCCAACCACATTATTTCTTGCGTCCTGTAACTGAACCTTGTAACGGGCAATGCCCCTTATGTTATCCGCTCTGACTTTTCCACGAAGGATATAACTACCCTTAATAGGGTCGGTATCTATGCTGGTTTTATCTATTGCTACGCTAATATAGTTTTCCACCTCCTGTTCTCTGGCTATCCTTTCAGCGTGCCTAAGAACTCTTGGGTTCGATTCACCAAGAGTTCTTGCCAGGTGCTTCAATTGGCGTTTTTGATGATTCTTACGCGCTCCGCGTAATTTCTTTAATCTCTGCAGTGATTCTGCATACAGATGGTCTGCATCATCTACTTGATCAGAAAAATGTTTGCTGTATTCAGCAAGATGAATTTTCCTTTCTTTCTGGATAGCCATCATTACTCTCCTGGAATCATTGATCTGAATTTGGCGCAAATGGATTCATTCCCGCCTCCCGTTAGTGCGCCAAATAACTCGATATTATCTTTCACAACCTCCAAGCCGGGTAATCCACGTGAAATAATACAATGTGTCGCCTGGTTGTTAGTGGTCGTATTCAACATGCCAATTGCCAATACAGAAAACAATGCGCCTGATAAACTTTCTTTAAAACGGTTATCGGTGACCCGTAAGGACGGTGCGATAAATGCATTTGGGAAGATAATGAAATCTCCTAGCAGGGAATAATCACATTGATTGTTATTAAAACTGATGTCGTCCATGCTCAGGATTCTAATTGCAGAATTTATCTTGTTAGCTATCGTATCGATTTCATCTAAGACCACCTGGTTATTTGCAAACATTACGTTTCCATTGGCCAGATACCGGCCTAACTTAAAATCATCCAAGCTTGAGTTAAAAAATGTAAAGCTCGCAGGATTGGCAATCTTTATAGCTGAATTTAACGAGGATATACCTGATCGCTGGTTCGCGATTTGTGCAAACCCGCCTAGTTGTAAATAAAGTTCATTTGACAAACCCAGGTTTAATATTGCTACTGTACTTACTTTTGCAGAATCTGAACCCTTGATTACTCCGCGGCTGGTCAATTGGTTATCAGTGACAAAAACCGGACCCAGGGCATTAATTGTTAAGGCACGTCCAACAGGATGGACAACAATATTGTTATGTATCTTCGCCGCAGGAACACCATTTTGACGTGGCAAATTGCTAAGTTCAGTTGATTTGCTCAACGGGCTGCTTAGCGATACAGATACAGTGGGAGCGATTGCATATACAAGATGTATGGCGCTGCGTGGACCTGCCTTGTACCTGGCATCGCCGGTCAGTTTCCCGCCATTTCCCACGATTCTGTTATCGCAAATCTCCACGCCTTCGCCGTGCAGAACATAAACCCCGCATACAGGTTCGAGAGGACTGGACCCATTGTTTACAATATCATTGTCGTGAATCCGTAAATTTAAAACATCTGCAAGGGCTATACCACCGTATCCCATATCGTCTTCAAGTGCTGCACTGATCCCGGGCAAGACACTATTTAAACAGCCCTCAATCCTATTGTGGGTGATGGTCAGGTTTTCGATGCTGATAAATTCATCAGTTTCCTCCAGGTCAAAAAAACCAACCACACCGATACCATTGCGTCCCATACCTTCGATATGGTTATCGAAAATTTCGATATCGCAAAGGTCGCCAGCAGAAGCAACAGCTGCCAGGTCCGGGGTATCATCGCTGGCATCAATTTCCAGGATATCCTCTATTCTCAGACCTGGCCTGACCTCCATATTATTAAACTCGGGGTTAATCATTTCACGATCGATTACACGGGGGATTCTCATTGACATGGGCTCCCACCGATCACGATGGTCTTCGGATACCATTGAGAGGACCAGTGTTTTTATAATGGGAACTTCATCCTCGGTCGCTAAACTCAAACTGCCCAGACTGATTCCATCGCCTATGCCATGTTTTATAAAGTTATTGTGAACTTTAACTCGTTCGGACATTCCTCCTAACTGAATTCCACCTCGTCCAACACTGCCGCCCACGAAACGCCCTAAAGATCGGGAGCTATCTTTTTCAATAAGTACAGCTACAGCGTTATTTGCTATTAAAACGTCCACTCCCACCACAAAAATACCTGGCCATGGGCTTTGTTCGTTGCGCATTTGTATGAGGTTGTTTTGTATTTTAATCCGGGTTCCGTTTTCGCAACGGATGGCACTTCCGAATCCAGAATGAATGTTGAGTTTTTCAAGTCTTATATTGTCAACCTTAAATCGAGAGCCAGAATTATGGGTTGCCGGTTCAATATCATCCAATTCCCGATCGGTTTGATTAATGTATATACCCTCACCTTGCTGATTGGCAAATATGGTCAGCATTTCGATGCGGATGTTTTCGGAGTTCTCGATTCGGAAGACAGGTTCGTTGCTAAAGTCACTTCCCTCTCTCGAGGAAATTGAAGTGCGACTCTCGCAACCAGAAATGATGATACTGGTCTTGCCGCGTATTGAAACATGCTCGGTGTAGCGACCTGGCAATACACAAATTTTGCCACCGCCCTGGGGCAACTGGTTTACTGCTTCCTGAATCGAGTCAAATTGACCATAACTGGATTCACCATCCCCCACAGTCACGGTGCAGCAGCAGGAATAACCAAACTCGGGCGGCCAATGAATGCGGCAATCATCTTGATCATCCGGAAAATTGAGGATAGCCAGGCGGGCATAATGATGATGAATTCCCCTGGGCGGTGCCCGGTCAAGCAGTTCAATTTCGGCGGTCGCACTGCGTGCATGAAACACCCAGTAATCACCGGCCTTGAAATCACCACTCAGAGCAGGCGACTCATCAATTGCAAAGCTAATCTGAATCCCGTCTTCAAGATAGAACGCTTCATTTGTAATGATGGTCAGGCCAGTATTCAGATCGGCATCGTTTTTTTGATCCCAACGCCGGATACGCGTGTGGCGATCAGACGCTGGTGCATCATTTGAATCGGTGGGAAAGTCGGCTGCTGGCAAGGCTGACTCCAGCTCAATAATATTCTGCGCATAGTCAATACCGGTAACCAGCCGCATTTCACCGGCAAGCCCTGAAAATTCGCGTACATCATCCGTGATTTCAACCCAGTCACCAATGTTGAAACTACGAACTGTATCCCACTGTGCCTGTGCGACCGTGAGGCTGAGGCCAGAGATTTGATATACAGCCGTTTCTATTGAAGCGTTATGACGTGACCATTTGAAGGTGGCTTCATTAAAACCACCGCCCCCGTGAACTTCAACCCGGTAGAGTCTGTTTTCCAACGCGCGGTAACCACCTTCTGTTGGCACCAGGCACACGTTTTCTTCATTTTGGGCGTCTACAAGATCGGTTGATAGCCTTGCTGCACTTGGTGCGACCAATTTGTCCCAGGTAGCGACCTGGTCAGCACATTCCAGTTCTTCACCGTTCGCTGTTTCAACCGGTAAAACTTTAACCTGCCAAACGGTTTGCCAGCGCGCCGTCGTATCTATACCCACGGCGGGTTCAACCAACCCGGGTTGCTTAATGTAAGTTACTTCGCGTTGCCATACATCAAGATAGGCGATGCCGGTTCCAGAGCCGGGTAACGGTGCAATGTCAGCGACGTTCGGAAAGTATGGTTGCTGATGGTAAGACACCGGTTCTGAACCACGCTCCTCAGCAAGTACCCCGTAGAACTCCGACGGATCCGTTCCATGATTTTCGGCCAGTAAGCCATCAACATACATACGTCCGGGGAAAATACTGAGTTCACCGGCATTCAACTCAAGTTTGAAACCATCGGGTGTTTCCAGAGGCACGACGGCTCGACCAATCGTGTCAACCGTTTGTGCACGCTGTCGTCGTAAATTGATAGCAAGCTGTTCGTTCCAGTCGGCATCAAGCTGAACCCGTCCCTGCTGCATCAAAACACCGCTGTAGTTCCGCATTGGCTTGAATGTTTTTCTGCTGTAATCACCACTCATGATGTTTCTCCGATAATGCTGTCACCAAAATGACAACCTTGATAATAGGTGTCAGGTCTCATAGAAAACCCCTGCTTCCAGTCCAAAGCGCAGATATTCTTTCAGTCTGAGTTTTATATTTGTTTCACGCTGCGGTTGAAACAAATCGTGGAACGCCCCCATTTCTGACTCATCGTCTGCTCCGCCTAAAATTTCTTTGGCACATGACAAAGCCAGTTGCATATAGGCGGGTTGTCCATATCGGGCATCCTTAAATACGGGACTGATACTGTTTACAATTCGAGCGCTGATCTGCGATTTTTGAGATGAAGTAAGACCTGTAGTCTGCCTGGCTTGCGCCTTTTCTATGGCCTGGTTGATCGCAAGCTCGGGTTGGCAGCGAAAGCGTCGCGGCAAGCGCGCGCTTAATGGCACGAAGCTAAAACGAACACAACCATGTTGTTTACGCTCTGCCATTAATGGACTTAGCCAGGAATCAGTCGATGCCAGCCTGGCATCGAAAATACAGTTGGATGCAAGCTGCATCATCCGCGTGTGCACCTTGCCGATGACTGTACTGTTTATAATCGTTAGTATGCCACCTGCACTGACTGAATCCAGTGCTGCATAAGCCACAGCACTTCCGGCATTTGCATCCACGACAGAATTTACAATTCTCACATCTGCACCTTCAACCACGCGTAGCGCACCAATAATGCAGTCCTCAATTATGATATCAACCGCGCTTGACTCAACGAATATACCGGGTATATCCGGACTGACTGGTGCACCACCCTGGTCAAGATTTATGCCCGGTACCAGCGTGCAGTGACGCAGATGTAATTTGCGTAAGCCGTTGTTGCTTGCAGGAATAACAATTGATCCACCGGCTATCAGTAAACCATCCAGGGTGACCACGCCACCCTCGTCATTTTCTGACGTTGGCTCAAGCCCGCTGATTTCCAGATCACTATCAAGTTGTATTAAGGGAAAATGCTCGTTAGCAGCACGTAATTCAATTCTTTGTCCGGCGTTTACGGTGATGGAAAGTGTCTCCTGATAACGACCGCTATCGCCTATTTCCACGATGCCTTCGCCTGCAAGATTATCAAGGGCTGTTTGAATGCTTTGTGAACCACTCACAGGTTCAACCGTTGTAAGCGCCGGGTCGAAAGCACTCGCGCGTTCATACTCTCCCCCACTCATGTTCGCGCTAAATCCGTAGTGAAACGTTGCCCACAATTTTATGTCGTCGGCAACCATGTGCGGAGGTATGGCGAGGCGTCCGGTTTCAGGATCCAGAACAATCATTTTCTTGAAGACACCCGGATCCACTGGTTCACCCTCTGGTGGGTCACTTACTTGGTCCAGTGGTTCGTTGATCCAGTCTCCGTTTTTGTCAGAGAGACAGCAAATGCGTATGACGTTTTCGGAGATTAAATCCAGTCCGTCTTCAGCACCATTGAGATCTTCGTAGATCGCAACGCTTTTTCCTTCACCATAATAAGCCAGCAATTCCGCGTCCATAACACGCCGGTTGATTGCCTGTGGGACATTCAGCGGTTCCGCCAACCGGGTAATGTTGCGCTCCGCAACTGGTCTGTTAAACAGTGGTATATCATGTTGTAAAGGCGCTAAAAAGTACCGTCCTGGTGATACGGGAATTAGTGGAAACTGCGTGAGTGAATAGCTTTGCAGACGCCATAAATAGATACCGATATTCTTGATGTTGTGTTTGCCCAGATCGGTGTCAATATGGCGAACATCCACCGTATGCGCCGTGCTATCAAATGCGGTGTTAATTGACTGCAATTTCTGCCAGTCAAGTAAATCAGGCGCATAGTGGTTATTCGAGCGTGTGTGATTTAAATATTGAGTCGTTGCGAGAATCTGGAAAAACTCGACGACACGTGCAGGCCAACCGGTGGTGTCACGCGCCAGTTGCTCGAGCATGGTAGCCGTGCCCTTACGACGTCGGTAGGCAATCGTATTTGCAACTTCAGCGCGTTGCGACAACTCCCTGGTGACTTTCGTGTGTAAAGGTTTGTAAGCAATTAAATCGCCTATATAGGGAACCATCCATTCCGCACAGGTTTCGATAAACTGATCATCGTAAAGCTGATCGATGTTTTCCTGCAAGATTGCGATTTGTTCAGCAAATACAGTCAGGTAAGATTTGAGGGCCTCGTTATTTTCACCATCGCGCAGACGATAAATCGTGGGTAGTAAATCATATAATTGTTGGCTGCTGATGCTCATGATTTCACCCTTACACGATCTAGTGGCGCCGGGTCCAGTGTGAGCAGTTCTGCCCCTGCGATTTGATCTCCTGGTGTAGAAATCCTGGGCATCAACACACGCGGCGGTGGATCAACCGGTCCTGCATCGCTACGGTATAAATGATTGACATCTACTGCAATTACACCCTCAACTTTTTGCAGGGTACTAATCACTGCACTGAGGTGCACCGCTTGATTAAAAGCACGCGCATCGAAAGAGAATTTTTCACGCAATGCGAGTCTTGCGGCCTCGATCACAGAGTCAGCTATATGATCTGCATGGATGTATAGCTCTGCGTCCAGTTTGAAATATGCAGGTCGATAACTGAGCAATGAAAATTGAGTATAGGGATCACCGGAGTTTTTCAAGGAACTCAACAGGTTCTTGTAAGTTGTGGTGGAGGGCTCAATGAGCGCTCCATCCGGTCCCGCAAGCGTGATATAGATACGCGGCACTCCCTGATGAGATACAGCCACTGCTCTTGCCTTGCGAATACCGGCAAAGCTACGGCTATAATCCTCATAATCCTGTAGTGAAACCGCGCGGTCCATGGTTAACAGACCCAATGGTGCGTTTACGCGTGCATCATCCAGTTTTTCCGGGTCATCAGCGCCGGTAGACGCCAACGGGTTGATTGCATCCTTTACACCCAGAGGACGGGTTAACAATAAATTTAATTGCCTGGATTTGATTAGCCCGCCAAGACCCAATCCCTTCCGATAGTTTGCGATGATATTGTTGTTTCCGCTCGGTAAGCGTGCGCCTTCAATTCCATCACCGAAATTAACAAGTGTCTGGTCGTCGTCATTGAGCTTGGTAGTGTAAATTTTTTCATCCGGACCCTTGCCAAGGAAGGTCTCCACTTCATGCCACAATACGTTGTTAACCCTGAGTTGAAGAGTAGAAGCCACGCCATTTGTTGTTTCAGCGCTGACATAGGTTAAGGGTGTTTGTTTCAGGCTAAAGTTTTGTGAAGAAAGACCTGCGTCACCACTTCCCAATATTTCGGAAACAGATTCGCCATGACTAACCAACGCGACATTGGCATTAATGGTGACAGTATCGCGTGTGTACTCGTGCACCAGTTCGGAGGTGAAAATAAGCCGGGTAAATCCATGCTCCAACCGCACCTCATCAATTTGCAGCACTTCGCTGCTTATTATGCCTTTTTGATCGCAACGTTCTCCGCTTACCGATACGTATTGTTGGCTACGCAAATACAGGTCGGCCCGATCCAACAGGATATGATTGCCCGCAATTTTTTCGTCTATAGGTACCTGGGTTAAATCAAGTTTTTCACTTTGTACCAATACCTCGGCCTTTCGAATGATCGACATCGGGTCCTGCGAAGATATTGGCCCGATTGATGCAGCCCACCATGATTCTCCGTCTTGCAATGATATTTGGGTCGACTTTGAGCTTATTCCATATGCTGTCCGGCTTAATGACTTGATGGCGTCTACTTCGTAGACAGATTGAGACTTCGTAAAAACAGTACCTCTACCTGAAATTCTGAATACATTGGCTGGATCAATTTCTTCATCGACATATTCAAGTGACGTAATATCACCGCCTGCGGTCCGGTCCAAAATTGCTTTTTCCGCATTAAGAATAATGTATGAGCCAGGTAAAATTTCCGTGTAGGCATTATCAAGATACATTACAGACGTGGTTTCATCGTGGTCCCATTCCACCCACTCAGAAATGTCTTTTTGGGTGTATGGATACTCTGTTTTATAGGTCACTCTTCTCGTTGCATTGTATCCAAACAGGTTTGCACGTTTATTGAAGCCGTAAACCCCATTACCCGCACCTATACTTTCAAGAATATCGGTGTGCGTGTTGATACGCAGCGCAATTTCATCGATGTCCCAGTGCCTGGTATCAGCAATTGCGATGATATCTTCCATGGCCCAGGACCTGGAAAGAAAGATATCTATAACCTCGTCATCGATATTTTCCTTTCCATCAAAATCAGCGAATACTCCTTCTGAATCAAGTGGTTCAGCCGAATACGTATCTGGTGATACCCCGTCTCCGGTTAACTTTATTTGTGTGGTTTTAGTTACGTCATCTGCAATCAGAGCTGTGACTTTCCGAATGTATTTGAAATCCGTTTCATCAATGAGCAACAAGTCATCACCCGGCTTAACGAAAGTGCTGATACCGTTAATAACTACGCTTTGCATGGAAGAGTTGATAAGTTGCGGTTGGTTAATGCGTGGCCGTATCGCGTTCCAATCAACGCGCGTGGTGATCTCGTTTTCGGTTTCATAAAGCTGAGCAGTTTCATCGGGGCCCGGGGTGCTTTGAATTTTCGAACCGGCTCCAATGGTGGTCTCAAGCACAGGATTATTTTGGCCAGCCAGCGCTTTATCCATGGTGAACGCAACATGGGTACTGGCTGCTACACCCGGGTGTAAGCGATAACCAATTAAACGGGCGTGTTCCAACACCGACAGGCGTTCTTTTGCAGTTCGCAGCAATCCCTCGTTGGCGTAATACTCCTGATAAAAACACAAAACCTCTGATACCGTCGCCCAGGCATCGATGAGTGCGATGCTAAAGTCGCTATCGTCACGTGTACTCAGACCTTGCAACTCTGGCAGTTCAGATGACGACAGGCGTGCCAGCATGCTGTCTTTGAAACGATGATAGTCACCGACACGATAGGAAATTGTGGGTAAACCGGGTCGGTTTTCAATACGTTGAGGCGTGCTCGCGGTTTGCCCCTCGCAACATCCACACTCGCTCAATGTATTTTGTCTTGTGGACGTGCTCACTTTCCGCCTCCCATTGTTAACTTAAAGATACCGCGTTCGCGGAAATTGGGGTCGTTATTCAGCTGCGCGATCTCCAGTCTGTCCAAGGTCAATTGACCCGCTTCCAGCGCGTCATTATTGTCCTGGTGTAATCGTTGAAATTGCGTAATTTGCACAGACTCAACACCTGGTATCGACTGAGCCGCTTCATACAGTGGACTCAGATAAACGGTTTGTCCAAAGGTAAAATTATCCGGGTGAAATACGCCCTGACTTCCATCGGCCAGTTCATGGCTGCTAAATTTGGTCAGCAATGCCTGTTCAACGTGACTGCGGAAATACTCAGAATTAACACACACAAACATGCTTATTTCGAGTGGGACAAAACGCGGTGAATCCACATTAAGATCATGACCGGCCATGCGGTACTTCTCGACGCTGGCCCTTATTTCATTGCGAAACCCGGGATCTATCGCCAGACCCTGATCACGATCGGCGGCAATAAACACGGTATGCCAACTACCGGTCCAACGGAACGTAGCCTGGGCTTTTTGAATACCCGCTTGACGCTCGGTTACTTCGGCGTAATCCGCCTCGGTCACAGCGCGTTCCTGGGTACGAAATGCAAACGGAGCTTTTCGACGTACCGTTTGCATGCTTTCTTTTTCGGTGCCGCCTTGCGCGGGCAAAATATTACGCACTTTCGTGATATTTTTGGCAAGTGTCACGATGTGACGAATCGCATCCGTTCCAATATTCCCGGCGACCCCGTTGCCAATTCGATAACTGGCGAAGAATTTGCTGCCAGGCTCTGGTAGTCGACCATGGACATCGTTGCCAAAACGTAAGCTCACTCTTCCATCGTTATCGGTTTCGGTGACAAAGTTATTCTCTAACTGACCACTATTTATCAAGTCACGAACGGGCTGCCAAAGTCTCTTGTCCAATCCCAGTTCACTTTCCAACTCAATGACAGGGTTCGCATCCACCACTTCCCAATTCATTGCGCTTGTTGCGGAGGTGGTCGCCTGTTCGTAGTCTGCTACGTGAGTCAAAGTTGATTGACCGAGTGCCGGATGGTAGCGAATCGGTATCGCTTCAGGGTTTGTGTGATCGCAGCGATCCCGGTTTTCGTCCGATCGGTAGTACAGTAACGGTTCCGGTACTAAATGCTCCAATGCTTCGTTAAAGCTCTGACCGTGATCACACAGGATTATATTGCCTTGAGCAATACTTACATCAGTAAGCAAAATTTCACCGTGGTTTTTATCGCTTCGGGATGAGATACACAATGCGAATGGCAATGCATCTTCTTCATGCCAAGAGATATTCGTTATGTTCTTACTTTCAACAGGATCGAACGTCAATTCGACTGTTTTAATTTTTACAGCGTGACGGTGATCAATATTTGCATCTTCTTTTGCACCACTGAGCGGACCTTTGACCTCTTCAAATACGAGTACATCATTGGGGTAAAGATCTGGGTAGTGTCCAGCCAGTGTTGCCTGTTTGGAGCCTTTGGGCAAACAACACGAAGTGTCCGACCAAGTGTAAAAAAGCATTTCATTATGGGCGGTAAATAAATGAATTATTTTCTCGACATCCGCATCTGTCTGGTTTTCTTTTTCCTCGAATAATTTTATCGGTTCAAAAACGATGGGATTAAATTTCAGTGCCCTTTGATGTGCGTCACTGCCGGGTACCAAAACTGTTCCGGTTTTTTCTATCGAAGTTAAAAATTGTGTCACCACTGACTTGCCATCGAGCATGAAATCATGTGACAGCAATACATCATCGGCATTGACCTGCACCTGCACCCAGGTTCGTGCATTGCAACCATCATGCATAAAATAATCCACCAGACGTGCGTGGCGTTTAACTGACACGCGGTGTCGTGCCAGGTCGAAATAACCTTCGGTTTGCACCGCATCTTGCTGATAGCTCAGATGGTCACCTACATAGGCCAGCATCTCAACCATGGTCATTCCCAGGTCAGCTGCATTGCGACGCTTCCAATCCGGCGAGGTCAATGCCATCCGTTCTAACATAAGACGTCGGAAACTCGCATAATCCTTGGCAAGATAATTAATCGGAGGTTTGCTTTTTATCTCAGGTGGGCATGCTTGCAAGGGGGCACAATCAAAATCACCCGGACACTCCACTTTGAAAGAAAAATCTACACTGGCAGATTGTGGATCAATACCGTTTGGAACATTCGAGTTACCAGGACCTACGACCAGACATAGGGTATAGATAGAAAAATCGCCAGCAATATCGACATCGATTTGCAGTATTTCCGGTTCTGGACCAGCCACTGCAGTATCAACCCGAATACCACGTATGCGTTCCCCACCATGAATAACAATATTATCTTTGCTGATAACACCGTCGACCGGTTTCAAAAATCGCAGCATTAATGTCCGTTGGCGTTGCTCGTTGGGTAATGCCGGATCATCCTGCACCTCAATATAGTCGATACCATTGAGGGTGCTTTTAATCACCTCGTTCCGTCTATTTTTATCGCAACAAAAATACAGCATCATAATTATCGACTAAATTGGTCAACCCTCTCTTGTTGTGTACGTCTGATAAGATAACTAACGCTTACATTTAAGCGTTCTTCAATACTCTCAACTTCAACTCCCGTGACCTGTATCAGGTCACCAAGCCACTCTTGCAGGGACGACTGAACCAGAAATTGAGTTGTTCCGGCCAACTCGGTGCTGTTTGGTGCAAACACCAGTTGTAACAGGCCACTACCAAATGCAGGGCGGTTTACGCGCTCTCCCGGGCTGGTAAAGATCACCTGCTCGATCAGGTCACGAATATGCGACTCGTAGTCGGTCGTAGCGGTTCGACCTTGACCGGAGAAATGATAAGGATAGTCAATATCAATCATGTTGCCATCACTCTGGGTTGTACTACCGTCGGTACCATGGGTGTACCGGTTGGTGTACACACTGATTGGCTATCCATAAGTACCAGGGGTAAAGCCCCGGCCAGGACCCGGATCGAGCCTGTCACCCATTGCCCGGTGACACACGGGCCATTCCCCGCGGTGGGCGGTGGTAATGTACAGCCTGCAATAATGTAAGGGGTGGGTTGTGTCACGACCGGCTGACCACTGACCAACACCCTGGGAAACGGTGCCGTCGGCGTTGCCTGTCCTGCGTGGGTACACATAACAGTTGCGCCTGAATGAAGGATTGGGGCTGGCATATTATTCAATTCCTCATGTGATGGTTAATGCGCCGAGGTTAATATCCACTGTCGGTCCGGTCAGGGTAATGCTTGCGCCTTTTCCGTTGGTGATGGTGATGCCAATGTCATTGACCGCAATGGTTGCGCCCGTCGCACTTTGCAGGGTAATACCACCGACGCCCATCGGTCCTAAAGCATCGGATATCACCAATCCATTATTCAGCGGTGTTTGAAGGGTCACGGCAGGTATCGGGGCTGGGGCGGTTTGAGCGAGCATTGGAAGCTCGGCAGAACTTCCCCAAAAAGTACCTACCCAAATCGGGTAATCCGGGTCACCCTGCTCAAATTCAATCCAAACACCCGCGCCTATCAGAGGAACCGCAAACATACCGGTATTTATACCGCCGAAGGGCAGACACGGCATCGCCCAACTGCTTGGTACCACTCCGGAAACATCTGGTACCAGCGCTTGTATGCGCCCCATTTGCATAGGATCCACGTTATTCACGACGGTACCCCGATATTTCCCAAAATATTGTTTGGAACTTGTCATGCTGACACCCTTGGAACGGTTGATATCAAACCATTGCGACTTAAATTAAAACTCTGTTTAAATTCACCACGCTTGATGGTGCTGGTGACTTTTTCAACGTAATACAATCCATTGAAGGCATGACCTACGCCTCGCAGACCCACTAATTTCCGCGGTTTCAATACACGTCCATAACGCATGACATCAAGCGAGCCCGTTGCAGTAACCGCGTTTGCGCTTTCTGCTGCTTTAGCCAGGCCCAACATAATGGCCTGGGCCACGGTATGCTTTGCTGCCTTGTCGTAGGGTTCAATATTTTTCGGGATTGGCGGCACCACTCCAAGCGGTGGGCTTAGTGGATTAACACCCGGCAAAGGAATAGGAATAGGAACTTTTGTTGTTTGTTCCTGGATAGTTAGCACTGGAATGGTCGTCATTTCAGAATTAAAACTGAAACTGATTTCATCAACATTCGTATGCGCATCCATGTCCACGTTCAATGCGGGTTGTGGTTGACCCACTTTTATCTCCGGCCCCCAATACATAAAACTTATCCCGGGTGTCGGACCCGGTTCGTGATAGAACACGTAGCCTACTTCCTGTGCCAGCCTTTTTATGTAGGCCAGGTCCTTTCCATCCTGGCGCGGTATTCGGTCCAGCGGGTTTGGTACATCCAATAAGACGCTGGGAATAACCTTGGGAATAATGCCAAGGAAAGCGTACTTGGCGATCATTAAAGCAACCCGCGCAAATGGTGGCATTGCCGGATAAGGAATACCGCTCAAATCCAGGTAGTCCAATACCTTGGTAAGGTCTTCACCGGTAACGGACAAACTACGCATATTCGGGTTACTTCCGGGGCTCACATCATGTTTTGTCATGACACCATCGATAAGTACATCGGTCTGACCATTTAAAGTCACAGCGATAATTACTCTTATCAGCGGTATTGATGCACTGCCTGAAACCAGGAATAGCGTGTGTAACGGGGAATTCTTACTCAATTCAAAATTCAAGGTAAAAACACTTGGCCCCTCAGTGCTCGTAATGACCGAAACACTGGTCAAAGCCTCCAACACATCCTTTCCCACCGGTACCGGATTTACCGGCCCGATCATCAGGCTGAGGTTGACACCTTTAAGCATCATTTTCTCCTGGCACACCTTCGGGCAAGGTGATCCGGACTGCAGCACCCACGGTTGCAAAAAGATCATCAGGTTTATCAACGCGATTGGCATCGCATAGCTTCCAAAATTGTTCTGGATCGCCCAAATATTTATACGCAATATTGTCCAGCCGGTCTCCCCGCTCGACAAAATGCAATTGCAATAGGGAAAAGTTCTCTGGCGGCGGTACAAAACGTCGCGTTGTATGAATGATGGTTTCCCCATCGGCAGTAATGCTGCTGGTCAACTGCTTACCGTGATAGCGGCTGGTGGGTTCAAAGGTGGTGCTGTCCAAGCCGGCAGCCGATAGTAATGTTTGGATGTCCTGGCTCATAAAAGATCTCCGATGCCAAGCGATTGCAGACTAAATTTTGTATGGCGTTTTTTTAGTTGCTCCTTGTTTTGCAGATAGGTCATGAATAATTGACTGCCGGTATGTGCAAAACCGAGATCATCGACACTCAACACACGCAAACCCAGGCTCACTTTGGCGCGGATCGGATTCAACGCGGGGTCGTAGGCTTCTTCAGTGATACTCAATTCGGTAACACGAACCGGTAACACGCGATGCTTACTCCATACGAATAAAGTTAACGGGGTTTCCATTGGCAGGATTTCCAGGGTGCCGGCGGCAGCCATCGTTTCATTTTTCAGAATTGCTTCGCTGGTTGGGTAAATCAGTGATTCCAAAATTGCCAATTCACGGTGCAAGCCCACGGTGGTGGCTTCACTATCCGCCTGTTCCAACAGATCCGTCGCGTCAAGTTCCGCATCCAGTCTATAACTTTCCACTGGTGGGCCTTTTAAACGCAAAGCCTGGGAACGATCCCCCCCTTCGCCTTGATCTACGTGTTGAATTTGAAAACTGCGGGTCATGGTCTCCGGGTTGTATTGCAACGAAATGACGTCTTGCACCTGGGCAGAGTCGGAATCGAGTAATACGATGCCGCCTTTGACAAGCCTGGGAGAATTGGGGTATGTCGTCATTCGATATCTCCATAAATATTTGATCTCATAGAGCAATCGACAGTCACCGAACTTTTGGTTCTGGCTAGTTTTAGAGCAGTCTGACTTTCGCTTATACTCATGTTTTTATTCACTTTTGATCATCTGGTTAATACCTCAGAGTGACGTCACCGAGCATGTCTGAAACGGTTACTTATAGATCACCTGCACGTAGTTCAGCAATAAACGGATCGTATGCTGTAGTCACCCCTCCACCGGCAAGCAGGGTGTAGTAATCCTGGGCGATCTGGGCTTGCTGTTCACGATTGTAGTCACGAAAATGTTTACCCGTAGCCCGGTCGCTGGTCAGGCCCGCCGCGCCTCCATAACCATATCCAATGGTTGCTTGCGCATGGATCGCCTGGCCCAGGTACAGACTGCCAACACGCTCGTACTGGTAAACATGGGTTAATTCGTGAACCACGATGGCAAGGTTGGAGCGCCCGTGATCACCTTCGCTGGGCAGGTTAATGGTGTGGAAAGTGGCAAATGCTCTGCCTTCGTTTAAACTGAAGATGATGCTCAGCAAGCCACCGCTTGCAATACGAACTTCGTCCCATCGAATGGCATCCGGTCCCAGCACGGATTGGGCGGCAGCCCTCTCTTCAGTAGTCAACGGTGTAGCATGTGAAACCGTTCGTATAATAAATTCAGTGAGTTCTGGCCCACCTAAAACATCGAAAACTCGGGAGACCAGTGTGAGTATCCAGGCGCCTCCGGCCTTGGCCTTTTCCCATAAAAAACTCGCAAAACCGTTGATTCCACCAGATACCAGGGCCTGGATGGCTTCAGGGACGAAACTCACCACACCTGCTAAACCATCAAATATTGCCTGTCCGAGCCGAACGAGCCGGGCAGGGAGGTCCCGTATTAGGTTGACGACCCAGGAAGCCGCATCATGCAGTCGTGCACCCACCCACTCTGCGGCATCAGAAATAGCTCCCCCAATCGCGCTCCCCACCGACTTGATGCCTTCCCATAAGTCCCCAAAAAAACTCCTTTGTACGCGGTCAGAACCACGTTCCGATACAAGTTGGGAGCGCTCACCGTTTTGCTGTTGACCGGCCTTTCCCTGTTGCACAACATGGGTCAGTTCATGGGCAATTAAACGACGTCCGCTATTCTTTGCCGGCGCATATTCTCCCGCAGCAAAGACAATATGATGTCCGGATGTATATGCACGTGCGTTCACATCGCGTGCGGATTGCTCAGCGGAAGCACCGGAATGGATTCGCACCCGGGAAAAATCGTGGGAGAAACGTTGTTCCATGTCCTGTCTCAATACAGGCTCCATTGGCTGACCGGAGCTGGCCAGAATGCTCCCTAGGCTGTCAGGTACAGAATCTTCCTGCCGGGTCGATTGCCCGGAAAAACGTTGAATACGGGGTGGTGCGGTGCCTATATCTGAATGTGCCGATTTCGCCATCACCTGATCAGCAACACGATCAGCTTCTTGTTCATAAACATCATTCGCAGCACCAAGGCGCAACTTTGTCTGCACACCAAGGAAGTTGGTTTTCTGACACTTTGTGCAATGTTCACTTAACCTGGTTTTTGAACCACAGCTACATTTTCGTTGAATCAGTAAACCCTGATGATTTTCAGCAGGAGTTGCCTTGCTTTGACTCGTTCGTTGAATTGTTGAAATCATAAGTTGTCTGCCACTCCAGGGAATGCATAGTCTGTTTTTAAAACAGACTTCCAACTTGAAAGCTTAAAAAAGTTCATCGACAACTCGTCACTCCACTTTTCTTACCTTTATCTGTCTTGATAAACTTATCTTGACTAAAACCAACTTGATCGGTTGTTTCGCAACTCTGCTTTGTCATGCTGCCAATATAGGCATCAATTTTTTTCATTTGAGCTACAGTTATCACACCAACAATCCCTTTGGAGATGTCAACGGGGAATGGGGTCTCTTTTACATACTGAATATAGTCTGTACCGTGGCTTCCCTCATGCACTCTCAAACTGGTTGTTTTTTCCTTTTTGTCCCTTTCAGTGGTACCTCGTCCGTAAGCTGATACTGCGTCAGGGCTATTGGCGTAACTGGTTTGGATAGTTACTTCAAATGTAGTCGGGTTTATACTCACGTTCCCACCACCTTCGGTATTAGTTAAGCTGGAAACTATGCCCTTACTGTTTGCAGCCCACTTATAACTACTCCCGAAATTAGTTACAGGTCTGGTGCTATTCCCGGAACTACCAAAGCTGTCTGCAACCACCTTGACTTTCACTTTATTGATAGTCATTGAGTAAGATTCAATCTGATCAGTTATAGGGTCCTTGGCAACCGTGGCCCCATCAGACATTGGCGTTGAGATTTCTTTCCTTACTTCAAGCCATTCTATTATTTTGCTTACACTTAACTTTGGATTAAGCTTTTTGTTGTTCTTTATTTTTGAAATAAGAGCATTAACCTCAGCTGCAGTAAGACCCGTTAAGCGGTTACGTAATCTAATATTTGCCAAATCCCTGTCATCCAACTCTCCTTTACTTAATCTTGCCAGCGTTCTTTCCCATTCTTTCAGTTCGTAAGTCAGCTTGTCATATGCTTCCTGTTCCGGAGTTGGAAAGAAACCCAAAGGCCTCCCAAATGGATCTTTCGGCATGTCTCTTCGTATTATGTTTTCACCCTGTTGAACCACATGGGTCAACTCATGGGCAAGTAATCGCTTCCCGGAGTTGGTTCCTGGTGAGAATTGACCAGCAGCAAAAACTATATTATTGCCAACTGTATATGCATTTGCATTTATGTCACGGGCAGATTGTTCGGCCTTTGAGCCCGTATGTATGCGCACTTGAGAGAAGTCATGACCAAAACGTTGTCCCATGTCTTTTCTTAGTGCCGGTTTAAGCGGGGCACCTGCTGCCGCAAGGACACCCTCAATATTGGAAGGTGCAGTATTGTCTGGCTGTCCAGTCGCTTGTCCAGCAAGTCGCTGGATACGCAAAGGCGCATTACCAATGTGTAAAGGTGTCGTCATTGCCATTACCTGATCCGAAACACGGTCTGCTTCTTGCTCACAAGCACTATCTGCTGCACCAATTCTTAATTTTGCTTGCACGCCGATCAATTTCTCTTTTTCGCAGTTATCACACCGGTGATTCAAGCTGGCTACGCTTCCACAGTTACACTTACGTTGTATGACTAACCCGGAATAGCCGTTGGAAGAATTGCCATTGTTCTGAATATGTTTTTGTACAACTTGTCTCATCGCTTCATCCCCCGATAAACAGAACCTGCAATCTTGTTTCCAAGGCTCCTTTCTTTAATTGAATCAGTTAACGCTATTGGTCCTGCCGATATTTGTTTAATAGAATCAGACTGACTAAGAGAACTATGCAAACCCTGCTCTGAGATCAATCGATGTAATTCCTTTTGAATACCAAGTCTGAGTTGGCCACGATCGAGCTGCCTGACTCCGTTTAGGACAATTTTGTCGATATGTAAATTAATGGTTTTAGGCTTCATCCCAACTCCTTAATTCACTTTCCTTAATCGATTTGTCTAACTTGCCGAACTCCCTGCGTGCGGCTTTTGCCATGTGACTCATTTTTACTGATTCATTATTATCTGCGGCCAGGAAAGCTGCATTGAGTGCAATATTCCGAATATTTCCACCGGCTATATCAAGACTGGCGAGCCTGGAGATATCAATATTTTCCAGTGGCGTCTGTTCGGGAAACATTCGCTGCCAGATTTGTTCTCGGGTATTTGAATCTGGGAAAGGAAACTGTATGGCGAATCGGATTCTTCGCATAAAAGCGGTATCTATTTCCTTTTTTAAATTGGTTGTCAATATCGCGATGCCAGAATAGCTTTCCATTCGTTGCAACAGGTAGCTGGTCTCCATATTGGCATTTCGGTCGTAGCTGCTCTTTACTTCAGTGCGCTTTGCGAACAATGAATCGGCTTCGTCAAAGAGTAAAATCGCTCCACTGTCTTCGGCCGCATCAAAAACCCGCGCCAGGTTTTTTTCCGTTTCGCCAATATACTTATTGACCACCTGGCTCAGATCAATTCGATATAAATCCAGCTGCAACTCATTTGCCACTACGCTGGCTGCCATTGTTTTCCCGGTACCGCTTGGACCGTAAAACAAGACACTAATACCTTGACCAAAGGTTGATTTATTTGAAAAACCCCAGGTTTCGTACACCTGAAAACGTTGACGTGAATGTGAAACAATATCCCGAAGTATCTGCTTTTGGGTTTCCGGCAGGATCAGGTCATCCCAACCCATGGAACTGTTGATACGTTGCGCCAGACTGTCCAGTTTTTTTCGCGATTGCAATCGGCAGGCCCGCCACAGATCTTCACTTAATTCGACCTCAGTCGTTTTTGTGCTTATCTCAAGCTGCTGACTAAGATTTGTAATTTTTTGTGCGCTTAAATTAAATTGACTGACAACCCGTTCCAGTCCTCCGTTGATATATTTCGCTTTTTCACCGAGCTTGCTGCCCCATAAATCCTTTTGTTCCGATGCATCCATCGTTGCAACATCCATTCGTATCGACAGCTTGTATGAAATATCGAGTGGCTGCTTCGTGATGATGATTGTCGGCGTATTGATGGATTTAATGAAATTGCTTAGCTTTTCCTGTTGTTCGGTGACTACATTTATCAAAATTGCAGCACGATCAACCATTGCCTCACGCTGCCATAATCTTGCCAGCGCATTTCGCTCGCTAGAATCATTGGGAATGTCTTCAACATCGAGCTGATACAGCACTAAATCCATTGCCTGACAAGCGCTCGCGGCGATCGATTGCATATCTGAACTGCGTGATCCACACAGTTGGAAAACAGGTAGTTCTGCCGTCGGCGTCAGTTTGGACCATCCATCGATAACACCTTGAATCCCCGTCGTTAACGAAGGCGTTTGTACTGCCAGGCAGGGCACAGTTTTTAGTAATCCCTGCAGTCGGCTATCCAGGTACGATATTCCCGTCAGATAGTGCAATATACGTTCATCAATACGTAAGCGGCTGTTGACCAGGCTGGCTCCAGCCTCGACCTCTACAAGGCGCCAGTGACGTAAAGGTGCGACAGGCGTTATGGAACTCCAGTGGCTATCTTTAAACAATGCCAGCGCCAATCCAAAACACGGTTTTGAATAACTAGAGCAAGTGAACGAGTCCAAAGCATGGGCAAACTTCCCATCCAGTTCGTAGCCCGCACAGAGCATTAATATGAATTCTTCAAACGGTGATAATCCAAATACATCACTGACAATCATTAACGCCGGCGGTCTGCTCATAGACCCGGCGATAGCATTGCTTTGCGAGTGATCGATGACCGGACCCCTGTCATCAGATACCTGAAAGACCACGGCAATCTCGCTAAGCCTGAGGCCCAGGAATTGCTGGTTCTGATCGAGCCACTGTTGTCCTGTGGACTGCGTCATGCCGGCACCACCACCTGTTGCGTTGCAAAAAATTCCGGTGGCGTGGCGGAGCGGTCAATTAACAGACTATCGACACCATCAACCCGTACCCGAGCCCAGTAATTTCCAGCAGGAAGTCCGGGGAAATTAAAGTGAACTTTATCTACGGTTTTGGTCATGGGTGGCAAAATGATTTTTTCCGCGACTGCTTGTGTCTGACCAATGATCATTATAATTTCTTGAATATCAGTAACTTCTGGATTGATTGTGATTTCTGCGTTAATCGTATCATCAGGGTTTCTTGTCGCATTAAAGCCGCTAAAGCGGGGCGCTATCGTCAAGCTGAGCTGGTTGGACTCAATCGGATCTCCTGCAGCGTTTTCCATGATCAGACTTAGACTGTAAACACCAGTTCTCCATACGGTTGCATCGCCAGGTAACTTAAATGTCACCAACTCGTTATTTGCACCCGCCAACAATGGAAAGTCATCAACCTGATCCGTGTTGAGCATCTGCAATTTTGCTCGTACATTTGGTCCATTCAAATTGAATCCGGAAACAGTTATCGTTTCATTTAAGTGTGCCGCGATTTGCTGTTTTGGATATGTTATGGACATCAAGGTTGGGGTCGGCGGGACCAAGTTTGGCCTCACCGTAATCCCTCGGGTCAGAACAGGTAATGCCGACAGCGACGTCTCTTCAGCTTCAATCAGGACAACCGTCGCCAGGTATGCTGCGCTGGGCCGGTAATTTGACTGTAACGACGACCATAACTTTGACATGTCTTCGTTGGATAAATATTCAGGTGTGATTTTTACTTGTTCGAGCTGTTCGGCAAGATCAGCGTTGCCCAAAGCATTTTTCAATGGATCAGCTCCCCCCGTGGGCAATAAGGCGCGTACAGATTCTCGATCAAAAAACGGCTTCTCATGCAGTGTCTGCATAGCTGACCCCAGCAAGACCTCTGAAAATAAATCATCGCTTCCATGTGCGCTGATGAGGTAATGCAAATCCAGAGCCAGGGGTTGATTGGTCAATCTTTCCGAACGAGTGTTTCGCGATGGCAAGCTTTCATTTCGCCAACCAAGATTAGGCGTAACCTGATATAGGAAGACATTTAAGTGTGCGTCATCTTCGGCCTTGTCAGGCGGCATTACACTTACGTCCACGTCGACAGCAAGTGCCGTACTGACCTCGTGATCACTTAAGCCTTCGGTCAGCAAAGCCTGTAAAACCGCACTCACCCCGGCGATAGCGTAAGCAGAACTCATCGTTCACCCCGCACGCGTTTTTGATGATATTCCTCCAGGGCATTGGAACTGGAACGTCTGGGATGGGTTGATGGTTTTTTCTCAACTGTTTCCTCGTGCGTGGCCCTGATATCTATTTGACCGATGCTGACGTTAATCGTGGTTTGATTTTCACCATCAACATGCCGTGTAAATTTCTGGGTTGATTGCACACTCCGTTTACCATTACTTAATGGGAGCACTTGATGCCTGTGATATGTCTGTTCAGAAGCGGCCTCATTCCCAGGCGACCAATCGGCATCTTCCATAGTCTGAGACGAAGTTTGCCTGTCAACCTCTGAAACCAGCGGTAATTGTGGTGAACCACGGTTTTCGGGTAATTGCGGTTGAATTGATGAACCCGCTTCAGTCGCTAAAAGTGACGCGACTGTTAAAGGTGTCACTTCATCCTGAGCGGTATTTGCTTTATTGACCGGATCGCTGGCCGGGGTCGAAGATGGAGTCAGGGGCTCATTAATTTTTTGCCTTGCATCATCAGCCTTGTGTCCCATACGGGGGGTCAATACAGAAGTATCCAGGTCGTCACGCATGACCGTATCGTGTTGCTTGAAATGAGTGCCGCGTTCAGGCTGCTGATGTGTCAGTATCGGCTCTTGATCCACATCAGTAACTGCGACTTCTTGCTCATTTCCATGCAGGGGAAATACGGGTGATGGTGCAGGTGTAATGCCCGGCGAACTTTGCTTGATATGTTGTTGAGCGAGTCTGAAAAATAATCCGTTCATTGTATTATTCTTTCCAGATAAAACTGGCGGCGTCGTTCGCTCATTGCCAAAATATCAGCTTCCGCCCATCCATAGGTGCTCGCCAATATGTGTACAGTTTCCAGCAATTGTCGCGCGTAGACATCGTATTCGTGCCATAAAAATGAGCTTATCTCCAATGGTGATTGCCACCTGTGTGCGCATTGGGGGCATCGCAAATCAAACATGATTTCCATCCGTGGATCCAGTTCGGAAATCGCCATTTCCAGTTGATCCAATTCATTTTCATCAAGCTCATTCAAGTCAATAGTGACTTCATCCCGATGCAGATCCTGCACACAGCGCGAGAACAACAAATGCCGCCCATCCTTGATGTCATTCAGGGATTCCAATGCAATCAGGTCGTGGCCATTGGGTAAACGTACCTGTGCACTTATGCTTCCTGTTGAAATCGAATTGATTTCAGAAACATTGTGGATAGAGGAAAAACCAAGCTCATCGACTCCAAATTCCAAATCCAAAGCCTCGCCGCACGCGGTACATTTAACATACGCCTGGAGTGTTGACCCAAACAATTGCCGGCGCAACTCAAGCAGATTCATATTGCGCTCACCAAGCACCAATTCTGTTAATGCCTGCTCAGACAATCCGGGTGCAAGCAAACCCAGTAATGCCTGGGTTCTAGCCTCGGCGGTGATTGAGACTCCTAATTCCCATACTTCCAGGATTCGCTGTGCAGACAGACCTATCACAGTGCATCACCTAGGTGGGTTCTGAATGACTTGGCTCAGCAGGTTCGACAACCGCATAGTCGCGCTCCCAACCCTCGTTCTCCAGTTTCAGGGTCTGAATGGCCACCGCATTACCGCCAGCATCCAATTCCGGTAAAGCCTGAAACTCGGATACCCAACAGCGGAAGACTTTATAAGCAAGGACCAACTGACCTGCTTCATTGTAGAAATCTATAATAATGTCTTTACGAAAATCCTTTAAAGACACTTCAGCACCAAGGCCGGAACCGAAATTCCAGACTTTGTTTGCCCATTTCTCAAATTCGGGGTCATGGGTAACTCCCCGCTCGAGCGTGATGGCTTCGAACTTGGTCTGCGCCGGTGATTTTCGAATCGTACTTGGATCGCCACCTTCGCGGTGTTCGACCACATCTGTTGTACGTTTTAAAGCACCGACCTTGCTGACGCCAGCAACATAGCGACCATCCCATTTAACTCGGAATTTAAAATTTTTATACGGATCAAACCGTTGCGGATTAACTGAAAATTGTGCCATTTTGAACTCCTTTACGCGTCAACTTGTCCAGCAAGTTGTTGGATTTTAATGATGACGAATTCGGCTGGTTTTAAGGGCGCAAAACCAACAATAATGTTGACGACGCCGGAATTGATATCGTTCTGCGTGGTGGTTTCAGAATCACATTTGACCAGGTAGGCATCTTTTGGCGATGTTCCCTGAAAGGCACCCTGACGAAACAAATTGTGCATAAAAGAGCCAAAATTCAATCTGATCTGCGCCCACAATGGCTCGTCATTGGGTTCAAATACAATCCATTTACTGCCACGGAATAGACTCTCTTCCAAATACAAAGCGAGCCTCCGCACAGGTAAATACTTCCATTGGTCTGCCAATATGTCGGACCCGCGCATGGTTCTTGCACCCCATGCCACACGCCCCACACCCTTGAATGCTCTTAAGCAATTGATACCCCTTGGATTAAGCTCACCATTTTCAGCGTCCGTTAGCTGTACGGATAAATCGAGAGAGCCTTTCAGACTCGCTTCTATGCCTGCGGGTGCTTTCCAGACCCCTCGTTGAGAATCAGTACGTGCTATCAGCCCGGCAATGACTCCGGATGGCGCAAACGTTCCAAGACGACCCTCCTGCAAAGCATCCGGAGATTTTATTCGTGGAAAATAAAGTGCGGCATTTTCATCAAGACTAATGCCCAGCGCGTCAGGGTCTGGATCATCTTTGTCGTTCCAGTTACTGGGTGGATCTACCAGGAATATGGCTCGTCTGTTTTTTGCATAGGCGAGTGCGGCTGCACGCACCTGATCATTGACATCTCCATTAAGGATCTCACCACTTGTAGCAGAATCATAAGGAGGTATACACAGCAGATTGATTATGTCGGCATCATCAAGGGCATGCAGTCCGGTTTTCGGTACTACACCGCTACCCATGATCTCTGAGTCACCGATATTGCCACCATCTGTTGCCGTGATAGCCGCTATCGCATTTGATAATGCAGGAATGTCCGGGTTATCTTCAAACTCCGTTGCACCAGCATCCGGAGCCGGTGTTTCAGCTGGCCTGGTGGTGAAAGACTGAACCCGGACCAGATTTGATTCTTCCTTTAAAATCTTTGTGATAAACCGCGCATCCTGTTCTACCGAAGATAAATTTCGATGCGTTTCAATCAAACCCGTAGAAGTATCTTTGACTTTAAGATTGAACAGGACATTTGTCAGGTCTTCCTTGGTGGCATAGTCGACACGAGCCAGTAAATTCGAACCCCAACTACCGGGTGATGCGGCCTCCAGCAATATTGCCTGAGCAGAACCAGCGTCCTCAAGCTCAATGGTGGCCAGGGTAGTGTCTCCATTTTCGTTAAATGTGCGAACGATGACCGCGTCCTTTCCCCCGTTGAGGAAATAGTGGTAGACCGCATAACCCATGCTGCTTTCTTCCCACAGACTTCCCATTACGCGTTCAAAATCTGTAAAACTGTGAATGGTCACAGCCTCATTTATCGGTCCCCTACGGGCACGACCAACAAATGCGGTAACAGAAGTAGACACCCCGGTAATAGTGCGTACACCACTGGGTAGTTCTTCAATATAAACGCCTGGATACGTAGGTGTTATAGGCATGGCAATGCTCCTTAATAAATATCGGAATCTGAGATTTCATCCCATTAATCCGAAAAACTTGAATTGTCATTCCGGGCGGATCGACATCGCCCGAATTTCTAAAATGTCACACATCAATACCATTCGTACTTTCCTACGATGTAGTTTGTAAAGTCTCATGTGGTGACGTTGCGTCCGACAAGAATCTGTATGTTCACGTCTTCCGCGAGATCGTTGGTAAAAACAAGGGTTTCGGGATCACTGGAATCATCCAGCGCGGCGAGCGACCCAAGACCAATAAAGTTTTGTGGGGTATCTACCAAAATTTTAGAACCGGCACCGTTTACTTTGTAACTTATTTGGTCACTGTACTGGCTTGATTTAATCAGTAGGAAATGCACCGATGTAGTGCCGGATGGTAAAAGCTGAATGGTTTCAGATGTCCCACCGGAAGCCACCATCACGTTTAATTTATCATAAGCGTCAATATTCAAAGTATTTGAAAATGAGATGGTCGGTCCATTCTTTACCTTTGCGCTTACCGTAATATTGATGACTTCCGACATAATGCGTACCTCCGTGTCCCTTGATTAATAAGGATAAATCAGAAAATATACTTCAGGGTTTTCTATCTTTCTCTCCTCTTGGATAGACGGACAATATGACAAACCAACTAATGCAAAAACCTCGCTTGGAGTGAAGCGCAATAGTCCCTTTGCACGATACGATGAGTACCTGAAATTAATCGGTTGAGTTGTTTGAAAATGAAAAATTTACCGGTTAACGGTTTGCTGTGGCAGGTACGCCCAGGTGATGTTTCTTGAAAACCTGTAAAACATCCAGGATCAATCAAAAAAAGATCTGTTCCAGACCAATTAATCCACTCATGCGTTTCTAAGCTTTCAGTTGCTGTGTTGTTCACTTCGGCAAAAGCAACTGCCAAGGTGTGTCGTTTCAGGTTTCTCCAATCCATTGCGAATACCGTTTTGTAAAAAAAATTCTATCCTGATTTTTTCAATTTGTGATGTGAATCGTGCAGTGGTTCTGAATAAATAATTAATTAGCCCAGTTGCGACAAAATTACTGTCCTACCTTTAACTATAGTCCAAAAAATACATGTTTTTTTAAGGATATGAAGAATTAGGTTCAAATTCTTGAAAAAAACAAAAATCTGACCTTAGGCAAGACGAATTTTCTTTAAAATATACCCTGTGCGAAATTACCGGTTACCTCGCATCGTCTGGCCATCCTCGGGTTCATCGTACATTTTACCGGCGACGCCCGGTTTACCCTCACCTGGCCCAATCATTCCGAGGCCGCTCTTCTGATCCGCACCTTCGATGCAGTCACCGGGGGTGGCAAACTAGCGATACGTTCACCATTGCCTACATAGGTATTACCAGTGGAGAGATTCCCGTTAAGCGCCAGCTCGTATACCCCACCGCTTCCTGACAAATGCCCAAGGTACAGGTTGCCAGTAACCGTATGCTCACCACCCACCTGCTCAAATGCCTCCCATCCATCTGCACCGATCTGCACGTTAGTTGCTGTCAATTTGTCCTGGGCCTGGTAAATGTGGCTAGCTACTCCGTCAGTGGCATTGGAATTGACATAGAGGTACTTAATCAATGGGTTATAACCGGGGTTGACATAGGTGACCGTTTTCACGTTGTACAGAATGGTATCGACAATCCAGACATTCTCGCCTGAATCGGGATAGTCCCACCAGTCCTAACAGCTTGGATTTAATCCGCCATTCCAGTTCCAGTTACCATCACCACAAATCCAGGTGGCAGCGTGGGCAGCGGGTGCAAAAAGAACAAGTGAGAGCAGTCTATTCAGGTGAAACCCTGAGACTCGGGTATTACGGATATTCCAGTTCATATTTTGTCCCTTGGCAGGCTGCCCACACGAAATGTCGGTAGGGGCCGGTCTGTTTGGGCATCGTAATGAGTACCCATATGCATAGTACTTATAGGTAAGTGGTTTCTACATCATGAACATAGCCGCAAGGGATTGACGTATATCAAGTATTCGATAGAAAAGGCGGCGAAAGAAAGGGTTAGGATACCCACCGCGCCTGGGTTGTTGGTTATCTCACCTATGGCTTTCCCACATTGTGTTCGTTATTTGGTTGACGCCATAAATAACTGCGGAAGTTTTTCGGGCAGGCGTTCAATATTGTCAATCACGGAGTACTGATTCCCAAATATGTCCTGCACATAGTCATTAGCGTGCGGATCCATGTTAATACGTGGGTCGGAGTGACCGCGTTGATAGGGTTTAAAGAGGGAAGCAGACACAAGAACAACCAATCAGTTATTCAGGCCGCGGATAGTAAGTGCTATCGATCGGCAGGTTCGCGTGGCAGATATTTTTTACCACTGAACATGGCCGAGATCAAAGTACCTTCGCCAGCGCTCTCTGCACGTATAACGGCCACCAGGTGCACCAGGATCATCAACCACAGGATATAAGCCGTATAGACATGGACTTCGCCAAACGGTCCTTTGAAGGCCTTCAATTTGGCCAGTTTGTCGGCGTCGGTGCCGGTTTTGTCGTAAGGCTTGATATCGGAGGGTGAAACCCCTTCGGCGGCCACCTGGCTGGCAAACAACTGGCCAAGTGGTGGGTAATAAATATCCGTGCCGGCGCGCACTATACCGGTGGCCATCATGATGATAAGCAGCATCAGCAGAAGCATGACGGAAAGACGTCCCTTCGGGTTGTGGCCGACAAAGGTCTGTGGCTGACCGGATTTGACCGAAGCGTTGAAGTCCGCGATCTCTTGTTTGAAGCTCTTGCCCGGCAGCAGCTTACTCCAGCGCGAATACCTGCCGCTGATAAAACCCCATACGATACGCACCAGCAGGTTGACCACGAACACGTAACCAACCAGCACATGCAGCGTTTTCAGGCCGATACCGGCCTCCGTGCCACTGATGCCGATTGCACCTTTGTTCAGCATGACCAGGCCCAGGAAACTCAGTGTTATTACACACAGGAAATTGATCCAGTGGAACAGGCGGGTGGGTAAATCCCATGCTTTGTAAGGTTTGGCTGTCGGTGTGTTCATTGCGGTCTCCGAATGTTTGAATCAGTGGTTCATGCTTCCCGCAGTGCCAGCGAGGGTTCGAACTGGGCTATCCGCAAACCTCCCAATGCCGCCGCCAGGGTAGCTGCAATCAGCGTCATGATCAGGGAGATCCCGAGGTGCCCTGCATGCAGTCTGCATATGGGCTGACCGCCGCCGATATTATCGACGAAAAGTGCGTTTAGCCCGGACTGGGCCAGGTAGAAAGCCACCACCGCAATGGCCCAGCCCAGCACGCCGGTCAACAGTGCCTGAAGTATGGGGAACCAGACAATACCCCGGGTCCGAAACCCGGTCAGCCGCAGTACGCTGAATTCGCGGCGTTTGCGATCGACATTTGCCCAAATGCTGGTGCCGAATGAAAGTCCATAGCCGCTGGCCGCGATGATGGTGATAATCCAGAAAACAACACTCAGGTTGCGATCCAGTTTGGCGACCAGCTCGATATCCGCAACCCGTGTGCGCACGTCAATTCCCCGGTCCATTAAACCCTGGCGCAGGCCTGCGACATCTTCTAATCTCCTGGCATAAAGCCTGAAGCCGGAAAAATTGCGGGGGCCTGCCTTTACTGGCACACCTTCCAGACCCAGCGCGGGCACGAAGCGTCCATCGCGGAAGTCTTCGACTGCCACCATCAGATCTTTCGAAACGAACAAACCATCGCGTCCGAAAGCTGCCGCGGACGCCACGCCCACCACCTCCAGTGGTAGAAGACCGGTCTGTGATTCGTCATTGTAGAAGCGTGTCAATATGCCCTCGAGCCGGGTCCCGGCAGTCGCACCGAGTTTGTCTGCCGCGTCCCGGGAAAGCACCACCTGTTCAAGACCGGTCGGTTCCGGCAAACCGCCAAGCACCGGGTCGTTCGCAGCCGAGGGAATCAACTCGACATCAATGATACGGCCCACTTCAGTGTCGGCGACACGCAGGCTGATGCTGGCTGCGATCGCGCGCGTACGGGGTACGATGAAAGCCACTTCCGGAAGTCCGGCCATGGCATCGAACCATTCGGGTCCGAATTTTCCACTCCCGACAGGCAGAATTTGACGGTAGCGGGGGTCTTCCTTGAGCGGGGTTAGAAGGTTGGTGACAATGCCATATTTCAGGCCGAACAGCACCAGCAATGGCACCAGCACGGCACTCAGCGCCAGGATAAAGCATATTGACATCAATTTTTCGTGCCAGTAATCTCGCCAGGCGAGAAACACAACCAGTCTGCGCTGCGTGTCAGTATTTGGCATCGGAAACCGTAACCAGCATCGAGTCACCCTCGAGCGTTTCAGTGTTGAGCTTTAACAGTTGCAAGCCGGCCCGTTCAACCAGGGAGATGGCGTGACTCGCGACGATCAAAGTTACGCCCAACTCATCGGCCAGGGCCGCCATCAAATCCATGATGCGCTCTGCGTTATGCGGGTCGATGGCTGCTGTCGGTTCATCCGCAATCAGCACCCGTGGCTGGTGTACCAGTGCCCGGGCAATCGCCGCCCGTTGTCTTTGCCCGACCGACAGCATAGACGGCAGCTTGTCAAGTTGCTGTTGTATATCGAGTTTCACGGCCAATTCTTCCGCCATCTGGCCCGGCGCCTGATGCAGTAACTGGAGCGACAGGTTGATATTTTCCCGCACCGTGAGGTATGGCAACAAACCACCGTTTTGCAGCACGTAACCGACATACTTGCTGCGTAAATCGCTCAGCTGGTCGGCATCACCGGATTGCCAGGCCACGCCAATGTCGATGTTTTCTCTGTCTGCATCGGGCTTAAACGAAAACAGCTCAGATCTGTCCGGTCGCAGGATCATGGCCAGGAGTTCAAGCAGTGTGCTTTTGCCGGAGCCGCTTTCACCCACAAAAGCCAACTTGGCCCCTGGCCTGATATCCAGTCGTGGAATGGACAAGGTATATTTAGCGCCACCCGCTGCGTAGCTTTTTATCACCCCGCGCAATGAAAAAACGGCAGTATTCAGGGCAGCGCCTCCAGCAACAGGGGGTATACCGAGTCACCGTCCACGGCACCGTCGTCTAGCGGCACCCACAGATCGATGTTGTCATGCAACGACCGGTAATAGGCAACCTTGGCATCCAGTTGACTGATGAATTCGAACTGCCGCTGGGCCGGCCATTGCTGCCAGATGCTGAGGTCGAGGTTCATCACCTCGCTCTTGTAAGGCAGACCTTCGAGATATTCCCGCATATAACCGAGATCAGCAAGGCTCTGGCCGCCAACGGCCCGCGTCGACATCTTGGCAGCTGCGGGGTCGCGGCTGATGGTGGCCGCAAGGCTCTTCAGCTCATCGAGGAAATCATCCGGGGCCAGCGTACCTTCTTCAGCAGTTATCAACACCTGGCGCAGCACCTCGTGCAAATCACTGAGCTGATCACGGGTCAACAGGACCCGTATATCGACGGAACGCTCAGCAGGTGCAGCGAAATCCCGGTCCACCATCCAGGCATCAAACAGCGCCGGCACCCTTTGCCCGGCAAGTTTCTCCTCATGCAGGTAACGCATCCGCAGAGCGTAACCCAGACGAGCGACCTTGTTCTGAAACTGCTCAAGTTCCGTTGAGGTGCTGGCGGCCATTCCCTCGCTTGAGGGCAGACGACCGCTGGCGGCCTCACGGACCTGCGCTGTCATCTGTTCGGTCATCGAGCTCAGTGCCGTTTCAAAACCGGCCACATCTCCGGCTTCAACCGGGTAGTAGAAGTCACCAATACCGCTGATGGCTGACAGCTTGCGGTACTGCTCCTCGGCAAAGGCGTGATTGGCGGAGCCCGCCGTGGTTCTGAGGTGAAACACACTGATCGCAATATCCCTGTCATGGGCGAGATCCCTGAGCGAGGCGGTATCCAACCCCGTGGCAGAGAGCGGATCGTCTTCAACACGGGGTCCTGCATCGCTGATCAGGATGATGTGTTTTGCGTAATAACCGTTCCAGTCGATGGATTCAATCGCCTCATTGACGCCCGCATAGGCATCTTCATTGAAACCATTGCTTGATACCGTAGCCGGTCTTACCTCCCCGATACGAGACAGGAATTCCTGACCACTGGTACCATCTGCCAGGCTCGCATAGGTTTGGGTTACGAACTCGAGTTGGGGCACCTCTGTAATATTGTCACGATAGGCCACCAACCCGTAACTGACCTGGTCCGACAGTTTGGCGTCCTCGATGGACTCGTAGACACCCCGCATGATGTCGCGGGTTTTATCAATATAGGGACCCATGGATATGGTGGTGTCGATCACGAATACGATCCCGGTCCGGTAGGTATCGACAACCGCCTGGGAGTCCTGCAACGGCACGGTGGCTACGTGTAACAGACGCGATTGTTGCCCACCGACCAGTACGTCCTCGTGGTCCAGGATCGGTACCAGGTAAAAGTCCTTGCGGATGTCGATGTAACCCTCGGGCTGAATGGCCACCACCGGCGAGTCCCCACTGATGCCCTGTTCCGCCTGCTCACGCAGTCTTGTATATGCGGCTGCATCTCCGCTGTCGATGAGGGTCTTCAGAGAACTGCGGTCACCGAACAATGGCACCCGGTTCTGACCGGCAGAATCCCGAAATGCGACGGTCAGTGTTTGATTCCAGTTGACTGCCTGACCGGCGGGCAACCAGCCAGTGACAGTTCCGGTGCTGTCCGTTCCAACCTGCAGCCACTCGCCGTTTTCGTGGTTTCTCCGCTGGTAGACGTAAAATGTAGAAAACGGGGAGACCGGCAGGGCGGTGGCCGGAGTACCCCCCGGCACGCTGTTCAGCGTCGCACCGGGTATGGCGATGACACGTTGATATAGAACCGTTTTGCCTTCCTGGGTCAGGGGTCTGGTCATTTGCCCCAGGGCGATGCCAAACTGGGCGAGGCCCGTCAGGACAATGATTGAGATCGTAAGCCGCACTGAAATTTTTGTGTTCATCATCACCTACTCCCATTGCAACAAAAGCTGTTCCGCACCCGGGTCATGGGCAGCGGCTGCGGCCTCGGCCCAGGTTCGCAGTTCGGCGAGCCGGGCAACCGCCAGTTGATCACCTGCCTCACGGGCAACGCTATACCATTTGTAGGCCTGGAAAGGATCGGGTTTATCCATCAGTCCGGCTTCGGCTGAAAAATGGTTCGGATCCTGCAGGCTGGCAAGCTCAAAAGCCGCCTGGCCATGACCGCCACGGGCGGCAAAAAAATACAGCAACTGCGCATCGGCGAAATTTCCTGCGGCTTGAAATTCCTGAGCGCGGGTGTAGGCCTGCGCATAATCGATCCCGGCCGGGTTTTTCCGGAGCTCGGAGATAATCTCGCGTGCACTGTCACCGCGTTCCTCCTTTGACTCTGCCGGCGCCACGGTCTCCACTACCCTGGACGATTCGACCGGCGGCACCGGCACCGGTTCTGGTTTGCCATACAGCAGATAAACCCCTGCAGCCACTACCAGCAGCACCAGGACGGCGATACCGGCAAGTAAACGCCGGTCAATTTGACCCGCACTGCTTGCGGACCCTGAACCAGAATAAGTAATCATGGAAATCTCCCATCCACCCCTGGATGCACAAAGAAATCTGCAGAACCAGCCCGGGTGGGTTTTTGGTGTGGTAAGTGTATGATACACCATCAATCGGTCGATCTAGCAACCGGAAAATCGCCCGACAAGCGCTAACGGAGCAACAATTTGCACGCATCAGTCCGGAGAGTAATCGCCATTGGTCTTGGCGTCGCCATTTTGTACACCCTCGCGGGATTTTTGCTGGCCCCCTATCTGCTCAAACGCCAGATCACCAGCGTTCTCTCCGAATATACCGGTGCTGAGGTCACGGTCGGGCGGCTTAGTGTGAACCCTTTCCAGTTCAGTGCAGAACTGGCTCAACTCAGCATTGATACTTCGGACCGTACGCCGGTATTTACCCTTTTGAGCGCGCAAGCCCGTCTTGATATTGCAAGTCTTTGGGGTCGGGGCTGGATCATCCGCGAACTGGTCATGGACACACCCCGCCTGTGGGTAAACACACTGCCGGAGATTTTCGACGAAGGTGGTTCCGTTCCGGTCGTTGCAATCGGGCGTCTGCAGGTCAAGCGGGGACAATTGCAATGGACGGATACCGTGGCCGCCGCCGCTGTTCCCAACGCGAAAATCGACCTGACGGATATGGAATTTACACTGGAAAACCTGGGAACCGATCCACTCAAACCAGGCCAATATACCCTCGCGGCAGTCGTAAATCGCTCCGGCTGGCTCAGATCCACCGGCAGTTTGAATCCTTCCCCAGTCAGGTTGGATGCGATGGTCGAGTTTAGCGGGTTCAACCTCGCAGAACTTGACTCGTTGATGCCAGCCGCCGGCGATCCCGGCCAGCAACTTAAAATCTTATCAGCCCTGTTGTCGGGCAAGCTCAATGTCCGTTTCGAACCCGGGCAAACAACCATCCGTGGACAGGCCGGGCTTGACCAGCTTGAAATGGTGGACCGCAAAAACGATGCAGCGGTTTTCTCCGCCGCAAAGGTAAAGGCCATGGAACTGGCAATCCAGAGCTCACCGTTCATGGCTTCAGTGGGGGTGCTTCAGTTGAATAAACCTCACCTCAGGCTGGTGCTTGACGCTGACTGGACCCTCCGTGGCGGCCACTGGCTGAGACAACTATTTGACGGGCCGGACAGCCGCACGCCAACCACCCCGCGAATCGAAATCCAGGCAGGATTACTGGATTTGACGGACCAGGGTCTGGCGCCCCCGTTTCGGTTCGAAACCGACCGCGTTGAGGGCAGTATCGTCCGCCATGATGGCGGCATAACGGCGAGCATCGAAGGACGAGTCATGGGGGGTAGCACGAGCGCGCTCAATGCTCACTGGTTGCCCACCGATGCAAACGGCCATGGCAGCCTTGATATCAGCGTTGGAAACCTCGATGCCACGGTGTTGTCACCGTACCTGGCAGCGCTGACTGGCCGTGGAATCGCTTCCGGTCAACTGGACCTGAGTTTTGATTACCTGGCGGCCGGTCAGCAATACGATCTGAGAAATGAAATTTCTGTGCAGGGTTTCCAGCTTGATGAGGCGACTGCAAGCCCGGTTGCGGGAGAGTTACCGCTCGAGCTGGCCGTCGCCCTGGTCAGGGACGGCAATGACCGGATCAAGATTTCCATCCCGGTTCCGCCTGGCCGGCTTGATGAGAACTTGCACCCGGCAAGCCTTGTCGGCAAGGGTTTCGGGAACCTCGTTCAAAGCATAACAAATAGCCCTTTTCGCACTCTCGGCGAGCTGGCCGGTGTGTCGTCACACGACCTCGAACAAGTCGTATTCATGCCGGGCGCGGCCGCCCTGCCGGAATCCGGCACAAGGAAACTTGCCATCCTTGCAACGGCGCTCGTGCAACGCCCGGGACTTGGTCTGAAGGTGAATGGCCGCTTCGATGAAGTCGCCGACCGGCAGGCCCTGGCCCGCAAACAGGTCGGTTTACACGTTGCCCTGGCCACCAGCGCCGGGCCTCCGGGTCGGGACGTTCTCAGAGCGATTGACTTTGACGATTCCAAGGTGGTCTCGGTGCTGGACGAGTTCGCTGGCGAACGGCTCAGCGAGGTGCAACTGACGGCGCTCCGGGTGCACCACCCGCAACAGGGGTCCGCTTACTATGCGGCCGTGTTTGAAGCGCTCGTGGAAAATGAAGCCGTCTCCCGCACGGCTCTCAAGTCCCTGGCGCGTTACCGGGCGCGGACCATTGCCGATCAACTTGCGGCAGTGGGTGTTGATCCGGCACGGCTGCAGATTGGAAGTGAAACTGAGACCGCCCAGGCACACGCCCGGGTGGTGATAGTGGAACTGGAGATTGCGTTACTGTGAGGTGACGGCTAATGCGTGACCCTTTAATTAATTAGGCAATATTCACAGATTCACACCAAGTGTACTTATGCGCTGCGGTATTCATTTGGTTAACGCCATAAACAACTGAGGGAGTTTCTCGGGCAGGCGCTCAATATTGTCAATCACGGAATACTGATTCCCAAATATGTCCTGCACATAGTCATCAGCATAGGGGTCCAGGTTAATGCAGTAGGTGTAGATACCTGCCTGGTCGAGTTCTTTAACCGCCATGGCCGTATCCTCGATCAATAAACGGTGGTCATCGGTATCAACATCAGAGGGTTCCCCGTCGGTCAGTATCAAAAGCAGTTTTTTATCTGATTGCTGGTGGCCCAGGTAGTGACCCGCGTGACGAATGGCGGCACCCATGCGGGTTGAATAACCGGCCTTGATGGCTGCGAGACGGGATTTTACATCAATATCCCATTTCTCATTAAAACCCTTGATGTGCTGATAGCGTACCTGGTGACGGGTATTGGACGAGAAGCCGGCAATGGCAAACGGGTCACCCAGTTCATCAATGGCCATACTCAGCAAGGCCACTGCTTCCTGGCTGAGTTCCAGGATGGTCTGGCTGCAACCCTCGGGGATATCATCCAGCGATGCTGAAAGATCCAGCAACAGGGTGACCGCAATATTGCGGCCGTCATGCTTGTGGCTCATATTGATGCGCGGATCCGGGGTGACCCCGCTTTTATAGTCAATCAATGAACGTATGGCGATGTCCAGGTCAAGTTCACTGCCTTCTTCCTGGTAACGGACACGCACATAATTCTGTGGTTTGAGTAACTCCAGCAGTTGCTTGAGCCGTTTTGACAGCGCAGCGTGTTTTTTCAGCAAGTCATCAATTTTTACGGCTGAACCCGACGGGTGCAGATTCTCATACAGGCTGACCCAGTCGGGGCGGTAATGTTTGGCCAGGTAATCCCATTCCGGGTAATGCCGGGGTGGGAGTTTATCGATTTCATCATCAATATTTTTTTGTTCCTCCCGGTCGAACATATGCTCATCATCACTTTCTTCGATGTAAATCCACAGGTGGCGATTATCATCGCGATAGCCAATTTCGGTATCGGTGAAATGCATGTTTGGACTCTGATCACTCTGCCTGCGGGTGCGCGCAATAAATGAAACAGCGAGTGCCGCCATCTCCTTGAGGCTGGACTCACCCTCACGCATGATGGTGTGAAAGCGTTCAGAAAACTCAATGATGTCTTTGTTCTTATACTGGTGACCCGGATTCATACAGGCATAGGAGAGCATGGCAAGGCGGTGGCGAATACACGATTCTTTTTCCTGGTCACAGGCATCTTCGACAGGCTGGGGGTGCAAAGCCATGAACAGTTTGTAAAGTCCGGGATAGCGCCTGGTGGCGAGTGTATCTGCACGGCAGTCTTCCAGGCACTCGATACCGATGCGTTGAAACGGACTGTAGTTGTCGACGATGATTTTCCCACTCCAACGCCGATGCGCGGACATATGCGCCAGCGTCGCACGGTAGCAATTAAGACCTGAAACACCATTGTCACTGTCATCCAATACATCAGGAATCCGCATTCCCGTTGCATCAAAATATGGTAGTGGCTTTTTTAGTTCATCAAAACCCGTGGAGTAGGGCACTAGCTGTTGCTTTTCATTCCACAACGACTTCAGGTACATATCGAGGCGGCGCTGGTTATCTGCGAACAGTGTGCCATGGCGTTCGCGCTGTAAAATGGCCCTGGAGTCCGCCGATTGGAGCGAGAAGTAGTCCTTCTGCCGCTCCGGATGGTTCGAGTAATAGTGGACACCATAATCAACCCAGTTTTTAAGCCCTTGAAGTGATATCTGGCTGAGTAATACAGCGGTGTTATCCAGAAACTCACTGAGGGCGGGGCTGGGAATGGTGGTATGGAATCCGTGGATGGAGCCCGTGGTTGCCTCCATGAAATCAAAGACGATCTCTATAAAATGATCGAATTGCTGTTTGCTTTGCAGACGACGGGCAGCGGAGGGCAGGGCCTGCAAAAACGACAGGATCGATACACCATTGGGTGTGCGGCTGATTTTCCAGACGGATTGCGAGATCTGCTCTGCAGCCTGCTCGCCGACATGCCGGCAAATTTGCGGTACTTCTTCGAGATAAACCAAAACCGGCTCGAAGCCTCGGCCGATCATGCAGACCAGTGAAGCACCTTCGAGGTAGGCTTTGATGCCCTCTTCGGAAAGACTCTTAACGGCCTCGTCCATGCAGTCATCAAACACATCTTCCAGTTGCGGAAAATTACATTTAAGCGCAGCACGTTGCGCCGGATAGCGGCATTCATCGACTGTTTCGACGGCATTTTTAACCATGAGGTATCAGATTAGGTATTAATCTTAAATTTATGAAATACAAGTATTAATCTCCAAACACCGCGTCGATCGCATGATCAAGCGTGCTACGAATATCCGCATCATCGGTGATCGGTCTGACCATCGCCAGGCGACAGGCCTCGGTCGCTGAAAGACCACTGTCGATCAGGCTCGCGGCATAGACCATCAGGCGCGTGGAAATACCTTCATCAAGACCGTGGCCTTTTAAGTTTCGTGCAGTCTGTCCAACGGTCACCAGTTTGCGGGCAATCTCCTCGTCAATCCCCGTTTCCTTCACCAGGATACTCGCTTCCAGATCGCTGCCTGCGTAGTCGAAATCCATGCCGACAAAACGCTGCTTGGTGGATTGCTTGAGGTCTTTCATCAGGCTCTGGTAACCGGGGTTGTAGGAAATGACCAGTTGGAAATCCTCGTGCGCCGCAACCACCTCGCCTTTCTTGTCCAGTGGAAGTGCACGCCGGTGATCGGTTAAGGGGTGAATGACAACCGTCGTGTCCTGGCGAGCTTCAACGATTTCATCCAGGTAACAGATCGCACCGAGCCTGGCAGCAATGGTTAAGGGACCATCAACCCAGCGGGTACCGTTGGCATCCAGCAGGTAACGCCCGGTCAGGTCTGATGCGGTCATATCCTCGTTACAGGCAACCGTAATCAATGGCTTTTGTAATCTCCACGCCATGTATTCAATAAAGCGGGATTTGCCACAGCCTGTTGGCCCCTTGACCATCACCGGAAGCCGTTTGCTATAAGCGGCTTCATACCACTTGATCTCGTTGCCCTGTGGGGCATAAAAGGGCTCTGCTGTGATCTTGTATTGTTCTACATTGCTCATCTGCGAATTCCTTGGAGAAAACCGGGGTCAAAAAGCCGGGGTCGGAGTCAAGTGCCAGAGTAAAACTCGGGCACTTGACTCCGACCCCTTTTATGCTTTCATTGTGCCAACAAGTTTAGTCGGTTTACCTATGCACGCCCAACTTCTCCCGCCATCCCGGATAGATCAAATCAGCATCACCCGGGAAGGATTCGAATGCACGCGCAAACTCCCGGTGTTCTTTCGCAAACTCAATCGGATCGGCGCCTTCCAGGTAGCACTGGTAGGATTGTTTCAACGAGATCGCGCCGTCTGCCGGGCTGTCGATGTGGCCGTATGAGCCGCCACCGGAGGTGTTGATGACATTACCGTGTCCCAGGTTCTTGAAGAAACCGGGCAGGCGCAGGGCGTTCATGCCACCGGAGATGATCGGCGTGGTCGGCTTCATTCCATACCACTCCTGGTGGAAGAACGGACCGTCTGCACTGTCACGTTCGATCATATAAGCGATGTTGCGATCGTCCTTGCCGCCTTCCATCTTGCCATAGCCCATGGTGCCCACATGAATACCGGATGCACCCATCAGTCGCGAAAGTTTCGCCAGCACAAAAGCGGTGTAACCCCGGACAGCAGAAGGTGACGTGATCGCGCCGTGACCCGCGCGGTGATAGTGCAGGTACTGGTCCGGATAGTTCCTGCGTGCCGTTGTGACCATGCCCGGGCCACCGACATAGCCATCAACCAGCAAGGCCACACGGGGCGAGTCTTCGCCGAAGGTTTCCAGAACAAAATCGGCACGGGCACACATTTCGTGATAGTCATCAGCGGTTATATTTGCTGAGAACAGTTTTGGTTCCCCGGTCTCGTCCTGGGCCCGTTTCATGGCATCGGCAACCATTGGTATGACCGTTTTCATCGGGCAAAAAAGCTGGTTGCCCTGGGGTTCGTCATTCTTGATGAAATCACCACCGAGCCAGAACTGGTAAGCCGCTTCGGCAAATGGTTCGGGCCGCAAGCCAAGTTTGGGCTTGATGATGGTGCCGGCAATATAGCCGCCGTCATTGTAATCACGACCCAATAATGTCCAGAGATCATTGATGGATTTTGATGGGCCATCGTAGAGTTGCAGCAACTTGCGCGGCACGTAAAAATCCTGCATCTGTGCACACTGGACATCACCCATACCCTGGTTATTACCGATGGCCAGCGTTAGGAACGAAACCACCATCGTGCGGCCATCGATAATATTGCGGTCAAACAAATCGATCGGGTAGGCGATCTTCATGATGCCGTTGGCCTCATCGATTTCATAAACCATGGCGTCTACGCCCTTGGTGAAATCATCGGTGGTAGAAACTTCGACATTGGTACCGGTGGATGACTCGGCCGCGAAGTGGGCCGCTGTTTCCAGGTAGCCGCCAAAGCCAGGCATGGGTGTCATCGTGTAGGCAACCAGCATGTGATTGCCGCCTGCGATCAGGTCTTCTTCTCTCAGGCTTAAGTCTGCATAACGTCCGGATTGATCCATAATAGTTTCCTCTCTTACATATAAAAAATTCAGTTGGTAATTACAATGTGTAGCAGTTAATGCGCAGTCTGTTGGAGTAACTCTTCCGCCTCTCGGATCATCCCGGGTAGTGCGGTAACATCGCTCAGAACAAAATCTGCTCCCAGGTCTTCCACGGGCGCTGATCTGTAGCCCCAGGGAACCACGCCGATCATTACACCCGCTGCATGGGCAGCGTGTACGTCATGCACGGAATCACCAATCATCAGGCTCGATGCGGGTTCCGAGACGAGGCCACGGAGACAGGTCAATACAGGTTCCGGGTCAGGTTTTCGTGCGCTGGTGGAATCACCGCCAACCACACTGCTGAAATAGCCGGATAAGCCGAGACCATCAAGTATCTGCCGGGTAAAGGCTTCCGGTTTGTTGGTACAGACACCCATGGGTATGTTCATGCTGTGAATTTCCTGCAGCGCCTCAACAACCCCTGGATAAGGACGGGTTTTGTCGGTCGCACAGGTCGTGTATTCCTTCACAAACATTGCAACGAACTCATCAAGTTGCACCGGGTCAGGGCGTACGCCAACGGCATTGAAACCTCTCTCAACCAGTTTTGGCACACCATTACCGATCATCGTCCGAACCGTGTCGATGGAGTGGGTGAAAAAACCGCGTTGATTAAGCACAGTATTCAGCGCAGAGGCCAGGTCCGGTGCAGAGTCAACCAGGGTTCCATCAAGATCCCAGACAATGGCACTTGGTTTAAATTCAAACATCGTGCTCAACGTGTCCGGCGCCTGCGTTCCATCAGGCGCAGGATCATCGGTGTCAGGATTAACTGCATTGCAATGGCCAGCTTGCCGCCGGGTATCACGATGGTATTGGCGCGTGACATGAAGCTGTCGTGAATCATTGAGACCAGGTAGGGAAAGTCAATGCCCCGTGGGTTCTTAAAACGAATGACCACCATGGATTCGTCCGCCGTCGGTATATACCGGGCGATAAAGGCGTTCGACGTATCCACGGTTGGAATACGCTGGAAGTTGATATCTGTCTCGCTAAACTGCGGACAGATATAGCTGATGTAGTCCGGCATGCGACGCAGGATGGTGTCGCGGATGGCCTCGGTTGAATAACCGCGGTCCGCCTTGTCGCGCTGGATTTTCTGAATCCACTCAAGATTGATCACCGGAACGACACCGATCCTCAAGTCACAGTATTGAGCCAGGTCTATCTCGCCGGCTTTAACAGCGCCGTGCAAGCCTTCGTAGAACAACAACTCGGTATCATCGGGAATTTCCCGCCAATCGGTGAACTGGCCCGGTGGTGTGCCGTGAAATTCGGCTTCGATGTCGTCATGTACATAGTTGCGAATGCGGCCGGTGCCATCTTCACTGAATTGACGGAATACACTCTCCAGGTCTTCCAGCCGGTTGGATTCGGGCCCGAAATGACTGAAGTTGTTATTGCCTTTTTCAGCCTCTTCCTGCATGACAATTTTCATATCGGCACGGTCGTAGCGGTGAAAAGCGTCGCCTTCGATCGAGGTGGCTTTAATACCTTCACGTTCAAAAATGCGATCAAAGGTTTCCTTGACCGAAGATGTTCCAGCCCCTGAAGAACCTGTGACCGAAATAATGGGATGTTTGACAGACATAGTCTTCTCCTTGTCTCAGTTGCGCAGCAGGGTGCGGTTTTTGAACAGTTGGGGACGTTCGTGATAGGGGTTAAGGTCGGCGTAGTACTGTTCAACCAGTCTTACTTCATGTCTTGATCCAAAGATCATGGGTATCCGCTCATGAATATTCTTGGGCTGAATCTCGAGAACGCGCTGAACGCCGGTCGTGGCGGTACCACCCGCCTGCTCGATCAGGAATGCTATGGGGTTACATTCATAGATCAGGCGTAATCGACCTGCGGCATAGCCTTTTCGTATGTCACCCGGGTATAAAAAGATGCCGCCGCGGGAAAGGATGCGGTGACACTCGGCCACCAGCGAAGCGATCCAGCGCATGTTGTAATTGCTGCCATGCGGACCGTCCTCACCTTCCAGGCAATCATCCACGTAGGCGCGGATATGGCCATCCCACTGGCGTGAGTTTGAACTGTTAATCGCAAACTCGGTGGTGTCCGGTGGAACCTCAATACTCCGGCCGGTGAGGCGAAATTCATTGGAGCGTGGATCCAGCGTGAAAATCTCTGTGCCATCTCCGATGGTCATTACCAGTGCTGTCTGTGGTCCGTAAATCACATAACCCGCTGCCAGTTGGGCAGTTCCGGGTTGCAACAGGCGGCACAGATCGTCGATATTTTTGCCATCCTCATCAATGCCTGACGGCAGAATTGAAAAAATGGTGCCCACCGAGACATTCGTATCAATATTCGAGGAGCCATCGAGGGGGTCAGTCGCGACAAACAGCGGCGCACCCAATTGGATGGGGCAGGGGTCCTTCAACTCCTCGGACACGAGGCAGGATACGGGAGCAGCGTGCAGGGCCTCAATGAGCAGGTCATTGGCGATCAGGTCCAGTGCTTTCTGGGTGTCGCCATCCTCGTTATCGCCCTTTTCAGCGCCAAGCTCACCCGCCAGCGGACCGCGTGCGACCAGTGCAGAAATCTCGATGCAGGCTTCTGCGATTGCCTCAATGGTCAGAGAGATGTCGCGGCGACTGTCTGAATCCCCTGTCCAGTTTGCCAGGTACTGCTTCAAGCCGGGATGTTTGCTCATTTGCTTCTCCTTGAGAGACTTGCTGTGGAACACCGGGAAACACAAAGTGATTTGACTGGCTGCAAGTATAGAAGGGGCAATACCTGCCCGAAATATGCAAAAGGGGGGTAGGGTAGGTTTATTTGGGTGGGAAAAAACCTACCCATATGAGAGGATGGTTAACGCTGACGGGTCTGGCTAAAAAATTTCAGCTCTTCAAGTACAGGGCGATGGCCTGCCCCCGATTACTGACACCGAGCTTATCAAACAGGTTTCGAATGTGGTATTTGACGGTGTTGGTTGAAACGGCCTTTTCGGCGGCGATTTCCTTGTTGGTACGGCCTGCCGCAAGTGATGCCAAAATTTCCAGTTCCCGTTTTGTCAGCGTGCCCAGTGGGTTGGCGTTGAGTTGGCTGACATCAAGGTAGGGGAATACCATTGAGCCACCGGCCACCTGGACAATGGTATCGAGCAGGTGAACCGGTTGCTCATTCTTGGAGACAAATGCGGCCCCGCCATGGGCCATCACCTGCGCCGGTACGCTTTCACTTTCGAAGCCTGTATAAACGACAACTCTTGGTGAGTTCTTACGGGTTTGCAGACGGTCCAGAATAAAGCGTGCATCACCGGGAGGAATGATCCAGCCGACCACCGCCACGTCCATTGGTACCGAATCGAGAAGCTTGAGAAACTTATCGGAGTCCTCGCTGGCGCTGACCAACTGGACACGTTCATCTTCTGAAAACAAATGTTTCAGAGCTGCACGCATCAATGGGCTTTTGTCTGCGATTCCGACGCGAATCGGCTTGCTCGGATCATGTTGCTTTACCATATACGAATGGTACCCCAACCGCCGTGGTCACAACAGAGTTCTGGTCCAATTTTGTGTTGCTTTATCAACCCGTCGGCGCTGGTGCTGCCGGTGGTGTCGTTGTCATCAGGATAGCAGCGCCTGGAATAATTCTAAACCGGGTAAACCTTTAGCCACGCTTCATAATGCGTGCTTTCTGGCGTGTCCAGTCACGGTCCTTCTCATCGGCGCGCTTGTCATGGGCCTTCTTGCCCTTGGCGGTTCCAATTTCCACCTTGACCTTGCCTCTTGACCAGTACATGGAGATCGGCACCACGGTATACCCCTTGCGTTCAACCAGGCCGGTGAGCCGGTCAATTTCCCTGCGGTGCATTAGCAATCTTCTCGTTCGTGTGGGGTCGGGATTGATATGTGTAGACGCCGTTGGCAAAGGGTCGATCCTGCAGCCAAACAGAAACGCCTCGTTGTCCTTCAACAGCACATAACTGTCCGCAAATTGAACCCTTGAATCCCGCAGGGACTTGACTTCCCATCCTTCAAGGCTCAAACCTGCCTCGATACGCTCCTCGATATGGTACTCAAAACGGGCCCGCTTATTGCGCGCAATCGTATTGCTGCCGTCCTTTTTTTTGCCTTTTCCGGTCTTTTTGTTCATCTGTGCCATCCTGCGAATCGGCTATTTTACTGTGTGTGGCGCAATAGCTCCATGCCATGTCCACCCCGGGAGGCTTATCGTGTAAAATTTTGCGTTCAGCGGAAACCGGATTCTATGAAAATAACACGCTCAGCATTGGTTACCTACAGCGCCATGGATATGTACAAACTGGTGGAAAGTGTTCCTTTCTACCCGCAATTTTTAAGCTGGTGTACGGCCACCGAGGTTCACGAACAAAGCAGTGATTTTCAGAAAGCGTCATTAACGGTCGTGGTGGCGGGTATCAGGCAGAGTTTCACAACAAACAACACCCTTTACAGTGGCGAAAGGGTTGAGATGAGATTACTCGAAGGTCCGTTCAAAAAGCTCCAGGGTGAATGGCGTTTTGTCCAACTGGGTGAGGATGGTTGTAAAATCAGCCTGGAACTCGATTTTGAAATGAACACGGGTCCGATGGCTACCATGTTCGGCAAGGGTTTTGGAAAGATAGCGGATCGCCTGGTTGATGATTTCTGCAAGCGTGCCGAAAAGGTCTACCCGCTATGACAGCAACAGGTGATCAACAGTATATTCAGGTTGAAGTGGTGTTGGCCATGGCTGACCGGCAGGAACTGGTCGCATTGGAGGTTACCGTTGGAACGACGCTTGCCGAAGCCATTACACAGTCCGGTTTGCCCGGAATGTTCGAAGGCTTTGAGTTGAACCGGGAGCAGGTTGGTATTTTTGGTCGTAAAGCCAGCCCGGAACAGGTGCTGCAAGCGGGTGACCGGGTAGAGATTTACCGGCCCCTGATCGCGGACCCCAAGGAAGTGCGGCGGCAGAGGGCGCTGAACCAGGCAAAAACCTGACGGTAAATCGGGCAGGATCATTGCCCGGATCAACCACCTGGGCTTACTACTCCTCGAGCGGTATATCGACAGGCACTGTAATACCAGCTACCTTCAAATCTTTCTCGATAATCCTGAGTTGGGCTACAGCCTCGTTATAGGTGTCATATAGTCCGGACCGAACCTGGTGGCGGGTGCCTAAGCCCGGCACAATCTGTTCTGCTAAATCTGCTGAATAACCCTTCGCCCGCACTTTTGCCGCGAATTCGACCGCTTCATCGTGGGTGTTGAATGCCCCCAGTTGCAATGTCCAGTTGATGATTCCGTCATCGGTGATCAGCTGGGTTTGTTTTGCGGTTTCCAGGTCATTGATTTCGGCCACGGCTGATCTGGTCCCCGCCAGGGCCTTGATATCGCCGCCCGTTGAATCACCGATACCGTCGGTAGCAATCAGCGCGTCGTTTTCAAATGTCAATGTGACCAGGCGACGTACCGGCTCGCCACCACGGCGGCTCAACATCGATATATAATCCCAACGATCCTGGTGGAACGGGTCCTGAACGGCAGGTGTACCCAGCAGGTAAGCGACCTGTTTTTTACTCATTCCGAGCTGAATCTGGTCCAGGTCTTCCTGCTCATGGGCATTGCCCTGTTGAACATTTTGTTTGTAAATAAGCTTGCAGCCCGTGTTTAATGTAAGCACGGCAATCAGTGCAATCAACAAATACCTGGTCATTTGGTTCCTTTAACGGTAGCTGATACTAAAGATCAAGGCGGTGAATGATACAATAGTAAGCAGCCCTGAAGAACAGGCGATGTCAATTTAATAAGCAAGAACTCAAAATTGGTAATTAATAGGATAAAACAGTGAATGATGGAAATCTTCGTAAAGCGGGTCTGAAAGTCACCCAACCAAGAAAGCGAATACTCGAATTACTGGATGAGGCGGGTAATAAACATGTGACGGCAGACGATATCTATCGTGTCCTGATTCAGGCAGGTGAGGACATTGGCCTGGCGACGGTTTATCGCGTGCTTAATCAGTTTGAGGCGGCCGGACTGGTGGTCAAGCATAACTTTGAAGGCGGGCAGGCCTATTACGAGCTGGATTCGGGCGATCACCATGATCACATGGTTTGTGTCGAAACCGGTAAGGTGATTGAGTTTTCCAATGCCGAAATAGAACGTCTTCAGGCAGATATTGCCTCAGCGCATGGTTACGATATTGAGGATCACAGCCTGGTTATTTACGTTCGTCCGAAACAAGACTGACCGAAAGGCGGCCTGTCAATGACATTCAGGCAGGTCGCCGGTTTTTTAAACTACTCTGTCATTGATCCGGAGTTGAGCAACTCGAGCGCATGAGCCCGGCTCTGTTCCGAAACTTTTCCACTTAACATCCTTGCGATCTCATCAATCCTGCCGGTTTCATCCAGCAGTATCGTTTCTACCTGTGTGGATTCCTTGACCATGGCTTTGTACACTTGTAACTGGTGTGTAGCACATACCGCGACCTGTGCCAGGTGGGTAACACACAGGGCCTGGCTGTCGCCGGACAAGCGTTTCATCAGCTGGCCGACGGCATTGGCGGTTTCCCCACCGATGCCTGCATCCACTTCATCAAATATCTGCGTGACATGATCGGCACCACCGCTTGCGGCGACCTTGATCGCGAGACTGATCCTGGACAACTCACCTCCCGATGCAATCTTGCTCAAGGGGCCGGGTGGCAGACCCGGGTTGGCGCTGATCAGTATTTGTAACTCGTCATCGCCGCGAAGGGAGGGTCTGGACCGGGGGGTGAGGGAGACAGCCAGTTCAAAAGTACCGCCGGCCATACCCAGTTCAGCCATTAGCCCGGTGACACGTTTTGACAGTTTAGCGGCATGCTGTTTACGTTTCGAATGCAGGCTGACTGCGGCCTCGCGGTATGCATCCAGCCGCTTCTGTAGTTCTGCCTGCAGTCGAATTCGATGTTGCTCTGAGCCGCTTGCTTTATCGATACGGGAAGTTAGTGCCCGCATTACACCTTCAAGCCCTTCCATACGTACCTGGTGTTTGCGCGACAGGTCATGTAGCTGTCCAAGGGTATTGCTGAGCTCATCAAAGCGGGCGGGATTCAGGTCAACCCTATCGCGCGCGGTGCGCAGTGAGCTGACTGCTTCTCCACAGTTGACCACAGCCTCTTGCAACATCTTGCTGGCGTCGCTGATATCCGGGTCGAGAGATTCAAATTTTTGCAAGTGACCCAATGCGGTGTTGAGGTCTGAATTGACTCCGTCATGATCCATTGAAGATAACGGGTCCAGCAGTTCGATACTAAAAGTCAGGGCTTCAAGTAGAGAGTCGCCCGCGGCCAGGCGGTCGTGCTCGATTTGCTGGGCTTTCAAGGATTCTGCTGACAGGTCGTATTGTTGTAGCTCGCCCAGTTGGTAGTTCAGAAACTCAAGTTCACCATCAGACAATGAAACATCCTGCGTCAGTGCTTCCAGTTCGCGGGTGGTTTGCTGCCATTGATCAAACGCTTTTTCCAGTAAGGATAATTCATTGGTGTAATTGCCGCTGCCATCCAGCAGTCGGAACTGTTCTGCTGTTCTGGTCAGTCTCAGGTGTTCATTCTGGCCATGGATTTCAACCAGCATTTGACCGAGACCCTGAATTTGCGTCACCGTTACAGGGGTTCCGTTGATATAAGCGCGTGACCGGCCGTTGCTGTTGATCGTTCGTCGCAATAAGCAGCAATCACCGGATGATAAATCAGACTCCTCTAACCAATCCCGGGCCTCCCTGTTGTCTTCAACAGAAAACTCTGCCGACAATTCAGCACGATCGGCCCCGGGGCGTACCCAGGCCGCATCAGAACGGTCTCCCAATAACAGGCCCAATGCATCGACCAGGATGGACTTGCCGGCACCGGTTTCACCTGTTATTGCGGTAAACCCGGCCTGGACGTCGAGCTCGAGTGTCGGCACGATTGCAAAGTTCTGGATGTGGAGGTGATTGAGCATTTCCGGCAGTATCTTTATTTTAAGCAGGCTAGGAGCCTGTCGGGTTTAACATGATCTACTGCGAAAAACCCGAGTTTGGCCAGATTTCCCGCTCTTTATCGTTACACGCGGTAACTAGTTTACATAAAATATCGAAAAATCTGACTCAAATCGGCTTTTACCCCAGGGCACCTTCTCTTGATGCTGCGCACCAATTCACCTTGCTTTCGCTACGATCGGCCAAACCCGACAGACTCCTCGGAGCCTGTCGGGTTTTCCACAATATATCATGTTAATTCCGACAGGCGCCTAGTATCGCTTCTTGAATCGCAGTTGCCAATCCCCATATCAGGGCGTGAAGGCAAGTATAGGAAGAATAGCTTCCCGTAATCCAGGAGCAAGGACACAATGACGGCACATAACAATGATGATGTAGACACGACCCAGGACAATGAAGAAGGCCTGCCTGAACAGCCTGAAGCTACCGTGGAGGAAGCACAATCTGACGATCCGATAGAGAGACTCGAGTCCGAATTGCAGGCAGCGCAGATTGAAGCAGCCGAAGCCAGGCAGGACATGTTGCGAATGCAGGCTGATATGGACAACCTGCGTAAGCGCCTGATTCGTGAGCATGAAAAAACCCGGCTTCGCACACTTGAGCGGTTTATGGGTGACCTGTTACCGGTACGTGACAGTCTTGAACGTGGACTGGAAGCAGCAAGTGACCCGGCTGCAACGGTCGAAGCGCTGACGGAAGGAAAACAGCTGATCATGAAAATGCTGACCAAGGCCATGGGTGATCATGGTCTGAAGACCATTGACCCGGTCGGTCAGGCGTTTGATCCTGAAAAGCATGAGGCATTAACCATGATGACTTCGGATCAATATGACGAGAACACGGTTATTGATGTGATCGAAAAAGGTTACCAGTTGCACGACCGTCTGATCAGACCGGCCAAGGTCGTTGTTTCCCGGAAATCCTGAGTATGGCTTGCAGACGGGTTCAGCGCGTAAGACTGAGGCCAACGTATTGAAAAGCATGGGGTAGGCCCCATGTTTGAATCATCAATTTTTAACGTACTTTTTTGGAGAGTTTAAATGGGTAAAATCATAGGAATTGACCTTGGCACGACCAATAGCTGCGTTGCAGTTATGGAAGGTGGAGAGCCACGGGTTATTGAAAATGCAGAGGGTGATCGCACAACACCTTCTATCGTCGCATTCACCAAAGACGGGGAAGTACTGGTAGGCCAGTCAGCCAAACGCCAGGCTGTTACCAACCCGACCAACACACTGTTTGCCATCAAGCGTCTTATCGGACGTAAATTTGATGAAGACGTGGTGCAGAAAGACATCGATCTCGTTCCGTACAAGATCGTAAAAGCCGACAACGGCGATGCATGGGTAGAAGCCGGCGGCAAAAAAATGGCCGCACCGGAAATTTCAGCCCGTGTCCTGATGAAGATGAAGAAAACCGCAGAAGATTATCTCGGTGAAGAAGTCACCGATGCTGTTATCACGGTTCCTGCATACTTCAACAATCACCAGCGCCAGGCGACCGAGGACGCAGGCAAGATTGCAGGCCTCAAGGTTCGCCGTGTGATTTCAGAGCCGACAGCAGCGGCATTGGCCTTTGGTGTCGATAAAAAAGGCGGCGAGCGTAAAGTCGCTGTCTATGATCTGGGTGGCGGAACATTTGATGTTTCCATCATCGAAATTGCTGATGTTGATGGTGAACACCAGATAGAAGTACTGTCTACTTCCGGTGATACCTTCCTCGGTGGTGAAGATTTCGACAAACGCGTCATTGACTACCTGGTTTCAGAGTTCAAGAAAGATCAGGGTGTTAACCTGCGTAATGATCCCCTGGCTTTGCAGCGCCTGAAAGAGGGTGCAGAGCGTGCCAAGATCGAGCTTTCAACGACTGAGCAGACCGAAATCAACCTGCCGTACATTACAGCTGATGCCAGTGGCCCCAAGCATCTGAACATCAAACTGACCCGCGCCAAGCTGGAATCACTGGTCGAAGACCTGGTCAAGAAGACCATTGGTCCCTGCCGTATCGCTCTGGACGATGCCGGTTTGAAAGTCAGTGATATCGCAGACGTTATCCTGGTCGGCGGTCAGACCCGTATGCCGATGGTACAGAAAGCGGTAACGGAGTTATTTGGTCAAGAGCCACGTAGAGACGTTAACCCTGATGAAGCAGTTGCACTGGGTGCGGCCGTCCAGGGTGGTGTTCTGTCAGGCGAAGTTAAAGATGTATTGCTGCTGGATGTCACACCTTTGTCCCTGGGTATTGAAACCATGGGTGGTGTTATGACCAAGTTGATTGAGAAAAACACAACGATTCCGACCAAGGCATCGCAGATTTTCTCAACGGCAGAAGATAACCAGCTTGCGGTCACCGTGCATGTTTTACAGGGTGAACGCGAAGTGGCCAGTGCCAATAAGTCATTGGCCCGCTTTGACCTGGCAGGTATCGCACCGGCCATGCGTGGTATGCCGCAAATCGAGGTCACCTTTGATATTGATGCCAATGCCATCATGCATGTAAGTGCGGCGGACAAGGCGACCGGCAAGGAACAGAAAATTGTCATCAAGTCCGGTTCGGGTCTGAGCGACTCTGAGATCGATGAAATGGTACGTGATGCCGAGGCGCATGCCGAGGAGGATCGCAAGTTCCACGAGACGGTCACTGCGCGTAACAGTGCGGATGCCATGGTTCACTCAACCCGTTCTACCCTGAAAGAAATGGGTGACAAGATCGGAGAAAGTGACCGCAAGGGCATCGAGGAAGCGATTGAAGGTGTCGAAGAAGCCATGAAGCTGGATGACAAGGACGCCATCGAAGCCGCGACCAGCAAACTGACCGAAGCAGCCCAGGTTATTTACCAGGCGGCAGCGGCCGAAGCCGAGGCTGCGGGTGCTGCACAGGATACTGGCCCTTCAGCCGAAGCAGCAGCCGATGATGTGGTCGATGCCGAGTTTGAAGAAGTAGATGACAGCAAAGGTGAAGATAAGTAAGCCATTTGTTGTTTAGATTTGAAGCTCTTAAAAAGCCCTGGCAGTCGCCGGGGCTTTTTTGTCTCAATACGCAATCAGAGCAGTCGTCAGGGTTCTGAATGCCCATGGTGCGGTGAGTCGTGTTCACTATCCCGGATTGACCTGTCATCCGGATCACGGAGTTTCCGGCTAAAAACGTAATGACTTTAGCTGTGTTCGGGTAGTTGTGCTTGAATTGCCAATGATTCGACCGCAAATCAGTGGCAGGCAAAAACTACAATTAAACAGACCCCTTTTATTATGGCTAAACGTGACTATTACGAAGTGCTTGGAGTTCAGCGAAATGTTGATGAAGCTGAGCTGAAAAAGGCTTACCGCAAGCTTGCGATGAAATTCCATCCTGACCGTAATCCGGATGATCATGACGCACAAGAGCATTTTAAGGAGGCCCAGGAAGCCTACGATGTGCTCAAGAATCCGAAGCGGCGCTCAGCCTACGACCAGTTTGGCCATGCCGCAACCGGTCCGGGTGCGCGCGGACCGGCGGGCTTCGACGGTGATGTTGGTGACGTTTTCGGAGATATCTTCGGCGATATTTTTGGCGGCAGAGGCGGACGCGGTGGTGCAAGGCAGCAGCAACGCGGGTCTGACCTGCGTTTTGCCATAGAGCTTGACCTGGAAGAAGCCGTCACCGGTATTACCCGCGAAATTCGTATTCCAACCCTGGGTGAATGCAAAAAATGTGACGGAAGCGGTGCCGAAGACGGTGACAGAACCTCCTGCACGACTTGTGGCGGGGTTGGCCAGGTGCGGATGCAGCAGGGAATTTTCTCGGTTCAACAAACCTGTCCGGCCTGTAAGGGTATGGGGCAGGTCATCAAGAATCCTTGTCCTTCCTGTCATGGGCAGGGCCGGGTGCGAGAGACCAAAACCCTGTCGGTCAAAATTCCTTCCGGTGTGGATACCGGTGACAGGATCAGGCTGGCGGGAGAAGGTGAGGCCGGTATGACAGGGGCTCCGGCGGGTGATCTGTATGTTGAAGTCAGGGTGCGTGCACATCGCCTGTTTGAACGTGACGGTGATGACCTTTATTGCGAGGTCCCAATTCACTTCACCACTGCCGCTATTGGCGGTGAACTGGAAATCCCCACTTTAAACGGCCAGGTGAAATTGAAAATTCCGGCGGAAACCCAGACCGGACGTATGTTTCGCCTGAAGGGCAAAGGGGTTAAGTCAGTACGCAGCCATCGCCAGGGTGACCTGATGTGCAAGGTGGTCATCGAAACACCGGTCAGGCTTTCCAAGGCACAAAAAGCATTGTTGAAACAATTTCAGGAAACCTACGAATCCAGTAAAACCGATCATAATCCAAAGTCCAGTTCATGGCTGGGCGGGGTAAAGGAGTTTTTTGACCGGATGACTTCATGACCCGAACCCTTGTACATGGGGCAGGTCGCATGGCACGCCGTGTCCTGGCTAACCTGCCGGGCTTTGAAAACCTGGAAACAGTGGGCCTGGTATCCAGAAACAGGCCGGATGAAAACCCCGGTATCGACTGGTTTGCTTCCCTCGAAGAATTGAAAGGCGACGTCGACTTATTAATTGATTTCACACTACCAGGTGGCACCCATGCTGCGGCCCGCTGGTGTGCGGCCAACAATGTCGCGTTACTTAGCGGAACAACCGGGCTGAACGACGAGGATATGGAAGCGCTAAAAAGTGCTGCTCTGAAGGTACCGGTATTATGGGCGCCTAATCTGAGTTATGGCGTTGCATTGGTAACGGCGCTGGTGCGTCAGACGGCCGGTGCCCTGGGTGTCAGCGCGGAAATTTCGATCAGCGATATACATCACCGGCACAAGCTTGATGCGCCATCGGGTACCGCATTGGCGCTCGCAAGCGCTGCGATGCAAGGTCGTTCGAAGTGTGCACCGGAGCTGTCAGCGGATGGAGAGGGGTCAACCGGTTTATCCGGCACCGATGGGGGTGATGTGGCATTTTCAAGTGTGCGCGAAGGTGAGGTGGTGGGTGAACATACCGTCACTTTTACCATGCCCGATGAATTGATAGAAATCACCCACAAGGCGCTCGACCGTGATGTATTTGCAAAGGGTGCGCTCAAAGCCGGTGAATGGCTGATCAAACAGCAACCCGGTTACTACTCCACCGCTGACTGGCTTGGCCTGGATTGAACAGGTGGCAGAGCCGAAAGTCGATAGTCGATAGCCGATAGTCAATAGTCGGTGCATCCTGTACATATTGTTAGACAGGTGTTGCTCGTTCCAGTAAAATTCTGACGCTTAGAACGACATTTGCGGCTTCGATCCGAAATAGACGGAAAATGCTGTTTTACTAATTAATCTAAGCGGGAATCGCTGTCCACGGCATTCCCGTTTTGTGCATCCGGAGACAGGAAATTGACACAGCAGGCTTTGCTGGCACTCGAAGACGGAAGTTTGTTTTACGGTCAAAGCATCGGTGCTGTGGGCACCACGACCGGCGAGGTGGTATTCAATACCTCGATGACCGGTTACCAGGAAATCCTGACTGACCCATCCTATGCCAAACAGATAGTTACCCTGACGTTTCCCCATATTGGCAACACCGGATGCAATCCGGTTGATGAAGAATCCGCACAACCGGTGGCATCCGGACTGATTGTGCGCGATGCGGCTATGTTGTGTAGTAACTGGCGTAGTGAAGAATCCTTACAGAGTTACCTGCAGCGTCACGGGGTGGTAGCCATCGCCGGTATTGATACCCGTCGATTGACGAAGATATTGAGAGAAAAGGGTGCCCAGGGTGGTTGTATTGTTGCCGGTGAACAACCCGACAAGAACCTGGCGCTGACCAAAGCACGGAAATTCCCCGGTATGAAGGGCCAGGACCTGGCAAGTGTCGTGACCACCCCTGAGGCGTATGAGTGGGAACAAGGCAGTTATGATCTCGGCGCAACTGAATACAAAACAAGGGTCTCCGTACACCATGTGGTTGCCTACGATTTCGGTATCAAGCGGAATATCCTGCGTATGCTGAGTGACCGGGGTTGCCGGGTAACCGTGGTTCCGGCCACCACAGCCGCCAGTGAGGTGCTTGCGATGCAACCCGATGGTGTGTTTTTGTCCAATGGCCCGGGTGATCCCGAGCCGTGTGACTACGCCATTGAGGCCATCCAGGAGATATTGCGGACCAAGCTGCCGGTTTTTGGTATTTGCCTGGGTGTGCAGTTGCTTGGTCTTGCTGCCGGTGCCCGTACCGTCAAGATGAAGTTTGGACATCATGGTGCCAATCACCCGGTCCAGGATCTGGATACAAAGCAGGTTTTAATAACCAGTCAGAACCACGGATTCGCATTGGATGAAGAAAGTCTGCCGGAAAATATCAGGGCCACACACCGGTCACTGTTTGATGGCAGTCTGCAGGGCATCGAATTGAACAACGGATATGCTTTCGGTTTCCAGGGGCATCCGGAAGCGAGCCCGGGTCCACACGATGTTGCACCTCTGTTCGATCGTTTCATAAGCCTGATGAGCCGCTAAGATTGATTATCTATGCCCAAAAGAACTGACATAAAAACCATATTGATTATTGGCGCAGGTCCGATTGTGATCGGCCAGGCCTGTGAATTTGATTATTCGGGAGCCCAGGCCTGCAAGGCATTGCGCGAGGAAGGCTACCGGGTGGTGCTGGTAAATTCCAACCCTGCCACTATCATGACTGACCCTGAAATGGCGGATGCGATTTATATCGAACCGGTTGAGTGGCGAACGGTTGCGAGAATCATCGAAAAGGAACGTCCGGATGCCCTGTTACCCACCATGGGTGGCCAGACGGCCTTGAATTGCTCGCTGGACCTGGTTCGCAAAGGTGTGCTTGAAAAATTCAACGTTGAAATGATCGGCGCAACTCGTGAAGCCATCGATATGGCGGAAGACCGGGATCTGTTTCGAAAGGCAATGGCGGAGATCGGTCTGGAGACGCCCCGGGCAGAGCTTGCCCACAGTCTTGACGAGGCTCTTGACAGCCTGGAGAGAATCGGTTTTCCCACCATTATCCGTCCCTCATTCACGATGGGCGGTTCAGGCGGTGGTATCGCCTATAACCGGGAAGAATTTGTCGATATCGTCAAACGTGGACTTGAGCAGTCACCGACCACTGAAGTGTTGCTCGAAATCTCGGTGCTGGGCTGGAAAGAATATGAAATGGAGGTGGTGCGCGATCACGCCGATAACTGCATCATCATCTGCTCGATTGAAAACCTGGACCCGATGGGTATTCATACGGGTGATTCAATTACAGTCGCCCCTGCACTGACCCTGACTGATAAGGAATATCAGTTCCTGCGCGATGCATCGATTGCCGTACTGCGTAAAATTGGAGTAGACACCGGTGGTTCCAACGTGCAATTTGCGGTCAATCCTGAGAATGGCAAGGTCATCATCATCGAGATGAACCCGCGTGTCTCGCGGTCATCTGCGCTGGCCTCCAAGGCCACGGGTTTTCCCATTGCCAAGGTGGCTGCGAAACTGGCGGTTGGTTTTACACTGGATGAGTTACGTAATGAAATCACCGGTGGCGCAACGCCAGCCTCGTTTGAGCCCGCCATCGATTACGTGGTCACCAAGATTCCGCGTTTTGCATTTGAAAAATTCCCTGCTGCCGATGACCGTCTGACCACTCAGATGAAGTCGGTAGGGGAGGCGATGTCTATCGGCCGGACCTTCCAGGAGTCATTACAAAAGGCTCTGCGTAGCCTGGAGACGGGCCGCGACGGTCTTAACCCGATTTTGTTGACCGAAGACCCCTATGATCGTACAGCGGAATTGAAACGCGAATTGCGAGAAGCAGGTGCGGAGCGCTTGTTCTATGTCGCTGACGCGTTCAGGGAAGGCTGGAGCGCGGAAAGGATACATAAGCTGACCAAAATTGATCCATGGTTCCTGGCCCAGATCGCAGACCTGGTGACCTCCGAGACAGAGGTCGGGCAACAGGGCTTGGCAGCACTCGACAAGCAGCGTTTGTTTGCTCTCAAACAAAAAGGATTTTCCGATGCCAGGCTGGCGGCACTGGTGGGTGTGTCTGAAGAGGAATTACGTGAACATCGGCATAGCCTGGGTGTGCGGCCGGTTTACAAACGTGTCGATACCTGTGCGGCAGAGTTCGCAACCACGACCGCTTACCTGTATTCCACTTACGAAGAAGAATGTGAAGCTGAACCGACGAACAACGCCAAGATCATGGTGCTGGGTGGTGGTCCGAACCGCATCGGCCAGGGAATCGAATTTGATTATTGTTGTGTTCATGCTGCCCTTGCGCTTCGCGATGACGGCTATGAAACCATTATGGTCAACTGTAATCCGGAAACGGTGTCCACGGATTACGATACCTCCGACAGGCTTTATTTTGAGCCATTAACGCTGGAGGATGTACTGGAAATTGTCCATCGTGAAAACCCGAAGGGTGTGATCGTTCAGTACGGGGGCCAGACCCCGCTTAACCTTGCACGTCCACTGGCAGCAGCCGGGGTACCGATTATCGGCACCTCTCCCGATTCGATAGACCTTGCCGAAGATCGCGAGCGTTTTCAGCAGATGCTGAACAAACTGAATTTGCGCCAGCCACCCAACCGAACGGCAACCAGTGTCGAACAGGCGGTGGTGCTGGCCGCTGAAATTGGCTACCCGTTGGTTGTGAGGCCGTCCTATGTGCTTGGTGGCCGCGCCATGGACGTGGTGCATGGTGAAAAGGATTTGCGGCGCTATATGCGTGATGCCGTCAAGGTATCCAATGATTCCCCGGTTCTGCTGGACCGTTTCCTTGATCATGCCATTGAAGTGGATATCGATGCCATCTGTGACGGCACGGATGTGCTGATCGGCGGCATCATGGAGCATATCGAACAAGCCGGTGTGCACTCCGGCGACTCTGCCTGTTCCATCCCGCCGCATAGCCTGTCCGTGGAAATTCAGGATGAGATGCGGCGGCAAATGAAAATGATGGGGCTCGAACTGGGCGTAGTGGGTCTTATGAATGCCCAGTTTGCCTTGCGCGGTAATGAAATTTATATCCTCGAGGTTAACCCGCGCGCGTCACGTACCGTGCCATTTGTATCCAAGGCTACGGGTCGGCCGCTGGCATCAATAGCTGCGCTTTGTATGGCAGGTAAAACATTGAAAGAACAATGTATTACAGATGAAATAATACCTGAATTCTATTCTGTGAAAGAAGCCATATTACCCTTTTTGAAATTCCCTGGTGTCGATCCCATATTGGGACCGGAAATGCGCTCTACCGGTGAGGTCATGGGTGTCGGTCGTAGTTTTGGGCAGGCCTGTGCGCGCGCCATGAAGGCAGCCAAGTACGGAATTCCAAGACCCGGAAACGCATTTCTGAGTGTCAGGGATGCAGATAAGGAGCCATTGCTGCCGATTGCAGAGGAGCTGGTCGAGAGGGGTTATTCACTGATAGCGACCAGTGGCACCTCAAACTATTTGCGTGAACATGGCTTTATATGTGAACCTATCAACAAGGTGGATGAAGGCCGTCCGCACATCGTCGATGCCATAAAAAATGGCGAGATTGAGTTTATTGTCAACACCACCGAGGGCAGCCAGGCGATTGCGGATTCTTTCTCCATTCGTCGAGAAGCGTTGCAATACAAGGTAAGCTATACGACAACAATTGCCCGTGGTTGGGCGACATTACAGGCCATCGACCACGAATTTAATCCGGAGGTTCGAACTCTTCAGGAGTTGCACAGTGCTCACACGGGCACGAAATAGATCCTCCGACAGGAACGTTTTATGAAAAGAACACCATTAACACTTCACGGTGCCGAACGTTTACGGGCCGAAGCGGCACACCTGAAAAAGGTTGTACGGCCACAGATCATTGCTGCGATCGCAGAGGCGAGAGCACACGGCGATTTGAAAGAAAATGCGGAATACCACGCTGCCAGGGAACAACAGAGTTTTACCGAAGGCCGGATTCGCCATCTGGATTCTGAGCTTTCCGGTGCACAGGTCATTGATATCAGAAAGCTGAACCCGGGTGGCAAAGTAGTCTTCGGTGCCACCGTGACCTTGTATGACGAGAACAAGGACAGCGAGATAACCTACCAGGTTGTGGGTGACCTTGAATCGGACATCAAGGAATCACGTATCGCAATTACATCGCCTATAGCCAGGGCGATGATCGGCAAAGAAGAGGGCGATGAGATCGTAGTCAACGCGCCTGGCGGTGAGTTGGTTTACGAAATCGTCAAAGTCGAATATGTTTAAGGATCATGGCTTTGCTTGCACGCCGTAAGGTAGGGCAGCGGCAAACCGGATCCGTATCACACACACTGCCGGATTCGCTGCATCCGGTCATCCGCCGCATTCTGCTGGCACGCGGTATCACCAATGAAAAGTCCCTTGATCTGAAGCTGGGCCGCTTGCAGAAGCCATCGGCACTTTCCGGAATCCAGGAAGCCGCAGAAATACTCGCTGATGCGGTGGTTTCAGGGCAGCGCATATTGATCGTAGGGGATTTCGATGCCGATGGTGCGACCGGTACGGCACTCGCTGTGCGGGCCCTGCACCTGATGGCCGCGACCCGTGTGGATTTCCGTGTTCCCAACCGTTTTGAGTTCGGTTACGGGCTCAGTGTCGGGCTGGTGGAGACACTGGCAAGTCATCCACCGGACGTGCTGGTCACGGTAGACTCCGGCATCAGTTCCAACGACGGTGTAAAACGGGCACGGGAACTGGGTTGCAAGGTCATTGTCACCGATCACCATTTGCCCGGGGAAAAATTGCCGGATGCAGAGGCGATCGTTAATCCAAACTGTCCCGGTGATCAGTTTCCGAGTAAAAGCCTGGCCGGTGTGGGTGTGGTGTTTTACCTGATGAGCGTCCTCAGGAGTGCACTGCGTGAACGCAACTGGTTCACGCTGCCGCGTCGGGAACCGAACCTGGCGCGTCTGCTGGACCTGGTAGCCCTGGGAACCGTGGCCGACCTGGTTTCTCTGGATGAAAATAACCGTATCCTGGTGCGCCAGGGAATCGATCGTATCCGGCAGGGGCTTTGCAGTCCCGGTTTGCTGGCGCTACTCAGACTGGGCGGCAGGGATTACCGTCACCTGGTGGCTTCCGACCTGGCATTCGCCGTTGCACCACGCCTCAATGCTGCGGGACGCCTTGAAGACATGGGTGTTGGCATCCGGTGCTTGCTGACCGATGACCGCGAGGAGGCGATGGAACTCGCGACCGAGCTGGATGCATTGAACCATGACCGGCGGGCACGGCAGGAACAGATGCAACAGCAGGCTTTTGATCAACTGGGGCAATTACTGAGCAGCCTTGAGGGCACAGAGTTACCAGCGGGTTTATGCCTGTATGACAGTGCCTGGCACCAGGGTATCGTGGGACTGGTGGCATCAAGGATCAAGGATGCCGTGCACCGGCCGGTACTGGCTTTCGCCCCTGAGTCAGAGGGTTCGGATGTACTCAAGGGTTCGGCACGCTCGGTGGCCGGTTTACATATTCGGGACGTATTGGCGCGTATCGACACATTGCATCCGGAAATGATCTCGGCTTTTGGAGGTCATGCCATGGCGGCCGGTCTGACGATAACTGCAGATCAGCTGGAGCCGTTCAGACTGGCGCTTAACGAGTCCATAGAATTCTTCCTGCAGGGCAGGACCCTGAATAATGAAATACTGACCGATGGCGAATTATCCGCAGGTGACATGACACTTTCATTCGCCGAACTTATACGTGGCCTGGGTCCCTGGGGTCAGCATTTCCCCGAGCCGCTGTTCGAAGGTCGTTTCGTGGTCGAAGAGAGAAGAGTGGTAGGCGGCAGTCATTTAAAAATGGTGCTGAGGTCTGTCGATGGCGCTGGAAGTATCGATGCGATAGCATTTGGGCGTCTGCCGGAAAACCTGCCCGATACAGAGACTGTCAGGCTCGTCTACAAACTGGATGTCAACCATTTCCGGGGTCAGAAGACCTGTCAGTTGATGGTGGATCAGATCCTGGCAGCGACAGACTGAAAATTCGGCAGGTTCGCGGGTCTGCCTTGGTGTAAAATGCACCGCTTCAAGACTAAGGTTAAATGTGTGGAAACCAATCAAATCAGCAACCAACTCCAGGATCTGCAGCAACGCTCTGAAGCGTTGAGGGGGTATCTTTGACTATGCGGGCAATAAGGACCGGCTTGAAGAAGTAAACCGGGAACTGGAAAACCCCGATGTATGGAACGATCCGGCCACGGCGCAGGCACTGGGACGTGAACGTGCACACCTGGAGACGATCGTAGGAACACTGGACCGTGTTGCGGTAAGTCTTGCGGAAAACTCCGAGATGCTGGAAATGGCAATCGAAGAGCAGGACGAAGATATCGTGGGCTCGGTGATATCTGAAATCAGTACGATTGAAAGTGAAGTCCACAAGCTGGAATTCCAGCGTATGTTCAGGGGGGAGGTTGACGCCAATCCCTGTTATCTCGAAATTCAGTCGGGATCGGGTGGAACCGAGGCCCAGGACTGGGCGGAAATGTTGTTACGCATGTATCTTCGCTGGGTAGAGCGGCGGGGCTGGAAGGGCGAACTTTTAGAAGTGTCTGCCGGAGATGTCGCCGGTATCAAAAGTGCCACCATCCATGTCACCGGTGATTACGCCTATGGTTGGTGCAAGACAGAAATTGGCGTTCACAGGCTGGTAAGAAAGTCCCCGTTTGACTCGGGCAATCGCCGACATACATCATTCGCGGCCGTTTTTGTTTCACCGGAAGTGGATGATGACATCGATATTGATATCAACCCCGCTGACTTGCGTATCGATGTTTACCGGGCATCTGGTGCCGGCGGGCAGCATGTCAACCGGACAGAGTCCGCTGTGCGTATTACCCACCTGCCGACCAACACCGTCGTGCAGTGTCAGAACGATCGCTCACAGCACAAAAACAAGGATCACGCGATGAAGCAGTTGCGTGCGAAACTGTATGAGCTTGAATTATTGAAACGAAATGCCGAGAGCCAGCAACTGGAAGATTCGAAATCCGATATAGGCTGGGGCAGCCAGATCCGTTCCTATGTACTGGATCAGTCGCGCATCAAGGATCTGCGTACCAACGTGGAAACCGGCAATACCCAGGCCGTGCTCGATGGCGACCTGGATCAATTTGTAGAGGCATCCTTAAAGCAGGGGTTGTCTGAGCAGTAATCAGCAACAGGAAAAATACGCGTGAGTAAACAGGATCAAAAAAATACAGGCGCTGATAGCGCACTGGACGAAAACCGCCTGATCGCTGAGCGGCGGGAAAAGCTGCACGCATTAAAAGCGGAAACCATTGCCTATCCCAACGATTTTCGGCCCAACACCAATGCAGCCGTACTGCACGAACGTTTTGCCGATGATGATACCGAGACACTGGCCGAAGTGGACGAAATCTTCGCACTCGCCGGTCGTATGCTGGCCAAGCGGGTCATGGGCAAAATAGCCTTCGTCAGGGTACAGGACGGTACCGGCAGCATGCAATTCGTTATTCAGCGGGATAATCTTCCCGAAGGTCTGTATCAGCAATTCAAGCAGTGGGATATAGGTGACATCATCGGCGGCAGCGGATCGATATTTCGAACCCAGAAGGGTGAATTGTCTGTTAAGCCGGTCGAACTACGCCTGTTGACGAAGTCACTGCGGCCCTTACCTGAAAAATTTCATGGCCTGACCGATACGGAAACACGCTACCGCCAGCGTTATGTCGACCTGATCATGAATGAGGACTCCAGAAAGGTTTTCTATACACGCTCAAAAATCATCCGGTTCATCCGAGATTTCATGGAAGCGCCGGGACGGGAATTCCTTGAAGTGGAAACACCCATGATGCATCCGATACCGGGTGGTGCAACCGCGCGGCCATTTGTAACCCACCACAATGCGCTGGATCTGCCGATGTTCCTGCGTGTTGCACCTGAACTGTATCTGAAACGCCTGACGGTCGGTGGTCTGGACCGGGTGTATGAAATAAACCGCAATTTTCGTAATGAAGGTGTTTCAACAAGGCATAATCCGGAATTCACCATGCTGGAATTCTATTGGGCGTATGCCAATTACAATGACCTGATGGATCTGACAGAAACCATGCTGCGGGAACTGGCAAAAGAGGTTTGTGGCAGTACGAAAGTGACATTTGAGGGTGAGGATATCGATTACGGTTCGCCGTTTGAACGCATGAGCGTGGAGGATGCCGTCAGGAAGTTTAATCCGGATCTGGCAGATGCTGATCTTTGGGACATGGATACCCTGAAAAGCGCCTGTGCAGCACATGACGTCCATGTTGATAAAAGCTGGGGTGAGGGTAAATTATTGATCGAGTTGTTTGAGGCAACCGCCGAATCAAAGTTGATGAATCCGACTTTTATCACGGCCTACCCGACCGAGGTATCACCTTTATCCCGTCGAAATGATGAGAACCCCCTGATAACGGATCGTTTCGAGTTGTTTATCGCCAGTCGCGAGATCGCCAACGGTTTCTCGGAACTGAACGATCCGGAAGACCAGGCGGCCCGCTTCCAGGAGCAGGTTTCGCAGAAAGATGCCGGTGATCTTGAAGCCATGCATTACGACGCTGATTATATTCGTGCACTGGAATACGGTATGCCGCCAACAGCAGGCGAGGGTATCGGTATTGACCGTCTGGTCATGTTATTTACCGATTCTGCTTCAATCAGGGATGTTTTATTATTCCCGCATATGCGACCGGAGGTTTAGGTTATGGCACGTCACCAAGGTATGGGTACCGACTCGATGGTAGGGTCCCTGTTAGTCAATACCATCAGCATATTTGCTGTCAGTTATATTCTTTCAGGTATCGAGCTTGACTCGTTTGTCACCGCTCTGATTCTGGCCGTAGTGATGGCGGTTCTGAACGCCACATTAAAACCGTTCCTGGTTTTGATAACAATTCCGCTGACCATTATCACCTTTGGCTTGTTCCTGCTGGTTGTCAATGTCCTGGTTTTGTACGCTGCCGAATTCCTGATTGATGGTTTTCAAATAGCCGGATTTTGGTGGGCACTGGCATTTTCACTGCTGGTTTCTTTTGTAAACAGTATTCTTTTCGGACCGCGGAAATAGGAAAATAGCAAAAGGTCAGCGCTGAGATTCGGCGTCGCGCTCTTCAAACCATCTTGCGATGCGGTGGCGTTCCGTATCAGTCATCTGAGTCAGGTTTGCCAGCGGCATCGTACGTGTAATCACCACTGCCCGGTATATCTTTTCAGCGTGTTGTTGCACTTTTTCAGGGCTGTCCAATTCAATCCCCAAGGGCGCACTGGCAAAACCCTGGAAGCTTGGCGTTGCAGCATGGCACGATGAGCAGCGTGACTCGATGATGCTGTTAATATCACGGGTTTCCACGCCGGTTGTTGTCGTTTCTTCCTGCGAAACTGTTATAGGTTCAGGTGCCGTGGCGACAATCAGACCCACCAGCAACAGCACGGCGGGTATCAATGGCCAGCTTCGGAATCCGGGTAGATGCCTGATATTGAAATAGTGCCTTATCGCAACTGCCGCCAGTGAAAAGACAAGCAAAACCAGCCAGTTTTGCGGGTGCTCATAGCTTGCCGGGTAATGACCGCTTATCATGATAAATAACACGGGCAGGGTAAGGTAGTTATTGTGTCGTGAGCGCTGCAGGGCGCTACGGCCTTTGCCGGCGTCGGGAACACGGTTTTCCGACACTGCCTTGACCAGGTCTTTTTGTGCAGGAATGATGACGCGGAACACGTTTGCAACCATGATGGTACCGATGGCTGCGCCAACATGAATATAGGCAGCACGACCGCTGAGCAATGCGCTTAAGATCACTGCGAGTATCACGAACCACGCGAGTATCAGCAGTGCCACCAACCACTCCGGGCCTGACAGCCGACAACAAAGGACGTCGTAGAAAACCCAGCTGGATAGCAGCGCCAGGATTCCAACGCCGATGGCAGCGCCTGGACCAATACCGCCGGCCCCCGGGTTCAACATGTAGGTTTGAGCGTTCCAGTAAAACACGACAACCAGAAGTGCCATACCACTGATCCAGGTGGCATAGGCTTCCCACTTGAACCAGTGCAGTGCAGGCGGAAGCTGTGCCGGTGCGACTTCAAATTTTTTCAGATAGTAGAAGCCACCACCATGGACCGCCCACAGATCACCGGCAGTGCCTTCTTCCTGGTTTTGACGCTGCAGGTGGTTTTCCAGCCAGTTGAAATAAAAGGAAGCACCAATCCATGCAATACCGACAATCAGGTGAGACCAGCGAAGTAACAGGCTCAGCCACATGTGCAGGTGTGCTTGCATTTCCATAGAATTCTCCCTGTGGTGCTTTATGGGTTACACACCCAGCGTCCGTTATTGAGCCTTGATGGTGCGTTACTTGTAACGCACCGTCAAAGAGCTCAGGCAACATTTACAAATTATCCTCGCCTGCATACAAACAATTGAGGATGGCCTCGGGCGTGGCAGTTGTCCGTAGGGTGCGTTACTTGTAACGCACCGTCAAAGAACTCAGGCAACATTTACAAATTATCCTCGCCTGAATACAAACAATTAAGGATAGCCTCGGGCGTGGCGGGTGTATTGAGTGCCGGCAGGGTCTTACCCCCCAGTTTCTCCGCTATGACCTGGTTAATCGCGCTGTGTACGGAGATTGCGAGCATCAATGGCGGCTCACCCACGGCCTTTGAGCGGTGGATGGTCTTTTCCCTGTTTCTGCCCTTGTCCCACAAACGGACATTGAAGACTGTGGGTATATCGCCACAGGTCGGGATCTTGTAAGTCGATGGTGCATGAGTGCAAAGCCGGCCTTCGGTATCCCACCAGACTTCTTCTGTGGTCAGCCATCCTGCTCCCTGGACGAAACCGCCTTCAATCTGACCGATGTCTATGGCCGGGTTCAGTGATTTGCCGGCATCGTAGAGGATGTCGACCTGCGTGATGCGTGATTCGCCGGTCAGGCAGTCAACTTCTACTTCCGACACCGCTGCACCGTACGCAAAATACAAAAATGGCCGGCCGCTGGAGGTTTGCGGGTCGTAGTGAATTTTTGGTGTCTTGTAGAAGCCGGTGGCGGACAGCGAGATACGGCCCAGCCATGCCTGCTCAGCCAGTTCAGCAAAGCTGGTCTCAATATCACCGGCCTTCACACGGTTGTTGATAAATTGAATTTCAGCGGCTGCGACATCGAATTTTTTACTGGCAAACTTAAGCAGGCGTTTCTTGATTTTTCGCGATGCTGCACGGGCAGCCATACCGTTCATGTCAGTGCCGGAAGATGCTGCTGTTGCAGAGGTGTTGGGGACTTTGCCGGTATTGGTTGCGGAGATCTTCACCCGCTCAAGATCTATCTGGAACTCCTCGGCGACCACCTGGGCAATCTTGATCATCAGGCCCTGGCCCATCTCGGTGCCGCCGTGATTCAGATGGACGCTGCCGTCTTTGTAAACATGGACCAGCGCGGCAGCCTGGTTCAGGAATGTCGTGGTGAACGAAATACCGAATTTGGCCGGGGTAAGCGCTATTCCTTTTCGTATGACCGGGCTATTCCGGTTAAAGGCGGCTATTTCCTGCCGTCTCTCTTTGTATCGGGATGACGCTTCAAGTTCCGTGATCAGGCCAGGCAGGACATTGTCCCTGACGATCATTTTGTAGGGTGTGATATTTCGCTTGTCCACGCCATACAGGTTTGCCTTACGAATGGCGAGCGGATCTTTTCCAAGCTGTTGCGCGATAGCATCGATGACCCGTTCGATACCCACCATGCCCTGCGGACCCCCAAAACCCCTGAATGCCGTGTTAGACACGGTGTTGGTTTTGCAGCGATAGGAAGCAATACTGACATTGGGCAGATAGTAGGCATTGTCGCTGTGAAACATGGCACGATCGGCGATCGGTCCTGACAGGTCTGATGATATGCCGCATCGCAGGGCGTGGATGAACTCGATACCAAGTATGCGGCCTTCATCATCAAAGCCTGCATCGTAACGAATCTGGAAATCATGCCGTTTGCCGGTGCTGCGCATGTCGTCATCGCGGTCCAGTCTCAGTTTGACGGGGCGGCCGGTCAGGTTGGCCATAATGGCCGCCATGATGGCCCATTGCGCCGCCTGGGTTTCCTTGCCGCCAAAGGCACCGCCAATCCGGCGGACCTCTACCGTCACCGCATTGATCGGTTTTCCAAGACAGCGGGCCACCAGGTGCTGCACCTCCGAAGGATGCTGGGACGAGGTCAGGATTAGCATGTCCCCATCTTCGTTGGGTATGGCCATCGAGACCTGGCCTTCAAGGTAGAAGTGATCCTGGCCACCGGTGAATACCTCACCCTGCAGGCGATGGGGTGCTGCTGCAATGGCTGTTTGTGGTTCACCCCGTTGCAAAATGTGCGGCTCGAGTACAAAGGATTTTTTGGCCAGGGCGGTTTCGATATCCAGTATGGCAGGTAACTCCTCATACTCAATCCTTGCCAGTAGCGCTGCCTGTCGCGCGATCGCACGGCTCACAGCAACCACCGCAAACAGTGGTTGGCCCACGAACTGAACGAGGTTTTCTGCCAACACCGGTTCATCAAATTTGTGCATGGGGCTGATCTCGTTAACCCCGGAAATATCGGCAGCGGTCATGGTGCGGACCACGCCCGGGTATTGATTCACCGCTGAAAGATCCATGCTGCGAACCCGGGCATGGGCAATACAACTGGTACCAAAATAGCAATGCAGCAGATCGGAAGGTTCCGGTATGTCATCCACGTAAACTGCGGTGCCTGCAACATGTTTGCCTGCGCTGTCATGACTGATGGCAGCATGCACGTGGTGGATTTTCCGCCTTGCCTGGCCGGTGTTTTTAGAGTCAGTCACCGGTTTGATCCTTTTGATTGCCGATCACTTGACCGTCCGGTGTGTGGCGTAAACCAAGCCTGACGGGGTAGGGGACTGCAGTCTGTTCGAGAAAGAATCTCTGCAGCAGGTTTTGAGAGACCCGCATCCGGTATGACGCGCTCGCCCGCATATCGGTGAGAGGTGTGAAGTCCGTCAGCATTGCCTGCATGGCCTGGTTGATGGTTTCCTGGTTCCAGATTTTACCTTCAAGTGCCCGTTCGCATGCCGTGGCGCGCTTGGGTGTTTCAGCCATACCACCGAAGCAAATCCGTGCATTGCTTATGGTTGAGTCTTCGACCTGCATGGCGAATGCTCCGCACACGGCTGAAATATCCTGCTCAAATCGCTTGGAAATCTTGTAGACCGCAAATAACTGGTTTTCAGGCGGCACAGGCAAGAGTATCTGAGCAACACATTCACCCGCACGCAGATCCTGTTTGCCGTAACTTATGAAATAGTCCTCCAGGTCACATACGCGCTGGCCCTGCGTGTTTTGCAGCACGAGTTTGGCCCCGATGGCGATTAAACCGGGCGGCATGTCACCGATGGGTGAGCCATTTGCGATGTTGCCGCCGATAGTGCCTGCATTGCGGACCTGGGTGCCACCGATGCGTTGAATAAGCGGCAGGAAGGCCGGGTAACGCGCAGTGATGTCACTCGCAGCATCGGTATAAGTCACTGCTGCGCCAATTGACAGATATTCTCCATCATCCCGAATCTGCTTCAGTTCCTCTACAGCGTCCAGGTAGATGACGGTTTCCAGCCTGCGATTTTGCTTGGTTACCCAGAGACCTACATCGGTTGCACCCGCTACCAGTACAGCCCGGGGATTGGCCTCCAGCAGTTCGCATAGTCCGGCAAGTGTACGGGGTACGTAAAAGTACCCGTTGTCACTACCGGCTTGCAGTGTGCCGGTGCTTTGAATTGATTTCAGCAGATCGACAATCCGCTGCTCACGCCCGCTGAAATGATCGCTGCGCTCTGCTGTCAGAGCCTGTTCGGCAGCACGTACGATGGGGGCATAACCGGTACAGCGGCAAAGATTTCCCGCCAATCCAAGTTCGATATCGGCACGTCGGATTGTCTCTTCCCTGTTGTTGTGAAACATCGCGAATAAGGACATGACAAAACCGGGTGTGCAAAAACCACACTGTGACCCGTGTTGCTCAAGCATGGCTTGTTGAACGGCATGGAGTCCCGTTTTGCCTTGCTTGTCAGCTTTCGTCAGGTCTTCGACGGTCACCAGCTGCTTGCCGTCGAGCGTGGCAAGAAACTGAATACAGGAATTTACCGCCCGGTAGCGAACACCGTCGTTATGCAGTTCACCAATCACCACCGTGCAGGCACCACAGTCACCTTCCGCGCAGCCTTCCTTGGTACCCTTCAGGCCTTTGTCTTCCCGCAGGAACTCCAGCACGGTCTTGTTGGCATCACAGTTTCGGATCTCTTCAACCTGGTCCGCGAGGATAAACCGAACAGTATCGTGCATCAGGGTTGCTGCCTTTGCTCAGCTGCCACGATAGGTGCTGTAGCCAAATGGGGAAAGCAGTAGCGGTACATGGTAATGCTGATCCTCGTCATTGATGCCAAAACGTATTACGACACTGTCCAGGAACCGGTGTTCTCCATCTTCCTGTCCTTTTGCATTGAAATATTCACCGGCATGGAAAACAAGTTCGTATTCTCCGGCGATAAAGTCGCCATCTTCCAGCAGGGGCTTTGCACAACGCCCGTCGGCATTGGTAATGGCGCTGTTGATGGCGCCGGCTTGTCCGTGGCGAAAAAGATCGATTCGTATTGAGGCCCCGGGGCAGCCATTGGCGATATCCAGTACATGTGTCGTTAAACGTCCCATGGCAAAGTCCGTTCTCCCGGTTTCAGTGATGGACTATCAGTTATACTTTCATCTTCCTGCTGAAAGTATATCAGTTTAGATGCTTCATTTTGACGTGTTGCAAGAACCCAATTGGTCAGGTTTGATGTCGATAATAAAATCGGATAAAAATAATTAATGAGCAATAAAGACGCCAGAGATCTGCGTGGATACGGTGCCAGCCCTCCTGATCCCCGCTGGCCGGGAGGCGCCCGCCTGGCTTTGCAGATTGTGCTCAATTATGAGGAGGGTGGGGAGAACTGTGTACTCAACGGCGATCCGGCTTCCGAATCATTTTTGTCGGAAATCATCAACGCCGAGGCACGTGCCGGTGTGCGTCATATGAGCATGGAGTCCTTATACGAATACGGATCACGCGTGGGTGTGTGGCGTCTGAAGAGGCTATTTGACCGTTACGGGATACCCGTGACCGTTTTTGCTGTCGGCATGGCGGTAGAATACTACCCGGAACCGGTACAGGCACTATATGCCGCAGGGCATGAGATTTGCAGTCACGGCTATCGCTGGATCGATTACCAGTATGTTGATGAGGCCACTGAACGTGAGCATATGCACAGGGCAATCAAAGTCATTGAGGATGCCACCGGGGAACGACCACTGGGTTGGTATACCGGTCGCAGCAGTCCCAATACGCGTTCGCTGGTGGTCGAAGAGGGTGGATTTCTCTACGATGCGGATGATTACAGCGATGAATTGCCGTTCTGGAACCGGCAGCATGGTAAGCCGCACCTGGTGATTCCCTACACGCTGGATGTCAATGACATGCGTTTTTCCACTGCCCAGGGGTTCAACAGCGGTACGCAATTTCTGCAATATCTGAAAGACAGTTTCGACGTGCTCTACGCGGAAGGCGCACACTCGCCACGAATGATGTCAGTGGGTCTGCATTGCCGTATTTCCGGACGGCCGGGGCGTTTCGCCGCATTGGAAGCGTTTCTTCGCTATGCCCGTTCACACGATGATGTCTGGTTTTGCCGTCGTGTTGACATTGCGTCTCACTGGCACAATGAACACCCACCTCAATAGGTAGAAAGCGGGTATGGATCATACAGATTTTTTAAAGAAATACGCTGCCGTTTTTGAACACTCACCTTGGGTGGCGGAGGCCGTTTTTGAGAATGGTGGTGGTTTGTTGACTGAAGCCGAAGCCCTGGGGGAGTGTTTTGAATCCGTATTTCTAAGCGCTGATCCCGTTCTTCAGTTAATAACATTGAGAGCTCATCCGAAACTGGCCTGCGCACTGGCCGATCCGACCGACCTGACACATGAGTCGGCCAGCGAACAAAGTGGCGCGGGACTGGACCGTTGCTCCACGGAAGAGCTTGCAGAGTTCAGTCGCTTGAATGCCGATTACAACGATAAATTCGGCTTTCCATTTATCATTGCGGTGAGGGGGCTTACACGTCATGAGATTCTTGATGTATTTCATCAGCGTCTGAATAATGACCGGCAATCGGAGTTTCAAACGGCCTTGCGACAGACCTGCCGTATAGCACGGTTTAGAATCGGAGATATTTCTGATGTCTGAAAAGCAACAAGACCTGCGGGAATCATTCAGTCATCTTAGCAACCTGGCCTTACCGGAACTGGGTGCTGCAATCTGCACTGTCAGCGATGAGTTTTTTGCACCTGCAAAGCGAATGTTGTCGGCAAAGGACCCGGTGTTCATCCCGGATCGTTTCGACCAGCATGGCAAATGGATGGACGGTTGGGAGAGCAGGCGCAAACGTAGCGCCGGTTTTGATTTTTGCGTGGTGCGTATTTGTCCGGGAGTGATACGGGCGGTTGAAATCAACACCCGGCATTTTACCGGGAATTTTCCACCCGCCATCATGCTCGAGGCCTGTAGTGTTAAAACCGAGCCGGACGAGCGCACGGTATGGACGGTGCTTGTTGCGAGAACCGATATTGAAGGTGACAGCGTGCGGATTTTTCCCGTTAGCAGTGACAACACCTGGTCGCACGTCCGGCTGAATCTTTATCCCGACGGCGGTATTGCCAGGCTGAGGGTCTATGGCGAGCCGGTGACAGATGAAAGTGCAAAGGATCGTGACCGGTGGATTGACCTGGTCTCATCGGAGGCGGGTGGCGTTGCCCTTGAGTGCAACAATATGCATTTTGGTGATATGGGTAACCTCATTTCCAACCGGCCGGTTGCCAATATGGGTGACGGCTGGGAAACACGCCGTAGACGCCAGCCGGGCAATGACTGGGTAATCCTCAAGCTGGCTCAGAAAGGCAGGATATGCAGGGTCGAGGTGGATACGGCTTTTTTCAAGGGAAACTATCCGGCACGTTGTTCCCTGAAGGGCGCTAGCCCTGATGCGAATGCCGATCTGGCCGGCGAATCGGTTAACTGGAGTGAAATTCTGCCGCGACTCGCGCTGGGAGCAGATCAGTTGCATGTGTTCGAAAGCCAGGTATCAGATGTCGGTAATGTCACTCACGTTCGACTGGATATCTATCCGGATGGCGGTGTGGCGAGGCTCCGTTTATCGGGTCTGCCGGAAAACGCGGGTCCAGCGGCTTGAGTCGCTCCAGGACATGATTATCCGGCCCCAGGCACTTACGAGAGACGCCTTTGGGCCGTTTGGAAACGTGCTGGAAACCGAGGGTGTCGAGCCACAGTTAATCAACTTTGGAAATACCCAAAAATTTGGCGAACTGGCTCAAATCACCACCCGTGACGATGCCAATGCACAACTTTGCATTTATCGCAGCAAAGCGATTGTTGTGCCATTCAGAATTCGATTAATGGAATGCCACCCACTGGGTAGCCAGGCCTTTTACCCCCTGCATCAAAATCCATTCCCGGTGGTTGTGGCCAAAGCTGGCGGGAAACCGGGTCCGGCTGATATACAGGTGTTCCTCACCAATGGCCGGCAAGGGGTGAATTTGCATGCCGGGGTCTGGCACCACTACCAGTTAACACTTAATCAGGATTCGGATTACCTGGTGATCGACCGGTGTGGCAATGACGATAACTACCTGGAACATCCTTTGAGCGAAGAGGTCTGGCTGGAAATATGAGCCCGCTGGTGTCCGTCGTTTTGCCGGTCCGTAATGGTGGCAGGTTTCTAGGCCAGGCAGTTGACAGTATTCTTTCCCAGACTTACGACAACCTGGAACTGCTCCTGATCGATGACCACAGCACCGACAGAGCGATATCAGCACTTGATCGGACTGATCCCCGTTTGAAGGTTATAGAGAGCCGGGGAGAGGGCGTAGTGGATGCTTCTAATACGGGTTTTGAGCTTAGCAAGGGTGAGTATATAGCGCGTATGGACGCGGATGATATTTCACTGCCGGATCGTGTTCAGAACCAGCTGGAATATCTCGATCAAAATCCCACAATATCGATCGCGGGCTGTTGTGTTGAACTTTTTTCAGACACCGGCATCCAGGGTGGTCTTAAGCGTTATGAAAACTGGCTCAATTCGGTCAGTGACCCTGAACAGGTACACCAGCAGATTTTCATTGAATCCCCTTTACCTAACCCCAGTCTCATGTTTCGGCATAGCGCATTGCAACAATTGGACGGCTACCGGAACAATGGGTGGCCCGAAGATTATGACCTGTTGCTGCGGGCCGATGCCGCCGGTATGCGGATGGGAAAACCAGAACCGGTATTGCTACGCTGGCGCGAGCACGAAACCCGCCTGACCCATACGGACCCGCTTTATCAACGGAAAAATTTCATGCAGGCCAAATCGCACTTCCTCGTACATGAACGCCTGCAAGGTCGATCGGTCATTCTTTGGGGAGCAGGTCCGACAGGGCGGTTGATGTTTGATCTGATCACGGCAGAAGGCGGCACGGTAAAGGGCTTCATAGAAGTACATCCGCGCCGGATTGGCGGGCAGAAACGGGGATTGCCGGTCTGGTCAATTGACAAAGTAGATAGCCTGGGCGACTCGTTGTTGCTGGTTGCCGTTGGTGCCGCCGGTGCGCGTGAAGAGATTGCATCGTATCTGCTTGAGCACAATCAACTGCCCGGTCAGGATTACCTGTTTGTTGCCTGATAGAATAATGCCTATGGAAAACCTTGATACGCTTCAATGTCTGCTGGTTCAGTCGCAGTTGTTCTGGGCGGATGCGGATGCCAACCGCCGTCAGTTGGAAGTGATTGCGCGTGAGCAGGGTTCCGCCAGCGATCTGATTATATTTCCTGAGACTTTTACCAGTGGGTTTTTGGGTGATGCCCAAGCTGCTCCGGAAACCATGGATGGCAGAACGCTGGAGTGGATGAAAGCCCTGGCACAGGATCTTGATTGTGTCCTTTGCGGTAGTGTGGCCATTGCCACTGAACAGGGCAGGGTAAACCGTTTTCTATGGGTCCAACCCGATGGAAATCTCCAGTTCTACGATAAACGGCATCTGTTTTCATTTGGCGGGGAGGACAAGAGATATATTGCAGGTGATGAGCGGAAAGTATTTGATTATCGCGGATGGCGCATATGTCCACAGATCTGCTATGACCTGAGATTTCCGGCCTGGTGCCGCAACCGTGACGATTATGATGTTTTATTGTTTGTCGCCAACTGGCCTGAACCCCGTACGCCGGCGTGGACAGCATTGCTCAGGGCGCGGGCAATTGAGAACCAGTGTTACGTGATCGGTGTTAACCGCAGCGGCAGGGACCCGCGTGGTCTGGAATATGCGGGCGGCAGTGCTGTTTACGACCCCCTGGGCAACACGGTGCTGGATTTAGGCTCGGTTGAGTGTAGTGGCAGAACCACGATTGAAATGGATAGGGTCACTTCAATCCGGAAGCAGTTACCTTTTCAACAGGATGCCGATAACTTCCAGTTATCCGGGGTCTAGGAGCCTGTCGGATTTAACGAGATCGCTTGGACAGCCACCGCCATAAAGCCCCGCGTGGTAAATGTTTGCCACTGGTATTGACCAGGAGTGAATGGCTGTCCATCAGTGTCCAGAGCATTTGACGGCGTGCGAGACCACGACCGGCAAACAGCAGGCGATCATGTATTTGCAGTTCGGTATTGCTATCCGGCAAAAACACCCTCTGGGCACCGCGCTCCAGTGTCAGGCAGACACAGGGCAGCAGTTCATTCTCTTCGCTACGGCTGTTGCGGATGATATGTTCCAGCGTAACCTTGCTGGTCTGTGCCCGGACAAAGCGCAGGTTCCTGGCAATTTCACCTTTCAGTTCGAAAACCCATATGCTGGGTGCACGATTTTCCAGCACGTCTTTCAGCCTGGTCGCAGTTTGTTCGGCAAAACTGTCATCGGCCCTGATCAGGTGTTGCAGGAATGATTGAAGTAAAGGCGTGGTCACAAATGACAACATCTGACGGGCTACGATGCGGCTGCGCCGGGCAATAAGGTCCGCTCCCGAACTGGCAAAAAGCTCAGCATGCTCCCGTTGCTCCTGCCTCGCGATGAAAAACAGACGGGGGTTCAATTGCCGTGCCGTCATGATGATGGAGAGGTTGTCGATATCATCGCCGGTGGCCGCGACAATCCCTTCAGCATCAGCGATACCGGCTTCTTCGAGCGTATGTACTTCGGTGCCCCGTCCAAGTACCGCTTTCTCAAAAGCCGGCAGGCGGTCGGGGTGAACATCGACAACAGTGACTGGCAGCGAGTTAATTTCCAGCTGTTCAATCAGCCGTGCGCCAAATCGCCCGGCACCACATACAATCCATGGTCCCCTGGGTGGTTCTATGACCTCCCGCAGTTTCGTTCCGGGAACACTGATCAACCAGTCCTGCACAAGAAATTTTATCGGTGAACTCAATGCCAGTGAGATTCGCTCTGCGAAAATGCGATAGGGGTTGACGATGAGGTCGGTATCAAAGGAGGCCATGTTGTCACAAACCCGCTGGGCTTCACTGCGCGCGAGCACGACAACATCCGGTCGTAATAACTTGACGGTAATCGCTACTGTCAGGTTGACCTGGTCATTATTGGTGGTGACGATAACCCCCATGCAGTTTTCACGATGTAATCCAGCCAGTTCCAGGTTGGAAAGTTTTCCTGTACGACCCGCCAGTGCAGGCACATGGGCGAATTTGTCGTTCAGCATCATATGCCGGACAATGCTTTCATCATTTTCGATGACAACCGCGTGTATTCCGCGTGCCAGTAAACCTGCAACGGTCATATAACCCGTGTTGCCAAGACCGCCGACAATGTAAAAGGGTTCCTTTATACCCCTGACCTGCCAACTGAAGCGGCTGCGGTGAAAAGCGGCCTGAAACTGCTTATCCAGAATCAGGCCGAGCAGGGTACCGATTGAATAAAGCCAGGCCACGACATTTGGCAGCAGCAGCCAGTAGACCACCATTCGTTGTGCGGCGGTAAAGCTATAGGGTATCTCTCCAAAGCCGATGGTGGTTTGCAGTATTGCCATGAAGTAAGCGGCATCCAGAAAGCTCATGTGGAAGCGATTGCCTTCTGGATCCATACCGGGTACTGAAATCATCGTCAGGATAGAGAAGAAATAAACCAGGATCAGGACAATTAACGGCGTTCGCATTCGCCGCATCGTCATCCAGACGATGTCATTCGTTGGGGATTGAAATGACAAGACAGCTGTCCTCGATGGCTTTGGGTTAGCGGCGAATACTGATGGTTTCTGCTATCAGCAAAGTGACCGAGACGAGATTGGCCAGCAGCGCGCCGCCGGATAGCGAGACGATGCGGGCAATGGCCTCTGTCGTGGTGCCGTCAACCGAAACATTGACAGCCCAGATCCAGAAACCGGCAGCGATCAGCAATTGCAGATCGGCAACCAGGCTGGTGGCAAGCAATACGGCACCCATTTGTGAACGATCACCGAACTTCATGATCGTTGCGATCAAGCTGACAATCAGTGCGGCTGCCAGCTCAAGCATATCATGGTGATTTGGGTCATCGATTTCGCCAATAAAAAAACCAAAGTTCAGGGTCAGTGCCAGAACGATAAAAAAGGCAAACATTACTTTTTCAAAATTCACTTTGAGTTTTCTCCCTTTTAATTATGAGAATCGGCTAAATCTCTTCCTTAGCCTTTGCCGCTGAGCGTCAGCTTGGATTATAAGGTCGCGGTTGCCGTCACGCACGGCTTCATTGCATTGACGGTTATTCAGAGTGGCGGCCGTTTTCATGAGCTTCGCGTTGACGGGGTTTATTCCGGCTGAATACTGGTGACGTATACGAGCGCACCGATAAAGGGAGTATCAAAGTACTGCATCTTCCCGGTGCTGATCTGGCGGTTCTGTTTTAGTTCATAAATTCCGTAAACATCGGCTTCAGGCACTGGGGACTCCGATTTTGCCTGCATGGCGTTGCCATCCAGAAATCCTGCCTCGACACTGTTTTGTAGTGTTGCTTCGCGGTACTCCAGGTCAAGGTATAAATGAAGAAAACGGCTTCGTTTGAGTTGCAGGCTCCCATCAATGCGGTAAAGGTTATTTCTGTAAGCAGCCAGGGGATCCTGTGCCGTCAGGTCAGCAATCATAAACCGGCCGGGTGAATGCAAACGGGTGTCTATGATCTGCTGGTCATGAATACGTATTGGCGGATAGTAGTCTATGCGATTCTGCTGCCACGCGGCGTACACCAGTGGCCGGTAGTTCTGGCTGGAACGCAGCCGTCTCCAGGCAGTGTCCATCTGGCTGCTTTTCTCGGTGACGACGAGCAGATCATCGGGCAGATCGTGACGTAATGCGTCGGGGAACCCGCCGGTGGCCTGTTTTGTCAGGTCATTACCCGATCCGGCAGGCAAGCTGCCAACCGGTCTGGGTTCCTCCAGGTCTGGGAATTGTGAAAAACTTCGGAGTTCCGGTGTTTCGGTAAACCCGGTTGTCGCCAACAGGTTGCGAAACACGATGACTTCAACGCGGTAGGCCCCCGATTCCGCCAACACGGCGGAACTGACCAGTAACAAAAAGAGGGGCAACAGGCGTTTCATCGACACTGATCCTACCTTTTAGGGTTGACGTTACACTAGTTTAGATGATTTGACTGTGATGACAAGCAGGCGAGGCGTTGAACGTGTCACGGGCTGAGTTTATCGAGGATTTCACCAACGATACGAATACGTTTGTCTATTGATTCCTCGTCAAAAGTCAGGCGTAACTTGTGAGGTCCCTGCAATTTGTAGTCGAAGGGATGGCGCTGGATCATTTCCAGCAGCGCAACCGGATTCGCGGTGGTGTCCTCGGTAAATTCGATGCGCCCACCGGTTTCACCAAGGTCAACCCGCCGCACACCGATAGCTCGTGCTTTCTGACGAAGCTCCGCTATCTGGAATAAGTACTTGGTCTGTTGAGGTAACAGACCGAAGCGGTCGATCATTTCAACCTGGAGCTCTCTCAGGGCGCTTGCATCAGGCGCGCTGGCAATACGTTTATACAGCGTGAGCCGTGTGTGGATATCACCCAGCCAGTCATCCGGAATCAGGGCGGATATGTGCAGTTCAATATCGGTCTCCTGATGCAGACTGCCTTCAAGGTCAATCTCCTTACCGTCACGCAATGCAGAGACCGCCCGGGCGAGTAACTCACTATAAAGACTGAAACCAACCGATTGTATCTCGCCGCTTTGTTCATCCCCGAGCAATTCACCGGCACCGCGGATTTCGAGGTCGTGGGTGGCGAGTGTGAAACCGGCACCCAGTTCCTCCAGAGAAGCGATGGCCTCCAGCCGTTTGCGCGCATCCCGTGTCATGCTGCGTTCATCCGGTGTTATCAAATACGCGTAAGCACGGTGGTGGGAGCGCCCCACACGGCCCCTGAGCTGGTGTAACTGGGCCAGCCCGAATTTATCGGCACGGTTGATGATAATGGTGTTGGCAGTAGGAACATCGATACCATTTTCGATGATAGTGGAGCAAACCAGTACGTTGATTCGTTGCCGGTAAAAGTCCAGCATGACCTTTTCCAGTTCACCCCGGGGCATTTGCCCATGAGCCACACGGATGCGTGCTGCCGGAACCAGTTCGCCCACCTCGCGTGCAATCTGTTCAATATTACGTACCTCATTGTGCAGGAAGAATGCCTGGCCGCCACGTTGGATTTCCCGTTGCAAGGCTTCACGCAGCAGGGCGCTGTCCCACTGGGAAACCAGCGTTGTAACGGCCATTCGGCGTGCTGGCGGTGTAGCGATAATGGATAAATCACGTATCCCGGCCATCGCCATGTTGAGCGTACGTGGTATTGGTGTCGCGGTCAGGGTCAGCAGGTCAACCTCGGCCCGGAGTTGCTTCAGACGTTCTTTCTGGCGCACTCCAAAGCGTTGTTCCTCATCAACGATGACAAGTCCCAGCCGTTTGAAGCGGATGCCGCGTTGCAGCAGTTTATGCGTGCCAATCACGATATCCACCTTGCCTGATTCGAGTTCTTTGAGTGTTGTATCGGTTTGCTTACCGGTGCGAAAACGCGACAACAGTTCTATCCTTATCGGCCAATCGGCAAAACGGTCACTGAAAGTAGAAAAATGTTGTTGCGCGAGCAGCGTGGTCGGTACCAGGATCGCCACCTGTTTCTGGCCCTGCACCGCAATAAAGGCCGCGCGCAACGCGACTTCCGTTTTGCCAAAACCCACGTCGCCGCAAACGACGCGGTCCATCGGCTGGCTGGATTCCATGTCTTCCAGCACGGCGTCTATGGCCGTCTGCTGATCCGCTGTTTCCTCGTATGGAAAACCGGCGCTGAAGTCTGCGTACATGGGTTTGTCAAGCTCAAAACCGAAACCCTCCCGGGCCTGTCTGCGTGCATATAAGTCCAGTAGCTCAGCTGCAACATCACGTACTTTTTTAGCCGCACGTTTACGGGCCTTGCTCCACTGCTCACTGCCCAGCCGGTGCAAGGGTGCGGTTTCTGCCGCACCACCGGTGTAACGGCTGATCAGGTGCATGGATGACACCGGCACATACAGCTTGTCTTCACCCGCGTATTCCAGCATCAGGAATTCTGCTTCGCGTTCGTCAATCTCCAGTGATTGCAGTCCGCGATAACGCCCGACGCCATGATCCTCATGCACGACCGGGTCACCGGGTTCGAGATCTGAAAGACTGCGAATGATGGATTCAGGGTCGCGTTCGGAACGCTTGCGTGTTGTCTTCAGCCTGACCCGGCCGCCAAACAACTGGCTTTCAGTCAGGATGACAAATTCGGTGCCTGCAACAAACCCCTGTTCCAATGGCAGGACCGAAAGGCCAACCCGTTCGCTGGAAGATTGAAAATCGGACCAGGATTCGAACCTCACGGGACGGATACCAAAAGCCCACAGGGTTTCTGAAAGCACTTCCCGTCGTCCCGTGGTGTCGGCGGCGAACATGATGCGCCCGCTAAATTCCCTGGCAAATTTAAGCAGGGCCGCCGCAGGTTCCTGCTTGCGGTCATGAATATGCAGGTCCGGTGCTTCCTGCGTTTCGAAATTTACCGCAGTGGCTGTTCGGTCCGTTTTGTCAACCAGGTTGACCGTATTGAACTGGCCAAGCTGGTCCCGGGCCGCCCCTGCATCGAAGTAAAGCTCCGAGGGGTCAAGAACCGGTCGTTCAATATCATGCCTGCGCTGCTCCCAGCGTTCCGTCGTCGAAGACCAGAAGTCGTCAGCGGCGGTCTCAACACCCTGCTGGATGACCACCAGCGGCTTTGAAGGCAGGTAATCGAGCAGGCTTTCAGTGTGATCAAAAAACAATGGCAGGTATTGTTCCAGGCCCTGCGGATGAAGACCTTGCCGCAGGTCCTGGTAAAGAGTGATCTTGCGGGTATCCACCACGAAACGGTAACGAAATGCCTTGCGGAAAGCTTCAAACGAATCCGTGTCACAGGGGTACTCGCGCGCCGGCAGCATATTGAAATCCGTCAGGCTGGCCGTTGAGCGCTGGGTTTCCGGGTCGAATTCCCGCAGGGAGTCAATTTCCTCATCAAACAGGTCGATTCTCAGCGGCATTTTTCTGCCGCTTGGAAACAGGTCGATGACCGAACCACGCACGGCAAACTGGCCTGCCTGGTAAACCGGGTCGCTGTGACTGTATCCGGCCTGTTGCAGACGCTCGCGGAACTCATTGATCACCAGGCTTTGGCCGGTCCTGAGCTGGATATTGCGGCCCAGTGCATGGCTTCGGGGCGGCAATCGTTGCATCAGGGTGGCTATTGGTACCAGTAGCAGGCCACTCTTGACCTCAGCCAGTGAAGACAGGGTGGATAGCCTTTCGGCAATGATGTCCGGGTGCGGGGAAAACGGATCATAAGGCAAGGTTTCATGATCCGGGAAATGCAATATCGGTAATGCGCCATCGCTGAACAGGCGCACATCCTGTTCCAGCAGATGTGACTGGTGACTTGACCGGGTAACAACCAGCACGAGCCCATCATGTGCCTGTGCTGCCGACAATAATGCCAGGGCGGTACTGCTGCCATGCAAACCGGTCCAGGCTGAAGAACCACTGGTAAAACGCGCCGCCTGGGGGCTGTTGGGCCCGTCTTTACTCATTAAGCCGCTTGTGGTTCGCGCGATGGCTTGCCGTAGAACCTGAGGATCAGCCAGAGTACAACCAGTCCAATCGACATTCCGAGCCACCAGGGTGATCCCAGTGCTGTCATTAGACTGCCAAACAATATTGCCGTGCCGCCGACCGTCATCGCATAGGGCAACTGTGTCCGGACATGCTCAATATGGTCACAGCCCGAGGCCAATGACGACAATATGGTGGTATCTGAAATGGGGGAGCAATGATCACCCCAGACCGCACCGGCCAGGATCGCGGAGATGGCCGAGTAGAGTATGTGCAAGTGCTCCGGGCCGGCCTGACCCTGGGCCGTCATCACCGCCCAGGTCAGCGGCATGGCCAATGGGAACAGAATACCCATGGCTCCCCAGCTTGATCCCGTAGCAAAAGCGGTGATGGCCGCCAGGATGAAGACGAGGGCCGGCAATATGAAAACCGGTAGTGAATCACCCAAAATACCGGTCAGGAATTCCGCTGTCTTCAAAGTATCGGTAATCTCTCCAAGAGACCACGCGAGAATCAGGATGATCATTGCCATCAGCATCGAGCTTACACCGTGAAACCAGGCGTTGACCACTTCTTCAAGGTTGAGAATCTTTTGGCTTAAAGACAACACTGCAGCAGTCATCATTGAAGCAAGGGAAGCCCACATCAGCGCCGTATAGGAATTGGCGTTGCCTATGATGTCCTTGAGCGTGGGGTCTACAATTTCTACAGATCCTTCCATTCCTGTGACATACAGGCCAACCACTACACCAATGACCATGACCAGCACGGGAATAAAGGCATTGAAGGCGCGCTGGGGCTTGCCATCGACGGGGCGAAGGTTTTCCGCCTCCTGATTTTTGTCCAGAATGATATCGGGGTTTTCAGAGCCATGCGCATATGCCCGTCTTTCGGCTTCCAGCATTGGCCCGAAGTCACGGCCACTGGCAGATACCATGAAGACAAACAGGATCGCCAGGACCGGGTAAAAGCTATAGGGAAGGGTGTTGAGGAATAACAGGTAAGGCTCGGTATCCAGGCCTTCCATCTTGCTCAGGGAATCCCCGATCAGACCGATTTCATAACCGATCCAGGTTGTCACAATTGCGATGCAGGCTACGGGGGCGGCAGTTGAGTCCACGATATAGGCCAGTTTGGCACGCGAAACCCGCATTGAATCTGTTACGGGTCGCATGGTGTTTCCGACCACCAGGGTATTGGCGTAATCATCAAAAAAGATCGCCACGCCGAGTGCCGCTGTTGCGAGGCAGGCATGACGCGCAGAGTCTGCCCACTCGACAATATGATTAACAATGCCCTGCATACCGCCATTGCGTGTAATGATGCCTACCATGCCACCCACCATCATCGAAAACAGGACGATCGCGGTATGATCAGGGTTTGAAAGTGCGTTCGCTACAAAGACCTGGAAAGTATCCAGTAAGCTCGTCCAGATACTGAAAAGGCCAAAATCATTGATAACCCAGGCCCCAACCCAGATACCCAGGAAAAGGGCGGGAATGACGCGCTTAATAATCAGCGCGACAGCAATGGTCAGAAGCGGCGGAACAATCGCGATCCAGCTTCCTGCAGCCTGTGGTGCTGTTTCTGTTGCATTGGCAAATGTGCTAAAAAATAAGAGATAAAATACATTAAATATATTATTTATCTTATTGTTATATAGCATTAAACAGTCTCCAGTATTTCGGATAATGCTCGCTTGATGCGTTTTCCAAAAGTACCGAAGTCCGCCTCGGGCAAGGCATAAAAACCGAGCCAGGTTTTCTCCGCCTCAAGTGCTTCCTCATTGGCAGCCTGCCGGGGGGTCGCACCGGACATTGATTGAGCCAGGCGGTCAACCTGGTACTTCATCCGCTGGTCACGGTCTTCTGCGGGAGAAGGCAGGCCGGCAAGAAACTCAAGAGTAATACACAGGGCTCTGGCTTGTTTCTGAATGTCTTCGATTTCATCATCAGTCAGAACGGATGTTTTGCCAGCCAGAATATCCTTGCAGGTCTGATCCATGCGGCTTTCAAAAGCATCGTCGGAGCCATCCTCCGGCCAGGCGCTTGTGACCCGCTTCTCGGTTTTCTTGCTGAGGGCACCCTTGGCGGTTCTGCCGGTGACCGTCAGTTCGTGCAGCAACGCGGATTTCAACCACCAGCGATCACGGTCTGATTTGACCTGTTGTTGCTGGGCCTGCTCGACCTGCTGCTGATACTGTTCTGTCATATTCTGAAATGATATCAGGAGCTTACGATCGGGATGCTCTATGTCTTTCCAGCTATCCTGCAAACCCTGGACCTTGCCGTGCAGGCTGGATAAGTCTTCATCGCTTTTCAATATCTCTTTCAGTTCAGTACACAGCGCTTTTTGTGCAGCAAGACGATCACTATCCGCTGCCCGGATGCTTTCCTGTTCGCTCTTGAGTTCTGAAAACAGGGGGTCGAGATGGGCACGGAATTGATTCCAGAGTTCCTGCTCTTTGCTCCGCCACAGACTTCCGGCTGCCTTCCAGTTTGATTGCAGTGATTTTGCCTGTGCAATGGCTTCGCTGCGTTCAGGAAGGTGAATCAACTGGCTGGCGGCCCGGATCAGTTTCATTTTTTCAATTTCCACCGCCTGGTAATGTTCCTGCATGGCAGCATTAGCCTTGTCCAGCGTGGATTTCAATTTCTTTGCGAGCTTCTGCCGCTGCCTGGCCGGCACGTCGCTAAGTTCGTGGAGCTTCTTACGTCCCCGGGTCATACCTTTGCCGAGTGCGACCCAATCAACAATCTCTGCTTTTGCCATCTGTTCCAGTTCTGCACAAAAAGTGGCCAGTGACTGCGCGTGACGTGACTGTATTTCACTACGTTTGTCGAGATAAGGCTTGGCGGTATCAAATGCCGCGTGACCAGCAGCGCTGAATTTTCGCCACATCCACGGAGCGGCCGAAAATCGTTTATCCCCCGGAATTTGCTCGCTTTGTTCAATTTTTTTCCACTCAAGTTGCAAGCTCTTGATCCGGTCGAGCAGGGCATCAGGGTGAAGGTCTGCTGCCGGCAAAACTTCCATTTCATCGATCAGGCGTTTGCGGACTTTGTTGTTTGACCAATGTTGCCAGTCACGCAGTTCCCGCAGGCGTGCCTGCATAGAGTGTATTTTGTTGTTGAGTTTTTGCCATTCCTTGTTCCTGCCCTGTCCTTTTGCCAGCTGCTGTAAGGTGGCACGTGTTTCGAGGGCTTTGTGCAGTTCGCCCTGTTCCAGTTCAGTCTCCAGTTGCGCCAGGTGTCCCTTTGCCTGGCTGAACTCGGCTTCGACCTGCTGGCGTCGTTTATCAAGTGTACTTTCGAGGATCTCTAGCTCAATACGGGCACAGTTATAACAAACGACATCGTCCGGGTGTGGTGGCTGGCACCGATTCCAGGTTTTCTCCAACTGATGTCTCATTTTGGAAATACTGGCTGCAGCGGGATTTTTCCCGTTTTCAGTTTCATAAAGACGAATGGCGGAGAACAACCTTGACAGGGACTCATTGGCTTGCAAAGCCCCGGTCTCCCCGGTGTCCGGCTCTGCTGCCGCGTCTGCATTCACCGGTGATTTAGCCGTCTCTTCCTCTACGATATCAACCACCGCTTGCGTCACGGGTTCCGGGTTCAGGGTCGGTGGTGCGGCAAGACGATCACATACACGCTGGTATCGCTGGCTCATATCATTACCGACATGGGCGGCGATGTCCTGCCACGCTGCATGCATCCTGTCTGTTTCGGTTGTATCGATCGATTCGATATCGAGAACCTGTTTTTCCAGGTTGGTACAAATCGTTATCGCTTCAGTTTGAACGGCCCTGGGGTCGGCCTGCTCAAGCAGTTCCCTGTGTAATCTTTCCTGCAGCTTTACGTAAAGCGATTTGTCGGATTTCCTCAACGCAGCGATGACGCGTTTCAGGGTCGTGTGCTGCGTGATCCGGCTGGCGGCGAAGGCCCGGTTTTCGGCATCACTATCCTTGATGCAACAATCGCCTAGTACGCCCTGACGCTCAACTTTAACCAGTGCTGCACGACGTAAGGCGGCTTCCGGTGCATGATGGGCAAGCTGTTCGATCAGCTCACGGTCTGAGGTGGACTCCACTACCTGCATGCGTACTTCAAGTGGCGGGCGGGATTCGTCGGAAGAAGAGGTCAGTTGCCGGATTCGGTCCTCCAGCAGTTTCTTGACCTCTGCATCCGATTCGGTGCCGTACACTTTCAAAATGTTTTCCAGCTGGTGCAGGCGTTTTATCGCTGCACTCCGTACACGCTTGTCCTCGTCATTTACGGCGATCTCGACCAGGCTGTTGATGAGGTCCGGGTGTTGTTCAGTGCTTACGGACTCGAGGCGAATATCAACATTTTTGTTTTGCCACTTGGGTTTGAAGAATGTTTGTTTCCAGTTCATTGAGTTCAGGCTGCCAGTTTGGATGGATCGGTAAAGTGCTGTTCCAATAAATGGAACTGTTCTTTCGCAGTTTTTACACGCATTAAATCATACAATAATTGTTCTGAATTGGGGCGGCCCTTCAGGTACCAGCCAAGGTGCTTTCGGGCAACGCGTACTCCATGAACCGCGCCGTAAAAATCATGCAGGCGCTGCAGATGGTCACGCATGACCGAATACACCTCTGAGGTTGGTGGGGGGGCCAGATGTTCCCCGGTGCTTAAGAAGTGGCTGAATTCCCTGAATATCCACGGGTTGCCCTGGGCACCGCGCCCTACCATCAACCCGTCCGCGCCGGTGTAATCCAGAACCTGCCGGGCTTGCCCGGCCGTGGTTACATCGCCGTTGGCGAATACCGGCAGAGATATGTTTTTGCAAATTGTCCTGATGGTTTCGTATTCGGCCTGACCCTTGAAACGATCGGCGCGGGTACGGCCGTGTACTGCCAATGCCGAGATACCGCATGATTCCGCAATTTTAGCGACTTCAAGTCCATTGCGGTTGCGGGGTTCAGGACCGGTCCGTATTTTGAGTGTGACGGGGACTTCAACCGCTCCAACCACCGTCTTGAGTATGTCTTCAACCAGGACGATGTCTGACAATAAAGCGGAGCCGCCGAGTTTGCCGCAGACCTTCTTGGCCGGGCAACCCATGTTGATATCAATAATCTGCGCGCCGAGACTGACGTTATAGACTGCAGCTTCTGCCAGTCTGTCGGGATCACTGCCAACGATTTGTACAGCAAGAGGAGAAGGCTCACCATCAAAATCGCTGCGCCATGTGGTTTTGCGTGTCTTCCTCAGTTGCGGGTTCGAGGTGACCATTTCAGTTACCACATAACCCGCACCGAGTTCACGGCAAAGCTGGCGGAACGGACGATCGGTAACACCTGCCATAGGCGCCAGGGCAATGGGGTTGGCTAATGTATAGGGTCCGATTTGCATGGCAAAGATATATGGGTCATCCAGGCTACATTATGAACTCAGGGCACCGAAAATCTGAAACCCCGCCACCCAGGTACCGATGGCCGAGCCGAGATTCGAGAAAAAGAATACCAGTAATATACGTGTTGCGGGGTTTCTGAACCAGCCTTTCAGGGTTGTGGCATCATCGCGTAATTTTTCGAGATCGGAAACTTTTGGTTTGCGTAGCCACGACTCCACTAATCCGGTGACCATGCCTGCTGCAACCGCCGGGTTAAGAGATGTTAACGGGGCAGCGACCATGGCGCTCAATATCGTTAAGGGGTGGCCTCTTGCTATCAGTGCCCCGAGTGCCGCAAGACCACCATTGATGAACACCCACAGGGAGACGAGTTGCCAACCGAGTTCAGGGCTGCGTGAAAAACCGATCCAGAAACCGGTCAATACCAGTGCCGCGATCACCCAGGGTACAAATTTTAGCCAGCGGTTGGGTGGTGGCAGTTCAGACAGTCTGTCGATCTCGGGCTGAGGCGCTTCATGATCTTCGGCCAGGTATTTTGCCAGCCCCTCCAGGTGGCCTGCACCAATAACGACCAGGATGCGTTTACCGGCATTATCCTGATTTTCCTGGCGCAACCGTGCCGCCATAAAACGGTCACGTTCGGCGATCAACGCCTCGTACAACTCCGGCGACTGCTCGGCGAACTCGGTAAAGGTGGATTCAAGAATGTCACCCTCTTTGAGTTTTTCAATTTGTTCTTCATCAATTTCTTCAGAACTGACGGTGCTCATGACAAGACCAGTCGTCAGCATGATTCGCTTATACCATGGCACAGCGCGATAGCTGCGCTTCAGGGTGGTTGCCAGGTTGCGATCAATCAGTTGCAGGGGAATATCGTGATTGATGGCCGCATCGGCCGCGGCTTTGAGTTCAGCCCCCGGTTCGATACCAAATTGCTCGGCAATACGGCGCTGATAAGCGCCGAGCGCCAGGTTGGCCATGACAAGACCTGCTTTTTTCTCGCGAATAATGCGATACAGGTCCATGTCCTTCCACTGTTGCTGCTTGGTCAGTGCCTGGTGACGAGCAGGACAAAGCTCGACAGCAATGGCATCGTAGTTGCCACTGCCAGCCATTTCAGTCACCGCGGTAACACTGGCTCGTGAGACGTGGGCTGTACCCAGCAAAACATAATGAACACCATCGCGGGTAATCTCCCTCGTTGGCTGCTCAGCGGGTGATAGTTCCGGGCTCACCGTTTCCGGTGTTAATGATGCTTCTGATTCAGGCATTGAACTGTGCGAGCCTTCATCGAGGCCCCTTTAATTTTGGAAGGGCGCAAGGATAACGCAGAAGTGGATCCCTTGCCTATTTTTCTATGACAGCACCCGAATGCAAAACGGCAAACAACACCAGGTCGTACTCGAAGTAGACACTGTAGCTGTCGTAATCCCAGCTTGAAATCGGCGGATCACCCACGGCCGGCTTTTTCTTAGCCGGTGTGCCGAATTTTTTCTCTACGGTTGCTTTGTCCAGTCCGTTTTTCGGTAGTTCCATGCGTTCTGCCTGACGCACCTCGTCAATAATCAGCACATCAGCATTAACGGCTTGAAATGCTAAGGTCAGCATGCAAGCCAGAACAATCCTTGTCATCGTCTTTCTCCAATGTGGTTCAGTGTTCATTCTGGCCCAGAATACCATAAAACTGATGAATCGCTTACTGCTTAGGGTCGTATACGGGTTCCGGGTGCTGTCGTGCAGATATTTGCACTGATTTGAGAGTGCCATGTACAGGTGTCAAAAGCCGGAGCCTTGCTACCTGTTTTGTTCCAATAAACGCAAATAGGATTGGAAACGCCAGTTCAGGATAAAGCCTTCGGAGACGGCCTGCTTGATAGCGCAACCCGGTTCGGATGCGTGTAAACAGTCGTTAAAGCGGCATTGGCCAAGCCACGGTTTGAATTCGATAAATCCTGTCGCGATTTCGTCGTTGGCCAGTTTCCAGATGCCGTATTCCCACACACCCGGTGAGTCAACCAGGGAACCGCCATCGGGCAATTGGTACAAAATGGTTGAAGTGGTGGTGTGCACTCCTTTTCCGGTGGCGTCTGACAGACCGCCGGTTTGAATCTGGAGGTCCGGAATCAGTTGATTGATCAGTGACGATTTGCCGACGCCTGACTGACCAACAAGGATACTGGTCCTGTCTTTCAGAACCGATTGCAAACCCGCGATACCCGGTGCGGTTTTGCAGGAGGTGTGAATGACGGTATAGCCCAGTGCTTCATAATCCGGCATATGCGCCAATACCACGGCACCGTTGGCCGTTTCGTCGGGGGCCACCTTTAAATCTGTTTTGTTGCACACGATCAGTGGTTCAATACCGAGGCTGTGGACAGCCAGCAGGTAACGCTCCATCAGGTCGCGTGATGGCAGAGGGCGTGGGGCAACGACGATCAGGACCTGGTCGAGGTTGGCGGCAATAATATGCTGGCGTTGACGATCATCGGTCCGTACAAAGAAGTTTTTACGGGGTAGTATTCGCTCCACCACCAACGAGGTATCATCCGCCGGTGCCACCTGAACCCGGTCTCCACAATAGGGTCTTCCAACCTTTCGTCTGAACTTACATTTTTTGCGATCACCATCGTCTGACATCACGACACCCTGGCTGCCATAAGACACCAATACCAGGGCCTCTGATCGCTTATCGGTCGTCACGTATCGGCATTGAAGTTCTGCATTCACCTATTGTACCTGTCAACAGCAAATTGAACATGGCGCAAAGCAGCATAGGTCGGTATAGTTCGCAAAACACGGAAAAAGACTCTATGGCTGCTGACAATAAAACAAGACTGATCTGGATCGATCTGGAAATGACCGGGTTGGATACCGTTAAAGACAGCATTCTTGAAATTGCAACATTGATCACCGATGGTGAACTGAATGTCCTGGCCAGGGGACCTGTCTGTGCAATCCGGCACGATACCGCCGATTTAATGGCCATGGATGACTGGAACCGCAGTCATCATACCGATTCAGGTCTTTGGCAAAGGGTTGTGTTTAGCCCGCACAGCGTACGTGCAGCGGAAGTGGCCACGATAGAGTTTTTGAAAGAGTGGGTAGAAAAAGGTGCGTCACCGATGTGCGGCAACAGCATCTGCCAGGACCGCAGATTTTTACATCGTTTGATGCCGGAACTGGAAAGCTGGTTTCATTACCGTAACCTGGATGTCAGTACGATCAAGTTGCTTGCCAAAGAGTGGTTGCCAGCCGAATTTCAGGAATACCATAAAGAAAACCGCCACGAAGCTCTATCCGATATTAATGAGTCTATCGCGGAGTTGCGTTACTTCAGGCAATTCATGGGCAAGTTTAGCGACAAGGACAGTCAATAGATCTCGGCATTGGTAATCGCACCTGGCAAAGTGTCACCTCATCAAATCAGCCAGTATAACCAACATCAAATCATTTCATTTTTCGGGCACCGGTGCACTGGTATCATGGTCCGCTGTTGCTTTTTCAAGGAATCTTTTCAATGACTCGATCCCATAAATTCACATCACTTTTTTTACAAGTGTTTCTGACAGTATTTGCTGTTAACAGTGTCGGAGCGCAAACACTGGATGCTAATGAATCGGCCATTGTAGCCTGGAGTGAAGCACATACAGGACAAGCGATAGACCTGCTAGAAAAGCTGGTCAATATCAATAGCGGAAGTCTGAATCAGCACGGTGTGAAAGAAGTCGGTGCCGTATTGCGGGCCGAACTGGATGCATTGGGTTTTGAGACGCGCTGGATAGATATGCCGGAGGAAATGCAGCGTGGCGGCCACCTGTTTGGTGAACATACGGGTAATCGCGGCAGAAAGGTATTGTTGATCGGGCATCTGGATACCGTGTTTGAACCGGATGATGATTTCCAGGTATTTACCCGCGAAGGATCGAAAGCCACCGGTCCCGGTATTGAAGATATGAAATCAGGGGACGTCATCATCATATTTGCGCTTAAAGCATTGCAACACGCGGGTCTTCTTGACGGCTCGCAGATCATGGTGGCATTTACCGGTGACGAGGAGTTGACTGGCAAGCCGTTGAGCGTTTCCAGAAAGGATCTGATCGAAGCGGGTCAGTGGGCTGATGTTGCCCTCGGTTTTGAAGCGGGAATTGACTCGGGCGGCAAGGAGTGGACGACCATAGCACGCCGCAGCGCAAGTAACTGGTGTCTTGAGGTTACCGGGAAACAGGCTCATTCGGCGGGTATATTTAATGACAGAACCGGGGCTGGTGCGATATTTGAGGCTGCCAGGATTCTCACCACTTTCTACGACGAGGTCAGGGGAGAGGAGTACCTGACCTTTAATGCGGGTACCATTATGGGTGGCACGGAAGTCGGTGCTGATTGCAAAACAACGGAAGGCAAGGTCTTTGGGAAAACCAATGTTGTACCCAATCGCGTCGTTGTGAGAGGCGGCATGCGAACCATCTCGCAAGAGCAACTCGACCGGGCCCGGGAGGCGATGCGCGCCGTGGTCGCGCGCAACCTTCCAGTAACCGAAGCAAGCATCAGTTTTGTCGATAGTTACCCTCCGATGTCGCCGACTGAAGGTAATCGACAATTAAGCGAAATGCTGTCACAGATTAACCAGGATCTCGGTCGCGAAGCCATGCCGGTACTTGATGCATCCAGACGCGGCGCGGCAGACATTTCTTTCGTTGCACCCTATACAGATGGTCTTGCGGGAATGGGTGCCTATGGTAGTGGCGGTCATACACCGAACGAGTCGCTGGACCTGGAATCCTTACCGGTTGCCATTCAAAGGGCAGCGATCCTGATTTATCGACTCAGCCGCCAGCAGCACTAATGTTGCCCCCGGAGATTTCCGGGGCTGTGGTGTAAGACTCGAAAGTGACACATTTGGGTCTATTTAATTAACGATCCCAGCACACCGCGTAGCAACTTGCGGCCCGCATTGCCGCCTATTGCCATCGCTCATACTTGCAATACCCCGGTTGATGTCTGGATGTGACCAGATTTAACAATACTCGGAAGATGATGTGTAGCTTACCAGTTCTGCCAATGGCATTATATTTAGTTACTGAAATTGTAAGGAAAGGAAATGCGCTGGAAGGGTAGCAGGAAGAGTACCAATGTGGAGGACCGGCGCGGGCAGAGTGCGGGTTACGGCGGTGGTACCGGCTCCGGGTTATTGAGTTTTATTCCCATGCTGGTGCGTACAAAAACCGGCCGAATCATGCTGCTGGTTGGTGTGGTGGTATTTTTTGGCAGTCGCATGATGGGTATCGACCTTCTGCCCCTGTTGCTGGGCGGAGGCGGGTCAACCGTGAATACTCAACCACGTGAGTTAAGCGCGGCAGAAAAGGAGATGGGTGATTTCGTCGCGGCCGTATTGGCGTACACAGAAGATACCTGGCAGACCATTTTCCGGGAGCAGGGCAGTGTCTACCGTGAACCAACCTTGGTTTTATTCACCGGCAGGGTCAACTCTGCCTGCGGCATGGCTTCGGCGGCAGTTGGGCCCTTTTATTGTCCGGGAGACCAGAAGCTGTATATTGACCTTTCCTTTTTTCAGGATCTGAAACAACGTCATGGCGCCCCCGGTGATTTTGCCCAGGCCTATGTTATTGCACATGAGGTCGGTCATCATGTGCAGACACTGATGGGTATCAGTGACCAGGTCCGCCAGGCCGGTCGTGGCAGAAGCAAGACCGAAGTCAACGCCTTGTCTGTGAAGCAGGAGTTGCAGGCGGATTGTTTTGCCGGATTATGGGGCCATGCTGCCAATACCGAACGTCAGATACTGGACCCGGGCGATTTGGAAGAAGCGCTGAGAGCGGCGACCGCGATCGGCGATGACCGTCTGCAGCAGGAAGCAGGGCGTGGTGTTGTTCCTGACAGTTTTACTCACGGATCTTCGGCCCAGCGTGTCAAATGGTTCAAGAGAGGTTTTGATTCGGGCGATATAAATAGTTGCGACACTTTCTCTGCAGAAAATTAGTCGGACCATCGTTTGGATAGCACGATGGCGTGCCCGTCGCAGGTCAATCGCACCGGTTTGCTGAATGTAGCGGTTTGTGCCGGGGTCAGGCACCCGCAAACAGGCAAAAAAAAGCCGCTCTGAACTAACCCGAATTTGCGGGGGGGGGGGAGGCAATTTATCGGACAGCCATCTTGAGCGGCAGTTGAAGGTTACACACCCTCTTGTGATTCCAAATTGATCCAAATCAATCGATACCACTTTCGCCGTCAGAATTGCGGGGGAAAGTACTTACCGAAGACACCCTTCCTTTGAGTCCGCCGAACTGCAGGCTTTTTCGGGGTGCGGGTCGTCCACAAGACCGTCAGGATGAACCGCATGCGTATGGCGTTTACCCTGACAAGTAAACCTTCTTTCAGAAAGTTGATAAAGATACCCGTTCCGGGCGTTGCCGCTTGGCTCTATACTAACGCTTCAGGTGAATTGGAGTTTGGCGATTATGAAAGCGAATCGATTTATGGCAGTACCTTTGTTACTGATGTTTTCCGTGCTCACCGGCCTGGTTTGTATGGCCACAGCCGTAGCTGATGAAGAGCTTGCAAACAACGAAATACCAAAGGGCAAACAGACCACGCTGGGGCTTTATGTAACCGCTGAAGAGGCCTATGAGAAATGGAGCGCTGCGCCTGACTCGGTCAAGGTTCTGGATGTGCGCACACTCGAAGAATACATTTTTGTCGGTCACGCGACGATGGCCTGGAATATTCCCCTGTACTTCCAAACCCATGAGTGGGATGCCGGGAAAGGGCGCTTCGTCATGCGGCCGAACCCCGATTTCGTATCACAGGTGCAGCAAGTGGCCAGCCCGGAAGAAACGATAATGGTCATGTGCCGTTCCGGTGGGCGGGGCGCAAGTGCCGTCGACATGCTTGCCGAGGCTGGCTTCAAGAATGTTTACAATGTCACCGATGGTATGGAAGGCGACTCGATTGACGATCCCGGAAGTGTCTACCAGGGTCAGCGGCTAAGGAATGGCTGGAAGAATTCCGGTCTGCCCTGGAGCTACAAGATCGATCCTGAACGGTTACCGATGACGGGTAGCCAGGATAAAGATCCGGGGACGCCGTAAAAATCAGGTTGAATAATCTGAACAAACTTTCCTCTTCGGTCGCGTCGTAACAACGGGGTTAAAATGTGAACAACAGGACCTGCGAAAAGTCGCAGGGCCTTTTGCTTCGTTGGTCTTCGGCGGCGAGACTCGAATGTCTTGTTTCGAGATTAATGCTTGCGTGGCTTCTTTGCGGCCCTGGCCGGTTTGCGACCGCCATCATCACGCGGTGGCAGTCCTGTATGCTGGGTGAGGGCTTTCTTACCGGTACGCCGACG
>Ga0316193_10000001_pt1 | contig 132842 bp, 112 predicted proteins | sample MerIslsedime2_MG_FD_207735 | JGI IMG/M metagenome (GOLD analysis project Ga0316193, IMG submission 207735) | Coastal sediment microbial communities from Maine, United States - Merrow Island sediment 2 | ecosystem: Environmental > Aquatic > Marine > Coastal > Sediment | place: USA: Maine... | reverse complement strand
CAGCGGCTACAGACCTCGGTGCCCACGTATAGCGTGTGACCGGACGCGCCAGCACCTTCGATGAGGTTGGGGTCGATGGATACCGGCATGTGACAAGTGTTGCAATGCAGGCCCTCCAGTTGATGTGTCGCGTGTGCGAAATCCTCGAGACGCTTGGAGTGGCAAGCACCGCAAAGCTCATCACCGCCTTTTGAGCGCAGGGTCTGGGCATGGACGCCGTGACAGTCGAAGCAACGAATCTCATTCTGTCCATGCTTGCTCATCTGCCATTCCTGGAAGGTTCCCCGGTGGCAGTCCCGGCACACCTGCGATGTGATGGGAAGTGGCATTTCAGCATCCCGCCTGGAGTGACCTTTGCTCATGATGCCATGGCATGACTCACAGGTTACACCCGGGTGTGCATAGGTTTCGGTCTCTATGTCCGCACCCGTGGCATGACAAACAAGACAGGAGAATTCACTTTCCATTTCTCCCCAGTATTGCTGGAAAATTTCGTCGGAATAAGCGAAGGCATGCGGCGATTCCTTCCAGTCGGCATGCTCCTCCTTGTGGCAAACACCGCATTTTCTGGGTCCTGCAAAATTGGCTGCTTGAGCAACGGAAACGAATACAAACAGGGCGACTAACAAAAGGACTTTCTTCACCATCGAGAACATCATCATATCCTTTAAGGAGGCCCGCCTAGCGACGGATTTATCTGATAACTTACGTACAGCATACTCCTGCGTACGGAAGGGTTAATTGATATAAGTCATTTAAAAGCGAGGCTATTTTCAGGTAAGCACTGGTCCAATATGAGAAGTGCAACCAGGTCTTTTAGATGGGCTGTGTTTTAAGGTCTGATGACGATGATGACAGTAGCTGTACCCTGCGTCTTATCCGGGGCTTTATAAACTCAGCCACTGCAAATCACTTGCCGGGTTCGACGGTAAAATCCGGTACAACCATCCTCTGAAATAGGGATCCCTCTCGACCAGCGAAGGGTTAGATTGTGCCTGGGTATTGACCTCCAGGATCCTACCGCTCAACGGGCACATGATGTTGTGTATCGAACCGTCCGGCGACGTCATTTCCGTGCAGGGGATTCCCTGTAAAAGGTCTTCACCTGGCAGCGACAGTTCAAATGCCTTGATACCTTCCGCAGCCCTCAGGAACAGGTCGCTCACGCCGATTAAGGCGGTCCCCTTGTCCTCCATCAGTGCCCAGCTGGCATATCCCAGCCGGTGGTAATTTGCAGGGCAGGGAACATAGCTCATGGCGCCGCTTCTTGGGAGACTGGCCGACTCGGCCTCATTCAGTAGCATACCGCAGCGTAGACTGCGCATGATCACCGTGAGCAGTTCGTCGGCGGTGAATGGTTTCGGAATATAGTCCACGGCACCTGTTGAGGTCAGGCTTTTAACCGCGTTCTCCACGGTGGAATATCCGGTCATCATCACCACCGGCGTATGAATGCCTCTTTTGGAAAGTTCTTCGAGAAACTGGAAGCCGTTCAGTTCCGGCATCATGATGTCGCAGAGTATCAGGCGAAATTCACCCTCATCCAGACAATGCAGCGCTTCGTTTGCGTGATTTACGGCGGCGGCGGTCATTCCTTCGGCGCCGCAAACCTTCGTTACGACCCGGGTGACCATGGGTTCGTCATCAATGACAAGTATGTCCTGTATCTGCTTCATGGTCCGACTGGAATCCGTATGGTGAAAGTTGTACCAACGCCAAGCTTGCTTTCCACCGAGATCGTACCGTTATGATTGTCGACGATTCCCCATGTTACGGCCAAGCCCAGCCCCGTTCCCTTTTGGCCCTTGGTTGTTGAAAACGGCTCGAAAAGCTTTTGCAACTGCTCTTGGGGAATACCGCAGCCATCGTCCGTCACCCTGACTTCGACGTATTCATCGTTCCAGGAGGAGTCGACCTGTTCCCAGCGGTGCCATCCGCACCCCTCTTTCAAACAACCCTGAACCAGCCCCTTCAAGGGCACTTCAAAGGCGTAGATCGAAGAACCGCAATCCGGGCAGAACTCGCCGTCGGCAATAAGAGAAGCCGAGCAGTCCGGGCACATAAGTTCGACTTCCTTATCGAAGCCGGGCATACCATTGAGCTTGTGCTCGTTTGAGCCGTACATCGGGTTGAGATGGATGAGACCGGTCTCCTTGTTTTTTTTGTAGCGCATGCTGATTGCAGGTTTTCCATCGATCTGAATTTTCCTGTCGACGAGGTCATGCCGCTTACGGCACAGTGCACGTTTGATCTGGAGGGTTCCCGCGGGGCCAAGACTTATCGGCCTGCTCGTGACATTAATGGTGCCACCATCTTCCCCGATAGCGTCCGAAGCGTTAACCATGAGGTTGATAAAAACCTGCTGAATCTGGTTGGCGTCTACTGTCACATTGGGAAGCTTGTCGTCCAGATCCATGACCAGTTCCACCTGTCCCATGGAGAGTTGGTTCTCGACCACGGTTGCAGCACGTTGGATGATCTGGTTGATATCAGCTTTGCGTTTCTTGGGAACGGTCTGGCGGGCAAAATCCAGCAGGCTCTTGACAATCTCACGGCAGCGGATGGTTTCGGATACGATGACCTGCAGGTCTTCACGCATCTCGGGTTGGCCCTGCGAACGCTTTAACAGGAAGCTGCTGTTGGTGAGAACGGCCGTCAGCGGATTATTGATCTCGTGTGCCACTCCGGCAGCCAGTCTTCCCATGGAGGCAAGCTTGTCCGACTGGAACAGCTGTAAACGTGCATCGGCCAGGTTGTCGGTCATGCTGTTGAAGGACTTGGCCAGCATCCCCAGCTCGTCTTCTCTCTTCACCTCGACCCGGTAGCCGAGATTTCCACCGGCAACTTGCCTGGTAGCCTTGAGGAGATCCTGGACTGGACGGTCGATCCACCATCGGACCAGGAAGCCGATGATCACACTCAAAATAATGATGGCACTGACAGCGAGAACGATGATCGCCACCTGGCTGCGGCGGATATTCTGGTCAACCTTGTCGAGAGGCATGGTGACATCCAGCACTCCGAGCACGGTCTGCGATTCGGGGTGCATGTGACAGGCTGCTGTCCAGCATGATGGTTCATTGTAAATCGGGTTGATGATACCAAGCTGCCGCGATGAGTCTGGATTGGTGCGGAAGAATCGCATGTGCTCCTGCTTCTGCAGGCGTTTCACGGGCTTACCCGTCAAGTGGCAGCGAAAACAGGTTGCTGCTTTTATATCGACCATTTTCCCGATCTCGGCCGACTCCGACGAATAGATGACCTCTCCCATCTTATTGAACACCCGGATGCCGTCAATGGTTCCTTGCCTGCCTATGCGGCGGACGTCTTCCTGGATACGCTCTCGATCGTTGTGCAGCATGTCGTACCCCATGTCCGCTTTGAGGTGGTCGCTGTACTGCTGCGCAGCACGTTCTACTTCCGTGAGCAGGCTCCTGTTTTCGGATTGGATATTGAAGTAAGCAAAAATGGCGATCACGACAAGGATCGTCAGCGCTACACCGAAGGTCAGCTTCAGGCCTATTTTGCTATTGAGCATAGAAGGGCACCTATCGATGCGAGTCCTTGCGCTTTTTCCCCGGTGACGAAAGATATCGGATCAAATAAACGAACAGCCCCCAAAAACACAATAAGAGCAGGTATTCGAGACCTTTCGTCTCAAAGATATTCACATAGGTAAATGAATCCATTTCAATTCCTTGTTCACTCAGCCGCTAATTGCACCATCATTCGAACAGGTGCAATTTGCGAGTTAGTGCCGATGCCCCGAGCTTAACACTGGCATGCGTGTGACAAACCAGCGGAATACCCAAAGTTCAGCAAATATCACCATCAGTGTTACCACGATTTCCTGCCATGATGGAATGTATCGTACATCCGCATACCAGTTAAAACTGATAACGGAAACATTGAGCCGGTTGAGCACAATGCCAAGCAGCGCCATAACGGCTGCAATTTTAATGATATTTAAACTTCTGTGCTTGAAGCCAAAAGCAAACATCAAGGCCGGAACCAATACGAAACCAATCACTTCCAGCAGGTACCAGTAACCCCATCCATCGTCAATCATTGCCCATTGCTTGTCATGAATGAAAAGCAGTGCTTTGAAAAAGTAATAGACAAACATGACAATGGCTGCGCCTTTTGCCAACCCAAAAATCATCTCATCAAAAGAGTGATGGCTTTTGGGCTCGATGAGTTTTCTAAACACCTTATGGCTTATGGTTCCTTCGACGATGATCATGGCCAATCCTGCATAAATGCTCGAAACAAAAAACAGGATTGGAATGAACGGTGACCACCACAGTGGATGGATTTTGGGCTTGGCCATCAGGAACAACGCGCCGAGGCCTGACTGGTGCAATATCGATAACGTAATCCCCAGGACAACGGTAACGAGGGTCAGGCTCTTGAGGAATTTGCGTGCCTTTTCCAAATGCAGCCATTGGGCAATGACCGGGGAGAACTCGATGAATTCTGCAACCATGTAAAGCAGGAAATGCCAGCAAATCAGAAACAGAACGGAACTGAACCCGAAGGAGTTGCCGATATATGGGTTCGGGGCGTTCCATGGTCGTCCAAGGTCGAACAGCAGGGCGGCACCATAGAAAGAATAGGCCAGCAAACCGTTCAAAACTGTGGCGCGAACAATGGACTGGTACTTTTCCACTTTCATGACATAGACCACGAAAGTGATGACATAGGCACCGCCGGCCAGGGCAACACCGGTTACGACGTCAAACCCCATCCACAGACCCCAGGGCGTATCCTGCGTCAGGTTGGTTACCGATCCCAACCCGTGGATAAAGCGGTAAACCAGGATAAGCAAACCGGTCAAAATCACCGGGATCGAGATAATATTAAACGGCGTGAGCCATGGCCCGCGTGGTTTCAACTCCTGGATCAAAAATGGAAAAAACTCACCAAATGTTCTAATTGGAGTGGCACTAGTAGTCATCATCTTCCCCCTCGAAATCAGAACTGAACTCTTCCTCTGCTGTCGGTTTGTTGTTGTCCGTGAGTGTATTGAGCCCCAGTAAAAAGGCCGGCACACCGAAGAGGATCATCGGCACGGCATAGAGGAACTCTTTTGTGTACTCCGGATAGGGCCTTTTACCAAGGTCTGTTCTGAATCCGATTTGTTCAAATGGCACCGCTGATAAATATATATACCCGGTACCACCGACTTCGTGCTCACCGTAGATATGGTGTACATACTTATCCGGATGGCTGTAAATACGATGCCTGGCAACCTCAAGATTTTTCAGGCGGGGACCAAACATCAGCGCATCTGTAGGGCAGGCTTCAACACAGGCGGGTTTCTGTCCTTCCTCAAGACGTTCGAAACACAGGGTGCATTTTTGCAGTTTCGGATTCCATTCGCCGTATTCAAATTTTGGTATATCAAACGGGCAGGAAACCATGCAAAACCGGCAACCAATACATTTGTTTCCCCTCCAAATGACCGGCCCGCCCTTCATTTGCTTCATTGCCTCGGTGGGGCAAGCGGTTGCGCAGGCGGCCTGGTAGCAATGCATGCATTGTCTTTTGACAAATACGTCGCCCTTTTCGGTTTTGAACTTATTGACCACCGTCCATTGCTTGTCACTTGTTTTGCGGTTCTCTTCGAGCGCCCCGTCGTTTACCACGTCCGGTACAAACATATCGTGTTCTTCAGAACATGCGACCTCGCATGCCCTGCAGCCTATACAGCGGGTCGTGTCCACCAAAACGCCGACAAACTCTCCTGGATCATGCTGTTCCTGGGCGCGCGCTTTATTACTTGTCAGGGCGGTACCACCGACGACAAGTGATGTTTTTAGAAAACCTCGTCTGTCCATTATGTCTCCTTAACCCCGGCGGGTTCTGTAACCCTTCAGAGGTTCAGTATTTTCAAGATTTACTCTGTTTTTTCTTCCTTCACGTGACAGCCAGGACACCCTTTACTTGCTTCAACACCAGTGCCGGACTCATGGCATGTCCAGCAACCCTTGTGGGTGACGACTTTAGAACTGAGTGTTTCGTCTGAAATACTATTTGGGTTTTCATGATGACATTCGGAACACTTATAGTAAGTTTTGTCTGTCTTCTGGTATGGATCGTGGCACAGCTGGCAATTTATCCAGGAAGACTCCAGGTAGTCTGGATGAGGGGTCTCCAGTTTCACGGCAGAAATCTGGTGGTGGCATTTGACACAGTCCAATTCAAGGTCTTCAACATGAAGTTTGTGCGGGAAAAGTACATTCCCTGCCGATGAGCTGAAAGTGACGACATCCGGCATTCCTGGATTGGCCGCCGAAACTTCGGTTTGTTCCGCTTCCACCCCCGGAACCGGATGAGCAATTTCAGCCCAGCGTTGCTCGAAATCGAACGGTTTAAAAGTGGGGCTTGTCTCGTTGTGGCAACGGGCGCAGGCCTCAGCAGTCCTTTCCATCACCAGCCCGGCTGCCCTTGCCGCCTCCGGATCCTTCATGATTTTCCCCGGCTTGTAGTCGGAACCGGGTCCGTGACAGGATTCACAGCCCACACCCTCATTATCGGCGTATTTCCCCTTCTCACTGACAGGCACGTCAACGCCCAGAAAACCCCGGGTGGTGTGGCACTTCAGGCATGCTTCCTCCTGTTGCGGGTCGCCGATTCCCCTGTCTGCAGCGATCTTTCCGGATGCTGCGGATGCCAGGGTTTCGAAGGCCTTGGCATGGGCCGAACCCGTCCAGATTTTCCACTGGTCGCCGGTCTTGGCCTTGTGACAGGTCTTGCACTTGGGAGCGCCAATGATCTCATGGGCGGCGAACGCATCGGGCGCTTTCACCAGCAGGGAAAAGATGAACAGGATCAAACAAGCTATGGAAATGTGAAATTTAAGCATAAATGCCTCACCGGTTTTTCAGTAATGACAGAACCAGGTATTGCTACGAATAATCAGCTCTGCAGAAACGGTTTTGAAAAACTCATCAGAAGGTTTTTATATTCTTCTCTTTTACGCTTCTCACTTTCTTCCGTTTTATTCGATTCGTCCTGGGCGGTGTTCTCAATGAATTTGTCTGCAAGCTCCTGGTATCTTTTTATTTCCCCTTGATACCAATCGACTGAATCACGCCCGATTTTAAGATCCGGCAACTCGCTTGCGAGATTTGACGGCTCGATACCACACATCCAGCTCAGCTCAAACGGTTTGATCGACAGCCATTCAGGATGTTCGGCATGTTCGGAATTTACGGAAACGATTTTTCCACTGACTGGAGAGGGTATTTGCAGGTCGAAATCGTCATATGTAATTGAAAATAGTGGCTTGCCTTTTTCAATGACCTGCCCTGACTTCGGCAGTTCGACGTGATCAATCCTGTCAAAGATTTTCCTTATCAGATCATCAGGTCCAACCCGAACCATTCCATTTAATTCGATCTTTGCCCAGGCGTGTTGGGGGGAGATGAAAATCCCTGCCGGGACATTCAACTCGTATTTTGATCTGGATTCACGCGTTCCCGGTTTGATCAAACGGATCTTATGACGCATTTGTTTTTCAAGATTATCCTGTCGCTTGATCAATGCAGTCTTCAGGAAATCAAGTAACTCGTCTTCAGTGAACGGTTTTTCAACATAGGCCATCGCACCAAGCTTCACGGTTTCCACCGCGGTTTCAATGGATGCATAACCGGTGATGACAATGATGTCGATATCAGGGCGCAGGTGTTTGGCGGCCTTGGTTAACTCGACTCCATCCATTTCCGGCATTTTCAAATCGGTGAAGATAAAATCGTAATCATTTTTACGAATGAGCCCTAATGCCTCAGAGCCTTTTTCCACCGTATCAATGGCATAACCAGCCAAAACAAGTATTTTTCGAAAACTACTGAGGATAATTTCTTCATCATCCACGGCCAGTATTCGTGCTTTGGGGTTATCGAGTTCCACACGCTTCAACGAAGGTGCCTCTTCGCTTACATCAAGCTTCAGTCCAACATCCAGAGCGTGCTCTCTTTCCTTTTTCAGTCGTCCTTCAGTCACCCTTCTCAGGAGTACGCGAAGTACAAGATCGACGATGATAAATGCAACGATCGTGGTAATTACTATTAAGGCTACAATCATCTTACTGATCCTCTGGAATAACAAAAACAGCGGTGCTGATCCTGGCGGACCGGCCCGGGTTGTGAAGTTGGTGGGGTATTGAGGGAGGCACATGAACACTTCCCAAACCCGTTGGAGGTTTGGGGGATAGGGCTGCGCCGGTTCCATCTATCCAGGACGCATTCTCATCGATTAAAATCGCCGAAATCATCAAGACAATAATCTTCCCTAACCATGTTGGGGAAACCCGATTTTCCGTGAGCAATTCTTATTATGTAAAGCAAACATTACGCCTCAGCTGTAGCTGTCGTAATGACCTAGATCAATAAAAAGAGGCCTATATTTTCCAAGCCAAATCAGCGAGCTGAAAGCAAAACTCATAAACTTTATAAGTAATTGAAGCTAAATGGTTAATGTTCAGCTATAGATGACGGCTATCATATTTCGAAAGAAGAGGGTTTGATCATTGGAAGCATATGTCACGCTTTCAGGTATTAGCGCACAGAGCTATCGGTAGGGAGCCGAGGTATTAGAATTGGCAGGAAAGGCGGAAACAGGGCAAAAAGGAATGTTTTTTAACCGGCCTCTACCACTCGAAAGCCAAAAGGCAGGATGGCAAGCCGGGTCATTTTCAAGTGCTGGGCAGCAAACGGCAGCCCAATAATCGTAATGGCGAAAATTGCCGCGAGAAACAGGTGCATCAATGCCAGTTCCAGTCCCGGGAGAAGAATCCAGATGACATTCATGATGACGGAAATAGCGCCGCCAGGCGGCTCAGTTTCGCGAATCTCCCGGCCAAATGGCGCCATGCCCAGTATGGATAGTTTAAAACACTGAATGCCGAATGGAATGCCAATAATGGTGATACACAATAGAATGCCGCCGAGAATATATGCGAGAAAGACCAGGAACCCACCGAAAATAAACCAAAGGACATTGAGCAATAAAGACATGCCCGGATTATAGCAGCCTGTCTGGATTATTAACTTATGGTTCGTGTATATCACCCAGCAATACGGGCCGGTTTGCGCCTGTAATGGGTGGGGTGTTCTGTTCGTGTCCCAGCAATCTTTCGCGTGCCAGCCAGGCAAATAACAACCCTTCAATCCAGTCAGGATCCCTGCCGTACCTGGCGGTTGATTCCACTGCTACCCCCGGCAATGCGGTCGCGATCCTTTGCATCAAAAAGGCATTGTGTACACCGCCGCCGCACACCAGTAGCCGATCCGGCAGGCCCGCGATAGCCAGGCTGTCAGCGATGTTCTGGGCACAAAGTTCTGCCAGGGTTGTCTGAACATTGACTGCCGCTGATGGCGTTTGTCCCAGCAGTTTGTCCAGCCAGCCCATGCTGAAGTATTCCAGTCCGGTGCTTTTAGGCGGCTTTACCCTGAAGTAGGGGTCCGCCAGCATGCGACTGAGTAAGTTGGTGTCTAACTCACCCTTTGCGGCCCAACGGCCGTTGTCGTCGTAGTTCTTTTGCAGTTGACGCCGGGTCCAGCCATCTATCAGGCAATTTCCCGGGCCGCAGTCAAAGCCGGTCACGGGCCCTTCGGCCGGTAAAATGGTCAGGTTGGCTATCCCGCCTATGTTCAGAACAGCCCGGTTTTCTGTTTCGCTATGGAAAAGGCGTCGGTGCAGCAAGGGCGCCAGGGGGGCACCCTGGCCACCCGCTTTTACGTCTGCGCTTCGAAAGTTGTTTACCACCGTTGTACTGGTATTCCTGGCGATCAGGTCGCCTCTTCCAAACTGGATGGTCATCGGGTTTTCACCCCGGGGCTGGTGCCAGACATTTTGTCCATGCGAGCCAATGGCACGTACATCACGCATTTCCAAACCGGTCTCACGTACCAGGTTTTGCGCGACGCGTGCAAAGAAAAAAGCGAGGTTTTCGCCCAGCAGATCCGACACCTTCTGGCCTGGTGGTGCGCCGCTGTCGAGTAGTTGATCAAGCGTCTTTTTGATCGCGGGCGGGTAGGGTGTACATAGCGCGTGCAGTATGTCCATTGAGTCGTTGTTGAAGTTCACCAATACAGCATCCACACCATCCCGACTGGTACCGGATAACATCCCAATGAAGAGTTCGTCAGTCACTCACCGCTCGTCGCGGTGGCGTACATGGAGGCCGATTCAAGCCGGCTCAGTTGCGATAAAACCGGTGCTGTCTGGCTCTGGAATTCAGCCAGCTGGGTTTTACCAAGCGGGTCTGCTTTAGGCAGCGAGACGGTACGCGGGTTGCGGTGAACACCGTTGAGCAAAAATTCATAGTGCAGATGCGGGGCCTGTGCCAAACCCGTGGCACCGACGTAACCGATAACCTGACCCTGTTTGACCCGCTGACCCCTTTTTACAGTCCGCTTGGTGAAATGCAGGTACTTCGTGACAATACTGTTGGCGTGCTGGATGAACACGTGGTGACCGTTGAATTTACTATAGTCTGAACGAATGACCTTGCCATCACCTGCTGCATAAACCGGGGTGCCCTTGGGTGCCTTGTAGTCGATCCCGTTATGGGCTTTTACACGCTTCAATATGGGGTGGAAACGCTTTGGATTGAAATTGGAACTGATATACGCAAAGTTCAGTGGTGCACGCAGGAATGCCTTGCGCATATTGCGTCCGTCAGGTGCAAAGTATTGGGCCTGACCGTCAATGTCAAAGCGCAGTGCCTGGAATTTTTGACCCTGGTTAACAAAGGTCGCGCCGATGATTTCGCCATCACGCAGGAAGGCGCCATCCCTGTAAACTTTTTCATAGAGCAGGAAAAAACGGTCGCCTTCACGGATATCGAGGACAAAATCGATATCCCATCCAAACAGGTTTGCCAGTTTCATCACCATGCCATCGCTGAGACCCGCCCGTTTACCTGCTAAAAAGAGGGAAGATGTGATCGTGCCGCCGGTTTCAGTGACTTCCGTGATCATGTCACGTGTCTCAAAACTCGCCACGGCTTGTTGCCCATCGTGATCGATGATCAGGTAACGGTCTTCATCAATGGCATAACGCATGCGTTTAAGCGAACCATCCTCATAACGTTGGAACTCGAACAGATCGCCCGGGCGTATGTTCTTCAGTCGCTTGGTTTCCTTGTTGATGTTCATGATCCCGTGCAGCGTGTTTGCACTGAAACCCTGCCCACGGAAAATACCGTCCAGCGATTGTCCTGAGCGTACGGTGACAGACGCCCATTGCTCGATCCCGGGTGTGGTGGTCTCCTCACCTGAACCCGGTATCAAACCACCAGGGGCAGGGATTTGTATGTCCAGTCTTTCCGGCAAAGTGAGGTCGACCACTTTATGACTGATGTCAACATCTTCCTCTACTCGCTCAAGCCCGCCCAGCGCAAGCCCAACGGCGATGAGTGTCAGGGCAAACAGAATCAGTTTGGTTCGGGTTATTTTGAAATTGAACTGAGGTAATATTCCGGTCAACACGGAAAGGAAATACCCCAGGGCACCCTCTCGACCAGTACCTGGCAGCCCAGGCTGGCTTCTCGACCAGTACCTGGCAACCCAGGCTGGCTTCTCGACGGGTTCCCGTCTCACCTTCTCACACCTTCTCTCACCTTGTTCTTATTTTGCATGCTGCATATTGACCATCATTGGAGTCATGGGTTCAGGCAGCGCATAAGATACCACACAGGACGGAATTCAGAGTGTGAATTTCCCGTCTCATGGTGCATTATGAAGAGTTTGGGGTAGAGGCCGACTGAACAAGGCAATACAATGCCACTTCCTTATGACACTGCCACAAAATTAACGGCAGACAACGGACCGACAGTATGACAGATGCAAAACAGGCCCTTGAATTAATTTCGAGGGGTACAGAAGAAATCATCAAGGTCGAAGACCTGCAAAAGAAACTGGAATCGGGGAGAACCCTGCGTATCAAGGTGGGTTTTGATCCAACAGCACCCGATTTGCATATCGGTCATACGGTGATCATCAACAAAATGCGCCAATTCCAGGACCTGGGACATGAGGTCACATTTCTGATCGGTGATTTCACGGGTATGATCGGCGATCCGACAGGGAAAAATGTAACGCGAAAACCGCTCACAAAAGAACAGGTCCAGGAAAACGCCGAAACCTATGCGACCCAGGTCTTCAAGGTTCTTGACCGTGAGAAGACCAGGATCCGCTTTAACTCTGAATGGATGAGCGCACTTGGATCGGAGGGAATGATCCGCCTGGCCGCAAAATATACGCTGGCACGTATGCTGGAGCGGGATGATTTTGAAAACCGTTATCGCAACGGCCAGCCGATCGGCATGCACGAACTGCTTTATCCGCTGGCACAGGGTTACGATTCGGTCATGCTCAAGAGCGATGTCGAGATGGGTGGTACAGACCAGAAGTTCAATTTGCTGGTCGGTCGGCATTTGCAGCAGCAATACGGTCAGGAACCACAGGTGATCATTACGCTGCCATTGCTGGAAGGTCTGGATGGCGTGCAGAAAATGTCAAAGTCGCTGGATAATTATGTGGGTATTACCGAGGCGCCTGATGACATGTTCGGCAAGTTGATGTCGATCTCCGATGAAATGATGTGGCGCTATTTTGACTTGTTGAGCTTCAGGAGCAATGACGAGTTGGCTGCGCTGAAACAGCGGGTAGCGGACGGTGCAAACCCGAGGGATATCAAGTTCCTGCTATGCGAAGAAATTGTTGAGCGTTTCCATGACCGCGCGGCAGCTGAAAGGGCACGTGAAACATTTATCGCACGCTTCCGTGGTGGTGCAATGCCTGATGATATTCCGGAGAAGACGCTGCAGGCTGGTGAGGACGGCATAGGTATCGCCAATGCACTGACACAATGCGGTCTGACTTCCAGCAACTCCGAAGCATTTCGAATGATCAAGCAGGGTGGTGTACGTATAGACGGTGACAAGGTCAGTGACCGCTCACTACATCTTCAATCCGGTTTCAATGGCATCCTGCAGGTGGGCAAACTCAAGTTTTGCAAAGCCAATGTCGAATAATTCAACCTTAACACCAACCGAGTTGCTGGAACTGCGTCATCGCCTGGATGAAATTGACAGCAGCATTGTCGACCTGATCGCCGAGCGGCAGGCCGTGGTAACTACGATCGGTGAGCACAAGCTGAAAACTGGCTTGCCATTGAGGCATTACGAGCGAGAACGCGAGGTCATTGATCGTGGCGTTGAGCGGGCGGAAAGTCTTGGGCTTTCCGGCTCAGTCGCACGCGATATCATGCAAACCCTGATCCATCATTCCTTAAGCAAACAGGAAACCCACAAACTGGTCCAGTCCGAGCATGGTGCAGGCCGGCGTGCGCTGGTTATCGGTGGTCTTGGCCGCATGGGTGAATGGATGTCCCGTTACCTGGATATGGTGGGTTACAGGGTGGATGTTGCAGACCGCGTTGATCATGAAACTCCCTTTAACAGAGTGGACGACTGGCAGGCACGGGTGAATGACTATGACCTGATCGTGGTTGCTGTACCTTTGAGACCCAGCAACGACATCCTGCTGCAACTGGCAAAATTGAAGCCCGAATGTCTTGTATTTGACATTGGCTCTTTAAAAAGCCCGATGCGTGAAGGTCTGGATGCGATGCGTGAGAGTGGCTGCCGTGTGTGTTCGGTGCATCCGATGTTTGGCCCGGATGAGATCGGCTTGTCCGGCCGGCACATCCTGTTCGTGGATGTGGGCAACCAGGAAGCCATTGCCGAAGCCCGTGCATTGTTCGCGCATACCGCTGCCGACTGCGTGGAGTTGAGCCTTGAGGAGCACGATGAGGTGATGGCCTGGGTATTGGGGCTTTCGCACCTGGTGAATATTGCGTTTGCAGGCACCCTGGCCCAAAGCCACGAAAAAGTACCATTGCTGAAAAAGATTTCCAGTTCAACGTTCAATGCGCAATTGAACGTGGCAACACAGGTTGTATCTGAAAACCCGCATTTGTATTACGAAATCCAGCAGGGAAATGTAAATACCGAAGAGGTGAGCGTGCATTTCCAGAAAGTGCTGGGTGAACTCGTCACAGCAGTTACCCAGCGTGATGAGGCGGTATTCACCCGTCATATGAAGGCAGCCAAGCAACGCCTGACGGGTGATGAAAACATGCCTGAAAGCGAACAAACGTGAAAAAGCTTTTGGATGTTAACTGGGCTGACTGGCAGCCCAAAGACCCCGCTACCCTGGTGTTTGTCATCAGGGATGGAAAAATACTGTTGATCGACAAGAAGACCGGCTTTGGAAAAGGTAAGGTCAATGGTCCGGGCGGCAAGGTTGAAAAAGGTGAGAGCCCCGAGGCCTGTGCTGTACGTGAATGCCAGGAAGAACTGGGTATCACTGTTTCGAAGCTTCGCTATTGTGGTCAGCACCGTTTTCAGTTTGTTGATGGTTATTCATTGCTGGTTTGGGTGTATTGCAGCGATACGTTTGAAGGTATTCCCGTTGAAACCATCGAGGCAAAGCCCCTCTGGTTTCCATTGGAGGAGATTCCCTATGAGCGGATGTGGGAAGATGACCGGTTGTGGTTACCCATGTTGCTGCGTGGTGAGCGATTCCAGGGCCGTTGGTTGTTTGATGATGATACGATGCTTGATTATGAGTTATTGAAGCAAGCCAACTCTGAATAAGCCGATTCGTTTTCCCTGCAAAGGGAGTGTCCACCGGCTTCACAGGTTTCACAGTTTTTTTTGCAGGGCCACTGTATGAAAGTGGTATGAGAATTTGTCAGGAGACGATTTAGAATGAAAATTAGAACATTAGGCCTGAAACTGTTAACGACGGCTTTTTGTCTGCTGCTCGTGGTTTCCAACGCGTGGTCAGATCAGCCATCAATAGAAGAGCAGGCGTCAAAGATCGCCCACAAATATCTGCTGACCGATACCCATATCGATGTGCCCTATCGCCTGCATTCGGGCTGGGTAGATGTAACGGCTTCAGCACCGGACGGGCAGTTCGATTATCCACGGGCAGTCAAAGGAGGCTTGAATCTGCCGTTCATGTCTATCTACACACCGGCAGAAATGGAAGAGGAAGGCGGTAGTTTTGAACTGGCTAATCAGCTGATAGATTCGGTGGAAGCTATCGCTGCACGTGCACCGGATAAATTTATGCTGGTCTATACGGTAGCTGACGCAAAAAAGGCGATGGAAACCGGTCGGGTCGGACTGGCGATGGGTATGGAAAATGGCTCTCCTATCGACCATAAGATTGAAAACGTTCAATATTTTGCTGATCGTGGTATCTCTTACATAACCCTGACACACGGGCTCAGTAATCAAATTTCTGACTCATCCTATGACGAAAACCACCCCTGGGGTGGTTTGAGTCCATTTGGCAAAGAGGTGATCACCGAGATGAACCGCGTTGGCATCATGGTGGATATTTCCCACGTCTCCGATGACGCATTCTGGCAGACATTGGAAGTTTCAAAAGTACCGGTAATTGCATCGCATTCATCCGTACGCAAATTCACGCCCGATTTCGAACGTAATATGAGTGATGAAATGATCGTCGCGCTGGCTAAGAACGGTGGTGTTATTCAGATTAATTGGGGTTCGGGGTTTCTGACCCCAGATGCCAATGCCTACTCAACAAAAATGTGGGCAGAGCAGACAGCCTGGCTAAAAGAAAACGGCTTTGAAGAGGGTGGTGAAGAAGCCAAACAATACAGTGATGAATACCGTGCCCGTCAGCCCTACCCCTATGCCACGATGGCGCAGGTCGTGGATCATTTTGACCATGTCATCAAACTCGCAGGTGTTGACTATGTTGGCATCGGTTCTGATTACGATGGTGTGGGTGACAGTCTGCCCGTTGGTCTGAAAGATGTATCCCAATATCCGAACCTGGTCGCCGAGTTCCTGCGCCGGGGTTATTCAGAAAGTGATATCGCCAAAATTCTTGGCGGTAACCTGCTACGGGTCTGGGGTGAGGTCGAGGCCTACGCGCAGAAGGGTGGGACTTGATACGGGCGTAAAACGTGAAAGTAAACCATCCTGGGCCGTAAAGCCCAGGGTGGCTAATTGCTCAGAGCATCAGGTTCGGGGCATCAATTCATGAAAGAAAACAGGTAATTCTCCCAACTCATCACGCGCAGTATGACTTTCCTGATGATGGCCACGGGTTTCCAGGTTTTGGAATAGACGGCAACGTAAGCCTTGGCGCCTACCGGTAATTGAAATTCTGAAAGATCGTCGTCAATAATGATTCTGACCAGCACACGACCCGCAGGGGTCACACCATTGACCGACAACAGTCTGTCATCGGGCATGAGTTGCCCCTGACCCATGATGTCGCTCATGCCTTCAACCCTGGCAGAGAACACTTTGCCGGGGAGCGCAATGAAGATCACTTCCGCTTCGAATCCTGGTTGAATATTCTGTAACGGGTTCTGCTGGAATCCACCCAGGAGAAATCGATCCTGGTCGTTCACAAAGGTCATCAATGGCCGCATCGGCATATCGACCGCGAGGGCTCCGGGCCGCAAACGTACCTGTGCCACATAACCATCGGCGTAGGCCTGTACATCAGTTTGTGACAGGTCATACTTGGCGTCGCCGAGTTGTGCGATCAGGCTATCTACTGTGGCTTGTGCACGTTCCACATCTTTATCGGAAGCAAATTGCTTTGCAAACAGTGCCTGCGCATCAGCCAGGTTGCTTTCGGCAAGTATTAATTCAGCCTCCAACCTGTCCACTGCATACTGAAAAGGCACCGGGTCGATCTGGAAGAGGGAACCGCCAGCCTGTACCCGGTCACCGGTTTTGACATTGACCTCTGTGATACGGCCTTTCACCGTGGGCAACACGGGTGTCGTTAAGGTGTAGATACGGGCTTCCTTGGTAAACGGGTGATACATACCCATCATCAGTAGCAGGAACCCAATGCTGGCAACACCACCGAGTACTGCGGTGGTTCCGGTCCATTTGTTGAGAGGCACCTTGAATACTTTAAATACCAGCCAGCAAATCATGGAGTAAACAATGACGAGTACTTCAACCATTTTGATTCTCCTCAGTCATGTTTCCTGATGTAGATGCCAGCAGGTCATTGAGCTTTGTTGAGATTTCCGCCAACTGTGCTTCGAGTTGATCTATCCTTTTTTTCTGTTCCTCGGAGCCGGCACCAGTCACCTCCATTTGCAGGAATTTTTCACCGGGTTTGTAAAGATAGGCCCAGATCCACAACAAGGGCCAAATGGTATGCAACAGGAACAGGCTTACCCAGCCAGCGATATGAATGGCGTCCTGATGTGGATGATCGCGCTTCTTCGCAATCTCATAGGGGATGTCATGGATGTAAATAACCAGGTAGATTATAAAGGTCACCATGACGATCAATAATATCAAGGCTACGTATTCAAGCATCTGAAACTCCGTTGATATGGTAAATAAAATGTTGGTCTAACATTTCAATGGTCATTGATTACTTCCTTTGTCCAGTGGTGCTTATTATCATCGAAATCTCATCTCATAGTTGAAACTCATTGCCATTTTCAATTATCAGGATCCTTGTTTACTTCCGGCGCGTTTATCCGTTCTATAGCAACCTGTAAGGGTGCGATCTTTAGCATTTCTTCGAAAGACTGGTAGAAAAACCCAAAAATAAGAAACAGCATCACGATCGAAAGTGTCCCGGTCACTTTTAAATGCCAGGGTTTGTCCTTTCTCTTTTTCGTCATCTCGTTATGACCCCTGCTTACGCGTTTTGGTGAACCAGCCTTTTACCCTTCGGCGCAGGCGTACTAGCTCATTCAGGTAAAGACCGACCGGACAGAACAGGCGGCACCAGAAACGCGGTACGAAAAATGACCCCAGCAAAGAGGCCGGCAGGATGTACCACTGGATTCCAAGTCCTTCCAGTGAAAACATCATCGCAAAAGGCTCGTAAGACCCCAGTGCGGGGTGCGCGGTCAGGAAAATCAGCATCAGTGCGACCCAACTCAGGAAAAAGATCAGGGTCCTTGCCCTTTTCTGAAAACGGCTGTCGATCTTCAGTTTTACACCGCTGATTTTCTGTGCCAGATCCTGTACGACCATGAACGGACAAATTTGCTGGCAATAGATGTTACGGCCGAGGATAACAATGCTGCCCAGTACACCGATCATCATGATCCACCACATGGGGTGTTGTTGCGGAGCGGGAATGTACCCCATCAATATACCGGCAATGCTAGCCAGGCTGAGAGATGCATTTGCATAAAAGCCTACAAAAACCAGTGCGCCCACCATGACGATCAGTTTGGCCGTCTTCGCGAATTTACCATTATGGTAACCCGCAATGAAAGCCAATATGAACAGCATGACCAGTACGGCCTCTTCAACACCAAAAACCCAGCCTGGCTGCTTCCAGTCCGGTTTCAGCCCAAGGTGATTGACCGCGCCAAGGTGCACGGCTTCACGTACAGTCGAGGTGAAGCCTCTTGAAGAGATTGTTGCACCGCTGACGGCATCAATATCATGATTGACGATAAAATCGTCGGACACATCCTTGCCGCCGAACTGCTTGAAAAAATGACCGCGGCGCAATCGTTCCATGAAAGCGGGTGATTCCTTGTGCGAAAGCATCAGGACTTCAGCGAGACGACCGCCTTCATCAGACTTTCTGGCCCGCACACCCACGACCAATGGACCACCATAGCCCTCACCTTCGGCCATGATGACAACGTCTTCGCTACCTTCAACCTGGTAAACAACCGGCAGCGTCGTGTTGACCTCGGACCGGATCAAAACATCACCGGGCAAAGCCTCTTTCAACATGCTTTCGTAGTCCGGTCTGGTTGCGATCTGTCCGATAATGAATGCAGCAAGCAGCATCACCCAGGCAAATCCTTCAACGATTCCACGCCAGGGGAAGTCTTTTGAAGGTTCCTCCGGCAATTCACCGGAGGGTGGGTTTATGTTGATAAAGTCGGTCACGCTGGAGATTCCGGTCTCTGCCAGTTGCTACAAATCTAACTCGGGTGCTACCAGGTAGCGCCAGGTGAGTAGCAGAAGAATGAGCCCGCCACCGCTGAAAATTATCAGACCCATGGCACCTGACTGGGCGACGCCTTCCAGGAACGAACCGCCTGCCCAGCCAATTCCAAACAGAATCGCAATAATCCCGATAATCAGGCAGGCCCAGGTGTACCACTTAAGCCTGACCTTCAAGGACAGATAAGACAGGCCGAAAACGCCAATCGTGAACAGGACACCCATAAAAAACCACTGCATAAGTTCCATGTTGGTACCTCCTTAGCTCTTGTTCGATGTGCCGATATTGTTCTTCAACTCGGTATTGGTACGCATGCCCTCACCGGTCTTCCAGAACTTCTCTGCTTTCCTGGGATCAGCAGTGCTGCCGTAACCAAATTTCGGATGCAACTGAGCCATCCAGCCATGCAAGAACCCGGGCGTTTTATCAACGATCCCCATGATGAACACGTGGTGCCACATGTCCGGCTCATTAAACGTACAACTGGCAATACAGGCCGCGCAGGCGCTACCGTTATCCACCCAGAAGTTGTAGCACTTCTTCGCATCGCTATAGAATTTCTGGATACCATGGTGGTTATTCCAGGTGTAGCCTGGCTGGTCCGAATGTTCGTAGTTCGGTTCGAAACCATAACCACCGTTTTCAGACTCCAGCTTGGGAATGGCATCCGATGGGCAAGCATCTGCACATTTACCGCACTTGAGGCAGAAATCGGTGATACCCCATTGGTGTGGCTCATCATATTCAACAAACTCGAAATCCGTATAGACCTTGCAGATCCTGTGCCGGGGACCGATTCCAGGTGATAGTAAGGCACCATTACGACCACCTTCACCGAGCCCGGCCATGATCGCATAAGGTACGCTACTACCCAGATCGTTACCCGCGCCAACCGCGTGATAACCCAAACCATGGATAAATTTGGTAATCTGGTTCGCGATCACGGAACTCTTGGTATAGCCATCTGCTGCAGTGCCATCGGCTGTCCATGCCGGCGCCGTTGCCATGCAGTCGTAGTCCATGGGAATCAGCATGACGATGACCGTTTTAGGCTCAAACGGAAAATCCTTCTCCCAACTGAGTTCTCGTTGGTTCTCATCGTCGTACAATGGGTCGTAATCCCAGCGTTTGTCACGCTTGGCGATGCCACACTTAACGGCTCCAAAAACCCGTGCGGCACTCTTGATTGCATCAGAAGCCTGTTTCTTGCTCTCGAACTGGTATTGCTCGTCGACAACGGCCGACTGGTCCCAGGCGTGCAAAGGCGTATTCGGCTGCAGATTGGCCACCATCCGGCTTCCAGCTACCACCAATGGCTCCCAACCAGCCATTTGTAAGGCCCGATCCAACTGCGTATACCCTGGTTTGCTGTTATCCCAGGGTATTTCATACATTTGCTTAAAACCGGTCTGAAAGTCGAAGTCTTTTCCATGCAGTTGGTTGTATTGAATCGTCCGTTCCGGATACATTTGCGCAAGATGTTTACTGTGTGCGAATGCCAGCACCGTGGCCCGCTGATCCTTGGGTTTGAAGATAGCCTCATCAATCCTGGGATAGTCGCTGACGGGTTTGCCCTTCAATTCGCTTTTGACGAAGGCATATGAACCTGCACCTGCCAGCAAGGCACCACCACCCCCAAGGGCAGCACGTTTCAGAAAAGTACGACGCCCACGGTCATCAAGAACAGTGTCATTGTCATTCAAACCTACTTCGTGGTGTTTGGGTGGCGGCACTGATTCATCAGTGACAATTTTTGTTTCCTGGTCCTGGCTCATACCTGTCTCCAATCAACTAATACTGAGAAGCGCCACATCATCATAAAGAGGGCTTCCGTCTCATTGTCTGCAATTGGCCCGGGACAAGATCTCCAGGGCTTCGACTTCCAGCGAGGTTTTCAGGCTCATCATCTCCTCCAGTTCTGCGCCCGCTTCAGCTTCAATATTCTGAATTGACCGGGTTAGCAGTACGTAATCGTCAACTAACTGTTGGAAGACCGGATCTGATTCCGCTAAAACGTGAATGTCATGCCGCAGATGCGGAAAGCGGTCAATCAACGATTTTTGAACCAAGTGAGGAACCACGGCATCAGTACCTGTAAAACCTCGTAAACAATAGCCCCAGGGGAGTTGCCTTTGTAAGTCACTCACCGTTACTAACGTTTGATCAACTGCACAAAGAGCAAATTATTACTGTTATTATTGATCTCACTTCAGGAAGCCACCTGTGTATCCGGCATGACCGAAAACGACCTCAAGATTTTCCCGGAAGCGACAAACAATGAGCAGTTATTGGACGCCCTGGCACGGGTGCTCGCCAGTGATACTTTTGCGGAAGTTTTCCGGCTTAAAAAATTTCTTGATTATTCTGTACGTGAAACCATGGAAGGAAGAGGTGACAGGCTGAAAGGTTTCGTCATTGCCTGTGAGGTTTTTGAGAAGGATGATCCATCTGATGCCCAGACAACTACGGTGGTGCGGGTAGAGGCGGGACGCTTACGACGAAGGTTAAAGGATTATTACGAGAATGAAGGTAAAGATGATCCCATCAGGATCAGCATGCCCAAGGGCGGTTACTCGGTGTTATTTACCGGGAATGAGGGCACTCGCACGTTACGGGCAAGCCAGGGCTCGTTAGCAACCGGAAAACCGCTATTCCGACGCCCTTTTGCCTGGCTTGCAGTTTTCGCTTTGATAGCCCTGGTGGTTTTCCTGTCCTCGCTAAAGGATCGTGATGCTTCAGGCAAACTGACCGTTCTTCCGGATAATCGTCCCGCAATCGCGGTCATACCATTTGAGAATATGACAGGTGAACCCGATGGAGACTCGTTTTCTACCGGACTAACCGAGGATATCGTGATCGACCTTGGAAGTGTGTCTGAAATGGATGTGATTTCCACCTCTTCTGTCTTGCAATACAAAGGAACGCAGCTGAGTCCCCAGGAAGTGGGTGTGCAGTTGGGTGTTGGCTACGTTCTGGAGGGAAGTGTGCGGCAGCTTACACCGGGTCTTCGGGTCACGGCACGCCTGGGTGATACTGTGACGGGGCGACAACTATGGGCTGAGCGTTTTGAAAGTCAGGCAGGAGATGTAGCAACCCTGCAGGAAGAGCTCGCTCGCAAGGTGGTTTCAAGTCTTTCCATTAACCTGCCTGAAAAGAGGGCGGACAGGTTCGGCCAGCGTTATACAAGCAATAAACAGGCCTGGTTTCTGTATAAGCAGGCTATGAACCTGGCCAATCCACCCAGTGACACGGCCCGACTGCAGTTGGCGTTGCAAGCGTTTGAGCAGGTGTCTGAAATGGATCCGGGATTTGCGGGTGGTTATGCCGGAAGCGCCTATATCAAGTCATTCATGGTCTTTTTCGGGCACAGTCAGGATCCTGATGCGGACCGGGAATTGGCGATGAGACTGGCCTCAAAAGCCCGCAATATAGACCCCGTGTTTGGGCTCACCTATAGTGCATTGGCTTTTATTCATCTTTCAGAGCGGAATTTCGACGAAGCACTTGCGATGTCTTTGCAAGCCATTGAGATACAACCCAGTGACCCCTACGTCACTGTTTATCACGGAATTATTCTTGCCCTCGGTGGTGACTTGGTGAGCGGAATCTATTTTGCTAATCGTGCTCTCAGACTTGATCCTTTGAATGCCCGAACACCTTATCTGAATATCCTCGGGTTATTACAGTTTCTTTCCGGGCGTTATGATGAGGCATTAAGGAACCTGCTAAGAAACCAGGAGCGTGGCGGACCAATTGGTCCCGGCCAGTTACAGTTCCTGGCTGCTACGTATTCAAAGCTGGGAGATTTCGCCATGGCCGAATCCACTTTAAAAATGACGGAAGGCATGAAAACGAAAATCAGCCGCTCGGAAAACTGGTTACTCCAGGCATTTAAAGACCCGGCGATCCCACGCAGACTTTGGGAGGAAATTGAAGTCATTCAGATGAGAGCGGGCACGCAGAATTGAGCGGGTCCGGCTATTCCATACTGTATTCCTGAAGATGCTCATTTATACTCCGTCAATGCAACTCCATACACGTCTAAACACTGAATCCTTCCCCGAATACGTTTCAGGATGAGTTTTACCTTTAAGATTTTGACCGGTTTGTTTCTCGGAATTTTCACCGGGCTGTTCCTGGGTGAAATCGCCGCACCTTTTTCAGTGGTCGGCGAGGTCTTCATCGGTCTGTTGCAGATGACTGTGCTGCCTTACATCGTGGTGTCGCTGGTCAGTAACCTCGGTGGAGTCTCATGGTCGGAACGGCGCGGCACACTGATAGCAGCGATTGCTGTACTGGGTGCCCTGTTGCTGCTGGGTGTGCTTGTGCTGGTGGCCATTCCACTTGCTTTCCCGGTTGTGAAGTCGGCGTCATTCTTCAGTAGCAGTCTGATTGAACCCGCCAGGGTTTTCGATTTGGTCGAGTTATATATACCAGCCAATCCATTCGCATCCCTGGCCAATAACGTCGTACCTGCTGCCGTCCTGTTCAGCATTTTGCTGGGTATCGGGGTTGGAAGAATTCCGGGCAGGGAAGGGTTGTTGCAGGGTTTGGACGTGGTAGCTGACGGTCTGAACGTGATCAACAAGATGATTATCAAGTTGACTCCCGTCGGCGTTTTTGCGATTGCTGCCGGAACCGCAGGCACTATTTCACTTACCGAGGTAGACAAGCTCCAGGCCTTTCTGATCACCTACACGCTGGTAGTTCTGGCCATGACTTTCGTGGTGTTGCCGATGCTGGTATCTGCCGTGACACCCTTTAGATATCGCGACCTGCTGTCGATTCCAAAAGACACCCTGATCACCATTTTTGCCACATCAAAGATTATCGTTGTACTGCCCCAACTGGTGGAGAATATCAAAGAACTGTTTCGGCGCTACAAACTTGATAATGAAGAAGTCGAAAGTAGTGCTGAAATCCTTCTGCCAATGGCTTATCCATTCCCCAACCTGGGTACGTTTATTATCCTTATGTTCATACCATTCTCGGTTTGGTATCTGGGCAACAGTCTTGAACTGTCGGAACATGTCGTATTCCTGGGTAGCGCGTTTTTGTCCAGCTTTGTTGCGCCGATTATAGGTATCCCCTTCCTTCTGGATGTGTTGCAGATACCTGCGGACATGATGGAGTTGTTCGTGATGTCCACCGTGTACACCGACCGGATCCGGGTGGTTCTGGGTGCAATGCACCTGTTTTGTCTCGCCATCGTTGCCATCGCGGTTACCCAAGGCGTTTTCAAAGTACATGTACGGCGATTGCTCACGGCCGTTCTGGTTTCAGTGGTGGTGATGGGCGTGTCACTTGCCGGTGTCAGGTTTTATCTCGCCAGCAGCATGGATGGAACCTACTCGGGTGACCAGGATCTCGTCGCCATGCGCTGGATGGACCGGCCGGTTCCGGCGCGTCAATATGCCGATGAGTTACCACCCCTCGAGACGAGGGCAGCTGTCGATGGCCGTCTCGCCACAATTGAAAGACGTGGCACGGTGCGGGTTGGGTATCTCCCGGATTCCCTGCCCTTTGCTTTCCGTAATCAGAAAGGTGAAGTTGTCGGTTTCGATGTTGAAATGGCCAATCACCTGGCCGGCGACCTCGGTGTGAGCCTGGAGATGGTACGCATTGAACGTCACGATATCAGCAAACTGCTGGCAAGCGGTCAGATCGATATTGTCATGTCCGGCCTTGCTATTACCCCGACCAGGGCGAAAATGTGGGCATTTGGAGCAGCACCTATTGACCTGTCGCTAGGCTTCCTTGTACGCGATTACCGGCGCAGAGAATTTTCTACAATGGAGCGCGTGCTCAAAATGAAAAATCTGAAGCTCGGAGTAGTTCAGAATGACGAGGCTTTTGATCGTCGTATTATTAATGCCTTTCCAGAAGCGAGTGTTGTCAACATCAAGTCCCCCCGTGATTTCCTCAGGGGCGACAAACCGGAACTGGATGCAGTCGTATACTCCGCAGAAGGTGGCTCCGCCTGGACCCTGATTTACCCGGATTTCAACGTAGTCGTACCCCAACCGCTCAGTGCCAAAGTACCCATGGGTTACCCGTTGCCAAGCGGGGATGTTGAGTGGTCACGGTTTATTTCCACTTGGGTTGAACTCGAGAAAAAGAATGGCTCTGTCGGTCACTTGTTTGAGCACTGGATTCGCGGTGGTGGTGCGAAAGACACCTTGCCACGCTGGTCAATCATCCGCGATGTTCTGCACTGGGTGGAATAGCAGGTACAAAAAAGCCGTTGTTTATTTATAATCAGAGATAATGACTGCCTACCTCATTGTTGCATTGACTGCGCTTGTTGCCGCTGGATTAACCCTGTATTCAGGATTCGGGCTTGGAACCATGTTGCTGCCGGTTTTTGCCTTGCTCTTCCCGGCTGAAATGGCCGTGGTTGCCACTGCACTGGTACATGGGGCCAATAATGTGTTCAAGGTATCTTTACTGGGCCGGCACGCTGACCGGGAAGTGGTGTTGAAATTCGGCCTGCCTGCCATTGCGGCGGCGGTTCTTGGTGCCCTGGCTCTTGGGTGGTTCGCCCAATCCGAATCAGCCCTCACCATCGAGGTGAATGAAGACCCTCTTTTCAGAATTACGCCGGTCAAACTGATCATAGGCTTGATGATGATCGGTTTTGCATTGTTTGAGTTGCTACCGCGTTTCCGTTCTATGAAATTTGAACGGCGTTACCTGTCATTGGGTGGTGTCCTGTCCGGGTTTTTCGGAGGTCTTTCGGGACACCAGGGAGCATTAAGATCCGCCTTCCTTGCCAAGACCGGATTGACCACAGAGCGATTTGTCGGCAGCAATGCGGTCATCGGTTTTCTTGTCGATCTGACCCGTATCTCCGTGTACGTGGCACTGTTTACCGCTGCGGGGGGCCATATCAGCGATTTCAGCGAATGGCCATTGGTTCTGACCGGGGCGGTTTCCGCCTTTTGTGGTGTTTTGTTGGGCAAGCGCTATCTGCACAAAGTCACCATGACCAGTGTTCAGAACCTGGTGGGCGTATTGCTGTTCGGGGTTGGCCTGGCCCTTGTGATCGGGCTTATTTAAAGTCAACCGGACTTTCCGGGAATGAACTGCTTCTCAACCGGAAAGTTTGCGTTCATCGAGACCGATACTGCGGGCGATGATTTCCTTCATGATCTCCGAGCTACCGGCATAGATACGTGAAACACGGGCGTCGGTAAACATGTGCGATATCCGGTATTCACTCATATAGCCTGAGCCACCGTGAAGCTGTACGCAGTTATCCATCACCGTGGATTCAAGTTCACTGGCATTCAGCTTGGCCTCAGCAGCCAGTTCTGCGCTCAACTCACCGTCGTTGTGTAACAGCACGCACTGGTCAATAAAGGTTTGCAGGATATCCAGCGAGGTGCGCATCTCCGCCATCTTGAAGCGACTGTTCTGAAAGGCGCCGATCGGTTTTCCAAATGCCTTGCGTTCAAGTATGTATTCCATGGTGATATCAAAGGCGACCTGTGCATGGGCGATTTCCTGGCACGCACTGATCAGGCGTTCCTCGGCCAGGTGATGCATCAGGCTATAAAAACCTTTTTCCGGGTCCCCCAATACGTTTTCGGCAGGAACCCGCACGTTCTCAAAAAACAACTCGGCAGTATCCTGGGCCTTGAGCCCCATCTTTTTCAGGTTGCGGCCACGGCTGAATCCTTCCATGTCGCTTTCGACGACAAACAGACCGATACCGTGTGGTTTGTCCGGAACGGTCCTGGCAGCAACGACAAAGGCACTACCATTGATGCCATTGGAGATATAAGTCTTGGATCCGTTCAGAATCCAGTCATCACCATCCCGGGTTGCCCGGGATTTGATACCCGCAAGGTCGCTGCCGGCATTGGGTTCCGTCATGGCAATACCGAGGATGGATTCACCGCTGATACATTTGGGAAGCAAGCGCGCTTTGAGTTCTTCACTGCCCAGTCGCCCGATGTAGGGTCCGACCAGGCGGCTGTGTAATGACAGGAACAGGCTGATATCACCGTGGCGGATGGTTTCTTCGATTACGATCTGTTCAAAACGAAAATCATCAATACCCAGGCCACCATATTTCTCATCGGCCCACATACACAGAAGCCCCTGTTCGCCGGCCTTCTGAAAGGCAGCCGGGTCACAACACCCTTCTTCGCGCCATTGTTCAACATGCGGCTCTATTTCTGACTGCATGAAACGCCTTACACCATCGCGGAACATTTCGTGATCTTCATCGAATATCAAGCGTTTCATGATGGCGTTTCCTGAGTATCAATAATCCTATTAGAGTATCAAATATGAGCCTCTTCGGCACTGCAATCGCAACTGCTCTAAATTCATTTTGCTGAAAAACGGTGTTTCGCTGGCTTGTTTGTCGTGATTGATATTTTTGTCTCTACTTGTCGCGGCGCCAAGGGGGTGTGGATAGCACAGGGCAATGGATTCTGATAGACGTACTAGGGTGCGGTTGAAGCTGGGGTGGGTAGTTACTATCAGGACCGTACGAGACATGGATGTCGAGTCTCGAGCGCCACAGGACGTGTTCAAGCGAGTCCTGGTAGTAACTACCCACCCCAGCGCCCTCTCCCAAAATTATTAGAGGCGGTTTTGTGCCCTCAGTGCTTTAGGGCTATCGCAGTAGAATTATCAGTCCAAATCAGCCAGCAAGGCCTCACGTATTGGCTGTTCGATATCAGTGCTATAGCGGTAGGACTCGTGATTTGACCCCATCTTGAGGGCTGCTCCGCTTCGCAGGGCAGCGATCATGTCTGGCTCCAGTTCGAACCGCATAAAGTGCACGGCTGAGGTTTTCTCTGCGTTACTCCGCTCAAGGTCTTCATTGGAGATGGCATAGACGGGGCCAAAATCGCCAACCTGGATCCACACCAGGTCCTCGATACCCCTGAGCAGGGCAAGTTGCTGTTTACGTTCATCGACGTCCTGGTATTCGAGCATTGCCGTTGCTTTCAGGTTGTGGCCATCCGGTATCAGGGGGTTATAGGCGGTGAGTTCTTCTTCGATACCGGCACTTTCAAAAATTTTCTCGATACGCAGCATTTCCTGGACCTGGTACTGGATCGTCAGGCGGTCTTCAAAGTACAGGAACAAGTGCGGGCCGATGCCGACGCGCCGGTGTTTCTTGTGTGCGATCACCTTGCTGCGAAATTCGCTTCGCTGCTGCGAATACTGCTCCAGACTCATCAGCTCAGATCGTTTTAGTTGTGCTGCCATATTTATATTCCATAAGCTTTTCTTAACAGGGACATGGGGTTGGTTTCAGCGTTTTTCAGATCGAGTCCATCGGCAATTTGGGTGGCCGCCATGGGGCAGTCGGATACCAAATAATCGGCTTCCATTTTCTTTGCGCGGTTTATGACCGGGCGGGCGATTTTCTGGGATTTGGCCCAGGTATCATTTCGTACACCATAAGTACCGTCATGCCCTGAACACCGTTCAATGGCGTTGATCTCCGTGCCCGGAATCAGTGACAGGACCTGTTTGGTTTTCGGACCGATGTTTTGAACCCGCTGGTGACAGGGAACATGCCAGGCCACGGTACCCAGGCCCTGCCGAAATTCCGTACTCAGCAACTCGGCTTTGTGACGGTGTAACAGGTATTCATACGGGTCAAAAATATGCCTTTTGACCTTTAAAATATCTTCATCATCAGGAAACATTAAAGGCAATTCCTGTTTGAACATCAAAACACAGGATGGCACTGCAGCCACGATATCCCAACCTTCGTCGATCAACCTGACCAGTTGCGGGATGTTCTTCTGACGCAGTTTGTTAACAGTCTCAAAATCACCCTGTTCCAGTTTCGGCATACCGCAGCATGACTCTTTCTCTGTCAGTTCTACAGGTATACCGTTGTGTTCAAATACGGCAACCAGGTCTTCACCGATGCCTGGCTCATTGAAATTGCAATAACAGGTGGCAAACAGGGCTACGCGACCACGGGTCGGACCTGCTTCAACTGCCTTTATGTCTCTTGGCTGGTGGTTTTTGAGTCGTTTTCTGAGCGTGTTCCGGTGAAAATCAGGCAGGTGGGCCTGTGGATGGATATCCAGCAACCTGGATGCGGTTTTACGCATGACCGGACTATTTTTGGCTGCGTTCACCGTTTGGTTGATGATTGGAATGCTCGAGATTTTACCCGCCATATCGGTACTGCTGATGAGCTTGTGACTGATTTTACGTTCACCTTTCCGGAACTGTATTGCCTTGGCCCTTAGCATCAGGTGGGGGAAGTCAATGTTCCATTCATGTGGTGGGACATAAGGACATTTGACCTGGTAGCACAGGTCACAGAGGTAACATTCGTCAACTACCTTCCAGTAATCATTCTTTGCTACGCCGTCGACTTCGAAAGTTTCGGATTCATCAACCAGGTCGAAAAGGGTAGGGAAAGCATCACAAAGTGAAACACAACGCCGGCAACCGTGGCAAATATCGTATACCCGCTCCAGCTCTTCAAATAAATCAGCTTCGTTATAAAACCCGGGCTCCTTCCAGTTCAACGGATGCCGGGTTGGTGCATCGAGGCTGCCTTCACGTGGCGGCGTTGGCGACTTGTTCATCTTTAATGTCTCCGGTTCACTACACTAAACAGGACAAAAAAGGGCGCAAACGCGCCCCCTTTTTTTACAGACAAATGGGGCGGTCCAACCGGTAGTGGTTAGTCCAGGTTATCCAGTGCTTTTTGAAAACGATTGGCATGGGAGCGTTCCGCTTTGCCCAGTGTTTCAAACCAGTCAGCGATTTCGTCAAAGCCTTCATCACGTGCGGCACTTGCCATACCCGGGTACATGTCCGTGTACTCATGTGTTTCACCTGCGATGGCTGCCTTGAGATTATCTCCGGTGGGGCCAATGGGCAAGCCGGTTGCAGGATCGCCCGTCTCTTCAAGGTACTCAAGATGGCCGTGGGCATGACCGGTCTCACCTTCTGCCGTTGAACGGAATACAGTTGCCACGTCGTTGTAGCCTTCGATATCCGCTTTTTGTGCGAAGTAAAGATAACGCCTGTTGGCCTGGGACTCGCCGGCAAATGCATCCTTCAGATTTTGTTCAGTTTTACTGCCTTTTAGTGACATTGTTACGTCCTCCATTAATTCATAAGAAACCGGAATGGCTCATCACAAAGCATAGACCTGTTTTGTTATTGGGTAAAATTGTTTTTTGTGATCATTTCCATAGGCATTGCCAATAGCTTGATTTGGTGTATCTACACCTGTGTTTAGGGTAGCATTGCCGTTGGGTTGAGCAGCACGGATTGATCATGCACAGGTTGGTATCTTTGGCAGTTTTTTTATTATTGGTCGTCATCGCAGCAGCGGTGGGTGGTCAGTTTATTGGCGGTGAGTGGTATCAGACCATGCTTAAGCCTTCCTGGAGTCCTTCCGCGATGGTGATGGCCTCGGCCTGGGCCGTGCTCTATGTGTTGATGGCGGTCTCTGCCTGGATGGTCTGGGATGCAATGAGGGGTCTTGCGCGTGTCGCGCTGGGCTGGTGGGGCTTGCAATTGTTGTTGAGCATTTGCTGGTCCTGGATGTTTTTTGGCTTAGAACGTATAGGCTGGGCCCTGGGAGTCATCAGCCTGTGGATACCGGTGGTTGTGATCGTTATCAAGACATTCAGGCCGATTAAGCAGGAGGCCTCTACCCTAATGCTGCCATTGGCAGCTTGGTTGATATTTCTTTGGGTCTTGAATTTTTTCCAGTGGCATATGAATGGCGGCGGCTTAGGATCTATCTTTTAGAATCAGCCGCCGATCAACTGTCCGATGCGACCTGTCAGGATAGCCAGGTAATTGCCCAGGGCATAACCGATGAGAGCCATCAGTATGGAAGCCGGTACCAGGGTTTCCCGGTGATGTGCGGCCACGATGGGTGCTGATGCCGCTCCACCGATATTGGCTGCAGATGCGATGGCCACCGTGTGTATATCAACACGGAAAATCCATGCCCCGGTCAGTATGAACAAGCCGTGTATCGTGATCCAGACATAAGCCATTGCAATAAAACCGATCATTTTATCCCAGTCAACAACACTCAGATCCATGGTGGCACCCACTCTTGCCACGTAAATGTAAATAATGGCCATGGCAATGGGTTGTGCGGCCGGCAGTTTACGCGCCGGTGTAACGGAAGCCAGCAACGCCATTGTGGTGACCAACAGTATCAGCCAGGTGCCCGCAGTAATAACGGTCGCCCCCCCGATCGCAACGGGTGGCAACACCTCAGACAAGGCCAGGGAAATCCAGGTGAAGCCGACGGCGAGCAAACCGAGGTATAGCAAACTGGTCATGGTGGGTGGGTTTTCGGTGCTTTTGAAATTTGCGGCAGCACTTTCCATTGCCTCCAGCCGTCCGGGTGGCACCCTTGCCCAACGATTGAACCTGTCAGCGAATGATTTGCTCCCCAACAGTATGGGCAACCAGATCAGGTAGACCATCTGGTCAGCCGCAGCAGCCATCGTCAGGTCAGCCGGGACCCCTTCCAGGCCGGCATAAGCGGCTGTCATATTACCGGTACCGCCGATCCAGCTCCCGGCCAGCGTCCCAAAGGCGCGCCAGCTGTCCGGTGCCAACGGAAAATAGTCTCCAAAGCTCAATACCTGCCCCAGCTTGTAGGCCATGACCCCCCCGAAAACCACACCGATGCTACCCAGCAACATCACGAAAACACCCTTGCCCATGATGCGTACGGCGCTGACCACATCCACCTTGATGAGCATGAGTACGATGAATATCGGAAGGCCGTAGTGACGAAGAAAATCATAGGCCGCACTTTCATATGGAATGACCCCCGAGTTCGATAGCAACACGGGAGAGGCATAGATAAATACCAACGGCGGCAGAAACTCAAATATTTTCCAGCGCGCCCTACGTTCAAGCCAGAACCAGAATGATACGACGGCAATGAGAACGGTCATGACCCCAACGGGAGATGTAATAATGCTTGTTGTCATTCTTCTTTTACCTATTTGAGCGTCAAACGTGTTTCATCCAGAAGCTTACAGGCTAATTCGATGCTGTCCAGTAACCGGGGTGTTGCCTGGCTGATCTCGTCAGCCGGCAGGTATAACATAGTTCCGTTTTGAACAGCCTGTAATTGCGGCCAATCCTGCCAGGCGACCAGTGCTGGCGGTTCACCTGCAGTTTCCGGGGCAAACATCACCTGCGGATTCGCAATGATGACCGATTCACGGCTGACCTGTGGCGCCAGCGCCGGCAAGTCTGAGAAAACATTGTGACCACCACATATTGCCAGGCTGTGGCTGATAATGTGTTGACCGTTGATAGTGTATAGCGGGCGGGGAGCGATCTGGTAGAAGTAATCCACCCGTGTTTTATCTGCATTTACACGCTGTAGACGGGTAAGCATATTGCGTAATTGCAGCGCTTTGGCTTCACCAGCGATCTCGGTGCCGGCGGCGCGGGATATGTTTTCCACGGTGTCGGCAATTTCTTCCGGCCGGGTAATTTCAATTTGCCAAACCGTGATGCCGAGTTGCTGCAACTTTTGCAGGGCTGTTTGAGGATTACCCGATTTCCAGGCAATGATCAGGTCAGGATTCAGTTCAATGATTCGTTCGAGATCAATACGGAATGCATCACCAACACGCGGGATCTGTGTGGCTTGCGCAGGGAAATTACTGTATTCAACGACTGCTGTAAGCTGTTCACCGGCACCGGCGGCAAATACCATTTCTGCAAGATTGGGTGCCAGGGTAATAATGCGGGCGGCCGGTTTGGGCAGGGTAAGAATTTCACCATCGGCCTGCAATAAATTGATATCTGCACTGGACAATTGCGCTGTGCCCAGGCCGAAGAAAACAGCAATGGTGAATAAAGTCCGGCTGATATCAACCCGGACCGGGCGCTTGCTCATGCGATCACGTTCACCAGCAGTAGTATTGCAAGTACTGTGGCCCAGACGCCCAGAGAGCGCCAGACCAGGTCCATGGACAGCTTGATACTTGCCATCGGACCTACTAATTGGTCCGCATAACCATCTCTTTCCGCGTGGCCGGATTTCACAATGGTTCGTGCACTGGTAAGCATGAACTCATTATTTCCTTCAAACAGACCGTGGCCGCGTTCGTTGTGGTATTTCTTCCATGCGCGATAGACTGAATCAAAATCTGTTGCGATGGCCAGAGAGAGGGTCATTAACTGGGCAACGGGCCATTCCATGATTTTGACCAGGCGTGTCATCAGGTCTTTTTGTTCATCAAAAAGCTCAAAGTCTTCGCCACTGAGCCAAACCGCCACCCGGTAAAGCACGGCGCCGTAAATGCCAAGAACAGCAAACCAGAAAATAATGCCGAACCAGCGTTTCAGCGCTTTGCGAAAAACTGCATCAATTGCGATATTCTCGCAGGCTTCCTCATTTTCAGGTACCGGTCCGTCCAGCAGGGTCTCCAGGGCCTCTTTTTGCTGTTCGTCACCGTCCCGGGTGAAAACCTTGCGTACATCAATATCCAGGTCGCGTGGACCAAAGGTGTAAATCAGAATGGCGATGGCAACAATGAATTCGCCCAGTTGACCCAGGACTGAAGAAAAAATGTAGTTAATGAAGTAGGCAGCGACAAGCGGAAGGCCGATAAATAGCAGGAAACCGGTGGGACCTGACCAGCCCGGCAATTTTTTAAACTTGTCGTTGCAGAAGTCGGTATACCAACTGATCCATTCAAAGCGTCGCAAATGGCGCAATTCGCGCACAAAGTGGCAAAGTATAAATGCAATCAGTATCGAGATAATGGTCATTGACCCTAGCCTTTTTTATATCTGTGCTTGCCGCTAACAAAAACCAATGGATTTAACCTCTTTATTCTAACAGGTTGGTGCTGGAACATTCATTGCCGCTGCCGGCGGACCAGTTCTTCCAGGTTTCCGCCGCCATTGTTTCGAAACCAGTCGGCCAGCAACCTGAATGCAATAGAAACCGGTGGTGAGAGGCGGATTTCATCTGCGATGACCGCTTCCGTCAGGGATTTCACGGTAAACCACCGTGCTTCATCGACTTCTTCGCTGTTGCCGCTGTTGCGGTCAACCGCCTCCGCGTAGAATCCACACATCGCAGAGGCCGGAAAAGGCCAGGGTTGTGATGAGACATAGCGGATATCTTTCAGATTTACCTGGACTTCTTCATAAACTTCCCGAACGACTGCATCTTCCAGGCTTTCACCCGGTTCCACGAAACCGGCCAGGGTAGAAAAATGTTTGGGGCGCCACTTGGCATTTCGGCCCAGCAGACAGGAATCCCCATGGGTTACCAGTACGATGATGGCCGGATCAATTCGTGGGAAAGATTCGCGCGCACATTCCTCATTGCTGCATACCATTCGGTGACCCGCTGAACGCAGCAGGTTGGGGCTGCCGCATATACCGCAGAACGCGTGGCGGTATTGCCAGTAGTGCAGGGCCTTGGCATAGGCGAGTATGCCGGCGTGTTTGGCAGCCATATCAATGGAGGCCCTGCGCAGATCGGCGAACCGGGCATCAGGGAGTTTCGCGAGGATGGCATCTTTCTGCATATCCGTAACCGATGCAGCAAAATATTGATGTTTGCCATCATTACCCAGCAGGGTGGGTGGCTGGATGCGGTCCGGTTCAGTGAGTTCGGCCGGCGACAGGTAAACTGCTATGGTGCCCCCGGTCTTACGCTCCAGCAGGCTGCGGCTGCGCCAGAGAGGTACAAGGCGCGTATTGGGATCGGTGAGTGTTTTAGCTACCCACTGCGCATCATCACGAAACTCGACCTCCCGGTTGAGGCGAACAGCGGTAAATTGGTTTCGTCTCGAGCGTGCCAGGTGGTCCGTAGCGGCTGCTTTCATTGATTTCAAACAGAAAAAGAAGAGCCACAACCACAGGTTGTCGCAGCATTGGGATTACGAATAACAAACTGTGCGCCTTGTAAATTCTCGCTGTAATCTACTTCAGCGCCCATCAGGTATTGATAGCTCAGGGGGTCAACAAGAAGTGTCACGCCCTCGTTCATGATGGCGATATCATCATCACTGCCATTCTCATCAAACGTGAAGCCGTACTGAAAGCCGGAGCATCCACCACCGGAGATGTAGACGCGCAGCTTGAGCTCCGGGTTATGCTCCTCCATGATCAGTTCCATCACTTTTCTGGCAGCGGCATCGGTAAACTTGATAAGGTCTGTTGGTATCTGGTTTTGCATGTGGTTTTCTATTTGTCCATTGATGCATTAACTATGGCGGTTCGGCTTGGTTTTTTCAATCATTACACAGTGACATTGAAGCTATGACACCGGCACTTCATCTGCCGGTGGATCGGTTGTCATCTGGTTAAAGAGGCTGTTCCACTCCATCGACTGCTCGACGGGTGTTCTAAGGCTGCTTGATTTGAGTTGTATGGTTAGCCGGCTAGCTTCGAAACCTTCAGGCAGGGTGATCAGGCGTTCGAGTTGTTGAAAGTGCTTGAACTTGAAAACCAGAGGTTCACCGGATTCAGCCAGTAGTTGCTTATTGGTGAGGTGTTCGGCAACACCGCTGAGAATACCATCGACACCCAGTTGAATTTGTCCCGAAATGACGGCAGCCCAGCGCAGGTTCTGTGTCAGGCTGAAAATGATGCGGTAAACCCGTGGAGATTGTGTTGCCTGTAGTTCAACGTGGTGCACGCTTAATGGGGCCTGTGCACCATTGGCACCTCCAAGCCGGCGGTAAAATTCCAGGTCAGCCTCCAAGCCGGCAATTTCATCCTGACGTTCCCGTTCCGATGCCCGTAACAATGCATTGGCGCGGCGGACCACATCGGCTTCACGCTCCGCCACCATTGAACGTGACCGCTCTGCGGCAAGTTGATCAAGTGCCACTTGCAGATCCCGCTGCAAGGCTTCTATCTGGTAGTTGGCGTAAATCAATTCGTCGGCCACGAAATACTTTCCAAAATAGAAAATACCCAGAATAATGCTCACGACGGGTACAGCGATAAGTTGCCATTTGGGAAGATTGGGATAGTTCATGAAAAAATCAGGAGTTCCTCAGACAAGAAAAAAGCGGCCGAAGCCGCTTACGTTCCTGTATTCTATTATTGGTTTTGTCAGTCGTTATAGTTATTTGGCAAGCCCCAACAGGATGGTTGCGCATTTTATACTCCTACTAAGCCCCTGCGTCAAGTTGACGCACACTTTTTTTTAACATTTTGTAACAGAATTACTTGCCTCAATATCAATATTCCAGTTGTTTCTAAGAAGGTATTCCAGTTCCTCCAGTCCACTCATTACAGGGAGATTCCAGTCCAGCGGTGTTAAATCGAAACCTAGCTGTGGATTGGCGTGTATGAAATCCGGACCTGGGGCGAACACATGCGTTCTGAATCCGGTAACTACAAATCGCAGGGTTAGTTTAATCCTGAAATGGCCGCAGCCACTCCTTTACCGGGTCACCAAAAACGAAAAAATAAGGGTTTAAATAGGCTTCCTTGGTGTTATAGCTCAATACAGAACCATCGGTTTTTACAACCTGCCCGCCTGCGGCCTCGACCACCGCTTGCGCAGCCGCCGTATCCCACTCACAGGTCGGCCCGGTACGCGGGTAAAAGTCAGCCAGGCCTTCCGCTATGCGACAAAACTTAAGCGAACTACCCATGCTGACCATTTCATGTTCACCAAGCCGTTGTAACTGGCTGGCGAGTTCAGGGTTGGCATGTGACCGGCTTCCAACGATCACCGCTGGTTGTGCAGCAGGGTGTCTGACTTGTATGGAGCGGGCTTCGGCGGAACCCTGTTGGCACCATGCACCAACTTCTCGCGCGCCGAAATAGCTGGTATCAGTTACCGGTACATGCACGATACCCATAACAGGCCGGTGACCGCGTATCAGCGCGATATTGACTGTGAATTCACCATTGTGGTTGATGAATTCCTTGGTGCCGTCGAGTGGGTCAACCAGCCAGTATTGTTTCCAGCTCCGACGGGTTTCCCACGGGATATCCGCAGACTCTTCAGACAAAACCGGAATATCAGGCCATCGGCTTGAGAGCTCCGCCTGGATCAGTTCATGGCTGGCGAGATCGGCCTTTGTCAGTGGTGAGTCATCAGATTTTCGTGTGATGCCCATATCACCTTCGTACCATTCCAGTATGGCTAAACCCGCACGCCGGCTGATGTCCACCAGTTGCTCAAGAACACTCCCGGAGTTCAGTTCTGACATTATTTTGTTTCCTTCAGCATGTGGTCTTTGGCGATGTACAGGGCAGCGATACTGCGGCCCTCAGTGCAGTCCGGTCTTTGTACCAGTGTGTGAAGGTCGGACAGACTCCAGGGTACGATTTCCAATTCTTCGGGTTCGTCCCCCGGTAGTTTTTCGGGGTAGAGATTCCTGGCCAATACCACGTGTGTAATGTGGGTCATATAGCCTGGAGCAAGGCTCAACGAAGTCAACTCAACCAGTTCATGTGCGCCAAACCCGATCTCTTCCTTGAGCTCTCTCTGGGCGCCTTCCAACACGGTTTCTCCCGGCTCGAGCCGGCCTTTGACCAGTCCCAGTTCATAATGGTGCAAACCGGCTGCGTATTCGTTGACCAGCAAAACCGTATCATCGTCACGCATGGCCACAACAATCACTGCACCCAGGCCATGAGAACGGAGTCGCTCATAGGTGCGTTTTACACCGTTGCTGAATTCGAGGTCGACTTTTTCGACTTTGAATAATTTGCCGGGATCCTGTTCCCGTCTCGCGTGAATCCTGGGAAGCTTCGCCATGCGGATCAGACCTGGTTCAGTTCGGCAGACAAGGTGGCATGAAGGGCCGGGGTCGCCGCCAGTACGGAGCGGGTATCCAGATCGGGTGTCCGGCCATCGAGATCGGTAAACAGACCACCGGCCTCGGTGACGATGACATAAAGTGCGGCGATGTCGAGGATGTTGACATCAGATTCGATGACCGCATCCAGTTGCCCGGCTGCCAGCCGGTGGTAATGATAATAGTCACCATAACCACGTGTGCGGTTGGTGCGTGCGAGAATCCGGCCAAGTGCCGTCCAGCGCTTACTTGCGGCGAGGCTTTGAATATTGCCGGTGGAAATGCTTGCCTGGTCGATGCTGTCTACCTTGCTTATATGTAATGGCCCTTCTTCGTTGAAGGCACCGCCGCCACGTGTCGCCCAGACCAGTTCATCCATCGCCGGAGCGCAGGAAACACCGAGTATCAGTTGGCCATTGTGCATCAATGCAATCTGGGTAGAGAACATGCCGTAACGTTTAACAAAGCTCTTGGTGCCGTCGATGGGATCGACCAGCCACAGGAATTCTGTGTCTGTGCTTTCTGCACCGTATTCTTCACCAAAAATACCATGGTCCGGAAAAGCCTCCTGGATGGTTCTGCGAATGACCTGTTCTGCACCACGATCGGCAACCGTGACCGGTGTCTGGTCGGATTTGATCTCAATATCAAATTCGCCGTTGTAATAAGACAGGATCAGTTCGCGCGCACCTGTTGCGGCTTGTAAGGCAACCGTCAGGAATTCTTTCATCTGTGTTTCGGCCATAGTGTTTTCGACGTGATTTGATTACCCGTTAATCATTGGATTAAGAAAATTGAAATGATCTCCAGCGCGACTTGCATGGCGGACCGCGACTGCCCATGATACCAGACTCACGGCATTGCTCCGTACTGAAAAGGAATACAGGTTTGGGTAAGAACGAAGAAATCCGTCAGCGTGATCTCGATGTGCTATGGCACCCCACTACGCAGATGAAAGATCACGAGTGGTTGCAATTGCTGCCGGTCAAAAGTGGTCAGGGTGTCTGGCTCGAAGATATGGAAGGTAAGCGCTATATCGATGCTATCAGTTCTTGGTGGGTTAACCTGTTTGGTCACGCCAATCCGCATATCAGTGCCGCGGTCAGTGAACAGGCCAACCGCCTTGAACACGTCATCCTGGCAGGGGTAACCCATGAACCGGCAGTGCGCCTGGCGGAAAAACTGGTTGAGATCACACCGCCCGGGCTTGAGCGGGTATTCTTTGCGGATAGCGGTTCTTCCGCTGTCGAAATATCGCTGAAAATGAGTTTCCACTATTGGCGCAATATCGGTGAGCAGGGCCGCATGCGTTTTGTGACTTTGTCCAACAGTTACCACGGCGATACGCTGGGTGCGTTAAGTGTGGGTGATGTCGGTCTGTTCAAGGCAGCCTACGAACCCCTGTTAATGGAACCATTGGTAGCGCCCAGCCCGGATTGTTTTGCCTTGCCCCCGGAACAATGGGATGCGCATGCCGCCGAAAGGCTGGCTGCAATGCGTGCAATATTTACGAACCATGAAGGCGAAATATCTGCGGTCATTATCGAGCCCCTGGTTCAGTGTGCCGGTGGCATGCGTATGTATCCGCCATCCTACCTGACCGGTTTACGTGCGCTGTGTGACGAATTCCGAATCCATTTGATCGCGGATGAGATTGCCGTGGGTTTTGGCAGAACCGGCAGTATGTTTGCCTGTGAGCAGGGTGGTATAGCACCGGATTTCATGTGCCTTTCCAAGGGATTAACGGGTGGCTATTTACCGATGTCGGCTGTGATGACCAGTCAAACAGTCTATGAAGCATTTTATGATGAGTACACAACACTGAGGGGTTTTTTGCATTCGCACAGCTATACCGGTAATGCACTGGCCTGTGCAGCGGCCCTGGCGACCATGGAATTATTCGAGCAGCGTGATGTGCTGGCCGACAATCGCCTGCTGGCCGCGCAGATGCTGGAGGCAGTCTCACCCATGTACGATCATGCCCATGTGGGTGATATACGCCAAACGGGTATGATACTGGCGATAGAGATGGTGGTGCAGCGCGAACCAATGATTCAGTACGACTGGAAACAAAGGCGTGGCATGCAGGTGTACCAGTATGCAATGGCGCAAGGAATATTGCTTAGGCCAATAGGCAACGTTGTTTATTTTATGCCTCCTTATGTCATCAACTCCGATGAGATAAAGCTGATGGCAAAAGTTGCCATGGCCGGTATCGACCTGGCGACCAGGGATTAGTCGGGCCAGTGCGTCAGTCACGCATCTATACGTCGCAAGCGCTGCTGCCGGCAAACAGTATCGAGCTGGAGGGACCTGCCAGTCATTACCTGTTACGTGTATTGCGGTTGTCGGAGGGTGATCCCCTGATATTGTTCAATGGCGATGGCAGAGACTATTCAGCAGAAATTTCGGGCCTCAGCAATAAACGTGTTCTGGTACGGCTCCTGGACAGCAAAAACCCCGCCAATGAAGCACCACTGAAAATAAACCTGGTACAAGCCATCTGCCGGGGCGAACGTATGGATTATGTATTGCAGAAGGCTACGGAGTTGGGTGTGTTCAGTATTCAGCCGCTGAAAAGTCAGCGGGTTGAAGTGCGTCTGGATGAAACCAGGCAAGCCAAACGCATGGCACACTGGCAGGGTGTTGTCATTTCGGCGTGCGAACAGAGTGGCCGTGCGCTGGTGCCTGAAGTAAAGACACCGCTTTCCCTGCCTGAGTGGATGAACTGCAACACAGAGTCGCCACGGTTGATGCTTGATCCAATGGCTGAGAACAGGCTTTCCGATTTATCTGTCGCCCGGGATTCAATCTCCGTTCTGGTTGGGCCTGAAGGAGGTTTTACCGATGAAGAAATGGCTAAAGCTCGTGTAAACGGCGTCATGCCGGTGTCACTGGGCCCCCGGGTTTTACGAACTGAAACAGCGGGACCTGCGGCTATCGCAGTACTGCAGGCAAGAACCGGTGGCTTTTAGACGATACAGATGAGATTAGAACCAATTGCGGTTTACGGTTTAATTGCCGTACGCCGCCAGCTCAACAACACGTGTCAGGTCACCCAGGTCCGGGATGATAGCCTGCAGACCATCAATAGCGACCTCGCTGAATACGGTGTTAGGTAGCCCATCAACCTGGGTTTCAATCAGCGTTTCAGCACGTGCTTTTTTGAGTCTGGGCAAGCCCTGAATGACCAGGCCGATGTAATTGACCTGGGTCGACTCCCCCAGGGTTTTGACAATCAGGATACGGGATTTTGAAGTGATCTTCGCACTGCTGCTGTTTTTTAGCATTCGCTCATAATTGATCACCGGTACCTGCCAGCCATGCCATGCTATCTCGCCCAGCAACCATACAGGACCTTGTTTGAAAGGTTCGGGTAAAGTGAATTCCAATATCTCACCAACCGCGCTGTTGGGCAGCATGATGTAACCGTCTGTCAGTGGTGCCAGGATTGTGCGGATTTCTTCGTTTGCCATTCTATTCCATCTCTTTACGCAGCAGTTTTCTCACTTCCGCTATCAGCTCTGATTCTTTATACGGCTTGGAAAGATAGGCATTGGCGCCCGCTTGCTTGCCCCGGTCCCGATGTTTCTTGCCTGCCCTGGAGGTGATCATGATGATGGGCACCTTGCGAAGCCTGGCATCGGCGCGTACGTGCTCCGCGACCTGGTAGCCATCCATGCGGGGCATTTCGATGTCAAGCAGCAACAGGTCGGGTACGCAGTCCTGCATTTTTTCAGTGGCCTCCACACCATCCCTCGCGGTGATCACTTCAATGTCGTAAGCTTCCAGGACACGGGTGGTCACCTTACGCATGGTAATGGAGTCATCCGCTACCAGGGCCAGCGTTCTTTTTGGCCGTATATCGATGTTCTCAATGGGTGGTGCGGGGCGTGCACCGGTCAGCACAGCCTGTCTGATCAACGGTCCGGCGTCGATGATGATGACCACCTGGCCATCACCGGTAATCGTTCCACCAAGAATACCCGGCACACTGTTGATTTGTGGGCCAACCGGTTTGACTACAATTTCCTTGTGCCCCAGAAGCGCGGATACCCGGAAAGCAGCACGCTGCTCACCTGATTTGATCATCAGAATTGAGATGGTATCGTCACCCAACGGCGTCGTTGGTTCACCCAATAGCGGTTCCAGGTCAAGAATGGAGTATGACTCGCCTGCAAATTCATAAGCCGGTTTATCATGCGCCAGCAACTCCTCGTAATCGGCGGGTAACATACGCGCAACACCGGCAACACTGGCCACCGGGATCATATAGGGGTGCTCACCGGCCATTACGCCAATAGCCTGCATGACCGCCAGCGTGAAGGGTATCCGGATGGTAAAGGTGCAGCCTTTGCCCTCTTCGGAATCAATCTCTATTGAGCCGCCGATCTGTTTGATTTCGTTATTGACCACGTCCATACCGACACCGCGTCCGGATAGTGCTGTGACGGTCTTGGATGTGGAAAAACCACTGTTGAGAATAAGTTGCTGCAGTTGTTGCGGTGACCACTCCGCGTTTTTCTCCATCAGGCCTTTCTCAATGGCGCGTTTTTGAATAGCCCCGAGATCTATACCGGCACCATCATCTTCAACACGTACGACAAACTCGGTGGCTTCAGCGGCGACGGTGATGCTGAGTTGCCCCTCTTCCGGCTTCTTGAGTTTCCGCCTTGCTGCGGGTTTTTCAATACCGTGTGCGATTGAGTTCCTCAGCAGGTGTTCCAGTGGTGCGACAATCCTTTCCAGCACATTGCGGTCCAGCTGGTCACCACCACCGGTCATACGCAACTGCAGACGTGCCCGCTTTTTGGTTTCCTTGGCCGAGGTACGGATGATCCGGCGCAGACGTGGCGCGATGGTACCGAAATGTACCATACGGGTTTGCATCAGGCCTTCCTGCAAGTCTTTGCTGACCCGGGATTGCTGTACCAGGAGGGCTTCGGACTTACGCGCCGAGGTGTCCAGTAACTCCTGTAGGTTCAACAGGTCGGAAACAGACTCTGTGAGGCTGCGCGATAACTGTTGCATGGATGAGAAACGGTCCATTTCCAGTGGATCAAACTCTTCTGAGCCATCCGGCGCTTCCTGCTGATAACGCGAACGTATCTGGGTTTCAGTTTCAATCTCGAGCTTGCGGAACTGCTCACGTATACGTGAAACGGTTACATCAAACTCTTTCAGGTTGTCACGTATCTGCCCGACTTGTTGCTCAAGATGTGAGCGGAAGATACTGATTTCGCCGGCTGAATTGACCAGTGAATCCAGTAAATCTGCATTGACACGGATTTGCTTCGAGCTTGCAGTTTCCGCGCTGGGTTCTTCGCTGACCTCCGGTTCACTCACCGGTACCACAACATCAGGTATTTCCTGTAGTTTTTCAGGTTCAGTATCACTTTTAACCTGTGCTTCGGTTTTCGCCTCAGGTTGTGAGGGCAGTGCGGTCAGGGCTTCGACTTGTCGATTAAACAGTTTTAACGCATCTCCTACCTGTGGTATCTCCCCCTGGCTGGCTTGCTGAGTCCACACGTTCAACCGGTCGCAACCCTGTTCCAGCACTTCTATCGCGGAAACTGTCGGGGGTAGTAACTGGCCTGCAATACGCTCCAGTAACGTTTCCATGGAGTGGCTGAGATTGCCCAGGGCGTTGATACCAGCCATGCGCGCACCACCTTTAAAGGTATGTATCTCACGCTGCAGGTTCTGGACGATTTCCAGATCCGGCAGATCGTCATGCCAGTTATTCAGAAGCGAGTCACAACGCTCCAGGATCTCCATCGCCTCTTCAAGGAAGATACCCAGAATTTCGCTGTCCACCTGCTCAGGCGTGGTTTCCGTCAACAGGTCTTCCTGGTCTTCTGCCTGCGCTTCAACCTCGCTTGTATCGGTGACTGCTTCGCTTTCAGAAGCATCAACTTCCGGTTCAGGTTCTTCCTGTACCGGTTGTGGAACTTCATATTCAACCGTCAGCGCGATCAGCTGTTCAATCTGGCTTTCCTCATCAGACGTGAGCTGTGCTTCCGGGTCTTCTTCGTGCACTGCCAGGCAGGTTTCAAAGTGAGCCAGGCTGGTGGCGACCGTCCACATTGCAGTGTCGCTGAATGCTTTCCCGCTCTTACGTTGTGCCTCAAGAAAACCTTCCAGCGTCTTGGCTATGTCGGATTCCCTGCCCAGTGGATCAAGGGCGGTGGTTCCGGCAATGGTGTGAATAGCGATAACTTCATCATCGTTCGCAGTACTGTTACGGTCCCTTGAGATGCGCTCCATCAGGCCAGCCAGAACAGCAAGTTTTTCCGTCAACTCCTTACGGACCAGTTCTTTCAGAGTCGGTTTTGCAGGTTTATCAGTAACGCTGGCAGGCGCTTGACCCGTTTCCGGCACCGTGGTCACATCACCTGACAACAGGGTAGCCATTGACGGTGGTGAAGTTTCGCCCAGTGCTGTCCAGTCGGGCTCATTGCCAGCGGCAATGTTGTCTGCCTGCAAGGCAAGTGCTTCAATCGCTGCGGAGTTCAGTTCCGAAGGCTCCTGTTGCAATCGTTGCTTCAAGGCCGGTAATGCGGCCTCGGACAGGCGCACAACAAGTGCGACATTTTCAATTGAGGCGATGCTGCCTTCCAGCAAATGATTGAGTAGCTCTTCGATATGCCAGGCAAAATCGCCCAGCTCATTCGCACCCACCATGCGTCCGCTACCCTTGAGTGTATGGAATCCACGGCGGATCTCGGTTAGTAACTCGGTATTTTCCTGATGCTGCATCCACTGAGGAATCCGCTCAGCCAGCATAGAGGCGACGGTCTCATATTCTTCCAGGAATACGTCCAGCAACTCTGGGTCAATTGTTAGTGCTTGTAAATCGCCCTTGTCATCAGGTTTGCGGCTGTCTTTGGCGCCCGTTTGTTCGGGTGTTAGCGGTGCTTTAGTGACTTTAACCGCTTCCATTTCACCAACAGGCAGGCGTTCAAGACGTTCTTTGAGTATCTCAAAGAATCGCCCGCGATTGTCTTGGTGGTCACGGCAGCCGGCGAGGTAAAGTTCGAACGCCGCAACGGCATCGGTGACGGTCTCCAGTTTATCCGGCTCCACGGCAGACTCTGACCTTGTGTGACGCAGCAGGTTGCCGAGTGCATTGCGCAATTTCAGTGCCAATGATGCAGTTTCTGACTCGCCAATTAACTCCATGGCGCCTGCAATGTGTTCCATAGGGCTGCTGAAATCAGCGTCCGGATCTCCGCTGAAATGACTACGCACGCCATCTTGTACGTGGTGGAGACTGGTAACGGTCTCGCCCAGCAAGTGGGTACGGATGCGTCGTATCTCGTGCCTGGGCAGATCGATATAAGAAGTCTCCTGGTCTTCCATAAGCGGCTCACCAAGGGTGGCAATCTGCTCCTCCAGTACAGACTCAACCCGTATCAGTTCTCCTGCCAACTCCATCAAAACCGATTTGCTTGAATTCTGTTCAGAATCAGGATCGGGGTCTTCGTCAACACCGAATGCCGGTATCAATTTTTCTATGGATTGAGAGGAATCACCCAGGCCCATCATCTTTAAAGTATCTTTAAGCCTCAGCAGGGCTTCATGACTTTGTTCTCTGCTATCGGGTCTTATTTCACCGGTCCGCAACTCGAGATCAAGTGCATCCTTGACCAGGGAGAGCTCATCGCGAACCGCTGCACCGAGTGATATGTACAACTCGCGATTACGCCCGGTGACCGCTCCGCGGGCACGAATCAATACATCGCGGTCCGGTACCAGTTCCTGCAGCTGGAATCGTTCCCGGAGTTGATCCACACCTTCGCTACCCGGTTTGGCCTGCGCGATATGAAACAGTAATGCCTGCGAAAGGGCGTTGGCCGATTCAAGCTCGGTGGCTTCTTCGCCCCCCTCCGAGAGTGTTTTGAGATTGAGATGCAAACGGGCAAAAAGACGCCGCAGATGCATGTCATTATCGGTAACACCATCAAGTAAGCCGCCAATAACTTTAGCTGCAATCCACCACAGGCGCCGCAGATCCATTCTCTCCAGGCGGTGGTGCAATGTTTCGCATACTGAAAGAAGCGGTGACAGTAGTTCAATATCCCGTTGATGCTGCAACCATCGAAGCAGGGCGCTTTCCCACTGGCGGCGCATACGCAAGGCAAATTCGGCAAAGGGTTCATCAAAAGCTGGTTCGTGCTCGCCCGGGCTGATCTCCAGTTCTGGTAGCGGAACGTCCAGGCTGGGTGCGAACAGTGTGGCTTCAGATACAATGTTGGCATTGTAGGCTGCACGCAGTTCGTTAATTATAGGCAGCAATAAAATGGGTAGGTCATGGTGACCGGCCTGTAAGCGGTCCAGGTATGACGGTACCACGACGATGGCATCCATCATGGCGCCATATGCCTTTTGCGGCTCGCGAACGTTACAGTCCCTTAATTCATCGCAAACCGTGATCATTTCCTCCATCACGAGCGTGGCGCCCTGCAACATCAGTGCCTCGAAGGTGTACTTTAACTGCAGCAGGTGTTCGGCGGTATTTTTGACAGCATCACCGCTGTTGGCAGTGTTGGCAGTGTTGGCAATGTGCTCAACCTGGGTGCGAATCTGGTTCAGATGTTTGTCCAGATCAGGGCGAACCCAGGTCAGCACGGTGCTTACATTTGAACCTTCCAGCAACATCAGCCCGTTCCTGAAGCTTCGATACCGGAGGATGGCGCCGGCTTATTGGTCATCGTTTTCATTCAGTTTTCTTCTGGCAATTTGAAGTCGGTAACTGAATCGCTGAGTTGCATGACCAACTCAGCCAGTTCATCCACTGAACGTGCGGCCAGGGTGCTGCCCTCGGATGCCTGGATAGACAACTGCTGGACGCTTTTCATTAACTCGGAGATGTCAGTAGCGTGCGCTGACTGCTGGTGTGCCTCTTCTGAAATGCTCGCGATCAACCTGGACAGATCATTGGAAACTTTTTCGATGTGCTCCAGCGCAGTACCCGCGTCTTCAGCCAGGCGGGCTCCGCTTACGACCTCTGAAATCGTGGATTCCATTGATACAACCGCTTCGAAAGTATCGGTTTGTATCGTCTGAACCAGGGATTCTATTCTACGGGTGGAGTGGGTGGCGCTTTCCGCCAGTTGTTGAACTTCATCGGCTACCACGGCAAACCCCTTGCCGGCACCCCCCGCTGATGCTGCCTGTATGGCGGCATTGAGAGCAAGTACATTGGTTTGTTCGGCAAAACCATTAATTAGTTCCACGATATCACCGATCTCCTGGGTGGATTCACCCAGGCGCTTGATACGTTTGGAAGTTCCCTGAATCTGTTCACGAATGGTATCCATACCGTTGATGGTTTCACGGACTTTCTTACCACCTGTGTTTGCAATATCGACAGACTTGCGTGCCACTTCGCTTGATTCGCTGGACCTTTTGGCCATGGAATCGAATGACACAGCCATTTCCTGCACAGTTCGTGTTGCTGCACCTACCTGTTCCGCTTGTGCTTCAGCTGCCTTGGCCAGTTCTGAAGTAGAACCACGTGTAGCCATGGCTGATCCGGCAACTTCCTGGGCGGTGAATTTAATTCCCTTGACCAGTTCACGAAGCTGCTCGATGGCAAAATTGACCGCGTCTGCAATGGCACCGGTGATGTCCTCGGTAACCGTTGCCTGTACGGTGAGGTCTCCATCGGCCAGGGAGCTCATTTCATCCAGCAGTTGCAGGATAGCCTCCTGGTGTTTCTTGTTGCTTCTGGCCGCGATTTTCGCCCGTCGGCGCTCTGCAGACAGGAATGAGTACACCAGTATCCAGACCATGGATACCATCACTGCCAAACCAATGAGAGCAGCTGCCAAGGATGGCCATAGTCGCGTTTGTGGTAGCTCGGCGATGGCATTCTTAAGACCGGCCGCGTTATCAAAGACCTCACGGCTTCCAAGAAAGATTTCATCCGCTGCGCCGCGAACTTCAAACAGATCGCTGGAAGAGTCGAGGATGGTGCTGATTTGCGGATTGATATTTTCAAAGAGTGTTTTGACCTTTCCCAAAGACTGAAGCGCCTTGGTATTGCGCACCTGGGTAATCCCCAATTGCGAGTTCCCCCGTAACAGGGCAGTTAGCACCTGTTCGAACAGACTCTGGTCCCTGGCGAGATTTTCAGCGGCACTGACCGCATTGCTTCCGCCCTGCAGGACCTCCGAAACGCGCCTTAGAATCCGGTCTGCCAACACCAGTTGACGACTCGCAAAGACCAGCTGGTTTGATGGGGCACCGCTTTGTGTAAGGGCTTTTATGGCGGAGTCGGTATTTTTCTGGATGCCTGGAATGTTGTCCTGAACTATATTACTTGCCGTTGCGAGTTCCAGTATCAATTTCTCTCGGTCAAGAATACTTGACGCATTGGTACTCATGCGATCCCAGCTCAGGTTGAGCTTTTTCATCGGCATGGTAACCGCCTGTGGTGTAGGGGGAAGGTTGTCTGCGGCAGAGCCGGAGCGTAACTTCTGCATCGCTGCCACAATAGTCTTGCGGGAACTCCCGAGCTCCAGGAAGGCATCAAGGTTACCAGCTGCCGATTCGCCGGCTGATTTCGCCAGTTGCTGCGATGTGACCTGAACATCCGTTGCATGTGATATCCATTCCTGCTCGTTTTGTGCATCGTTCGCGAGTTTTAAAAAAGTGGTCGCAACAAAAATCAGCGAGATGATCAATAAACCTGTTGCCAGGAAAACACCCCCAGGGCGTTGGCTTTTTAGTTTAGGCTGTGATTTATTCATTCGATTTCCCGTGCTGCTCAGGCTGCAGCGCCATTTAGGAACTCCGTGGTTGAAAAAAGGATATCCAGATTCAATTCCTGCCAGATGTCTTTACCGGATCGATACTGCTTTTGCACAAAATTATTCAGCGGGGAGCTTTTCGGCAATTTGATGTTCTTGCCCTCATCACTGACAAAATGACGCTGTCCGAACACCTCATCTACAAGCAAGCCGACAGGCCGGCCGTGCAGACTTGCTGCCAGAAGCCGGGTGCGCATGGAAACAGTTGATCTCCTCCCGTTGAGAAACCAGGAAAGATCGACAATGGTCAACAGGTCACCGCGCACGTTTGCCAGGCCAAGTATCCATGGCTTGGTGCCGGGCACGGGTGTGAATGCCGGTATCGGCAGAAACTCATGTACTTGTTTTACATTACATGCCAACCGCTCATCACCGATGCGAAAAATGACACCGGCCCACTCACCGCTATTTTCCTGCCCGTCAATCTGTCCCGGCTCGAAGGCAAGGCTTCGCCGTTCGTAATCCAGCAGTTTTTCAAGCGATGCATTAGCGGTGCTCATGATATTTGACCCCGAGGATTATGGTTTATTGACCCGGAAACACAGTATATGTTGGTATCAGGAGTTGGCGTGTTGCTTGACTGCACCCAGCAACTCTTCGCGTGTAAAGGGTTTGGTCAGGTACTGATCCGAGCCGACAACCCTGCCGCGGGCCATATCGAACAGACCATCCTTGCTGGTGAGCATGATGACGGGCGTATCACGAAAATCAGCATTATTTTTAATAATGGCACAAGTCTGATAACCGTCAAGACGTGGCATCATGATGTCGACAAATATCAGATCGGGGTGATGGCGGGTGATTTTGGATAAAGCCTCAAAGCCATTCTCGGCAGTAATGACTTCACAGTTGTCATTGGAGAGCATGGTATCTGCCGAGCGACGTATGGTTGCACTGTCGTCAACCACTAGAATGCATAGCTTCTTTGCTTTAGCAACAGATTCAGTGTCATCTGCTTTTGAATCTAATTGTTCCTGGCTCATAATATCTTCCCTGGTGCTGCAACGTTTACAGCGAATCCTTTCACTGCGTTCCGCGCGATAATGAGGCCAAACCCCCTATCCCCCATTTGGATGTCTTGCAATTAGTTTACCCTTACAAAAGAGAGGATTCCAGCATGTTGTATTTTTTTAGGAATGTTCTTCATATTATTGAGCCGTAAGGGATTTAATGATTTGGGTGTTTTCATGGCTGGAATAGCAACGGCAGGCGCACGATAATGGCATACCACAACCGACGGATATAGTTATGTCAGAAACTGGAAAAACAAACTCGATGGTAATTAAAACCGGCGTGGTCATGGACCCCATTGCCGGGATCAAAACCTATAAAGACTCTACTTTTGCGATGCTGTTGGAGGCTCAACGACGCGGCCACGCACTTTACTATATGGAGCCTGGCGATCTTTTTGCCAAAGACGGTCGGGTGTTTGCCAGTATGCAGCAACTCGAGGTTCGGGATAATACGACAGACTGGTTCAGTTTGACCCCGGCCGGCAACAGGCCGCTGGACGAGTTGAATGTTGTACTGATGCGTCGGGATCCGCCATTTGATATGGACTATATCTATACGACCTACATGCTGGAGTTGGCTGAAAAGGCCGGCACACTGGTCATCAACCGTCCGCAAAGCCTGCGGGATGCCAACGAGAAATTTTTTATCAACAATTTTCCGCAGTGTTGTGTTCCTATGATCATCAGCAGTTCTTCCAGCCTGATCCGGGAGTTCGTTTCACAGCAGGGACGTTGTGTGGTCAAGCCGTTGGACGGTATGGGTGGTGAGTCCATTTTTCAGGTCAGTGATACCGATATGAACCTGAATGTCATTCTTGAGACCATTACCCGTCACAATGCAAGGCCGGTAATGGCACAGAGGTATATCGATGAGATCTCCGAGGGTGACAAACGTATACTGGTGGTCAACGGTGAGCCGGTACCCTATGCACTGGCGCGATATGCAGGAGAGGGTGATTTTCGGGGCAACCTGGCCAAAGGCGGCAGTAGCAAAGGTGTACCGTTGAGCGAACGGGATCGCTGGATCTGCTCACAGGTTGCGCCGGAGTTGAAGAAGCGCGGCATTCTTTTTGCCGGTCTCGATGTTATCGGCGACTGGCTTTCAGAGGTGAATGTGACCAGTCCTACCTGTATTCGTGAGTTAGATGAAGAGTATGGCCTGAATATCGCTGGACAGCTTTTCGACAGCATCGAGGAAATATTGACTTAGACATGTCCGTCATCCAGGCCAGTAACGACCGAATCACTGTCAGCTTTTTGATGGCGTTGGCCCTGCATGCGCTGATATTACTGGGCGTCGGATTCATACTTGATTTCAAACCCCTGACCCACCCGTTGGAAACGCTGGATGTGGTACTGGTTAACTGGCGATCAGAATTAAAGCCGGATGAAGCAGACTTCCTTGCACAGGCTTCGCAGCAGGGTGGAGGTGAGTCCACCGAAGCCAGCCGGCCGTCACAGGAGGTAACCGGGGCATCACCGGGACCGGCGGAAGGTGACGATCCGCTGGACCAGCAGGAACAGGTTTCCAGCGTCGCTGATGCGGCACGTGAGCAGATACTGACCGAAGATGATCAATCTGATTTCACCCAGCAAATAACCAGTATTGAGCAACCGGAACCACCGTTACCGAGTGCCGCAACCCTGATGCAGGAAAGCATGACGATGGCAAAACTGCAACCTGGTATTCAGCGCGACCGGGAATCGCTTTCGAAACTGCCCCGGCGCAAATGGATATCGGCGAATACGCGCGAATACGAATTCGCGGCATATATGCAAGCCTGGGTGGCCAAAGTGGAAAGGGTCGGTAACCTTAACTACCCGGAAGAAATCAGGCGTCAGAAGTTGACAGGGGATCTGATTATGACAGTGGGTATCAACCTGGACGGTAGCGTTGAAAGTATTGATATCCAGCGTAGCTCCGGAAAACCCCAACTGGATCAGGCTGCAACCCGGATTGTACGCCTGGCTGGCCCTTATTCACCCTTACCGGATCACATCAAGGCATCTGTTGATGTTCTGCACATCACCCGTACCTGGCAATTTTCCCGTAACTTTTCGGGCTTGGATTAGCCGCGTATCGGATTTATTGCAGGTAACTGTCCGGAGGAGTCCGTTCAATCTGTATAATTAAGGGGAATACAAATCATTTTCTTCCAGTTGGATCTGAGTGCTTTTTGCTTGAGTTGATCGTAAACCGGACAAATGTTTAATCATATGAATACTAAATCGCAAGGCGTTGTCAGTGGTTATTTGCAGCAGCAAATGCTGATTGCAATGCCGGCCATGGCTGACCCTAATTTTTCACGTAGTGTGACACTGTTGTGTCAGCACAATGAAGAAGGGGCGATCGGAATAACCATTAACCGTCAGTCCTCATTTTCACTGGGTGAGCTTCTGATGCAGCTCAATATTCCCTGTGTAAGTGAGCAAATATCTTCAGTGGTTGTGCTTGAAGGCGGTCCGGTCAGTCCTGACCATGGTTTCGTGCTGCACACGCCTGTCGAAGGATATGATTCAAGTATCCAGATCAATGACGATATCATGGTGACAACCTCGCGCGATGTTCTGACAGCAATAGCAGAGGGTAAAGGCCCGGAACAGTTTCTGGTTGCACTCGGTTATGCCGGTTGGGGTGACGGTCAGCTGGAGTTTGAGATGCGTCAGAATGCCTGGCTGTCGGTACCGGCAGATAAAGCAATTCTTTTTGAGTCGGCCCTGCCGAAGCGGTGGGAAAACGCACTGGGTAAATTGGGTATCAACATCAGCGACCTGCATGGGGTCGGCGGTCATGCCTGATGACGATATCAAGCCGTCCGGTACCATCATCGCATTTGATTTTGGCTTCCGGCGAATAGGTGTCGCTGTTGGCCAGACATTGACGGGGTCTGCCAATGCGCTTGCGGTGGTACCGGTTTCGAACCAACCGGACTGGCAAATAATCACCGGTATCATCAGCGAGTGGAAACCGGCTGCATTGGTCGTCGGATTGCCGCTGGCTGCTGATGGCGGGGAAACCGAAATGTCAAGGGGTGCGAGACGATTTGGCCGGCAGCTTGAAGGCCGCTTCGGCGCTTCCGTTTTTTATGAGGACGAACGCCTGACATCATTCAGTGCCGAGCAGCGTTTTGTGGATGCCCGGGCAAGGGGTGGAATGCGGCGAAAAGACGCGGCAATGAAAGATGCCATCGCGGCACAAATCATTCTCGAGAACTGGTTACAAAACTGAACTTGTCTCAGCATTTTTCCAGGGAAATAAAAAACCGCTCCGCGCCGAAAGAGGGTTAACAGCGGGAGCGGCGTAAGCAAAGTCAGGAGCGTCGGTCAGACGATGATCAGGGAGAAAAATTCCCGGCTTTGCTTATTCAGTACTTATGACGCATCAAACCATCAATACGTTACAAATAAACCAAATGATGAATGCAACATCATCACGGTTATTATTTTGGACAAGGTTGCGAATGGATGGTTGTGCACATAGTCACAGACTGCGGTGAAAGGTTTGAAACAAGGGATAAAGCGAATGATGTAGCCCGTTAGTTTGACACGTGGTTGAAAGAAAGTAAATTGATTGCCTTCAATTAAGCCAGCACAGACCAGAAAGATTCAAAAGCATGACTGCTCGTCAGAATCGACTATTTGAATAGTGCAAGTTTGTTTTTATAGGTGCGGGAAAGTTTGACGCGGTGACCGGACTTCAGGGTAAGAAAATATTCACCGTTAATATGTGATTCCATTTCTCGTACGTGCTTGATATTGACTATGGTCGAACGATGGATGCGTTGAAGAATGCTTTCATCCAACTCCTTCTCAAGCCCTTTCATGGTTTTGCGCATGATATAAGTCGTGCCCTGGGCCTGCACACACATATAGTCACCGGCTGCGTCTATCCACTCAATATCTTCCTGGTTCACCCAGGTGGTACGTCCGGCATCCCTTATTGCGAGACGTGAAGGTTCTTTGGGCGCAAAGTCCGCAACATTCTTTTCTTCCAGCTCCGCAAAACTGCTGATCGTTTCGCCGCTGAACTGGCTGACCAGTTCGAGCAGTTGGCGCTTTTGCTTGAGTGCGCGCTTCTGGCTGAGATTGTCCCGTACTTTTTCCAGAACCTGGTGCAGGCGCTCTTCGTCGATGGGCTTGAGAATATAATCAAGCGCGTTTGCCTCGAAAGCCTGTACTGCATATTCGTCGTAGGCGGTCAGGAAAAGAATAACCGGCATGGTTTTAATGTCGAGTTGCTGCACGACCTCGAAACCGTTAATGCCCGGCATCTGTATATCCAGGAAAACCAGGTCGGGAGATTTTTCCTCAATGAGTTTCAGGGCTTCGCGGCCATTAGTGGCCTCACCAACGATTTCGATATCCGCGATATTTTTAAGACGATGGGCCAGACCACGACGTGCAAGGGATTCATCATCCACGATCAGGGTTTTAAGAAGATGCTGGTTGCCTGCTGTCAAGGTTTTGAAGTTTTCCGGTTAAACTGAGTACTAAGAAGCACAGCTTATCATTCCTGACGGCTGCTGCAATATAGATGTCGCTTTGAAAGCATCATTTAATTCATATGCTGTCCGGGAAATGAAACTGCCGGTTCGAAAACATAGGTTATCCGGCATCCATAACAGAACTCAACCTCCTGTAGGCAATGGCTTCCGCGAGGTGTTCGGATTGGATTTCGTCAGCCTGACTGAGATCGGCAATGGTTCTTGCCACTTTCAGAATGCGGTGACAGGCACGCGGTGACAGGTAGAGTTGTTCCGCGGCGTGTTCAAGCAACCGCAGTGATTCACCCTCAATATGGCAGAACCTGGCAAGGTCGGCATTGGTCAGTAATGCATTGGGTTTACCAGCACGTTGATGTTGTATTTGCCGTGATTCGATAACGCGCTCACGCACGCTTGCTGAGTTTTCGGTGTCCTCAGTTGGAGCGCTTAAAATAGAGGTTTGGGGGCGTAGCACTTCAACCTGGATATCTATCCTGTCCAGCAAAGGACCGGAGACCCGGTTCTTATAACGCTGGATTTGTTCGCCACTGCAGTTGCAACGGCCGCTATCGTCGCCCGACATACCGCAGGGACAGGGATTCATGGCGGTAATCAGCTGAAAACGGGCCGGAAAGGTGGCCTGCCTTGCCGCTCTCGATATGACAATGCGACCGGATTCGATCGGCTCACGCAGAATTTCAAGCGTATGCCGGCCGTACTCGGGAAGCTCGTCAAGAAACAACACACCATTGTGTGCCAGCGAAATTTCTCCCGGCCTGGGACGCGACCCGCCACCTGCCAGGGCAACACTGCTGCAGGAATGGTGTGGTGTTCTGAACGGACGGATACCCCACAGACGATGATCCAGACCCATGTGGCTAACCGATGCCAGGGCCGCGACTTCGAGTGATTCAGACTCCGTCATTGGGGGTAATATTCCAGGCAGTCTTGATGCCAATAGAGTTTTTCCGGTACCCGGTGGGCCGGCCATCAACAGATGATGGCCACCGGCTGCAGCCACCTCCAGTGCACGCTTTGGACCCGGTAGCCCGATGACGTCGCAAAGATCAGGCAGCTTGGGAGGCTTGCCCCGTGATTGAGGCACGCATGGTTCAAGTATTTGGCCACCCATGATCCAGTTGGCGACCTCAAGTAATGTCGCCCCGCCAAACTTCTCACCGCCCTTTACCAGGGCTGCCTCGGCCGAATTACAGTCTGGAATGATGAGTGTTCTTTTGCTGTCTCGTGACCGTATGGCTGCCGGGAGAACACCTCTGACCGATCGCAATTCACCATTGAGTGAGAGCTCACCAAGAAACTCACAATCATCAAAGCGTGTACCCGGTATCTGTTGAGAGGCGGCAAGTATTCCCAGGGCGATCGGCAGGTCGAAGCCCCCACCTTCCTTTGGCAGATCGGCCGGGGCAAGGGAAACAGTGATCCGGCTTTGAGGCCACTTGAAGCCGGAGTTGATCAAGGCGGCCCGGACCCGGTCTTTGGATTCCCTGACGGCAGTTTCCGGGAGACCGACCAGGTGCATGCTTGGCAAACCACCCGACAGGTGAACTTCCACCCTGATCAGTGGTGCTTCGACACCCGCACAACCGCGACTGTGTACCAGTGATAATCCCACAACCCACCCCCGATCCGATCATGATATGAACGGCGCCTGATTCAATGTCCTGATTTTTGCATCGGGATCGGACGGGTGCTTTGGTCATGGTCTTCAATGTTTGTAGGCAATTGGACTCCAATTTAGCTCGCTTTGTCGTTTTGAGGCCTTCGTTGATCGTCAGTCTGCAAAAATATGTGGTCACAAATTACAGCATTGCAACCGGGGAGTCGTCATTTAAACCCGGCAAACACAAGGAGGCAGGAAGCGGTGCTTGCGGCATGGATTCAGGGGCGATAAAGTCCTATCCAAGCCAATTGGGAATTCCACTATGAAAATGATTATCGCGATTATAAAACCGTTCAAACTCGATGATGTACGTGATGCGCTTGGCGAGGTCGGTGTGCAGGGAATGACGGTGACCGAGGTCCGCGGCTTCGGTCGTCAGAAAGGTCATACTGAGCTGTATCGAGGTGCCGAGTACGTGGTTGATTTTCTGCCAAAACTGAGACTGGAAATTGCGGTTGCCGATGATCGCGTCGAAATCGTGGTTGAAGCGATTGCCGGAGCGGCAGCGTCAGGGCGAATTGGTGATGGAAAAATTTTCGTGCAGCCTTTGGATCAGGCGATGCGTATCAGAACAGGCGAGGAGGGGGATGATGCCCTGTAAATATCATGGATGAGAAGATCAGGGCAGGCGTCATTGGTTTGGGCGCGATGGGTGCGCCAATGGCGCGACATCTTGCAAATGCCGGGTTTTTACGCATGGTTTGGAATCGTACAAATAGCAAAGCTGAAGCACTCTCAAAGGAAACCGGTGCGTTAGTGGCCGGAAGGCCGGAGCAGTTGGCTGCTGCCTGTAACGTCATTCTGACCTGTGTTTCCGCCGATCAGGATTTACTGGATGTCGTAGAACAGTTGCTGCCGGGTGTTAACCCCGGTTCGGTACTGGTGGATACTTCAACAGTGAGTCCGGCAACTGCAAACCGGGTGGCTTCCAGCCTGCAGGGTGCAGGCGCCGGTTTCGTGGATGCCCCTGTTTCAGGCGGTGTCGAGGGCGCAAAAAAGGGCACTTTATCTGTCATGGCAGGTGGTGATTCCGCCACTATTTCGCGAATTATGCCAGTTCTGGAGACCCTTTCGGCGACGGTTACACATATGGGGCCGGTGGGTTCCGGACAGGCTACAAAGGCCGTAAACCAGGTCATGATCGCCGGTATCGCCGAGGCGGTTTGTGAAGCTCTTGCATTTGGAGAGAAACTAAATCTGCCTTCGGAGCGTCTATTATCTATAGTGAGAGCAGGGGCAGCCGGAAGCTGGTTTCTGGAGCATCGTGGAGAGACCATGCTGGATGATAGTTTTGATGTCGGGTTTAAACTGTCGCTGTTACTCAAGGACTTGTTAATTTGCCAGGACCTGGCACGAGAATTGAATATCTTTATGCCGACAACGGAAGCTGCAATCAAGGATTATCGGGAATTGGTAGCGCTGGGTGACGGGGATCATGATATCTCCGGGCTGATTCGACTGAAACGCGGCATAGACTGATAGTACGAAGAATACTTGAAGGAAATATGAAACAAGGTCAATCATTTTTGTCTGCAGTACTGACGGAGCTTAACCGCCGAAAGGTTCTGCGCACTTTGGGTGCATACGCAGTGGCGGTGTTTGTTGTGCTGCAGTTAATGGATGCGGCAGTGGAGCCACTGCGGCTTCCGGACTGGTTGCCAACTCTGCTGGTAATTGTATTGATCCTGGGTTTCCCGCTGGTATTCATCCTCGCCTGGCATTTCGATGTTACAGCTGATGGTGTCAAGAAGACGCAAACTGTCGGTATCCTGACACGCACACAGAACGCCCTGCTTTTCAGCATGATGATGCTGGGTGTGTTTGGGCTTGGTTACGGCTTTTACGGTTATTACTCCAATGTATTTACAGACGGCCCTGGTGAGTTGCAAACCCTTGCATCGCAACAGCGTGAATTTGTTGCACCGGAGAACTCTATTGCCGTATTGCCATTTGCGGACTTGTCTGAAGACAGCAGCCAGGGGTACTTCTCGGATGGTATTGCGGAGGAAATCCTGAATGTGCTGGCAAAGGTGAAAGGTCTGCACGTGGCGGCACGCACCTCCTCGTTTGCTTTTCGCGAGCCTGACAAGGATATTCGTGAAATTGGTCGTCTGTTGAATGTCGGCACCGTACTTGAAGGAAGCATAAGAAAGTCCGGAGACCGCATCCGGTTGACCGCCCAGTTAATCAATGTTGAAGATGGTTATCACATCTGGTCAAACTCGTATGACAGGACGCTGGATGATGTTTTTGCTATCCAGGATGAAGTCGCCAGCGCCATTGCAACGGCACTGGTCGATTCATTTGCAGGGCTGGAACAGAAACCTGCGTCCAGAACCCGGGACCTGGAAGCTTTTGAAGCGTATAGAACCGGGCGCTTACATTGGTGGCGTCGTTCACCTGATGAGCTTCAAAAGGCCATCACCCTGTTTGCCAAGGCGCTGGAGCATGACCCGGCATTTGCACCGGCTTATGCAGCAATGGCTGACTCATGGCTGTTGTTATCGATGTATGGCAATTTGACCAATCTGAAAGCCACTGAGCGAGCCATGCCAATGATAGAAAAGGCACTGGAAATCGACCCGGAATCCGCAGAAGGTTTTGCTGCACTTGGGCTCGCCCGCATGCAGATTGGACAAAAGGATGCCGCAGAATCCGCATTGCGTCAGTCTATCAAGCTGGACGATGACTATATCCCCGCTTATCTCTGGCTTGGTGGTTTGTTGGGCGATAGCGGCAGATTGCCGGAAGAGAGTCAGGTTTTGCAACAGGCGATGGTGATCGATCCGCTGAATGAGTTGCTGGCTATCAATGTTGCCGGCAACCTGACCAGGCAGGGTAATTACCAGGCAGGAAAAGAGTTACTACAAGGCCTGATTTCCCTGCGTCCGGATTCTGCAACCTTATTGAAATTTATGGCAGGCCATGCGATCGAGAGCGGTGACCTGGTTCAGGGCTGGCGTTATGCCAGCCGGTCCTACGATCTGGAACCCGACAGCCCCGTGGTCATACGAACCCTCGCAGGTGCCTGGGCGAGTATTGGAGTGACCGATAAGGCAGAGAGCCTGTTACTTGATGGACTGGAGATTGCCGGTAACAATTTTGGCTTGCAATCCGAATATTTCTTCCTGTTACTTAAACAAGGCAGGCTTGAAAAGGCCGAAAGCATATTGAGTAAACAGTATGGAGATTCTGTTGAAGGGCTGCCTGAGCAGCTGCAGCAATACTATTACTTCCAAAAGGGCATGATCAGCCTGGTAGCAGGCGATACCGCTGCGGCCAGAGGCTTTTTTGAAAATGCTATGCGCGATGAGTCTGATCAGTCATGGAATGGTAAACAGGTCATGTACGCGACTATTTTGTCCGCGCTGCACTATGACGCCGGCAATACTGAGCTTGCGGAGCAAAGACTGGTAAGTGCAGAACGCTCGGTTCGCCGGGCCCGGATCAACGGTGTGGATGATGCCGATATTTATTACACGGAATCCAGTATTCATGCATTGAGGGGAAAATCAGAGGCGGCTCTCGATAGCCTGCAAATGGCATATGAACGCGGTTTCAGGGAGGTCTGGATGCTCGAAATTGATTCGCGCCTGGAATCGCTGCACACCGAGCCGCAGTTTGCCGAGATCAAGCAGCAAATTGAAAAAGATATCGTTCAGGCGCGGACCGAAGTGGAGTCATTCTCGCTTGCGGTGCGCTAAGGAGTCTCTGATTTAAACCCCGGCGAAACGTGAGGCATCACCGATCCAGCGTCGGATCAGTTTATCCGCCTGTTCCGGGTGTTGTTTCAGGAACTTGTCAGCAGCATCCGGTATCATTTTCAGCAGACCTGCATCACGCGCCAGGTCGGCTACCCGAAATAGCAGCATGCCGGTTTGCCGGGTACCGAGAACCTCGCCCGGGCCACGCAACTCCAGGTCTTTTTCAGCAATCTGAAATCCGTCTGAAGTTTGCCGCATGATTTCCATACGTTGTTTTGCAAGATCGCCAAGTGGCGGGTTGTACATTAAGACACAACTGGATCGTGTGGAGCCGCGCCCGACCCGCCCGCGCAATTGATGGAGTTGAGCCAACCCCAGCCGCTCTGCATTTTCTATGATCATCAACGAGGCATTTGGCACGTCAACGCCGACCTCGATCACGGTCGTGGCGACCAGCAGCTGAATTCTGCCGGTTTTGAATTCATCCATGATTTTTTGTTTGTCGGCCGGCTTCAAACGGCCGTGGATCAGGCCTATGTTAAGCCCCTTGAGATCGTTTTGAAGATGCCTGGCGACATCCTCGGCCGCCTGGGCCTCGATAACATCAGACTCTTCAATCAGCGTGCATACCCAGTAGGCCTGTTGTTTACCCGCGCATGCACTGGCAACCCGCTGAATAATCTCGTCGCGGCGTTCATTGGACATGACCACGGTTGTTACCGGCTTGCGGCCCGGTGGTAGTTCGTCAATGACAGAGATATCCATGCCGGCGTATGCCGTCATGGCCAGTGTGCGTGGAATGGGGGTTGCCGTCATGATCAACTGGTGGGCCTGCTGGTTGAATTTGCCCCCTTTTTCCAACAGGTCCATACGCTGGTCTACACCGAACCGGTGTTGTTCGTCGACGATAACCAGTCCAAGGCGACTGAACTCAACCCCCTTTTGCATCAGGGCATGGGTCCCGATGACAAGCTCTGCATCAGCGCTGATTCTCTGCAGTGCTTCGGCCCGTTTTTTGCCGGTGACCTTTCCGCTCAGCCACACGGGTTTGATCCCCAATGGCTCGAGCCATGTGCTGAAAACCCGGTAGTGTTGTTCCGCAAGTAATTCGGTTGGCGCGGTGATTGCGGTCTGATATCCATTATCTGCCGCTCTCAATGCTGCCAGTGCCGCGACCACGGTCTTTCCGGAGCCTACATCACCATGAACCAGTCTTAACATCGGCTTGCCCTGCTCCAGGTCGTGATGAATTTCCCTGGCAACCCGCTGCTGCGCGCCGGTTAATTCGAACGGCAGACGCTCTCTGAAGTCGTTCTCGGCCGGGAAGCCAGGCGGCATTGCAGGGGCTTTTCGTGCCCGCTGTAAACGGTGCAGCTTCTGCATACCCAGGTTGTGAGCCAGCAACTCTTCAAGGGCAAGACGTTTTTGAGTGGGGTGGTCACGCTGAATCAGTGCAGCGACGTCGGCGTCGGGCGGTGGGCGGTGAATATAATCCAGCGCATCAGCCAGAGGCATCAGGTTAAGCCGGTCCAACAATGAAGGGGGCAGCAGTTCTTCTAGTTCAAGTTGATTCCGGCGCATTAACGCCAGCGCCTGGTCTGTCATTCTTATCCAGTTTTTCTGACCCAGACCCTCGGCACTGGGGTATACGGGTGTTAAGCGGTCGGCGACCGGTTCTGCACCCTGTCCACTGAGGCGTTGGTAAGCAGGATGTATCATTTCCAGACCTTGGTATCCGGCCCTGATCTCGCCAAAACAGCGTAACTGCGTGCCACTGGCCAGTTGTTGTTTCTGGTAGACGCGAAAGTGGAAGAACCGCAGCGTAATACGGCCGGTTCCGTCAAACAGGACCACCACCAGCATGGAACGGCGACCGCGAACGATGGCGGAATGCTCAATCCTGCCTTCGATCAATACACGCTGACCGGGTGTGCAGCTGCCTATGTCCTGGATGCGGGTGCGGTCCTCATAGCGGATTGGAAGGTGAAACAACAAGTCGGATACCTGGCTGATTCCAAGAACATCCAGTTTTTCCGCGAGTTTTGGCCCTACACCTTGCAGGTCCGTCAATGCAATGGATCGAGTGGATATCAATGCTGGAATTGCCGCTTCCGTAGGGGGCTACCCGGGGGTCCGCTTGATTTGACCGGTGGTAAGGTCATGCCAGGTCCGTCAGGTTCCCAGTATGGCATCCATTTCGACATTAACACCCTTGGGAAGCGCAGATACTTCGACGGCGGCGCGTGCCGGATAGGGCTCGGTGAAATACTGGCCCATGATGCTGTTGACCTGTGGGAAGTCGTTCATGTCGGTCAGAAACACACCCAGTTTGACAATATCATCCAGCGATCCACCCGCTGCTGTGCAAACCGCTGAAAGATTATCGAATACCCGTCTGATCTGGGCTTCGATTCCGCCTTCGACAACTTCCATGCTGACGGGGTCAAGGGGAATCTGTCCGGAAATGAAGACCAGCCCCTGGTGTTTAACGGCTTGTGAGTAGGTGCCAATGGCCTGTGGTGCCTTGTCGGTACTGATTATGTTCTTGCTCATTTGAGGTGCTCCTGCCTGTTCTGTTCCTCAGGCATTAATTCGGCTGACACGGGTCACATTGCGGTTACGTCTCAGCCGCCGCATGACGTGTGCCATATGGTCACGATCCCTTACACTGATAATAAACAGCAGTTTGGCTATTTCTCGGTTTGATTCGGGTTGCTCGATCTTTTCAATATTACTGCCGGCTTCGCCAATACTGGTTGAGATATTGGCCAGAACACCGGGGACATTCTTGGCCAATACGTGTAAGGCGACTTCGAACATTCCACTCCGGATAGGCGCCCAGGTCACATCAATGCAGTGGTCCGGGTGTTTGCGAAATTCCCTTACATTCCTGCAGTTTACGCGATGGACTACCACACCCTTGCCGGCAGATAGAAAACCCATGATGTTATCGCCGGGTACAGGACGGCAACAGGCGGCAAACGTCACTGCGCTGCCTTCCGAGCCTGCGATCGAGAGTGCCTCGGTCTGTTCATCGGGCCCGAGCGTATTGCTCACCTCGGGAGCCAGCTTGGCAGCCACCACGCTTGATAGCAGGTTGCCAAGAGACAGTTCTGTCAACAGGTCTTCCTGACGTTTAAAATTATTGTCTTTCAGGTACTGGTTCATACGTTTAACAGGTACGGCCTCAAGGTCGGAACCACGGCCATTGAGCGCGGTTTCCAGCAAGCGAAGACCGAGTGCCACCGTATCCGCCTGCTCGAGGCTCTTAATGTAATAACGTATGGCGGTTCGCGCTCTTGCTGTATTGACGAATTCGAGCCACTCGGGAATGGGATGGGCATTGTCGTGGGTAATTACCCTGACGGTCTGCCCGTTTTCCAGCCGGGTCGACAGCGGCACTTCAACCTTGTCTACCATGATACTGAGGGTGTGGTTGCCGACACCGGTATGGATGGCATATGCGAAGTCAAGGGCGGTTGCACTTCTTCGCAGGTCAATGATTTTTCCTTTTGGCGTAAACACGAAAATCTGGTCCGGGAACAGATCCGATTTTGCGCCATCCAGAAACTCCATTGAGTCGTTGCTGTGACGTTGCACTTCAACCAGTTGCATCAGCCATTCACGTGCCCGCACCTGGGCTGTTCCCGACGTGGTTTCACCGCTTTTGTACCGCCAGTGAGCGGCCGCGCCCTGTTCGGCCAGAACATCCATTTCCCCTGTACGGATCTGGATTTCAACGGGAAGGTTGAATGGACTGTTGAGTGTCGTGTGTAAAGACTGGTAACCGTTGGCTTTCGGCAGGGCGATATGATCTTTAAATCTTCCCGGTTTTGGCCGGTATAGTCCGTGAATTGCTCCGAGGGCAAGATAACAATGCGGTTCAGAGTGCGTGATGATACGAAACCCATAGACATCATTAACTTCGGAAAAGGAAAGGTCTTTGGCCAGCATTTTCCGGTAAATGCTATATGGTGTCTTCTCCCTGCCCTTGATATCGCAGGGAATACCTGCCTCGTTCATTTTCCTTTTCAGCGCTTTATGGATGTCCGCGATGATCTCGCTACGGTCACCTGTAACGGTGCTGATGTGCTCGGCGATGGTGCGATGCCGCCAGGGGTAAAGGTTGGCAAAACCCAGGTCCTGCAATTCCGACTTGATGCTGTTCATGCCCAGGCGGTCGGCGATGGGAGCATATATGTCCAGCGTTTCGCGTGCGATCCTGCGACGCGACTGCGGGTTCATTGAACCCAGAGTACGCATGTTGTGCATTCTGTCTGCCAGCTTGATAAATATGACTCTCAGGTCACGCGACATCGCCAACATCAGCTTGCGGAAGCTCTCCGCATCGGCCTCGTGCCGGGTACGGAATTTCATTTTATCCAGCTTGGTCACCCCGTCCACTAGATCAGCAATCTCTTTGCCAAACCGGGATTCGATTTCCTGTCGGGTTAACGGGGTGTCTTCGATGGTATCGTGCAGGATGGCGGCGGCCACACTGCCGTAATCCATGCGCATATTGGCCAGAATGCGGGCCACGGCAACCGGGTGAAATATATAGGGTTCGCCGGTTTTGCGGGTCTGACCCTGGTGCGCATTTGCGCCAACCTCAAATGCACGGAGAATAGTGGCGACCTTTTCCGGTTCAAGGTAGGTATTGAGAAGGTCCCTCAGATCAAGAACCGGCTCCGGTAAACCTGTAATGGTCGCCAGCATGCAAGAGCTCCGTCAGGGGGCTAAATCGTCCTCCATGGGACTCATGTCAAACTCTTCGGCAGCTTCGATTTTAGCCTGGAGAACATCCACGCCCTCTGCATCGATAAGGCCTTCCGCGATCTCGCGCAGAGCAATTACGGTGGGTTTGTCGTTTTCTTCCTGGACCAACGGCTCGGCGCCATGGCCAATCTGCCGGGCGCGTTTTGTTGCTGTCAAAACCAGTTCAAAACGATTGTCGATGTTATCGAGGCAGTCTTCTACGGTAATTCGTGCCATTTTAAATCCTGTGTATGTGTTAGACGGAACCGTGAATTTTAACTTCTTCCGAGCTGCTGTGCCAGAAGCAGGTGATTTTTATTTACTTTATGCGGTTGCTGATTGCGGTAATCATTGATGATTGAGCGAAGTTCTTCAAGTGCTGTATCAAAGTTGTCATTGACAACCAGGTGATCGAATTCAGCCCAATGAGATATTTCAGCCTGTGCGTCCCGCATCCTGCGTTGTATCACTTTTTCGCTATCCTGTCTGCGACCGGTTAGTCTTTTTCGCAAAACTTCAAGCGAAGGGGGAATGATAAAAATCAGGCAACACGCCGGAAAAGCCTTTCGCACCTGGCGTGCGCCCTGCCAATCGATTTCGAGTATGACATCGCGATCCTGTTCCAGTTGTAATGCCACGGAACTCCGGTTGGTTCCGTAGTGGTAATCAAATACCCGGGCGTGCTCCATGAAGTCGCCATCGTTGACCATCTGGTCATATTCCGCCTCGGAAACAAAATGGTAATGCTGACCGTCTATCTCACCCGGTCTTGGCGCACGGGTGGTATGGGAAATGGACAGTACCAGCCGGGGGTCATGCTTCAACAGGGCGTTTACCAGGCTGGTTTTTCCACCACCGGACGGTGCAGCAATAATAAAAAGGCTACCTTCTTGAGTATTGTTACTCGACATTCTGTACCTGCTCACGCATTTGCTCTATAAGCACTTTCAGGTCCACGGCGGCTTGCGTGGTACGTTGATCAATCGATTTTGAGCTGAGTGTGTTTGATTCGCGGTTGAACTCCTGCATCAGGAAATCCAGCCTGCGGCCAACAGGTTCTTCGAGGTCCAGCACCCGGTAAACTTCCTCAACATGCGCATCCAGCCTGTCCAGTTCTTCATCAACGTCAATTTTCTGGCTGAGGATAACGACTTCCTGTTCAATCCGGCCCGGATCAAGCGGTTGTTTCAGATCAGCCACACGCTCCAGCATTTTTTGCCTCAAACCGGTGCGGATTTCCGGCAGCCAATGTCTGACTTTTGTCGTTAGTGCCGCAACTCCCTCCAGCCGCCCACGGATGGCGTTGGCCATCTGCTCGCCTTCGCGTGCCCGCCCTGCCTGCAATTCCCTGGCCGCCGCGACCAGCAAGTCCATTGCTGCGGCTTGCAACGGCGCAGGGTCAGGACGTTTTTCCTCGATCAGGCCAGGCCATTTGAGAATTCGGCTGATATCCACCTGCTGCTCAAATCCCGCCAGTCGGGCGATTTCACCATGTACCTTAAGAAGCTCTCTTGCCAGACCCTGGTTAAGCTCCAGTGCACTTCTGATGGCACCTGGTTCCGTGTTGAAACGTAAAGTGGCTTCGATTTTCCCACGACTCAAATACTGTCCAAGACAGGTTCTGATATCAGACTCCAGTGGTCGGAACTCTTCCGGCAGACGGAGTCCAAAATCAAGATAGCGGTGATTAACAGAGCGCATTTCCCAGCTCAGGCGACCAAATTCATATTGGTGCTCAACCCGCGCGAAACCAGTCATACTTCGAATCATTTCTTTTTCCATTTTGCAGACAGTGGCACAATGTTAACGGTTAGCCTGCGGGGTGGCTATCTGAGAATAGAAACCTTTATAAATAACTCTGTATTTTTTTGGACCAGACAAACAGGATCAACCAATGAGACCCAGTGGTAGACGAATAGATGAGTTACGCCCTGTCAGCATTTTGCGCAATTACACTTGTCATGCTGAGGGATCGGTGCTGATTGCTTGCGGCAATACCAGGGTTTTGTGTACCGCATCAGTTGAAAGCAAGGTGCCGCCGTTTCTGAGAGGCAGTGGTGAAGGCTGGGTCACGGCGGAATACGGTATGTTGCCAAGGTCGACAGGTTCGAGAATGCGACGTGAGGCCTCTTCCGGTAAGCAGGGCGGACGGACCATGGAAATTCAAAGGCTGATTGGCAGGTCTTTGCGGGCCGTAGTCGACCGTGTTGCCCTCGGCGAGCATACGATTACACTGGACTGCGATGTATTGCAGGCAGACGGCGGAACCCGGACAGCAGCCATCACCGGTGCGTATGTCTCGCTGGTTGATGCCTGCAGGTGGCTGCTCGCTAAAAATAAAATAAAAAAAGACCCCGTACATGGCCAGGTGGCCGCTGTTTCTGTCGGTATATTTAATAGCACACCCGTGCTTGATCTTGATTATCCGGAGGATTCCCGTGCGGAAACAGATATGAATGTTGTGATGAATGATGGTGGCGGCTTTATCGAGTTACAGGGTACGGCAGAGGGTCATGCGTTCCGCAGGGATGAACTGGATCAGCTGCTGGAGTTGGCAGACAAAGGTATCAGGGCACTCATGGAAGCGCAGTCTTCAGCATTGTCAAATTGAACTCCGGTCTGTAGACAAGTCATGAACCGTGAATACGTTTTGGCCAGTGGTAACCAGGGCAAGTTGCGTGAAATTGTCGCCATGCTAAGCCCCTTGGGTTTTGTTGTACACCCGCAAAGTGACTGGCAGGTGCCGGAGGCAGAAGAAACCGCCAGCACATTTATCGAGAACTCACTGATCAAGGCGCGCCAGGCTGCAGGGCATACAGGACTACCCAGTATTGCCGACGACTCCGGACTGGTTGTACCGGCGCTCAATGGTGAGCCGGGTATATATTCTGCCCGTTATGCCGGGAATGACGCGGATGATAAGGCCAATAATCGCAAACTGCTCGCGGAATTATCCGGCAAACAAGGAGCTGAGCGTGAGGCCTGTTTTTTTTGCGCCATGGTCCTGGTGCAATCGGTTGATGACCCCGCACCATTATTGGCGACCGGACGCTGGTATGGACGTATCCTGCTGGCGGCGCAAGGCGAGGGTGGTTTTGGCTATGACCCCCTGTTTGGCATCAACGACGGAACAGATGATGGCAGGCAGCGGTCTGCAGCCGAACTGCTCCCGGCAGAAAAAAGTCTTGTCAGTCATCGTGGTCAGGCACTGAGGGAACTGGTCAGACAGTTAGGGTTGACACTACACTAGGTGAGAGGAATGACCGGATTATTACGTAACCCACCCTTAAGCCTGTATGTTCATATGCCCTGGTGTGTTCGCAAATGCCCCTACTGTGACTTCAATTCACATACGGTACCTGATGAGTTTCCCGCAGAAGTTTATATCCGTGCCCTGGTGGCGGACCTCGAACAGGATCTTCCGCTGGTTTGGGGGCGTCCGGTGCAAAGCATTTACTTTGGTGGCGGCACACCCAGCCTGTTTTCAGCTGACCAGATCGCGGATTTTCTTTCAGCAGCAAGAGCCCGGCTGGATTTGAGGCCCGATGTAGAAATCACCCTGGAAGCCAATCCCGGGACAATCGAACGTGATAGTTTTCGTGCCTATGCAGAAGCCGGAATTAACCGGGTTTCCCTGGGCGTGCAAAGTTTTGACGACAAGCTGCTTAAATCCATAGGCCGTATTCATGGCCGGTGTGATATAGAACAGAGTTTAAACTCTTTGAGTTCGGCTGGAATCTCCAATTTCAATATTGACCTGATGTTTGCGCTTCCCGGTCAGAGTCCCGACCAATCAAGACGCGATATTGAACTGGCGATCAACGCGGGTCCTTCACATATTTCTTTTTACCAGCTGACCATTGAGCCAAATACGGCTTTTGCGGCTCAACCACCAAAGTTACCGGTCGATGACATGGCCTGGGATATGCAGCAAAGCGGATTGGATATGCTCGAAGCCAATGCTTACGGGCAATATGAGATATCTGCCTTTGCGCAAGCTGAAAAGCAAAGCCGTCATAATGTGAATTACTGGCGCTACGGAGACTTTCTGGCAGTTGGAGCGGGGGCGCATGGAAAAATTACAACGGCGGCCGATAGGCGGGTGCAGCGCTACGCCAAGCACCGGCATCCCCGGCGTTATATGCAGGGACTGCAAAATGGAGATTGGCGGGGCGAAACGCGCGTATTGAGCGACGAGGAGCTTGTTTTCGAATTTTTCCTTAATCAGCTGAGACTAAAAAATGGGGTCACTATTGATGATTTCAGCTTGCGAACCGGTCTGCCCTGGAGCGTCGTTGAATCACGTGTACTCAAAGCTGTTGAGATGGGCTTGCTGGAGGTCCATGACGAGCGCGTCTGTCCCACGGAACTCGGGTGGAGGTTTGTGAACGATACTCAACAGATGTTTTTACCCTAATGGGTCTTGCATTGCCTGATGCAGGTCGTTAAACTAGCCGGCTCTTTAGCCTATTGAATACCGGAAATTGTCATGAAAGCTGACACACATCCAGACTATCGTAAAGTGGTTTTTCAGGATCTCTCATCAGATTTTGCGTTCCTGACACGTTCCACTGTACACAGTAAAGAAACTATCAAATGGGAAGATGGTAATGAGTATCCGCTGATCAAAGTGGAAGTCTCCAGCGCCTCACACCCGTTTTATACCGGCAAGCATAAATTGATGGATACCGGTGGTCGCGTAGATCGTTTTAAACGCCGTTACCAGAAATAGCTCCGACAAATTAAGAATACAGCCCGGTATGGCCTTGTCCATTCCGGGCTTTTTGTTGTGCGTGAAAAAGAAAAAACATAAAAATTATGAGATACTCGCAGGTCGTTATATGTTGAGAGATCTAATCGATTCTCAGTCGTGATACCTGCCCTGCTAATTCACAAGGAGTGTTCCAATGTCCAATCAACGCGTAACCGTCACAGACGAGACTAGTGGCAAAAGCCTTGAACTGCCTGTCATCAAAGGCACCGAAGGTGAGCCCTGTTTACAGATAAAGGCCTTGCCTTCAACATTGGGTTATTTCACCTACGATCCGGGTTTTACAGCTACCGCCAGCTGTACCAGTAAGATCACCTTTATTGATGGCGGGAAAGGTATATTACGCTATCGCGGATATCCGATTGAGCAACTCGCAGGACAAAGTTCCTTCCTGGAAGTCGCCTACCTGTTGTTGGAAGGCGAATTACCTACCGCTGATGAATTTTCAGAATTCCAAAAAGAAATCACCTACCACACGATGATCCATGAAAGACTGAAATCTTTTATCGGCGGTTTTCATTATGATGCGCACCCGATGGCCATGATGGCCGGTGTAGTGGGTTCGCTGGCCGCGTTTTATCATGACAAGATGGACATGGAAAACCCTGAACACCGTATGCTGGCAGCCAAACGCATGATTGCCAAGATGCCAACCATTGCCGCCGCATGTTACCGGCATCACATGGGTTGGCCGACTGCTTATCCGAACAACTCGCTGAATTACACAGAGAACTTCCTTGACATGATGTTCTCGGTTCCGACCGAGGAATATATAGTCAGCCCGGTTGCCGCCAAGGCATTCGATCTGCTGTTTATTTTGCATGCTGATCATGAGCAGAACGCCAGTACTTCAACTGTCAGGCTGGTCGGTTCAACAGGTGCCAATCCTTATGCCAGTGTTGCCGCCGGTATCTCGGCGCTGTGGGGCCCCGCTCATGGCGGTGCCAATGAAGCGGTATTGACCATGCTCGATGAAATTGGAGACGTCTCACGTGTGGGCAAGTTCATTGACCGGGCCAAAGATAAGAATGACCCGTTCCGGCTGATGGGGTTTGGACACAGGGTGTATAAGAATTTTGATCCCAGGGCAACCCTTATCCGTAAGGCGGCTTACGAGGTCCTGGAGGAGCTGGGCAGCACTGATCCATTGTTAGAACTGGCCATGGAGTTGGAGCGAATTGCACTGCAGGATGATTACTTCATAAGCAAGAAACTCTATCCGAACGTCGACTTCTACTCTGGTATTATTTACAAAGCGCTTGGTATTCCTACCAGCATGTTTACTGTCATGTTTGCTATTGCAAGAACGGTCGGTTGGGTTTCTCAATGGCTGGAACAGGAAGAAGTGGGAACACCTATTGGCCGCCCGAGACAGGTCTATGCAGGATCGGCCGAACGTGACTATGTTCCGGTTGAATCACGCTGATATTTAGTCGCTGAGCTTTTTTTTGGCTTATCCGGAGCTCGGGTCAAGCGTTTGTGAGTAGGTCAAAGGCCTCCTGATTACCGGCCAACAGGCACTCCACCTCTGACATGGGTGCCCGCTTTTGCGGGCGCCCGTCTACCGGGCAGGGTGGTGCCTGGCGTAAATCCTTGCAATTGAACAAGGTCAGCTCGATCTCAAATTCTTCAGCATCCGTGACCAATAGCTGCACCTGGCGATGGCTTCCGTTGTACCACCGGATCTTCCGTTGCTCATTTCGAAAAACAAACCCTTTGTCGAGCAGGTACATGACAACCGCATCGGGCGGATCGTTAAAGACATGCAATGATACCCGCGCAAATTCGTTTGCCGTGCCTTCGAGCACAGGCCCCACCAGTCGCGGACAAAATGCTTCGAGAGAACGCATCACCCGCAACGCGATTCTCCGCATTTTTATAAGGTGGTCAATATGTTGACGGCCTCCATAGAACCCCTGGTAAGCACGTAATTCGCTTTCTACTTCAACATTGCTGGGCATACTGGTGCGCATATCAATGCCCAGCCGTTCCGCCGCTTTCTGCTTGGCCGCCCGATAATTAAAAAGGGATTGTGTAGACATGATGCGCGCTGCTTCGGCAGCGATGGCCCGGCGTATCTGGCTGGTTTTTTTTGGGCCATGAACGGGGAACTGGTCAGAAACTGTCGTATGGATCCTCTTCCGTAACGGCATCAGATTGATCTCCTTCAATTGCATCTTCCATCGAAGGAAGACTTCCCATGTCAAATACTTCCATAATTGCATCAGGGTTTTCAATCCTGGCAAGCAAACCCGTCACCGGATCAATACGCGCCTGGGTTATTCCTTCCGGAATTTCCGGTGTCTGATCCGGAACATCATTTAAAGCGACCCGCATGTAGTCTATCCAGATTGGAAGTGCTGCTTTACCGCCAACCTCATAACGTCCCAACGGTTCGTGACTATCAAAACCCACCCAGACCGATGTAACGATCTCATTGTTGTAACCGGAAAACCAGGCATCTCTCTGTTCATTGGTTGTTCCTGTTTTACCGGCGAGGTCATTGCGACCCAGCTCCATGGCTTTTTTGCCGGTACCCCGACGGACCACGTCCATCATCATGGATCGAATCAGAAATGCATTCTGCTCGCTGATTACCCGCGTGGCTGCTGTGGGTTTTGCCGCCATGTTTTGTGCCTGGAATTTTTCCTGCTCCGTGACGAGGAGGTTTTCCTCGGTTTCAAGTTGTAAAGGTCTGAAACTCGGCTCCAATTGCTCTATGACTTCCATTTGACCGCTGTCGGTTCCCGTGTCGAACTCACACTCTTCGCAAACTACCTGGGGGCTTGCGGCAAATCGCACGATGCCCCTGGCATCAACTATTCGCTCTATGAAATAGGGGTCGATCAGGTGGCCGCCGTTGGCGAATGCCGCATATCCCCTGGCCAGGCTCAATGGCACAAGCGAAGCGCTGCCGAGCGCCATGGACAGATTGCCCGGTAACTCTGCCGGATCGAATCCGAAGGAGCTGATATAGTCAGTTGCATAGGGGATTCCGATCTCTCTTAATAACCTGATTGAAACAAGGTTACGGGAATTGACCATGGCTTCGCGCAACCGTGTGGGCCCAAAAAATTTCTCGCTAAAATTTTGAGGTTTCCAGTCTCTCTCCAGTTCAGCATCACTGAATACAATGGGTGCGTCATTAACTACACTGGCGGGAGTTTTACCCTTCGCTAATGCTGCCGAGTAGATAAATGGTTTAAACCCTGAACCCGGCTGACGACGGCTCTGAACAACGCGATTGAACTTGCTGCGTGTGAAATCATAACCGCCGACCAATGCCTTGATGGAGCCATCGCGGGGGCTCAGTGAAATCAGCAATGCCTCCGGTTCCGGTAATTGAGCCAGTTCACGCCGGCCTTCGTTCCGCAGACGTGTGCGGATAATGTCGCCGGCCTGTACTACATCACTTACGCTTTTTGGCTCAAATCCTATCCGGTCGCGGCTGATAAACTTTCTCGCCCACAGCATGTCGTCAAGCGTTAGCGCAATGGTCTGCCCGTCAAGCTTATAAACCAGGGCGATGTCTTCATCCACCTCGATGACCAATCCAGGTGTTAAACCGGCGACTGGTTTATAGGGTCTTAGAATTTCCCCCCAGCTATCTGTTGTCCTGTTCTCTTCCAGGTCAATTTGCGCTTCTGGACCACGGTATCCATGCCTGTGATCATATTCCTCAAGACCATCTACGACAGCCTGGTTGGCAGTTGTCTGAAAATCAGAGTTAATGGTTGTATAGACCTCGAAACCACCGGTATAGGCTGACTGGCCAAACCTGGCCAGCATTTCCTTTCGAACCATTTCAGCGAGGTAAGGTGCTGAGACTTCCGTTGTGGCTCCATGATAAAAAGCAGTGTTTTTCTCATTTTTTGCCTGTTGATATTCAGTGTCATTGATAAATTCCAGCTCCAGCATACGCCCCAGCACGTAATCCCGGCGGTCCATGGCGCGGTCGGGTGAGGTGATTGGATTAATTCTGGAAGGAGCCTTGGGGAGCGCGGCGAGCATGGCGCATTGAGCCAGGCTCAGCTCATTTACCGGTTTACCGTAATAGACATCCGCCGCCGCGCCAACACCGTAAGCCCGGTGGCCGAGGAGAATTTTGTTCAGGTATAGCTCGAGAATCTCATCCTTTGACAACTCACGCTCAATTTTCAGTGCAAGGAATATTTCTTTGATCTTACGTGTATAGGTCTTTTCAAGTGTAAGGAAAAAGTTTCGTGCCAATTGCTGGGTGATTGTACTGCCGCCTACCGACTTCTCTCCGGTTGTCATCAGTGTCCATACGGCACGGGTAATTCCCTGGTAATCTACACCGGGATGAACCTGGAAGCGGGCGTCTTCACCGGCGATGAAAGCGTTTGTCAGGTGCAAGGGCATTTCCTCGATCTGAACCGGAATTCGACGCTTTTCCCCAAAAACACTGATCAACCTGCCATCGGAGGTGTAAACTCGTAAGGGTGTCTGAAGTTGTACGTCACGCAGTGTTTCAACGTCCGGAAGGTCTTTTGAAACAATAAGATAGGTGATAACTAGCGTGGTCAGCCCCAACACAAATGCGACGAGCAGAATGCGAAAAATTGAACGAAGTACTTTTTTCAAAACGGTATCCTGCTATGCTTACGCCTGTAACATGGAATTTTAGTTGAAATAACCTTCTCCGGATAGCGGGAGAAGGGATAGAAAATGATACGCCGCATCGGTCAGGGAAGTAACCGGTTTTGACGAGTGTTGACAATTCGCTTTTCCAGTCGTTCCCTAATGTTTGTTCTCAAACAGCCTTTTGCTCATGCGTAGCTAGCTAATACGAAAAAGGTATTTGAGTATTTGTGAGTTTTCTGTTAAAAACAGCTATAAGAAGTCTCAGTAAACCATTGGCATGGAAAAGAATGGGGGAGTCTTGAAACTGTTTGGAAAAAAAACAGATCCAGTGATTGGACTGGATATTGGCTCGACAAGTGTACGTCTGCTGCAATTGTCAAGTCATGGGTCCGGATATCGGATTGACCACTTTGCTGTAGAGCCGCTCGGCGAAGGTGTTGTGGTTGAGAAGACTGTACAGGACGTTGAAGCCATCTCGAACGCCATTTCTCGGGCGGTCAAGACGTCAGGCACTCGTGCTAAATCCTGCGCAATCGCGGTTTCCGGTTCGGCCGTATTCACCAAGACGATCAGCTTACCGGCAGATCTTGCAGTAGCTGATATTGAAAGTCAGGTGCAAATCGAGGCCAATCAGTATATCCCTTACCCGCTTAATGAGGTCAGCCTTGATTTTGAAGTGCTGGGGCCTTCGGCACGCAATGCGGATCTGATTGATATTTTGCTGGCAGCAAGTAAAAGTGAAAACGTCGAAAGCCGCCAGGATGCTATTGATGCTGCAGGTCTGAAAACGAAAGTTGTTGATGTCGAAGCTTTCGCAATAGCAAACGCATTCGAACTGATTCGAAAACGCGATGGTGTAAACCGTGGTGAGGCTGTCGGATTGTTTGATGTCGGCTATGACCTGACCACTTTACTGGTGATCAAGGGAAACCAGGTCATCTACACCCGGGACCATCCATTTGGCGGTCATCAGTTACTGGAAGAAATCCAGCGTCGTTACGATATGACTGCGGAACAGGCCGGCTTTTTTGAGCGCAACGAAGAAGCGCCGAACGACTTTGAAGAAGAAGTTCTGGAACCATTCCAATTGAATATCGTTCACCAGATCAGCCGCGCATTGCAGTTTTACGCGTCCAGTAACGAGTACTCAAATATCAGTACGATTTATCTTTCCGGCGGTACCGCAGCACTTAGAGGCCTGGCGCCCATGGTTCAGCAGGAGCTTGGGATGACAACCCGGATCGCGGATCCTGTCTCCGGCCTGGATATCGCACAGAATGTGGCTGTAACAGCGTTAAAGCGCAATGCCAATAACCTGATGATAGCCATGGGTTTGGCTTTGAGAGGGTTTGACTGATGGCCAGAATTAACTTATTGCCATGGCGGGAAGAAAAACGCAAGGAACGACAGCGTCAATTCATGTCTTCCTTACTTCTGACGGCCATTTTGGGTGTCGTACTGGTATTTGCTGTCGGTTTTGTTTATGACCAGAAAATTTCGCATCAGCAATCCAGAAATGAAATGGTCCAGAGAGAAATCAAGGCCCTGGAAGTCCGGATCAAGAGAATCGAAGAACTGGAAAGGACACGGGCACGCCTGATTTCACGCAAACAGGTTATTGAACGCTTGCAGGCCAGTCGTTCCACGACAGTAGAGTTGCTGGACAAACTGGCAAAAACGATTCCTGTTGGTGTAACCCTGACGACCATTAAGCAACAGGGTGCAGACCTTGCCCTGATTGGTACCAGCCAGTCCAATGCGAGGGTGTCAGCCTACCTGAGGGAACTGGAAAAGAATGATTTGTTCATTAGTCCTCAATTGGATTATGTGCGAACGGCAGCTAACCCCACTACCGCAACTGAGCCTTATGAGTTCAGTATCAAGGTAAAGATACGCGCACCAAAATCTGCTGAAGAAGAAGGTTATGAAGAACCGGATGGTCAGGGAGGTACAGTATGATTATTCAAGACCTCAGAGACGTCGACTTTTCGGATATTGGCGGTGCACCACGTTCGGTTCGGTACATATTGCTTTCGGTTTTGTTGATCCTGATTCTTGTTGCAGGTTACTTTCTTTTGGTTGATGACAAAAAGGTTGAACTGGAGCAATCCCGTCAACAGGAATTAGTGTTACTGGCTGATTTTGAATTCAAGCAGCAAAAAGCCGCAAACCTCGAAGCTTATGAGCAGCAGTTGGTAGATATGCAGGAACTGCTGGAAACCATGTTCAGGCAATTGCCGAACAAGACTGAAATGGACAAGCTACTGGTAGATGTTTCCCAGACTGCTTTGGCTGCAGGAATTGACGTACAGCTGTTTGAGCCGCAAGCAGAAGCTTTTCAGGACTTTTATGCAGAGCGTCCGATCAGTGTCAGGATGTTGGGCGACTATCACGAATTCGGAGACTTTGTCAGCGGCGTAGCGGCACTGCCCCGGGTTGTGATTCTGACCATGCATGACATTTCCTTGAAACGTGCGGGGGCAAATCAAAGCCGTTTCGGCGATTCGGAAGGCCGTCTGATCCTGGAAGGCCGGGTCAAGACCTATCGTTATGTAGATGAAGATGAAGTCGCTCAGAGAGCGTCGGAGCAAGCACCATGAGACGTATTGGCAAACAGGTACGACATGTTGCCGGCATGGTTTTGGTAGTTGTGTTCCTGGTTGCGTGCAGTGAAAGCATGAATGACCTGGAACAGTACGTTGCTTCAGTTAAAGCAAGACCGGCTGATCCGATTCCACCAATTCCACCGGTTAAAACATATACACCCTATGAATATGAAGGGATGATAGGCCGCGATCCATTCCTCCAGTCGATATCTGAAGGCAGTGATGATGTGCGCTCCTCGAGTGGCACCGGGCCCAGACCGGATTTCGAACGGTCAAAAGAATATCTTGAACGTTACGAACTTGATACCTTGTCGATGGTTGGGACGTTTAGCAACGATGAATCCTACTGGGCTTTGATACGTGACCCCGAAGGCATCATTCATCGCGTGCCGTTAGGAAACTACATAGGTAAAAACCACGGCAAGGTGGTCAACATAAGTAGTACAGAAGTAGATTTGAGTGAACTGATTTCGGATGGTGCGGATGGCTGGCTTGTCAGGGAAGCCTCCATCGCTTTGGGTGAAGGATAATCCGGTGAGCGCATGGAAAGCGCGACTTTGAGGGTACAGCCATGCACAGCAAAAAGGATATTACATTGAAAGGGATACTGACCGGTATGTGGGGACAGTTTATGGATAGCAGAAAGACTGGAATTCATTTGGGTTTGGGCTTGGCTTTGTTGGTATTGCCCGCATTATCAGCCTGGGCATCAAGTGAGGTTACCGCAGCGAATTACAGCAGTAATGCGTCTGGTGATGTAGTGATAACATTGTCAACCGGTGGTGATGAACCGAATGTCAGTGTGTTTGCGACGGAAAGCCCGGCGCGAATTATTCTGGATTTGGCCGATACAAACAGCCAGGTTGATGCGAGTCCTGTCACTGTCGGTGTCGGAGCCGTACAAAAGTTCACAACACTGGCGGCAGGTGGCCGGACCCGGGTCATGGTGGATCTTTCCAAGCTCGTAACCTATGACTACCAGTCAGGCGATGGCCAGGTCGTATTGACAATAGAGGGGAACGGTGAGGGCTCTACCGCCCCGAGTAGTAGCAGTGGTACTGCCAGGTTTACAGTTGAGAATATTGATTTCCGGCGTGGCGCGGATGGTCAAAGCAAGGTAATCATCAGCCTGGACAAGGACAGCGCCAACATTTCGGTGAATTCACGTGAAGGCGGTTTATCTGTCGATGTATTCGACACTAATCTGCCTGATGCCCTGAATCAGCGTCTTGATGTTGTGGATTTTGCGACACCTGTACAAGTTATTGATTCAGAAGAGCTGGGTAGTGCTGTCCGGGTTGAGTTGGAAGTTGCCGGTCTTTATGAGCACATGGCATATCAATCAGATAATGACTGGATCATTGAAGTCTCGGAACTCAAGGCCGCATCGATCGACGCGTCCAAGGAAATCGTTGAGTTTTACCAGGAGAAGGAATACGAAGGCGCGAGGGTAACTTTCAACTTCCAGGACATACCGGTACGTTCCGTACTGCAGTTGATAGCCGATGTCTCAAATCTCAATATCGTTGTTGCTGACAACGTGGGTGGAAACCTGACACTGAGACTGACCAATGTCCCCTGGGACCAGGCGCTGGATATTGTACTGGATGCCAGAAACCTCGATAAACGCGAAAATGGTAACGTGATCTGGATTGCACCCACGGCGGATATCGCAGCCCGGGAACAGCAACTGTTGCAAGCCATGCGGGATCGAAAAGAGCTGGAGCCACTGGTCACCTCTCTGATCAGCGTCAGCTATGCAACGGCCCAAGACCTGCAGGCATTGATCGATTCAGCACGCAGTAATTCACAAGGTGGAGCGGACGCCGGACTGTTGTCTGACCGTGGTTCTATCGCCATTGATGAAAGAACCAACACACTGATGGTGACAGACACACCGGCCAGGGTTGAGGCAATTCAAAAACTGGTTCGTGATCTTGATCGCCCGGTTCGGCAGGTTCAGATCGAATCCCGTATCGTCATTGCCAGCAGTGAATTTGCCCATGCAATTGGTGTGAGGTTTGGTGTAACGGCCTTGCACAATAAGAGAAATATTCTTGCTATTGCCGGTGACGGTGTGGGTGCTGACCAGGTGAATCCGGCAACTAACCCACGCGACGATGGTCTGCTTGACCTGCCGGGTATTCCCGAGCGCTACAATGTCAACCTTCCTGTCGCTGACAGCAATGCCGGTTCGATTGGTCTTTCATTTCTTGCAGGTAACGTTCTGCTGGATCTCGAACTCACAGCACTTGAAGCAGAAGGTGATGGTGAAATCATCTCCACACCAAGAGTTGTCACCTCCAATCAGTCCGAGGCATTTATTCAACAGGGTGTGGAAATTCCATATGAGCAGGCCGCATCTTCCGGTGCAACGGCTGTTCAGTTCAAGGAAGCCGTGCTTGAGTTACGCGTAACCCCGCTGATTACTCCGGATAACCGTGTTCAACTGGAGCTTGAAGTCAAACAGGATTCGGTTGGTGAGATTTACCAGACCGGTCGTGGTGGTTCGGTACCATCGATTGATACACGAGAACTGAGTACGTCCGTCCTGGTAAATAACGGTGAGACCATCGTGCTGGGCGGTATTTTCCAGGATGAACGGGCACGAAAGGAAGACAGGGTTCCTTACCTGAGCGCCATCCCGGTACTTGGCAACTTATTCAAGCGTCGTGCCAACGAAACCAAAAAACGTGAACTGCTGATATTCGTGACGCCTACCATCGTCGAGGAACGTCCCGTAGTTAACTGATCATGTAAAGTTGTCGACTTAAGAGCCCGGGCATGTCCCGGGCTTTTTTATACCTCTCACCGGGCCAGACCTGTTCCGGGAATTTGGAATAAATTATAATAGCTCTTGCCGCTACGGTTTCCTTGAACAGTCACTCATGGCTGCTTTCCAGTGAGCGTACCCGCTTTCCTAAAAACATTTTCTATGGACTATGAATTGTGAAAAAAGTAATCGAATGTGTACCGAATTTTTCCGAGGGTCGCGATCTGGCAGTGATCAGGCAGATCACCGATGCCATTGAAAGCGTTCAGGGCATCCAGCTATTGGATGTGGATCCCGGTGAGAGCACCAACCGTACAGTGGTGACTTTTATTGGAGAACCGGAGCCGGTCAAGGAGGCAGCTTTCCGGGCGGTTCAAAAAGCGAGTGAGCTGATCGACATGTCAACTCATCAGGGTGAGCACTCCCGCTTTGGTGCAACGGATGTTTGTCCTTTTGTCCCGGTAAGCAATGCAACCATGGAAGAGTGTGTTGAAATCGCCCGGCAAGTGGGGAGACGCATAGGTGATGAACTGGATATTCCTGTGTACCTTTACGAACACGCGGCAAGTAAACCCGAACGACAGAACCTGGCCAAGGTTCGTGCAGGTGAATACGAGGGCCTGCAGAAAAAGCTGGCTGATCCTGCCTGGACACCGGATTTTGGACCCGCTGTGTTTAACCCGGGAGCCGGGGCGACAGCGGTTGGAGCCCGCGAGTTTCTGATTGCCTACAATATCAATCTGAATACAACCGACCGGCGTTACGCCAATGAAATTGCCTACGAAATCCGTGAGCGCGGCCGGTGGAAACGAATCGGCAACGTCGAACCTTTCTATTACAAAGGTGACGTGGTTTATTTCGAAGAAGGCAAGTATGCCGATGGCAATTCCGACCTCATAGCGGGTTCTTTCGAGGAACTCGCAGAGTTCTACAAAAACAGATATGACGCAGACTTGTACCAACGTTACCGGTCTATCGGGCTTGACCCCGATAACCTTATTGGAAGACCGGTTTATAAGGATGGTATGTTCACCCACCTCAAAGGTATTGGCTGGGTTGTGGATGATTACAAATGCGCTCAAATTTCCCTCAACCTGACCAATTACAAGATCACTTCCCCCGTTGCAGTGCTGGAGGCCGTGCGCCAATTGGCAATTGAGCGCGGAATTGTTATCACCGGCTCGGAAGTGGTAGGCGTCGTGCCGTATGAAGCCATGCAGGAGGCTGGACGGTTTTATCTACGGCGTATGCAGAAGTCCACCGGTATTCCTGCGCGTGACATCGTTACAACAGCTGTGCAGGCGATGGGACTTACCGATGTCGCCGAGTTTGATATCGACAAGAAAGTCATCGGCCTGCCGGTACCCGACGGTCCGTTGGCAAACCTGACCATCACGGATTTTGTTGATGAAGTCTCACGGGATACGCCCGCGCCGGGTGGCGGTTCGATCGCAGCACTGGCGGGTGCCCTGGGTTCGGCCCTGGCCTCGATGGTGGTCAACCTTTCAGTCGGTAAGGGCGAGTTCGATTCACAATATGTTGAGTTGTGCCAATTGGCAGATAAGGCCCAGGCTATCAAGGATGAACTCATACGGGCCATTGATGCAGATACCGAGGCGTTTAACGAGGTCATCGCCGGTATGCGCATGGCAAAGGATACCGCTGAGCAGATTGAATTGCGTTCCAGTGTTATCCGGGCAGGTTACAAATCGGCAGCCGAGGTGCCGTTGCGAACGGCAGAACTGTGCAGGCAGGTTCTGGACCTCTGCCAGTCGGCAGCTAACATCGGAAATATGGCCGTGATGAGTGATGCCGGTGTGGGAGCCCTGATGGCCCTGGCCGGTGTGCAGGGCGCGATTCACAATGTGCGAATTAACCTGCCGCACACAAAGGACGATGCATTTATTGCCAGGATGCAGGCCCAGTTGGGTGCATTGATTTCCGAATCCAGGGAAATCTGCGATGCCATTCAGCAGCAGGTAGAAAGCGGTTTTTAGCGTTTGAGCACCATCTCATTCTCAACTGCCGCCGAAAGAAACAGGCAACCTATTCTGGATCAGCTGCGGGTTCTGATACCTCATCATGGTTCGGTGTTGGAGGTCGGTTCAGGTACGGGTCAACATGCCGTGTTCTTTACGCAACAATTACCCGGTCTGTTGTGGCAGCCAACTGACAGGAACGAAAACCTGGCAGGGCTTTCAGCCCGTTTTGAAGCTGAAGGCAATGACAATATTTTGCCGCTGCTTCAACTGGATGTGAGTTGCGACCCCTGGCCGGAATACATTTATGATGCTGCATTTTCCGCTAACACGGCACATATCATGCCGTGGGATGCTGTGGTTGCCATGTTTACCGGCGTTGCGGCACATCTTGATACCCATGCCCGGTTTTGTCTGTACGGACCGTTTAATATCGACAACCGTTTTACCTCGCAAAGCAATGCACACTTTGATGCGAGTTTGCGCGCCAGGGATTCAAGGATGGGGATTCGTGATCTGGCGATGATCGAATCCCTGGCTAATCTTCACGACATGCCGATGGAACTCAAGATTGCCATGCCCGCCAACAATTTTATTCTTGTTTTTAAAAAATCATGAAAGATTCCGACCGTTTTTCCTGGCAACGACTTCTTCAACAGGCGGAGGGTTTGTTAAGCGTGTCCACCAACCGGGTATCAAATTCTGCAAACCTCAGTGCGTTGCTATACCAGGAACTGATTGATGTCAGTTGGGTCGGGTTCTATTTTCTACAGGACGATAAGCTAATGCTCGGCCCTTTCCAAGGAAAGCCGGCCTGTGTCAGTATTGAAATGGGCAAGGGGGTTTGCGGCAGCGCTGCAGTCTCTGGTGACGCAATACGTGTAGCGGATGTTGATACTTTCGACGGGCATATTGCCTGTGATGCCGATGCACGCTCAGAAGTTGTTGTACCCCTGTTCAAACGGGGTGAATTGTTTGGTGTGCTGGATGTAGACAGCACCAGCCCCGATCGTTTCAACGAGGAGGATGAAGCCGGATTGAAGGCATTGTCACAGGTATACCTGTCTTCAATCGATTGAAAAATCGTTGTACCGGATGAGGTGGAGTAGTTTACCCGCACGTATTTGTCGTTTGAAATGATCGGGAAACTCGATAACCGCAAGGGTTCCTGTGTCCATTCCTTTAATATCGGCAGCTTGATCTGGCGACAGCACGTTGACCAGCATCTGCATTATGTCCGGATTATGACCGACCATTAAAAGCCGCTCACTGTAACTGAATGCGTCTTCGGCCAGTGTCTGCAGCATATTCAAAGATGCACCATACATCGAATCTACAAAATCAGTGTATGCCAGTAACCGCGGCCAGAGGGAAAGCAGGGGCGCGAGTGTCTGGCGTGTCCGTTTAGCGGGTGAACACAATATGGTATCCGGAGGTGGAAGTGTTTCAAACGCCCAGTTGGACACCAGTTGCGCATGATGGACGCCACTTGAGCTGAGTGATCTCGAAAAATCGTTTCCCAGCGGGTTCCAGGGTTCTGCCTCGGCATGGCGCAACAAGTAGAGTTGCTGGGTCATGGCATGAAAGGCAAGTGTTCAAGGTCGACATTGCCACCGCTGATGATGGCACCAACACGCTGGCCGGCAAAACTCCCGGGTGACCTTAGTATTGCTGCCAGGACGGTGGCAGATGACGGCTCAATCAGCAGTCGGAATCGTTGCCATGCCAGTGCCATGGCTTCGATAATTTCTTCATCGCTGACCGTAATCACTTCGTCTACATTGTCATGAATGATTTCAAAATTCAGCACACCAACAATAGCACGAAGCCCGTCTGCAATGGTGTCTACGGCGTAGTGGTCGACACGCTTACCCTGGCTGAGGCTCAATGCGGTATCCGCCGCACCCTCAGGTTCAGCACCAATGACTCTGACACCGGGAATCAATGCCCTCGCAGCAATTGCGCTACCGCTGATCAGACCGCCGCCACCCACTGGTGTGATAATGATGTCCAGTCCCGGAATCTGCTCCGACATTTCAATGACGACAGTACCCTGACCGCTAATGATATGCCCATGATCATAGGGTGGAACAGGAATACAACCCTTTGCAACGAGACCGGCCAGCCCTTTTTCCCTGTCCTGCTGGTTTGGAGCGCAGAATACAATTTCACCACCGTTCCGACGCACGGCTTCTACCTTGGGCCTGACAGAATTCTCGGGCATTACGACCCACGCACGGCGATTGCAGGTGGAAGCCGCGAGTGCCAGGGCGGCACCATGATTTCCTGATGAATGGGTTGCGACATCACCGGGCATGCCTAACTCGTCAAGTATGGCGACTGCATTGCTGGCACCGCGGAATTTGAATGCGCCGGTATGTTGGAGGTTTTCGCACTTTAGCCACAGCTCACAGCCTATTTCCGCATTCAGATGCGGGTCCGTGAGAACCGGCGTCGTGCGGATTTTGCCGTTAATTCGCTGTTGAGCGGAAAAAATATCCGCAAGATCAGGAATTTGGTCTGCCGCTTTGATATCCATCAGCATATAATACTGGCCCTCTTAATCACTTCACCAGCTTAAATTAAATAAAGGAACAGGTTCATGAAAGAAGGTATATCCGGCAAGTCTATTTTTCGCAAGGATTATACGGCTTATCCGTGGGATGTTAACCACCTGGATATTCATTTCGATATCGGTAGCGACACTACCATTGTTCGGGCAGAGATGGAGTTGCAGTTAAAGGACGCATCAAATACGTCACAGGATATCGTGCTCAATGGCGATGATCTGCAACTGCTGTCCATGTCCCTGAATGGCCGCATTTTGAGTAGCGATGACTATGCTGTTGAGGGCGAAACGCTGACCATTTTCGATGCGCCACCAACGAGCGTGATAAAAACCGAAGTCCGGATCCATCCCGCGAGCAATTCCGCGCTTGAAGGCTTGTATCTGTCCGGTTCATTCTTACTTACCCAATGTGAGGCCCAGGGTTTTCGTAAAATTACCTGGTTCCCGGACCGTCCCGATGTAATGGCCCGTTACGGGGTCACGCTGGAAGCTGATAAATCAGAGTTTCCGGTTATGTTGTCAAATGGCAACCAGGCAGGCTCGGGTGAATTGCCCGGCGGGCGTCACTGGGTTCGCTGGGAAGATCCCTTCCCTAAACCTTCTTACCTCTTTGCACTGGTTGCCGGCGACCTCGCACTGGTCGAGGACCATTTCACAACCCGTAGCGGACGTGATGTTGCCCTGAGAATCTATGTCGAGGCGGAAAACCTTGACCGCTGTGAGCACGCAATGGAGTCGCTGATCAATGCGATGCGCTGGGATGAAGAGAGGTTTAATCTTGAATACGATCTCGATATCTATCACATCGTTGCCACCAACGACTTCAACATGGGTGCGATGGAAAACAAATCGCTGAACATTTTTAACTCGAAATATGTCCTGGCAAGGCCGGATACGGCAACAGATGCGGATTACCAGGGTATTGAAGGCGTCATCGGCCACGAATATTTTCACAACTGGACCGGAAACCGTGTCACCTGCAGGGACTGGTTCGAGTTAACACTGAAAGAAGGCCTGACGGTTTTTCGCGATGAAGAGTTTTCGGCCGATCTGCAATCGCGTGCGGTTAAACGCATAAGGGTAATCCGTGACCTCAGAAACAGGCAGTTTCCCGAAGATGATGGTCCGATGTCACACCCGATACGGCCCGACCAGTATGTTGAAATCAACAATTTTTATACCGCGACCGTTTATCAGAAAGGCGCGACAATTATCCGTATGTACCATACCCTGCTGGGAGAGAGTGGTTTCCAGAAGGGCATGAAGTTGTATTTTGAACGGCATGATGGTCAAGCCGTTACCTGTGATGATTTTCTCGCCGCAATGACAGATGCCAATGGCGTCAACCTCGACCGTTTCGGGCGTTGGTACAGCCAGTCCGGTACACCACATGTACATGTAACAGATCATTACGATGCGAAAACCCAAAAATACACGCTGACATTGAAGCAGCACACACCTGCAACACATGATCAAAAGGATAAGAAAGCCCTCGTTATTCCTTTTGCGCTTGGTTTGTTGACCACCAATGGTGATGAGTTGCCATTACAACTCGACAGCGAGGCAGATGCGCTGGAAGGGACCCGGTTACTGGTGATGGAAAACGAACATCAGGAATATTCTTTTATCAATGTTCCTGAAATACCGGTACCCTCTTTGTTCCGGGATTACTCGGCCCCGGTTAAGGTGTTTTACGATTACTCGCTTGAGCAACTGGCTATATTGATCGCGTATGACAGCGATGCGTTTGTGCGTTGGGATGCTGCACAGCGAATGGCCCAAAGCGCCATTCTCGAACAACGCCGGCGTTACGCCAAGGGTCTGGAAATGAAGCTGGACCCGTCATTGCTCAAAGCCTTTCACGGAATCCTGTCTGACGCCTCGGCTGACCCGGCACTGCTGGCTGAGGCCATGACCCTGCCGGATGAAGATTATCTTGCAGAGCAGATGGAAGTCGTGGATGTCGATGGTATCCACGCGGCCCGCAAGTTTATCAAGAAAGGTTTGGCTAACGGCCTGGAAACGCTTTTTGCTGAGCGGTACCACGAGTTGAATGACGGGCAACCGTATCAGAAATCACCCGGGGAGATGGCCCGGAGGGCCCTGAAGAACACCTGCCTGTTCTATTTGCTTGAAACAGATGCGGGTGAGTCATTGACTGCCGCTCAACTCAAATCAAGTGACAACATGACGGATACGCTGGCCGCTATTAAGGGCCTGGTAATGATGAATTCCGCCTTGGCGGAAAAAGCACTTTCAGACTTTGAAAACAAGTGGAAATCCGATGCGCTGGTAATGGATAAGTGGTTCACTATGCAGGCCATCAAACCCGGTTCCGACACGGTGAACAAGGTGCGGAAGTTGATGCAGCACCCCGCTTTCAGTATCCAGAATCCAAACAAGGTGCGCTCTCTGATTGGTGTATTTTCAATGCTGAACCCGACCGGGTTCCACGCCGCCGATGGCTCAGGTTATAGCTTTCATGCGGGTCGCGTGATTGAACTGGATGGATTGAATCCGCAGATAGCCGCCAGGATGGCTTCAGCATTTAATCGTTGGAAACGATATGATGAAGACAGAAAAAGGCTGATGAAAGAGCAACTACAACGTATTGCCGCTGTTGAAAATTTGTCGGGTGATGTATCCGAAATCATCAACAATGCTTTACGCTAGGAGCCTGTCGGGTTTTTCGGAGTAGATCATGTTAAATCCGACAGGCTCCTAGACTGCTGGAAATAATACGGCGTTTTTATCAACAACCTGTTCGGGAATAACTCCATGCTGGTTTCACACTTTTTGGATTTAATGCCCATCTGGGTATTGCTCATAGGCACCATCCTGCTGATGACCATCTTTATTGAATTTGGCTTCAGGTTAGGAAAGAGTGCCCAGCTAAATGCGAAGAAAGCCCAGACCGATATTCACTATACCCGGGTGATTAATGCAGGTCTTACATGCTCTCAGTTGCGATTGCCGTACACGGGCCTACCTGATGCTTAAGCCAGTGGTAACCGGTCTTTGTACGGCTTTGCTGTTTGCCTGTTCTGCCGCACCTGTAGATAGTGGCCCACCCATTCAGATAGACGGTATGATCATAGAAAACCAGACCCTGATGTATATCTCGGCAGTCAGGTTGCTGGTGCCTGTCACGGGAAACTTCGTCTCATGCGGCAATATTGCGCCGGAGTCCAGGTGCTCAACAACCTTCCCGGAAGCGACGTACACAGGTAACCCCGTTGAAGTCACCTGGAGCCAGGGCGGCCAGATACACTCAACCGGTCAGTTTGTCATGCGGTTACCGGGTGATCTGGATGAAGATAAGCCAGCCAGGGTTCTTGTCGTTATCTCAGGTGCCGGCGCAGCTGGAGCACAATTCATTCAGCGTTCGGAATAACCCGGCATCAGCTTTCCTTCAACGCTTTAAGAAACAGCTGACGTTCCAAATCGGCATCTGTGCGGGTCGGAAACTTCACCGGCAGGCGCAGTTCGCTGCTGAAACTGATATTAAACTGGTAACCCTCGTTGTTGTCCGCTGCAAAAACCCGGCTTACCAGTGCTACCTTATCCAGGGTGATTGCAAATCCCTGCAGTTCGTAAATCGCCCTGCTCATTCATCATTCTCCTTCAACGGGGTTTCAGCCCTTGTGATTGTACCTTCTTGATTGACCGGCCGAGAGTGAAATTGCTTGCAAGCTCATTCAGCAACTGGATTACCGAATTCTGCTATTCTTATGTATAAGATGCGCATTCTGCCGGTTGATCCGGTATTGGAGAATGTATGAAGAAGTCGTTTATCGTGCCGTTGCTCGTTTTATTAACTGGCTGCGTGAGCTATTACTCTCCGGAAACAGCACTGGAAGACGGTGTTTATTATGCCGAGGATGATCCGGCTTATGTCTTGAATTCAAGTGATTATTCGGGTGTTGTTTATTACCCATGGTCATCGCTCGATTACTTTTACCTGGGTTACGGCGGCTATCGCGGATACTCTTTTTCCCACATTTATCCATATAGTTGGGGCTGGGGTTACCCCTATGGCTACGATGTTTATTATTCACCTTGGGCTGGCCCGTATCATCATCGCCATTACCGGTATGCCAACAGAGCAAATTGCCCAGGTCATGCCGGTTGTCGCCGGAATAATCGTGATGACCGGGGTGATGTAAGTGACCGCATTGCCCGGGAAGATTATGAAGACCGGCGTCACCGTGATGGCTCAGATGATGAGGATGAAAGATCAGATACTTACAGTGAACGTAAAATTGCCAGAAATCGCCTGGCGCCGGTCGGATACTACGGTCCACTGCGACCGGCCGGACAATCCGGTACCCAGGATAAAGTTATCAGGAATAACGATAAAACAAAACGTGCAAAGAGCCGTCTTGAGCCCGCCAAATCTGTTCCGGCAAAGAATGTCAGTGTCTCAGCAGCCCCCTCAGGTGCTACGGTACACCGGTCTGCTCCATCATCAAGGGGTTCATCTTCCAGGGGTAGCTCGCGGCCAGCGACGGTTTCATCACGATCCAGCCACCGTAGTGCCGGACAGGCAAGATCGTCTCGTCGCAGGGATCGAGATTAGCACAACGGCAATTGCTGGGCTTATGACGATTGGCATTCGGGGTTTTCCATCAAAATGAACTAAACTATCCTCCGGTTTCTGAGGTCAGGGTTTCAGTTAAATGGCAGATTTCATCACTGAGTTGCGTGATCGACGCATTTTGCCTGCTGTCGGCGTGTACGTCGCCGGCGTCTGGGTAGCGATTGAAATCCTCGACCGTCTGGTTGAGCGTTACCTGCTGTCGCCCTACTTGAGCGACATTGTGTTCTGGGGGCTTTACTCTTTGATTCCAGCTGTCATGTTGATTGCATGGACACACGGCAGGCCGGGAAAAGACAAGGCAACCCGGCTTGAAAAGGTCGGTGTGCCAATTAATCTGATCGCCACGATCGGGCTGTTGCTGAGTGTTTTTGGTGATAAGGATTTTAACCTGGCAGCGACCCAGATAACGATCGCCAATGAACTTGGCCAGCAGGAAACACATTACATTCCCAGCGAGACGTTTCGTAGCAGAATGGTCGTATTCTTCTGGGAAAACAAATCCGGTGACGGCAACCTTGATTGGTTGCAGTACGGCATAACGGAGCTGTTGGTTCAGGACTTGCGGCAGGACCCGTTTGTGTTGGCAACCTCGCCCTGGAAAAACTTCAGCAGCGGCTTTTATTGGCGATTACGTCAGGGGGGTTTCGAGGATGGTGTAAAAGTACCGCTGACCCTGATGCGAAAAATTGCTAACGAGGCAAACCGGCAGTTTTTTGTTGAAGGATCACTGGATAAAGCGGCCGATGAAGTCGTGTTGACTGCGCGAGTCTGGGATACGCAGGCGCTTGACCAGGTTGCGGAACTCACGGCGAGTGGTGCAGACATTTACCAGGCTACGGACCGCTTATCCAAATCGATCCGGCGTGCTTTGGATGTTCCTGAAAGCAGTAAGCGCATCGCGGAGGATTTGCCGTTAACAGAAACCTACGGTGAGTCAGAAGAGGCACTGAAAGCTTATATCCTGGGGCTCAACGCACGCTTGTTCAATAATGATTTTGCCGCCTCCAATGCGTTCTTTGACCTGGCCACCAGCATTGATCCGGGTTTTGTCCTGGGTTGGTTCGCGAAGGCTGTTAATTTGATCCAAAGTGGTGACCTGCCGGGTTCACAGGAGGCTCTGTCGAAGGCGCAGGCGCTCGATTACCGCTTGCCTGCACGTGACCGGGCGGAGCTTAAATCAATGCTCTACCGGCTTGCCGGGGATCACGAGAAAATGATGTCATTCCTGTATTTGCAGACAAAAATACGTGATGATGCGACCTCGCACAACAACCTTGCAGACAGGTTAATTTTTTCCGGGGAGTTGGAAGAAGCCAAAAAGGAATCTCTTCTGGCCCTGGAAAGGGACGCATTGAATGTTGATATCTATTTGAGGATGTCCAGGCTTGAGCAGGCAACCGGTAATACGGATGCTGCCATTGATTACGCCCGTAAATATCAGGAGCAAAAACCAGAGGATATCGAAGCAAACATCCAGCTGGGCGATATGCTGCGTGATAGCGGTGAACTTGACGCTGCTGAGGAACAGTATCAACAGGCCCAGGTTTTGCAAAATTCACCTGTCAGGCCAACCCTGAAGCTGGCAATCATAACGTCGCGCAAGGGTGATATTCCCGCTGCCAGGCAGTTGCTGGAGGAAGCGGAGGGATTTGCGCAAACGCCAATGGACAAAGCCCTGGTCCGGCAGGGTGCCGCCCTGCTTGAGTTTCGCCTCGGCAGGATTAGTGAAGCCATCCGGCAGATCTATGCACAGGAAGAATTCCTGCGTCAGTCGCAGGGTCAGTTAGAACTTACCCTGAGTCTTTATGACCCACTGATCGACTTTTATGTCCTTTTGGGTGATTTCGAATCTGCCCGCAGTGCACTCAATACCGCAACGGGAATGCTGTCTCCACCGTTGGATAAATTCATGGCTTTCAATGCTGCAATGATCGAGGCAAGGGCAAAGGACATTGATGCGGCCCAGGCCTCACTGCAGCAGGCACGGGAAGTAATGGAGCAGTTCCAGTTAAACTTTCTTGAAATTAAGGTTCATATGGTAGAGGCCATCATCAGCGGAGCAAAGCATGACTATGCAGCAATGGCAGATCACTGCATGAAGGCAATTGAAAAGACAAACCAGTCGGTCGTCGCCAGTGGTTCGCAAATTGGTTTATCCCAAATTTATGCCCAGATGGCAAAAGCTCAAATCTTGCTCGGCGACCTGAGTAAAGCCGAAGAGTCGATCGAGGCGGGATTCCGTCTAGATCCCTCAGAACCCATGTTATGGGTTGAAAAAGCCCGTCTCCAGCAGGCACGAAAGATGCCCCAGATGGCACTGGCCTCAGTCAATTATGCACTGGCGATCTGGAAGGATGCCGATGAAGACTACATCATGCTCAAAAGAGCACAGGCGCTGGCTGCGGAAATTCAAAGCCAATAAATTACAGTTATCCTTGATTTTCAGTACAATACGCGATTCCTCTCGAATAGGATGCAGAGTCTTTTGAAGCAATCAGATACATTTGATGTCATCGTCATTGGCGGTGGGCACGCCGGCACCGAGGCCGCACTGGCTTCGGCTCGTAGTGGTGCTGCGACTCTGTTATTAACCCACAGCATTGAAACCATCGGCCAAATGAGTTGTAACCCGGCCATTGGCGGAATTGGCAAAGGTCATCTGGTCAGGGAAATTGATGCGCTCGGTGGTGTGATGGCAGCAGCGGCAGACGCTGCAGGTATCCAGTTACGCACCCTCAATTCCAGTAAGGGACCGGCAGTTCGTGCGACACGTGCGCAGTGTGACCGTAACCTCTATCGTGCCCACATACGCAAGGTTGTCGAGAACCAGTCCGGCTTATGTATTTTTCAGCAGGCGGTCGATGACCTGCTGTTGGAGGGAGACCGTATAACCGGTTGCCGCACCAGCATGGGACAGGTCTTTCATGCGAATGCCGTTGTGTTGACCACGGGCACATTTCTTGGCGGTAAAATTCACATGGGTGAGAGCCAGAGTGCTGGTGGACGCGCTGGTGATCCACCGTCCATTTCGCTGGCAAAGCGTTTGCGTGAACTGCCGTTTGACGTCGGCAGGCTAAAGACAGGTACACCGCCGCGTATCGATGGCAAGACCGTAAATTTCAAGCATTTAAAAGCACAGCCCGGTGATTTGCCGAGGCCGGTTTTTTCTTTTATGGGCACACATGAAGATCAGCCGGAGCAGGTCAATTGCTGGATGACCAATACGACAGAAGAAACCCACGAAATTATCCGCTCTGCATTACACCGTTCGCCAATGTATTCGGGGCAAATCGATGGAACAGGCCCGAGATATTGCCCGTCTATTGAAGATAAGATAGTGCGCTTTGCAGAGCGTGCAAGTCACCAGATATTCGTTGAGCCGGAAGGCCTGAATACACGTGAACTGTATCCCAATGGCATATCCACCAGTTTGCCTTATGATGTTCAGTTGGCATTTGTTCACAGCATTCCCGGGTTTGAGAATGCCCACATAACACGACCGGGTTATGCCATCGAATATGATTTCTTTGATCCGCGTGGTTTGAAGTTCAGTCTCGAAACCAAGCCGGTCCATGGCCTGTTTTTTGCGGGGCAAATCAATGGCACAACCGGATATGAAGAGGCGGGAGCCCAGGGCCTGGTCGCTGGTATCAATGCCGCGCGTAGCGTACGTGGTGAGGATGCCTGGGTGCCACGCAGGGACGAGGCTTATATCGGTGTACTGATCGATGATCTCGTGACACAGGGCACCCGTGAACCCTATCGGATGTTCACCAGTCGGGCGGAGTATCGCCTGCAGCTTCGTGAAGACAACGCAGATTTACGCCTGACTGAAACCGGTCGCCGTCTTGGGCTGGTCGATGATCACCGTTGGCGGGCATTTGAAAATAAAAAGCTTGCCATTGAAGCGGAGCAACAAAGGCTGGGTTCTATCTGGGTAAACCCCGACAATGATATAGGTAAGTCACTCAGGGAAAAGCTCGGCGTGGTACTGAGCAAAGAAGCGAGAGCCCTGGATTTGCTCAGGCGACCGGAAATAAGTTATCCAGACCTCATGAAAGTGGCCGGTCTCGGCCCTGGTAGCAGTGATGTGAAAGTTGCGGAGCAGGTTGATATTCAGGTTCGTTATGCGGGTTATCTGACGCGCCAGGCCGGGGAAGTGGAGAAAAACCAGCGCAATGAAGATACCCTGATCCCTTCGGGGTTTGATTATAGCCAGGTATCCGGTTTATCCTCAGAGCTTCGCGAGAAGCTGCAGAAAACCCTGCCGGAAAGTATCGGGCAGGCCTCGAGGATACCCGGTATGACACCGGCTGCAATCTCCCTTTTGCTGGTGTATTTGAAACGCCATCGTAGCGCCTCCCAGGTCGCTTGAGTTCAATTTCAAACAATCACAAATAACCAACATTTGCTTTACATCTTTTTAACCTGCAAAAGGTATGCTTTACATGCAAGTTGACTGTGCCGGTGTGTCGCTTCTCATGACAGGCAGTCCCCACACTTCTATGCCTATTGCGACGCACCTATTCAAACCCCGGCCCCCTGGCCGGGGTTTTTTTATGTTCAGGATTATGTTCAGGATGAACGGTATATCGCGATAGAGCACATGGACAAGGTGAGGCCGCGAAGCGGTCGAGAGGGTGCCCTGGGGTATGTGCGGCGCGATTGTGTCAATTTTGCACAGCCTATCAATTAATGTGCGATGCGATTGTGTCAAATTGGCACAGGGTCCATGGATGTGCGGCGCGATTGTGTCAATTTTGCACGGCTCGTAGGGTGGGTAACTTGTTACCCACGCGTTTACCCGGTTGATTTTCTACCCGGGCGCCAAGGCTGCACAGTAGCTTGTTTCAGGACTCGCTTAAACACATCCTTGTGTCGCTCTTCCTCGACATCCCTGTCTCGTAAGGTCCCGAAACAAGCTACTGTACATCCTCGGCTTTGTGTGTGTTCATACAGCAATGGATTCTGATGGAGCTGCAGGAGCGACGCGTGTCAGTTTTGCACAGGCTCAATGGATAAACGGTAGTGGCACACGACCGTATTGCGATAGAATCCACGGTTCAAGCAATTATGAAAGCAGTTAAAAGGCTACTCCATTGAATAACGACCAGACACCACCTGTCAGCAACTTTATACGAAATATCGTTATACGTGACCTTGAGTCGGGTAAACACAACAAAATCGTTACACGCTTTCCGCCGGAACCCAATGGTCATCTGCATATTGGACATGCCAAGTCCATATGTCTGAACTTTGGTCTTGCTGCCGAGTTTGGCGGCACAACCAACTTGCGTTTTGATGATACCAACCCGCTAAAGGAAAGCGAGGATTTCGCCCAGGCAATCATGAGTGATGTTCGATGGCTGGGTTTTGAATGGAATGAACTCCGACATGCTTCGGACTACTTTCAACAGTTATATGACTATGCAGTTCACCTGGTAAAGACCGGTAAGGCATACGTCGACAGCCAGGATGCAGAATCCATGCGCTCAAGCCGGGGCACCCTGACTCAGGCGGGTACCAACAGTCCTTATCGTGACCGGTCCGTTGAGGAAAGCCTCAATTTGTTTGAGGGTATGAAAAATGGTGAATTTGCGGACGGTGAGCATGTGCTGCGTGCACGTATTGACATGGCTTCAGGCAATATGCACATGCGCGATCCGGCCATTTACCGTATTCGCAAGGTAGTACATCACCGTACCGGGGACGAATGGAATATCTACCCCATGTATGACTGGGCGCACGGTATCTCAGATGCCATTGAAGGGATTACGCATTCCATATGCACATTGGAGTTCGAAGAGCATCGACCGCTATATGACTGGTTTCTCGACAATATCCCTGCACCCTGTCACCCGCAGCAGATAGAATTTGCGCGCGGCAATCTCGATTTTACCGTGATGAGTAAACGCAAGCTCAAGGACCTGGTTGAGGGCGGCTATGTATCGGGATGGGATGACCCGCGTATGCCCACCATCGCTGGTCTGCGTCGCCGCGGGTACACGGCACAGTCAATTCGTACCTTCTGGAAAGAAGCGGGTGTGTCTAAAGCTGAAAGCATTATTCCAATGGGTGTGCTGGAGAATGCCGTCCGTAATGATATGAATGAGAACGCGCCCAGGGCCATGGCAGTACTGGATCCGATAAAAGTGGTTCTGACCAACTACCCTGAAGGTAAAACCGAGCAATTTGAAGCACCTTCCCACCCGCAGAAGCCTGAAATGGGTAGCCGTTCAGTGCCTATGAGCCGGGAAATCTGGATAGAACGCGGTGATTTCATGGAAGACCCGCCACGTAAATTCTTCCGTTTGCGTCCGGGTGGTGAAGTCCGTTTGCGCAACGCCTTTATTATCAAGTACACCGGTCTCGTCAAGGATGCCGGGGGCAATATCACTGAAATTCATTGTGAGTACGATCCTGAAAGCCGGAGTGGTTTGCCGGGTGCTGCACGAAAAGTCAAAGGCACCATTCACTGGGTGTCCGCAGAACATGGCATCAACGCCGAGATTCGCCAGTATGACAGACTGTTCAGTGTGGCCAACCCATTGGCCGACAAGGAAAAAGACTATCTCGAGTTTCTGAATCCTCACTCGCTGGATGTTATTACTGACGCTATTGTCGAACCGGCGGTGGCCATGGGTAGTCCCGGGGATTTCTTTCAGTTTGAACGTGTGGGCTATTTCACAATTGACCAGGATAGTGCGGATTCTGAGCGGCCGATTCTGAACAGAACGGTATCATTACGTGACTCATGGGCTAAACTGAACCGGTAGACAGGTGACTTGAGGCACAGTCACAAGTGTTTTAGTTTTGTTAGACTCTTCGTTCGATCGGTCGGTATTTAAGGAGATTTACAATGGGTTGGATAGTGCTTGTTCTAATTGTTGGTGCGGTCTTTTTTGCGATATCGATCTACAACCGGTTGGTCGCAGGCAGGAATCGTTTCAAGAATGCATTCGCACAAATTGATGTGCAACTCACGCGTCGTCATGACCTGATACCCAACTTGGTGGAAACGGCCAAGGGTTATATAAAACACGAGCGTGAAACACTTGAAGCCGTCATCAATGCACGTAATACGGCCGTGTCGGGTTTGAAAGCCGCCGCAAAAGACCCGTCTGACCCAGCAGCCATGAAACAACTGGCAAAGGCAGAACAGGGCTTGTCCGGGGCGCTTGGACGCTTGTTTGCTCTTTCAGAATCCTATCCGGATCTGAAAGCCAATCAGAACATGATGCAGCTTTCGGAAGAATTGACGACGACGGAAAACAAGGTTGCATTTGCGCGCCAGGCATATAACGATTCGGTTATGCAATACAACACCTTGTGCGAGTCATTTCCGAATAACTTTTTTGCAGGCTGGTTCAGTTTCCAACACGCAGAACTGCTGGAAATCGAGGATGAAGCCAAACGCGAAGTACCCGAGGTTTCGTTTTAAGTTGTCAACTGATGCAATGGCTGCCCGGTCCGGGCGGCCATATGCCTTAGCGGGCATCCAGAGGTTCCCCAGGTGAATTTTTTCGAATATCAGGAACAGGCGCGCCGCCAGAGTCGCTGGCTGGTCTTTCTGTTCATTCTTGCTGTTTTGGTCATTATTGTTGTAATTGATGTCGCCATACTGGTGGCATTTGGTTTGATGAATATCGAGCAACAGCAGTTTGTATTTAATATGCAAACACTGAAAGCCAGCATGCCAATGCTTTTGGGTGGCGCGGCAGTGACTGCTGCCGTGATTGCGGTTGCCAGTCTTTTCAAGACGGCTGCCTTGCGCTCGGGGGGTGGAAAAGTTGCACGTGACCTGGGTGGTGTTCTGGTCGAGGCGGATGCCAATGACCCCTTGCGCAGGCGCCTGTATAACGTGGTTGAGGAAATTGCGCTGGCATCTGGTATCCCGGTGCCGGAGATCTATGTACTGGAACAGGAGTCGGGTATCAATGCCTTTGCTGCCGGTTTTACACCTGCAGATGCTGCGGTAGCTGTCACACGGGGCGCACTGGAAAAGCTCAACCGTGCCGAATTACAGGGGGTAATCGCTCACGAATTCAGTCATATTTTCAACGGTGATATGCGTCTTAATATCCGCCTGATGGGTGCATTGTTCGGTATCCTGGTGTTGTCGCTGATCGGTCGCCGGGTATTGCATGGCTCTTATTACGTGGGGCGTTCAAAAAACAGCAATGGTGGTGCGATCGTGCTGGTTGCAGTTGCAGTCATGCTGGTGGGATACATCGGTTTGTTTTTTGGCCGCTGGATAAAGTCCGCAGTTTCACGTCAGCGTGAGTTCCTCGCGGATGCATCGGCCGTGCAGTTCACACGTGATCCTGATGGTATTGCGGGTGCGCTGAAAAAAATCGCCATATACAGTGATGCTTCTTATCTGAATGTGGAGACCGAGGAAGTCAGTCATATGCTGTTCGGTAACGGTGAGCAAGTACGCATGTTCTCAACCCACCCTCCTTTGAACGATCGAATAGGGCGAATTGACAGGTCATTCAGACCGGATGACCTTGTGCAGTTGGCCAGGAAAATTCAACGACAGGGGGAGGCCGAGGCGGAGCAGGCAGCCCGCGAGCAGAAGAAAGAAAAATCTCACGGTGGCGGTATGTTCAATGCCGATAACCTTGTGGATCAGATAGGTCATCCGGATTTTTCAAGAATATTGATGGCAGCAACGCTGGCGGCTTCCATTCCGGAAGAGATCAGCCAGGCGGCGCATTCCAATCAATGGGCCACAGAGGTTCTTTTTTACTGCCTGATGGACCGTAATGATGAAATTCGCGAGCAACAATTGTTGTTTGTTGCTCAGAAAATGGGGAGTGATAGCGAGACCCGGGTGCGTGGCCTGTTGAGCGCTGCACCGGAATTGGCGAGAGAGCAACGATTGCCGCTACTCGAAATCTCGATCCCGGAATTGAAACGCCGGCCGCCGGACCACGTCAGCAAAGTGTTAGCCACTGTAGAGGCATTGAGCCAGGCTGACGGGCAAACCGATGTGTTCGAGTACCTGATGGCAAAAATTATTGCCCAGCACCTGTGGGAATCAGTGAACCCGCAACGGGTCAGGCTCTCAGGGAAAAAATCCCTTCCTCAGATCATCGACAAGGCGAGGGCAGTCATCGCCATACTGGCCGTAAACGGCAATGAAAATGCGGCAGATGCCGGAGATGCTTACCGGGCTGGAAACGCCCTGTTTGGCGACGATGTGACGGCTGCAATGCCGGATATAGGTGACTGGAGCGCAACCCTGGATGATGCCTTGCCTGCACTTGATCAACTCAAGCCGGCTGATAAGGAAAACCTGGTGAAGGCCATGATTGCAACCGTGATGGCGGATGACAGTGTTGCGGTGACTGAAATGGAATTGCTTCGTGTCGTGTGCGCGGTCATTCATGTGCCGCTGCCGATGATTACCGGTGGTGAAGCATAAGGTTGATTGGGCTCGGCGCTATAGCGTAGCCAATAGCTGGCTTATGCACCATTCAACATGGAATCAGCGCACTTTTCGGTATGCAAAAATCAGGTATAGTTGCAAAATGAGTCGACGTGAGAATTTGATTTGACCTTAACGCGAATATCCCTGGGAAACCCGGTTGCGGTAATTGTCGCAGGTATTCTCGTGGTTATTTTTGGGACGATCAGCCTCATGCGTCTGCCGATCCAGATGACACCGGAGATCGAACGCCCGGAGATTTCAATTAGAACGTCATGGCGTGCATCGGCGCCCAGTGAGATCGAGTCGGAGATCATTGAACCCCAGGAAGATGTCCTGCGCAGTGTGCCGGGTCTGCTCAGAATGTCTTCAAGCTCCAGTTTCGGAAGTGGCTCCATTCAAATGGAGTTTGCGATTGGCACCGACATGAACCGCGCTCTCATCGAAGTCATGAACCGCCTGAACCAGGTGCCCAGGTATCCTATCGATGCCAATGAACCGCTAATCAGTGTTGGCGGCAACAGCTTTGAGAAGGTCATCGCCTGGTTCGCAGTGAGCCTTAAACCCGGTAATGAGCGTCCGATCGAGTCTTACCAGGATTTTCTTGAAGAGAACGTTATTACCCGGTTGGAAAGAGTGCCGGGTGTTTCGAGGACCGGGGCATTTGGTGGGCGTACCCACGAAGTCAGGATTACTTTTGATCCTTATAAAGCGGCAAATATCGGCCTGGACCTGACATCTGTATCAGGCGAACTGGGTGCGAACTCGAATATATCAGCCGGTAGTAACGAGGTTGGGCGCCGGCAGTTCACGGTCCGGTTTAGTGGTAAATACGAGGTAGCGTCACTCGGTGACCTGGTACTTGAATGGCGCGATGGTAAACCCATACGCTTAAAAGATATCGCACGTATTGAAATGACCATGGTGGATCCGACCACCATGCTGCACATGAATGGCGGTGCTTCTATTGCGGTCAATGTAACACCGGAATCAGGTGTCAACGTACTTGAAGTCATGACAGCTCTGAAAGCAACGATTGCCGACCTGGCAGCCAATGAACTCGACCGCGCCGGGTTGTTGATCGAGCAAAATTATGATGAATCGGTCTATGTCACCGGGTCCATTAAAATGGTCCGGAATAATTTGCTACTGGGTATGGCGCTGGCGGTGGTTGTCTTATGGTGGTTCCTGAGAAAGTTCAGAGCCACATTGATCGTTGCCCTGTCCATTCCCCTGTGTCTTTTTGCAGCGTTTATAGTGCTCAACATTACCGGCCGGACACTGAACATCATTTCCCTGGCCGGTCTCGCTTTTGCAACCGGTATGGTTCTCGATGCGGCCATTGTCGTCCTGGAAAATATCTTCAGGCAACGTGAAGCCGGCCGCGATGGTGATGATGCTTCTGAACGCGGCACGATGCAGGTTTGGGGTGCTTTGCTGGCATCCACAGCCACCACGGTTGCGATTTTTATGCCGGTTGTATTTCTCAAAGATGAAGCCGGTCAACTGTTTAGTGATCTTGCCATCACTATTTCCGCAGCGGTTACGGCATCTTTAATTGTTGCGGTGACAGTTTTACCTTCGGCCGCATCCAATTGGGTCAAAGGCAGTGCCATTGAAGATATCCATCACCATTGGTGGCGATGGATTACCAACCACATAATGACCTGGACGAGCACAAAGCAGCGGCGGCGTTTATGGATTGCCGGATTAACAATAGTGCCATTGGCCCTCTTGTTGATTCTCAAACCTTCAGCGGACTATCTGCCCGAAGGAAAACGAAATTTCATATTCGGTTTCATGCTGGCACCGCCGGGTCTGGGTGTGGAAACCGCCAAAAGAGAGGTCATGGATGTGATTGACCGGCGGCTTGATAAATATATCAATGGCGAGCACCGCATACAGATGAACAGCTATTTTCTGGGTGTTTCACCGGGGTTTGGCACATTCATCGGTGGCAGGGCCAGTGATCCGGGTGACGTGGATGAACTGATTGGTATTTTCAATTCCGAAATTCTGACCGGTTTTCCGGACACGTTTGGTTTTGCCGGTCGGCGTGCAATTTTCGGTGGCGCCAGGGGTGGTCGGCAGATCAATGTGGATTTGCAGGCTGATTCTTTTGAATCGCTGATCCAGGGTGGCCAGGCCGGTTTTCAAGCCATTCGTGAAGCTTTGCCCGGCGTCAATGTGCGACCGCTTCCGGGACTTGAGCAGGCTGAACCGGAATTGCGCCTGATACCGAATGATCGCCGCATAGCCGAGGTTGGCTGGAACCGGGCACGTATGGCCACTGTTATCCGCGCCATGGGTGACGGCGCGTTTATGGGTGAATACTTTGATGGCACACGGCGTTATAACGTCATTATGCGTGCCGAGCAATGGACTACGCCGGAGGAACTGGCAGCGATGCCGGTGGCAACGGCAAATGGTGAAATTCAAACCATCGGCGAACTCACAGAGGTTGTACGAACGGCCGGTCCATCGCAGATTCGACGGGTCGATCGAAAACGTACGCTGACATTGCAGGTTACGCCGCCGGGCTCAATGGCCCTTGAGGATGCTATCGCGGTGATTGAAGAACAGGTGGTGCCGGTCATCATGGAGCAACTGCCGAAAGATGCATCAATTCAGATGCGCGGGACCGCTGAGGCCCTTGATCAGGCCCTGAAAAGCATGGCGGGCAGTTTCTCACTGGCCATTGTCATTCTTTATTTATTGATCTCTGCTTTGTTTCGTTCCTTTAAGGACTCATTGCTGGTCATCCTGACGATTCCAATGGCCACCGTTGGCGGTATCATCTCCCTGCGTTTGATGGATTTGGCACTATTCGCGACGGGGGGGCAGAAAATGGATCTGCTGACCATGATTGGTTTCGTTATCCTGTTGGGCCTGGTGGTTAATAATGCTATTTTGCTGGTCTACCGGGCAAGGGATGGTGAGCGTGAAGGCATGTCGCGGCGCGATGCGGTGGAAAGTGCTGTCCGCTTGCGCTTAAGACCCATTCTGATGAGTACGATGACGAGTATTTTCGGTATGCTGCCGTTAATGCTGGTTCCCGGGTCTGGAACGGAACTCTATCGTGGTATGGCGGCAGTGATAGTTGGCGGTATGCTGGTCAGCGCCTTGTTCACACTGGTTCTGTTGCCCAGCCTGTTACGCTCCAAAGAAGAGGAATATCCGGGTACTGAGGTTGTGCAGGTATGAAGGCTGGAAATATGATTAATTGGATATGGGCAATATGAAAAAATCGGTATGGTTGTTTCCGCTGCTTGCTTTTGGGTTGGGGCTCCAGTCCCTGGCATTGGCGCAGGGTGGAGCCCGGGCAGCCAATGTACGGGTGGCCCTGGCTTCAATACAGTCAATAGCACCGGAAACCATTGTGCCCGGTACGGTCGTAAGCCGCAGTGATGCCAGGCTTGCGGCAGAAGTGACCGGTAGACTGATGGATGTCGCGGATGTGGGTACCATGGCCGCTACAGGCGATGTGGTTGCAAAGATCGAGGATACGGTCATCCAGCTTCGGAAACAGGAACTATCAGCCGAGGTTGAGCGTGCCCAGGCCAGGCTGAAATACCTCGAAAGCGAGGAAAGCCGGTATGTCAAATTGGCGGAATCGAACCTGGCTGCCGCAACCAAGCTCGAGGAAACCCGGTCTGACCGTGATGTTTCGAGGGGTGATCTCCGGGTCGCCAAATCACGTTTGGCACAAGTGGAAGACCAATTGTCCCGAACCAGCATACGTGCACCTTTTAGCGGAATCGTGGTTGAGCGGTTGATGATGCCGGGGGAGCGGGTCGATATCGGTAAAAATGTAGTACGTATGGTTGACCAGCAACACCTTGAGGTAATCGCAAGGGCGCCGCTTGATTATTATTCCTATGTGAAACCCGGTCAGGAGCTTGTTGTACGTACTGGAAATGTTGTGGCGACCGGCAAGGTCAGAACAGTGGTGGCAGTTGGTTCAGAGAACACTCATCAATTTGAACTCAGGCTGGATATTGAAAACGACAGTTTTCCTGTAGGTCAGACCTTGCGGGTTTCTGTGCCGACTTCAAATGCCAGGGATGCACTGGTGGTTCCGCGTGACGCACTGGTGTTGAGGCCGGGTGAAATTTCTGTTTTTGTCGTCGATAGTGACCAGAAAGCGAAACAGGTCATGGTTACAACAGGTATTGGCTCCGGTGACCAGATAGAGGTCAGTGGTGATTTGTCGGATGGGAATACGGTCATTATCCGTGGGAACGAACGGCTGCGGCCCGGTCAGGCAGTCTCCATCATGGAGGGCTGACCCTTTTTGAACCTGATCAATATCCGTCACGGTGAATGGCCACGTTTTCTGCTGGCTTTTGGTTATTTCTTTTTCCTGTTAGCCGGTTACTTCATGCTGAGGCCCATCCGCGGCACGGTTTCGGCCAATCATGCCGAATCCCTGCATCTGTTATATACCGCGACATTTGTGTGCATGTTGCTGATCGTTCCGATTTTTGGCTGGTTGGTTTCAAAGTTCAGACGAGGACTTTTTGTCCCCGGGATTTACCTGTTTTTTATTTCGAACCTGGTCTTTTTCGCATTCGCATTCGAGGGTGACGCAACCGGCGACTGGGTTCAATACAGCTTTTATGTCTGGCTGAGTGTTTTCAACCTGTTCGTGGTTTCGATATTCTGGAGCTTCATGGCCGATATTTTCCACCCGGACCAGGCACAGCGATTATTCGGCAGCATTATGGCGGGTGGCAGTCTTGGTGCAATTTCCGGACCCTTGTTGACCGCAAACTGGGTTGGTCAGATCGGTTCCGGTGGTGTCATGACACTCTCTGTAATCTGCCTGATGGTTGCAACGGCCTTTGCTATTACCCTCGGCCGGTTTGAACGCCACCAACATCAGGACCAACCCGCTAAAATTATCGGAGGCAGCATCTGGGAAGGTGCAGTGCACATCTTTAAATCAAAATATCTTCTACTGATATGTCTCTTAATGCTGTCCCATAACCTGACCGCGACGTTTCTCTATAACGGCCTCGCAGTTTTGGTTGATGAAAATATCGTGGGATTTGATGAGCGAACCCGTTTTTTCAGCTATGTGGACCTGATTGTTCAGGTACTGGCGTTCCTGTTCCAGTTTCTGATTACATCACGCCTGGTGATCTACCTTGGCATGCCGCGAACGGCAATTTTGCCGCCGATCATTTTAGCGGCAGGCTTTACCATTCTGGGTAGTTCGCTTGGGCTGGTCCTGTTCGCCGCGGTCCAGGTCGCGCAACGGGCGTTAAACTACGGTTTGTTAGGGCCGGTCAAGGAAATGTTGTTCACCGTTGTTGATCGCGAAACCAAGTACAAGAGCAAGAACTTCATCGACACGGTGGTTTATCGTGGCAGTGATGTTACTGCCAGCTGGATTTTCAAAGGCACGATGATGGCCGGTCTTTCAATTGCCCAGGTTGCATGGATTTACATTCCCATCATGGCAGTGTGGGCAATTGGTGCCTGGCACCTGGGTAAATCCTATACGCGATTAAAAGGGCAGCTGGATTCAGCTTCCCGGCAGGAATCGCCTGCCGCCTGAGGTTTGCACCACTTCGACCGGACACTGATAGAGCCGTTCGAGGTTCTCCCGGTTCAGTAATTCAGCCACCGGCCCTGCCTGCCAGTCTCCTTGACCCAATAGCATCACAATATGGGTGCAGTAACGGGCTGCCAGGTTAACGTCGTGTAATGCGATCATGGCGCCACGCTGCTCCCCGGTGACCTGTTTCTTCACCTGGTTCATGATGCGAATCTGGTGCTTCATATCAAGATGGTTGGTTGGTTCGTCCAATAACAGGATGGCTGGTTCCTGTACGATCAGCGAGGCAAATGCCAGGCGACGTGCCTCTCCACCGGATAAACCCGTCACGCTACGGGTTTCAAAGCCGGCCAGATCGACGACCCGGATGGCGTCCAGCGCCTTTTGCTTGTCCTTTGGACCTTCACGTTCCCAATATGCCAGGTGGGGATGCCGTCCGGTCATGGCCGTTTCGAGCACGCTGGCATCAAAGACATAAACCGTGTGCTGCTGGAGCATACCCAGCAGACGGGCAACCACACGCCGCGGCAGGTTTTCTATCTCCTGATTTTCCAGTAACACCTTGCCGCTATCGGGCGGGGACAATCCAGCCATGCATTTGAGCAGTGTTGTTTTTCCGATGCCATTTGGCCCCAACAGACCCCAGAACTGGCCCGGCTCAAGTTCCAGATCGAGTCTGCTGCAGATATTTTTGCCCGCGATGCTGACATCAAGGGATTGGCATGCCAACGAAGTCATACGCCCTTTAGCCTTGCACGATTTAATAACAGCAGGAACAGCGGTACGCCAAGCAGCGCCGTTATGACGCCGACGGGTAACTGCTGGGGGCTCAGCACGGTGCGTGCAAGCGTATCTGAAAATACCAGGAACACCCCACCAAACAGCGTCGCGGCCGGGATAAGAATACGGTGATCTGAACCAACCAATAAGCGCATCAGGTGCGGCACGATCAAACCCACAAAACCAATACTGCCCGCAATGGAGACTGCGGTAGCCGTCAAAACTGATGCGAGCAAGTAGACCAGCCAGAGCATACGGTGGGTCGGTTCTCCAAGTAGTCGGGCGGTTGTTTCACCCATGGCCAGCACGTTCAGGCTGCGTGCAAGACCCAGGGTAAGGATAAAGCTGCCGCCGAGCACAGCCAGGGACCAGGAGGGCAGTGTGGCATAACTCAGGTCACCCATCAGCCAGAATAACATTCCGCGCAGGCTGTTATCGGGGCTCAGGGAGAGAACCAGGCTGATCAGTGCGGCCCAGCCGGAAGCGGTAACAACACCGGTCAATAACAGACGGGTACCACTCCAGGGCCCGGTTCCTCGGGCCAGGCCAAAAACGATCAAAATGGAAACCAGCGCACCCAGAATGGCCAGCCATGGCAGGAATCCGGCTGCGATACCAAACACCATACCCAGCAAGGTAGCAAAAGCGGCGCCACCTGATACGCCGAGGACATAGGGATCCGCCAGTGGATTACGCAATAGCACCTGCATCAGGCAACCGGACATTGCCAGCATCGAACCCACTACCCACGCGGCCAATGCACGGGGCAGCCGTAACCGCCAGATCAATTCACCATGGCGGCTGGTGGGTTCCTGGACTGCAGCAAGCCATTCCGACCAACCCAGTGTGACCGAACCGCTTGCACTTGCAAAAAAAATACTGCTGACTGATAGCAGCAGCAATATAAAGAGCAATGATCGGCGTAATGAGGTTGGAATCATTTTGCAGGATTGATTAACATGGCTCGGTTGATTAAGATTTAAAATTATCGCACGTATTAAGCAAACCCATAACATCGGTTTTCAGCAGGCTCAAAATATAAAATAAACATGATCGATTCAGACGGATTCAGACCCAATGTAGCCATGGTTATCATGAACAATGATGGCCAGGTGTTCTGGGCGCAACGGTCAAACAATGATGGCTGGCAATTTCCGCAGGGCGGCATGAATACCGACGAAACTCCCGTGGAGGCCATGTACCGGGAATTGCATGAAGAAACCGGCCTGGTCAAAGAGCATGTTCAATTACTGGGTGCAACCCCTGGATGGCTACGCTACCAGTTACCCCGTCGTTTTCAGAGATCACAGTGCAAGCCTCTTTGTATTGGTCAGAAGCAGGTCTGGTTTTTGTTGAAGCTGCGCGATGATGATGTTCAGTTCGATTTCAAAACTACCGGCGAGCCTGAGTTCCGTGATTTTCGCTGGGTAGATTTCTGGTATCCCGCTGATAACGTCATCAGGTTCAAACGCCGTGTTTACAGGCAGGCCCTGACACTGCTTGAGCCAATGATGACCACAGGTTGATAATTCTCTGAAGCGACTCCTGAATCTAATTGACAATCATTCTCATTAAGAATTAGAATGTTTTCACTAGAAACAGGAAAGCGCTATGTACGTCTGTATTTGCAATTCAGTCACCGATTCTGATATTCGCGACGCGGTAGAGGATGGTGTTAGCAATATGAGGCAGCTGAGGCAATCGACCGGTTGTGGCAGTAAATGTGGCTGTTGCAAAGAAACGGTGGTTAAAATTCTGCAACAGTCTCTGATAGAAGTCAGGCAATCCAAAGTACTGCTTCCTGTCATGCAATTGGCCTGAACTGGAAACTCTCACGCAAGATGCGGGTTAGCTCAACACCTGCTAAAATCAAACAAATTTTGAGCATTGTCCAAAAGCCGAATGGTTCGGATTGATGCCCCTGTCTATTTAAAATCAGAGTTTCTAAAGGAGTCCGGTACAATGAAAGGCGACCGTAAGGTTATTGGTTTTCTCAACGCAGTGTTAAAGAATGAACTGGTGGCAATAAACCAGTATTTTCTGCATTCACGTATGTATAAAGATATGGGCCTGACGGAACTGGCTGATCACGAACATGGTGAATCTCTGGACGAAATGAAGCATGCGGATCAATTGATCGAGCGGATATTGTTCCTGGAGGGACTGCCCAATATGCAGGATATTGGCAAGCTCAGAATCGGGGAAGCACCACGTGAAATGATTGAATGTGATTTGGCGCTGGAGATGGATGCATTGCCGGAGTTAAAAGACGCCATTGAATGGTGTGAAGAATGCCGCGATTTCGTCAGCCGTGACCTGTTTGATTCCATTCTGGCCTCCGAGGAGGAGCATGTAGACTGGCTCGAGACTCAATTGATTCTGATCGAAAAAATGGGCATTGAAAATTACCTGCAAGCCAAGATGGGTTGAATCAATAGCTCATGTTTAGCCATACCAGCCAACCCTGCCAATTCGAAAGGGACTGTGCCGTTGTCATGATACCCGCCGGTGATGAACTGACCATGCCGGCAGGTACTGTTGGATATATTACCCAGTCACTTGGCGGGAGTTTTACCGTTTTTATCGATGGAAACCTGTTCAGGGTTGCCGGTATTGATGCCGATGCAATCGGCAAAGAACCTGTTTTACCACCCGAATTGCCGGAAAATGCCAGTGATGATGACGTCGAAAAGCTGGTCTGGTCCCAGATGAAAACCTGTTACGACCCGGAAATCCCTGTCAATATCGTGGACCTGGGCCTGGTGTATTCATGTGAATTGAAACAGAATGAACAGGGACAAAGAGAGGTTGATGTCACCATGACATTGACCGCTCCGGGATGCGGTATGGGTGACATTATTGTCGAAGACGTACGCAGCAAGATTCAGATCATACCGACGATCGTGAAGGTGGATGTCGAACTGACATTTGAGCCACCGTGGAACTACCAGATGATGACCGAGGCTGCCAGGCTCGAAACCGGCATGCTGTAGGGTGCTGCGTAACGGCTCAGGCTGGCTTCTCGACGGGTTCCCCGTCTCACCTTCTCTCACCTTCTCTCACCTTGCAAGTTACGCACCCTACATGGTTAAGCTGCCTGCTCTGTAACCGGTGCGGCCTGGCCGTGTGAACCCATTCTCAGGTAGTCGCTTTCGAACTCGTCTACCGCGATGATCTCTGTGACCATGGCCCTTACAGCCTTCAGTTCCTCTGCTTCATCGGCTGTAATGATGGATAGTTCAACAGCCTGTTCCAATTGAGTCTGTTTATCAATGTCGGTGAACTTACCGGCAATTTCAGCCTTGTGAAGACGACGCTCCAGCGGTTCAGTTGCAATGACACGGGGTAGTGCCAGCTCCAGAATACCAACAGGGTTGCTGGCCTTGTCGGAGATGAAGATTCCATCTGTCAGGCGTTTACGTGTCTCTGAAGGGTGCATGAGTAATTGAGATACCTTGTGACCGAGTCGGTCGCCGGGTTGGCGCTCATGCCGTCCAAACGGGAAAATAAACACACTTAGAAGAATACGCACAGCGCGACTGGGGAAATTGTCCACAACCAGCCCAAGGGCGGTCTGAATCTTGTAAATGGCATCGTGGAATGCCCAGGCCAGTATCGGTTGATCGGCAGCGGGGCGACCCTGGATCTCAAACCGTTTCAGCATGGCTGAGCAGATGTATAACTGGCTTAACACGTCACCCAAACGACCGGAAATGCGTTCCTTGTGTTTCAGCTTGCCACCAAGCATCAGCATGGCGATGTCCGATGCAAAAGCCAGCGCTGCTGAATAACGTGTCAGTTTACGGTAATAACGTGCGGTTTTCCGGTCGGTGGGCACGGCTGCAAACCGGGCAAAGCTCAAGCCCAATACCATGCTGCGAACGGCGTTGCTTATGCTGTAGCCAATATGGCCGAACAACTGGCGGTCAAATTCAGCAAGACCTTCTTCCCGGTCTTCCATCCTGGCCGCCTGCATCTCTTTCAGTACATACGGATGGCAGCGGATGGCGCCCTGGCCAAAGATCATCATGCTGCGTGTCAGGATATTGGCACCCTCAACGGTAATCCAGATGGGTGACCCCTGCCAGCCCCTGCCGAGGTAGTTGCGCGGACCCATGACAATGCCCTTGCCGCCATGAACATCCATGGCATCGGTAATAACCTGGCGACCCATTTCAGTGGCGTGGTATTTGGCAATCGCTGATGGTACGGAGGGCTTCTGACCGAGGTCTACCGCTGTCGCGGTCATTCGTGACAGGGCAGAGATTGAATAGGTATACGCAGCCAGCCGGCACATCGCCGCCTCTACGCCTTCAAAACGGCCTATTGGCAAATTAAACTGTTTGCGGATCCGGCCATATGCACCAGTTGTCAATGCGCATAATTTGACACCACCGGACGAACAAGACGGTAGTGTGATAGCCCGGCCAACAGCCAGAAGCTCGATCAGCATACGCCAGCCATTTCCGGCCATTTCAATACCGCCAACCAGCGTATCCAGTGGAACAAACACATCTTTGCCGCGTACCGGACCGTTATGAAATGGAACGTTCAACGGCATATGACGTGCGCCGATTTCCATCCCCGGAGTCTCGCTGGGAATCAAGGCGACACTAATGCCGATATCTTTTTTATCACCTACCAGTCCATCGGGATCATACAGCCTGAAGGCCAGGCCGACGATCGTTGCCACCGGTGCCAGGGTAATATACCGTTTATCAAAATTGAGGCGAATACCCAGTACCTGCTTTCCTTTGTACTTGCCTTTACAAATAATACCGGTATCGGGAATGGAGGTGGCGTCCGAACCGGCAGTTGGACCAGTCAGACCGAAACAGGGTATTTCTTCACCCTTGGCGAGACGCGGCAGGTAGTAGTTCTTTTGCTCATCTGTGCCGTAGTGGACCAGTAACTCTGCCGGGCCCAGTGAATTGGGGACAGCCACGGTACTGCCTGCAACTGAACAAACCGAGCTAATTTTCTGTAACACAGCGCGGTGCGCTATTGCAGAGAAACCCAGACCGCCAAATTCTTTTGGAATGATCATCCCAAAAAACCGGTTTTCTTTGAGAAATGCCCAGGCTTCGGGTGGCAGATCGGCAAGTTCGTGTGAATTTTCCCAGGGGTTAAGCATTTGGCACAGTTCTTCAACCGGCCCATCTACAAACGCCTGCTCTTCCTTGTTCAGTTGAGGCCAATACTCCTCCAGCAATGAATCCCAGTTCGGATTACCGGCAAAAAGCTCACCTTCCCAGCCGACGGTACCTGCTTCCAGGGCGACCTTTTCGGTGTCGGAAAGCGTAGGAAGCATTTTTCGATAGAGTGCAAGGAACGGTGCGCTGAGCCATTTGCGCCGGAGTGGTTTGAAGTTCAATGGAACAGCGACGGCTGCAAACAATACTGACAAAACAATGATCGCCAGTGTTGAGACATTGGTAAAAATGGCAAATCCAACCAGCACCAGGGCCATACTTATGGTCCAGTTTGAAAGGTTGAAACCACGATAGGCTGCGATGATTGAGACACCCAGCAAACTTAAAATCAGAACCCAGAACATTGCTATTACCCTCCGAGAATACTAATAACATTTTCCTGACACGATCTTTGTCGAAAAATCGACCGTATAAGATTGGACTGTATCAGTATAATTATGTTTCCATACGTGAGAGTATGGTAAATGCTTCGACTGGAGTCAACCGCTATCGAAGCTATATTGAAACGTCATAGTCGGTTATGCTCTACAATTCAATGATGTCGGTTTGGGTTTGTGACTCAATCAATAGCAAAAAAGAAAGAACGATCAACTCTTAGCGCGGGCGACTGGGAGCAGCAGGCACTGATACTCATCGCAGAGAAAGGTATCCGGGCGGTTGCTGTCGAGTCGCTTGCAAGGCGTATGGGTGTTACCAAGGGCAGCTTTTACTGGCATTTTCATAATCGTGAGTCCCTGCTGGAGCAATCCCTGATCCGCTGGGAAAAACACGATGCGATCAATTTACAAACATCATTAAGTGCCATTGAAGATCCCCGCGAGCGGCTAAGATCATTTTTCAGGCGCACCGGACGCGAAAAGCTGACCCACAATGTTTATAGCTCATTGTGTATGGCTTCGGATCACCCGCAGGTCGAGCCTTTATTGGAAAGAGTGGCAGAGCGCCGGATGAAGCATATTGAAATAGCTTTTGAAGAAATTGGCTTTGACCCGAAAGAAGCATCACATCGTGCGCGATTGACATATTCAGCCTACCTGGGTTTTCTGCAATTACAGCAACAGCACCAGACTCCCAGTCTGAGTTCAGAGGAGTTTGAAGCCTATATGACACATGTCATTGCGACGTTAATTCCTGAAAAGTAATCATGAATACCAAAACCCGTTTTTTGACCATTTTTTTTCTTTTTGTACTCAGTGTTACTGGAAGCTTACAAGCGCAGGACGTTGCCGGGCGGGTACATGATGTAGAGGTCAGGTTATTCCTGATTGATGTTGAAGGGGTCGATACTGTTAAGCAGAGTTTTACGGCCAATCTCACAATCGTGGTGCGATGGCATGACCCGGGACTTGCCCATCAAGGCCCCGGATCGGTCAGCATGCCTCTGGATGACATCTGGTTCCCGAGAATACAGATGCTCAACCAGCAGAGACTTACTTCAACCTTGCCAAGATCGGTTGAGGTATTTCCTGATGGCGCGGTCGTTCAACGACAACGCTTTTGGGGCAGCTTTTCACAACCTCTCAAATTGGAGTCATTTCCATTTGATAGCCAGAGGCTGAAGATAACGATTGCCAATGTCGGTTTTGGTGGTGATGTCGTCAATCTCAATCCCTCGCCAGGCTCAGGGATTTCAAAAGAACTGACGATGCCGGACTGGATAGTGACCGGTTGGGATTTTGTCGCAACAGATTTCTCTGTCGAAGACGAATCATCGAGTATCGACGGGCTGGTTTTCTCAGTGGACGTGAAGCGTGATGGGGGTTACTTCAAGTACAAGGTCATCTTTCCGTTGATACTTATTGTGATAATGTCCTGGCTGGTATTCTGGATTGACCCTTCCCTGGCCGCATCCCAGATCAGCGTGTCAGTTACCGCGATGCTAACAATGATTGCCTACCGTTTTGCTCTCGCCGGTATGATACCGCGACTGGCGACTCTAACCAGTCTGGATTATTTTGTGTTGGTCTCAACCCTGATGGTGTTCCTGGCCATGATCGAAGTCGTTTACACCGCACATCTTTCGACCAATGGTCAGCTTGTTAAAGCACGCAAGATAGATCTCCATGCGCGCTGGATCGCACCGTTAATTTATTTTTCGATGGCTGTGGAGACTCTTTACTTTAAAATATTATTCTAGAGCCGTTATCTGATTTGGAAGTTTAAATATGAAGTCTGCAAGAGCCGCCCATAGTGTTTTCGCACGCTTTCTGAGCATTATGCTGTTGACGGCCTTGTTCACAGCATGCTCCAGTGTCGGGCCAAAATCCATTAATAGGGATCAATTGGATTATGGCCAGAGTATTGGCCAGAACTGGAAAAACCAATTGCTCTCCAACCTGGTTCGGTTGCGTTATGGAGATATGCCGATTTTCCTTGATGTGGGACAAATCGTGGCAGGTTACTCGCTGGAAACACAGGTCTCGGCTGGCCTGGGTTTTGGCAATGCTTTTGATTCCAGTAATACCGCTGCTCTCGGCGCAGGTGGCAAATTTACTGATCGTCCCACCATCACATACACACCAAAAACCGGTACCGACTACTTAACCAGTATGCTAAAGCCGATTAAGCCTGCAAGTTTACTCGGGCTGATTCAGTCAGGATATGACGCCAGACTGCTGTTTACCTGGGCAGTAGAAGCGATTAACGGTCTGCAAAATTACTCGGTAACCGCCGGAGGCAAGAGAACACCAGACCCCGAGTTCTATGAGTTTCTGGATCGCTTGAGGGGTTTGCAAACTAGTGGGGGAATCGCATTTAAGCAGAGCACCGATCCTGCCACAAAAAATGATGTCATTGTTTTTTTCAGAAATGTCTCGGCCTCGGAAGATGAGTTGGAGGAAGGAAAACGGGCGAGGGAAGTGGTTGGATTGAATACGGAGCGGGAGAAGTTCCGTGTGGTCTATTCTCCTTTCGCCTTCGAAGATGACGTTCTCGCCATTCAAACACGTTCAATCCTGCAAATCATGAGCGCCATGGCCGGGTTTGTCGATGTCCCGTTAAGTAAGGCCGCTGAGTCATATGAGGGTTACGAAGTACCACCAGAAATGCAGCGACCTTTCTCTGTGCACTCAGGATTGGACAAACCCGAGAATAGTTTTGCCTCAATCAATTACGGTGGTTACTGGTACTGGATTGATCCGACTGATTTACCCTCCAAGCGGGTTTTTACATTGATGCTCTTTCTGACGACACTCACCAGTACCGGTGGCGACGATAATAATCCGGTGTTGACGATTCCAACGGGGTGAGAGTTTTATGTTCAGGAGGAGGTGAGACCGTGTAACGGTCGAGAGGCTAGCCTGGGCTATGAACGGTATATCGCGATAGAGCACATGGACAAGGTGAGGCCGCGAAGCGGTCGAGAGGGTGCCCTGGGGTATGTGCGGCGCGATTGTGTCAGGTTCGCACGGCTTGCATTAAAGGGACCGGATACATCTTTTCAAAAATGTATCCGGCCTCTTTAATTGGAGTTACGATTATTTAATTCCGTCTAATTGCGGACCTGAAGTGACCAGTGAGCGGCCCTCTTCGTTATCGGTAAACCCTGAAAAGTTATCAATAAACAGCTTGCCCAGCTTCTCTGCCTTGGCCTGCCACTCTGACACATCCCCATAGGTATCGCGCGGGTCGAGAATGCTGCTATCGACGCCAGGCAACGCCAGCGGAACCTCCAGGTTGAAAATCGGCAACATCCTGGTTTCTGCCTTGTCGATCGAGCCATCGAGAATGTTGTCGATAATACCACGGGTATCCTGAATCGAGATGCGCCTGCCGGTACCGTTCCAGCCGGTATTGACCAAATAGGCATCAGCACCGCACGCTTCCATCCGTTTCACCAACTGCTCACCGTACTGGGTCGGATGCACACTCAGGAACGCCTTGCCAAAACAGGCTGAGAAAGCTGGTGTCGGTTCGGTGATACCCCGCTCTGTTCCGGCCAATTTTGCGGTAAAACCGGAGAGGAAGTGATACTTTGTCTGGCCGGGAGTTAGTTTGGATACCGGAGGTAATACGCCAAAAGCGTCCGCCGTCAGAAAGATGACCTTATTTGCGTGACCGCCCTTGGATACCGGTTTGACGATATTGTCGATGTGGTAGATCGGGTAGGAGACACGGGTGTTTTCAGTCAATGAATTGTCTTCATAGTCGACAGTTCCGTCATTTTCTACCGTGACATTTTCCAGCAAAGCATCGCGTTTGACGGCATGGAAGATATCCGGTTCGGCCTCTTCGCTCAAATGGATGGTCTTGGCGTAGCAGCCGCCTTCAAAGTTGAACACGCCATTGTCGTCCCAGCCATGTTCGTCGTCGCCAATCAGTGCGCGCTTGGGATCGGTGGAAAGCGTTGTCTTGCCGGTGCCTGAAAGACCGAAAAAGATTGCGGTACTGCCATCCTCGCCCACGTTGGCGGAGCAGTGCATGGCAGCCATCCCGCGTAACGGCAGGAAATAGTTCATCATCGCGAACATGCCCTTCTTCATCTCACCGCCGTACCAGGTACCGCCGATCACCTGCACTTTCTCGGTCAGGTTGAAAACGGTATAGACCTCGGAATTGAGACCATGTTCTTTCCATTTCTGGTTGGTTGTCTTGGAGCCGTTCATGACGATAAAGTCAGGCTCACCAAAATTCTTCAGCTCCTCGTCGGTCGGGCGCAGGAACATGTTCTTGACAAAGTGCGCCTGCCAGGCAACCTCCATAATGAACCGCACCTTCAGCCGTGTATCGGCATTGGTACCGCAGAAGGCATCGACAACGAACAAGCGCTTGCCGGAGAGCTGTTTGGTCGTCAGCGCCTTCAAATCGGCCCAGACTTCCGGAGTCGTTGGTTTGTTGTCGTTCGGAGCCTTGGGTGATGTCCACCAGATGGTGTCACGGGAGACATCGTCCATGACGATGTATTTATCCTTGGGAGAGCGACCGGTAAATTCGCCCGTCATCACATTGACGGCGCCATACTCTGTCACGACACCTTTTTCAAAGCCTTCCAGCCCTGGTTTCGTCTCCTCTTCGAATAGCTTCTCATACGAAGGGTTGTAGACGATTTCCTTTACGTCAGTGATGCCATATTTACTCAGATCCAGATTTACCGCACTCATTATTGGAAACTCCCATTTCTACGCTTATGTCAAATTAAAAAGGTGTATATGTATGATTATATTGATGTTATATTTTGTAGCATACCCTCAACGAAATAATATTTGCCTGAAATAATTACCAGCAATCAATTGCAAACAGATACAGTCAGGATACCGCATGAAATGTTACCAGATAGTGACCGAAATCAACAAAAAAGGCACAGCTGAGAATCTTTTCAAGATAGATGATACCGGTGATACTGTCATATGCTCTCAATCTTCAAACCAGTTCATAGCGCTTTTGATCGCCGGGGACAAATCGTCTTCATAGTTGCCTAATCGGTTTGAGAAGGAGTTTTTCAACATTTGATTTACCGCTACAAAACGATCATGGTCACCTTCCCACGCTATTTCCGGATTCAGCATGGCCGCCGGATAGCCTGCAAAACCGCAGACTGATTGATACTTCCAGTAGCTGTCCATATGCCACTTGAATTGATGTACCCTATCGCTCTGAATTGCGGAGACAAACCTTCGCAGTAATGTCAGGTTGACTACAGCGGTATCATTTTTACGGGGCCCAATCGGTATCGAGTTTAATATCCAGCATTGGCTTTGTGCGCGTTCAAGTTTTTCGTATAAAAGCCCGGCATAAAAAGGTTCCCGGTAAAAGGCAAGATCGCTGGTGTAAAAGGGTAAAAAAGAGATAGTGGGGAGCTCTTCGGGTTGGGAAAGGCTCCACTTCGATTCATAACCCAGCAACAGAAAAATTGCAGCTTGCTCCCGGGTCAGCTTTCCCATTGCCGGTAGCACGCCCATCGAATCCTTTACGATAATAAAAACATGTTTTGGAAAAGCGGACACTCCGCTTCTGTCGGCATGTTTCAAATGGGCTATTGGGAAGGACGCAACCGAATGATATTTCGGGTTTTTTCTCTCAAATATAATATGCCGTTTTTCGTCGATCCCGACATTTTCCAGAATGGTTGCAAATTTTCGGGTAGCCGAATATATCCTTGGGTCCATAATCTCATCAAGCCCATCGACCAGGGTTCGGCACCCCCACTCCATATTGGTGAATTCGTTTTGGGTCCAACCATGGCAGTCGTCCCCAAAAAATGCGTAATTGGTATTGAGACAGAGACTGTTTTTCAGTGCCTGATCCCTTCCAAAAAAGACGGATAAGCTGCCATCGTCACCCTTAATAGAGGAGCAACGGACAGGTATCATGTCATTCTTTGGCAGGACGAAGCTCAAGGTAAAAAAGACGGCCTTTCGAATGGCATTTGAAGAGTTTGCCCCGACGATCAGGATCAACTTTTTGAGGAGATTTATCAGGATCATGTTCTCCGATATATTCTCATCAACGCCTGCGCCGACTTTGAACTCTGGAACATGAATCAGCGTGTATTCAGGGAAAAACGACTCCATCTCCTCGCTGCTCACATGACGAAACATATGCCTTGCAAAAAGATTGGGCCATGCATCCTGGGTGATAATACGCAGTGGAATACGGCAGGACGCTTCCGATCCGGCATAGCAGTCCTGAATATAGACTGATTGATCTTTAAGCAAATCTTTCAGACTATCAAAAATGCGGTGGTAGTCCTCTATTTCAACAGGTGATACCACATCGCTCCAGTGGATATCATTTTCACTTGAGGGCTCCCTGACAAGGTATACCCCAATATCGGCAGCAGATTCAAACTTAACCTTGTTGATCACGACCGGCCCAAGATGGGCCAGTACGCCTTCACGCCGCCGGACGATCTCTTCAACGAGCCTGGGCGTCGATAAGTTGTGGGAGACCTGCTTGATTCCATGAAGATTGATCAAATCAAGACCATAGTCTCCGCTACCAAATTCGATCTCCAGAAAGGAGTTGAAAGAAAAGGCACGTTCGGAGACGGTATTGGGCACCTGGATAAAGGGCATGCCATATTTTTCGGCTGAAAACTGGTCGACCTGGCTGTCGCCGATAAAGACTGTATCTTTAGCTTCAACCTGACACTGGTCTAAAATCTTATCAAGTCGCTTCAAATGGTCCCACTTGTCGATATGCTCAGCGCCGTAGATCGCCTTCAATTTATTCAAGATTCCGAATCGTTTGGCAATTCTGGTCAATCGCGCTTTTTGACCGTCAGAACTGATCACGATATCAAGATTTTTCTGAACTGCAAAATACTCGATAAAATTAAGGAAGCCATACCGCAGCATCCAGGTGATACGCTCCTTTTTCATCGGGTCCTTGAAGATATCGGCTTGTGTCCGACTTAAATCCGGCTGGAAAATCGTGTCATGGGCGTCAACGATAATTAGTTTCGTTCCGGGAGGGATTCTGTATGTCGATTGTTCGTTTACAGCGCTCATTGATACGATCCTATATTAAATGATGTTCTGTTCCATGATTATTGTGAACTGATTTTCCAGGAAATCTATTATCGTTGCCGGTTGGTAGCAATACTGACCATTTTCGAAATGATCCAGGAGGAATGTTTCCGGTATCGCGAAAACAAGGCGGCCAATAACATGCAAATCAATTTTCCTGACCTTCAGCACAAGGTTGGCAATAGTTTTTCGGTACAGGTTATCGGGGGCCAACTCTCCGATCTGCCTGAAATAATCCCTGAGCGCTGATGCCCTCAGCTCTTTTTGAGCGAGATAGTGCGGTTCGCCCTTTTCGAACATGAGCTCAGGAAACAGCATCTCTCCAAAATCCACCGTGAAGATCGGACCCTGCAGGCCCTGTGGCAGAAGATAGTCATAGGGTTTGCGGTCTTTCGCTCCGCCAAATAGCTGATCCAGAAAGTCGGAAAGAATCAAATCGGCATAATTGCTACATTGAGCGATGATCAGATTTCCCAAGTCCTGCGAATCAGAGGTTTCTCTGTTTTGGAAAAACTGCAAATTCAAAGGGTTTGATTCCTCCCGAAACAGAGACAAGCCCCAGGTAATGTTCAACTCTCTGAACTTCTTATTCAGCACATCTACCAGGAAAGGAGAGGGGTGTGTATCCTGAATAGCTCTCGAAAGAACATACCGGTGATGATCAGGGCCGGCATGTTGTTTTTCATCGCTGAATGCCAAATTGAACCGGGAATTCTTATACCCAAAGTAATTGCGTGGAACCGGAACCCCCAGCAACTGCCCAAACACCGATGCCAGGACTTCGTGAATAACATCCCTGCCGTGGTGATTGAAGACATCGTCAAAAACAGAACCATCTTTTTCAACGAGCTTTTCTTTTCTGGAGAGGTAAAAAATGAATAACTCCCTTAATTTCGGGTCCTGGATGTTGCCGGGCTGTGTATCATCGGTAATACGTTCGATGGCAGACAACTGCCGTTGAACGACTCCTCTTTCAAAACTGACCTCGGCCACCTCAGGCTCATCCAAAAAACAGAATTTTCTTTCGGGAACAGAACAATCATCGAATTGAAAGAGGGACAGTGAAAACTCAAGAAAATTGTTATAGCTCAATGAATAACGACTGGATATCCGCAAATAAACATCTTCGCCCTTAGCGTAAAACAAGCTGCCGTCGATATTTAAAATCAAGATGTCGTGGATGTGGCATTTCGGATAATTGGTGACGCCATACTTCGAACGATCAGTTTTAAGCAACTCGATGCCTGGTCGATTCAGATCGATAACCGTCTCAACCTGGTTGATAAGCCCACTGTACATGTCATCATTATTTTCGATGTACATTCAATGCTCCATTAATTCTGTATTGTCAGATTCCATCTCTGAGCCACATATTCAGAATCGTCAAACCGATTACTGAGGGTAGTTTAGCGCTGCCGTGATTTGGTGGAATGACATACCGCAAGTCAGCGTCAGATTGCTCTGCAATCCAACATATGCCACCTCGGTTACGCTTAATGAGCTACGGTATGTGTTAACTTGCATATTCTTAAGCTATTTTTAAACCCTTTCTGCTGGGTTACATCTAAATGTACATGGGAGGAATGCAAGCGGTGACATCGTGGCAGCACGACAAGACAGATTTGTTGGCTACCGAAGAGCGCTGGGTCGATAAGGCCCGGGCTGGAGATCGTCTTGCATTCGAGAAGCTTTACCGCAGTCACTGCGACAGGATTTTTGGTCTTTGCTGGCGTATGTGCGGTGGTGATAATGCGCTGGCGGAAGACATGGTGCAGGAAGCCTTTGTCAGGGCATGGAACAAGCTTCATCTCTTTAGAGGTGATAGCAAGTTTGGTACCTGGTTGCATCGTCTGGCGGTCAACGTTGTTTTGAGTGACCGCCGTATCCGGGTCAAACGCTTGCAACGGGAACAGGAATTTGGCGATGACATTGAGCGTGTACAGGTCGGTGACCGTGATGTATTTGCGGGTTTGAGGAAAGATCTTGAAGCCGCCATCTCCGGACTGCCCGAGAGAGCGAGAACGGTACTGATTTTGTATGACATTGAAGGATACAAGCACGATGAAATCGCAGAAATGACAGGAATGGCGGTCGGTTCTTCCAAGGCACAGCTACACCGTGCAAGGAAGCTGGTCCGGGAAGTACTTAAAGACCCTGAGAATATCTGAAGGATGTTGAGAAAGAGATGAAGGAATCAGAATTACAAAACGCGATCGGGTCATTACCACGTGGCATGAAACCACGGCGTGATTTATGGCCTGGCATTGATGAGCGACTTGAGACGGTTGCGCGGGAAAGTAACGTGCAATACGTAGCGCCGTTCTGGCGTAAACCGGCAATGGCTGCAGCTGTTTTATTGGCCCTGGCCAGCGGTATATTTATAGGCCGCGGGATGGATTCGGGCCCGGCCGGTCAACTGTCGGAGACCGTGCAGGAATATGCATTGCTCGGTACCGTAAAAGCCACCGAACTGGAGTACCAGGCAGCGTTTAGTGAGCTGGTACCGCTGGATTATTCCGGTCTGCGTCTCGGAGGTGAAGAGCCGGATGCATTGAGGGGTAGCTGGGAAGCGCTGTTACAGGCTGAAACGGCACTGTTGGCGGCTTTGCAGGAGTATCCCTCAAATATTTATTTGAATGGAAAGTTACTGGATTTAAGGTCGCAACAATTACAATTCGTTAAACAACTGGCGTTGCTGGAACAAAATAACTGGAGAAGGACATGAAAGTGGGTTACCTGAAGATAATGGCGGTTTTAATGATGCTCGCATCTGTTCCCGCTTTTGCAGGGAAATCAGTGGATGAAAGCTGGGAACTCGATGCGGATGCGACGGTATATATCGAAAACATTGCCGGGATTATTGAAATACAGGGATGGGACAGGAATGAAGCGCGCCTGACCGGCGAACTCGGAAGTAGCGTGGATGAGCTGGAGATCAGTTCGAGTGGTTCCAGTCTGCAAATCTCGGTGACCAACCGCAATGAAAGAAATGTCGATGACACTGAGCTCAAGTTAATCATCCCGGCAGGGGCCAGCGTTGATGCAACAGCGGTCAGTGCGAATATCATGGTTAAGGGTCTGGATAACGAAAAACTGACGGCGTCTTCTGTCAGCGGTGATGTGAAAATGAACGCATCAAGCCAACGCGTTTCGATTGAGTCTGTCAGTGGTGATGTTGAATTTAGCGGTCACACGGTACGTATTACCGCAGAGTCAGTATCAGGGGATATAAATTTATCCGGGATCTCGGGAGAGGTATCAGCAACAACGGTTTCCGGCGATATGGAGTTAATGGCGGATCAGATCGAAAGTGGGAAATTTGAGACAGTTTCAGGTGATATGACCATGGTCGCCGAAGTATCAGGCAATGGAAAGATAAGTGCTGAGAGCATGAGTGGTGATGTGATCATGATGTTGCCGGCATCCCAATCCGGCGTATTCAAAGCACAGAGCTTTAGCGGCCGTATCAGCACGGATTTTGGTTCAGTCGATCGGGCAAAACATGGCCCGGGCAGTCATTTGAAACACGTGGCCGGAGACGGTGGTGCTGAAGTCCGGATTGAGAGTTTCAGTGGCAATATCAAATTGAAGCACGACTAGTACACTGTATAAATTGAAATTTCGGATACAAGCGTTTTTGGCTTGCGTCTCGCATCATTTGGAAGAAAAACGCGACCTACGCCGGTCTCTGCATCTCCCAGTAAAAATGCTGCCACACCCTCACGGAAATGCTGATCCTGGGCTCGAAGTAACAGTGTCTAAAAAGATACAAATCTGGACCAACCCCTATCATGACAGGTCTGCCGTGTGGAACCATTCAGGAGGTCTTTCAGCTGTTACGCTTCCTTTCCTGCAACACCAAAACTGGACCATATCCCTGAATGTCGTGGGGTTATGCTTTTCATATTCATGCAAATTATCAAGATTTTTTATTCCAGGATCATCTGGATACATGGATAGATATTCTTTCTTGGAAACAGGATTGCTGATTCTCACAGACAGACAGCACAGGAGAAGATCATCCAGAACAAACTTAATCCAGGGTAGCGTCACACGTTGTTCCTGTACATGAAAAACCAGGTCGCGACACATTGACATGGAATAAAAATCAGTCCAATTCATAATATCCTTCAACGGATTTGCAGCATCCATTTCCATAATGGCCTGTCTGAAATCTCTAATCCCCTCTGGCGTTGATGCAAACCCCTGTTCTTCAATCCAGTTTCTGCATAAAACTACAGATTGCCGGGCAACTTCACTATACAGAGCAATCTTCATAAATCCATCTGGCTTCAAACAGGTGAGAAGCTTACGCCAACCTTCGACAGGATCTTCCATATGATGGAGAACCCCGGCACAGCTTATCAAATCAAATTGCTGTCCCAAGTCTTCGAGTCCCAATATATCCGCCTGCATAAACTCAATATTATCGATACCAAACTCAACAGCTTTTTGCTTACCGTAGGCAAGACTGGGTACACTAAGATCCACTCCTAAAATGCGGGCCTCAGGGTAACGTATGGCCATATTCAATGGCTCATACCCTGTACCACAGCCTGCGATCAATATTTCTTTTCCCCGCCCCCTGGCCCTCTGTTTTTCTGTAAGAACCGGAATATCGAGGTGACGCCACCGGGGGTATGGGTTTTCCTCGTATTGTTTTGCAACAGAGGATGACACAACACTTTGCACAGAATCATTTGAGGACGAAATAGCAGAAATAGTATCTCGGTATTCCCTGGTTTTCGTGGGGATAGAGACAGTATTTTTTATGAGAAGCATAAATGCATCACTCTGTGAATCGGCGCTTGCTTCTACGATTGTGCCTGCGCAGTCGAGTTGCATTAAATCCTTATAACAAGAAATAAGTGCAATGCTGGCCATGGCGTTCACATCGACTTTAGCCGACAGGTCCAACTCACCTTCCAGTGCGTCAGCCATTATCTGCTCTTGTTTTGTACAGCGATAAACATATTCATTAAGATGGCAATGCTCTGCTAGCGCACAAAGAAAAGGCAGGAATATTTCTGCATCATAATCATCAAAGCGCAATATGAAGACATGCCTGAAGAACGTCACTATGCGCTCATACCTTGCATTCGTTGCGTGCAAGGATTTTAGTCCAAGCAATAAAAATGGGTCTGTAAGAGGCTCCGCAAGCTCCTTGAAATTCACTTCTTCTGCTTGCTGTTTAAAATCGCCCTGCTGTGTTAATGATGCAAACTTTATGAATGCAGGATCTAGCAGTAATAATGAATGCCACGAAGTGGAAAATGAGCCGGCGTCTATATCAGGGTTGCCCATGCATATTTTAATGGCTTCTTTTATAACAGCGGTTTCAGCTGTCAATTTATAAAATTCCAGATGGTCTATCATCTGGGCAAATTTGGTCTGATAGACGGTGTTCTTCGTGTCCCTCATAATGGCGTGAGTCATTACCAATATGGCTTTTTGAACATTCCCCGTGACACCATGCAAATAGCTAAGATTGCTATAAAAGATGGCATTTCCGGGACTTAGAAAGCATACCCGTTCTGCTGCCTGTATAGCCTGGGCTATCTTTCCTGTACGTGCCAGGCTACCACCAAGAATATTTAATGCCGTGACATTATCAGGATCTTTAGCAAGAATTCTGCCACATATGTTTTTGGTATCTTCGAATTTGCCTTGATTAAAACTCCGTACCGCTTCATTGAGTTCGGCGGTCACATCAATTTTCTTTGGTCCTGTATCCAAGCAGATGTACTCCCATCTTGAAGGGTAAAACACATTGAGTTCAGAGTGTACGGCTTCAAAGCATTTGGCATCGCTTGAGCTATTTTCTAAGAGATACTTTTCTGCCGGTTCGTTCTCCAGTCTAGCCTGCCAGGCGCAGAATTTGTACTGTCCTTTGCATCAACGTCCTAGACTTGATCATTGATCGTCGATCCAGAATGTCGTTTCTTCTTCCGTTATGCACATCAGCCGGTGTCACGTTGTCCAGCGACTTCTGGTTCCGCTTTTGGTTTCAGACATTCGAATTGCTAAAAACAATGCCTGGTGCCTATCCGGTCTGCGTTTGCGACCTCATCCGGTCCATGCAACATCTAAACTCTAACTACAGAGCGAAGGATGTTGAAAATGAAGTACCAAACGTCGTTATCTATAATCCCGGCCGGGCGAGATCAGCTTTATTCTTTTTGATATCCCCACTCTTCTACCCATCCATCCAGGGGTTCGAAACTCGCCCCAATCCATTCCTGGTAATGTTTCCATTTACCGATCGAGGAATTGTAGAGTGGCTGAATCACCTGGGAGGAACTTGGTGTCGATATGTGACGCGATTTTGCCGTTGTTTGATAATCGAACAATGAATCTTCCCATTCTAAATCCAGAAAATCGGTTAATGCCCTTACTTCATCCGCAAAGTTTTCCACGACTTGCTCGTAACGGACAAAATGCATTGGTAAAGCGTCGGCATTACGTATCTTAACTATGATATTCATCACTTGATCATAAAAAGTGACTGCTGTATCCAGGTTAAGCAATTGGAACATCGCCGGATTCAAACCAAATCTTTGTTGGTAACTGCTAAACACACAGTCCCTCGGGTCGCGCAATGCGACAATAATTTTTGCGCTTGGGAAAAGTTTATAAATATGCAACAGGGAGGCGGCATTGAGTGGCAATTTATCGATAATGACAGGTCCTGCTTTATGTGTGCCTATTTCCCGATTTACGTTTCTCCAGTATTTTTGACGTATTTTTTTTAACTCGGAGTCATTCGCCTTAAGCAGTTCACTCAAACCCTTTTCCGTCGCTGGAAACCGGATATGGGCATCGATCAGGTTTTCTTTTTCCTCAACAACAGTAATGAGGGAATGGGAAGACAGAATTTGATCAAGCAAGGTGGTCCCGGAGCGTGGAAAACCTATCAAAAATACGGGGGACTTACTATCTGCAGTTCGATTAGAAAAGTCGAAGTTTTGAATTGCTTTGTCAACCTGTCGCATAGCCTCAGGTGCATAGGGCGAATCCGTGTTTTGCATTTGAGTTTTAAAAGCCTGATGCAATGCCTGATTTGAGTTCCGGTAAAATGTAAAAGCGATTCTATAATTCTTCATTATTTCATGGGCATAGGCGCACTTTCCGCCAGCAACTGCAAAATTAACCGGCGACAACTTTTGCGTTTGAATGAGAGGCAACAGCTGTCCAATCACTTCATCAAACTTCTTTTCTTTAGTCGCAATGTTTGCCAGGGTAAGGCGTGCAATAAAATGATCAGGATTGATTTCCAGAGCCCGTTCAGCAAACGACTTTGCTTCATCAAGTTGATGTTCCTTTTCCAGAATCGACGACAGGTTTGCCAGCGCATCAGCGAATTTCGGTTGCTGCTTAATTACTCCCTGGTAGAGACGCCTGGCTTTGGAGTACTTGTGTTGAGACTCAAATAAACTTGCCAGGTTATGACGGGCCTGGAAATACCCCGGGTCTATCTTCAGTGCTTTTATGAAATACGCTTCGGCTTTAACAGGTTCATTTAACATATTTTCCACCGACCCAAGATTATTTAACAGGTGCAGGTTCTTAGGTGCGGCTTTTAGGCCCTTTTGAAACAACTGGCGGGCCTGCTTCAGTGAGCCGCGGTCTTTTTCGAGTAAACCCATTAATAGAAGGGCATCTGGCTGTCTGGGGTAATCTATAAGAATGTTTCTGCATATCTGCTCAGCCTGCTGTTGATAGCCTCGTTGATATAGTTGAATTGCCTGTTGTATTTTTTGTTGCATTGATTCTTTCCGGTTTCGCCTCATTAGTCGCCTGGTTCAGGCCAAAACCTGTCATTTGAATGAAGGCTGATTTGCCACCAAGTTTATAACAGCCAATCGTTGGAATGTGGGGTTTTTAATGGCAGGTGGCGACGCAACCAAGGTCATGAATGGTTTCCTGAACAGTTTCCAATAGTTGTAATCCCTGTGCTGGTGTATCCTTGCGGATTAGGAATCCGGTCCAGATTGAGATACTCAATGCCTGAGAAAATACTATTTGTAAATAAAGCTCTGTCACAAGCCAAGTCGATGGAACAGGATGGAAAGTTCACTCAAGCTGAACATGTCTATCGAGAGATACTGAAACAGCATCCCACGAATAAACTTGTAAAAAAACGATTGGAGTCAGTGCGGAAAATCAGGGCAGGTCAAGGCCATTCCGCGCCTGCATCCGTGTCGCTGCAGGCAGGGATTGAGGTTCTGGTCAATTTGTTCAAACAAGGGCGCTTGCCCGAAGTACTGCACCAGGGCGAGGTTTTATCCCGCCAGTTTCCTGGTGATCCAACCCTGCCTAATATCCTTGGCGCGGCGAATGCCAGAATGGGGCAGACTGAAACAGCCCTGGCCTGCTATGACCGGGCCCTGGCGATCAAGCCGGACTTTGCCGAGGTACATAATAACCGGGGAAATGTTCTCAGCCGCCTGGGCCAGCATGATGAAGCAATTGCCAGTTTTCGCAGGGCTCTGCAGATCAAGCCGGAGTATGCCGAAGCACACAATAACCTGGGTGTTGCTCTATATGATGCGGGTGAGCTTGACCAGGCGACTGCCAGTTACCGGCAGGCACTGAGAGTCAGGCCGTCTTATGCAGAGGCACAGAATAATCTCGGCAACGCACTTGCAGACCTGGGTCAACCGGAGGTTGCGTTGGCAAGTTTCAGTGCGGCACTTCAATTGAATCCGCGTTATTTCCAAGCCTACTACAACCGCGGCAATATACTCAGGTCCATGGGCAGACACGATGAGGCCATCGACAGCTTTAACACTGCCATTGGACTCAGGCCTGATTATGCTGAAGCGTTCAATAGCCTTGGCAACACCCTGAATGAGCAGGGCAAGCACCGGCAGGCGATAGAAAAACTGACCCGTGCCATTCAAATCAGACCCGACTATAGCGAGGCGCACTGCAATCTTGGTAATGCCTTGAGTGATTCGGGACGGCCTGATGAAGCCCTGTCAAGTTACCGCACTGCTTTGCAGATAAAGCCAGGATTCGTCGAGGCCCAGTGTTGCCTGGGTAATGTCCTCAGTTACCTTGGCAGACGGGAGGAGGCAATTGATTCTTATTGCCGCGCGCTGGAACTGAAGTCGGACCATACCGCTGTGTTTAATAACCTGAGTCAGATCAAGACCTATGAGCGTGACGACCCCCAAATAGACCAGATGCAAAAATTGCTTAAAAATCCGGATATTGCCGAGACTGACGTCATGCATCTTGGTTTCGCACTGGGTAAAGTCCATGATGATCTGGGCGATGTGGATCAGGCTTTCAAGTACTACCAGGAAGGCAACCGGCTGAAAAAGAAAGCCCTTGGCTATCACATCAGTTCGGACCAGGTCCGGTTCAAACAGATCAAATCACTTTTCAGCTCTTACTCCCAAAAGGCGGACCCGGTTATCGAATCAGGCAGTGATTTCAAGAATCAACCCATCTTTATTGTGGGAATGCCGCGTTCGGGAACAACCCTTGTTGAACAGATTCTCGCCAGCCATTCCCAGGTTTTCGGCGCGGGTGAGTTAGAAGCCCTTAGCCGGATGATGAACCCCATGTTAAGAGAGAAAACATTGACCGGGCAATTTGAGCTCGATGAAACTGATCTGGTAAATCTGAGGAAGACCTACCTCGGAAAAATCAACGAATTACCCGGGTCTGAGCCATTCATCACCGACAAAATGCCGATTAATTTCAGGTGGGTCGGATTTTTGCTGCTGGCGATGCCCGGGGTAAAGATCATCAATCTCCGGCGTGATCCTGCAGCGGTTTGCTGGTCAATTTTCAAGCATCATATCGGCGGCGGGGAAAATGGCTACTCCTACGACATTCTTGATGTTGCCGAATACTATAATCTTTACGCTGACCTGATGGAGTTCTGGCGACAGGCCTTTCCGGGTCAGGTTTACGATCTTGATTACGAGTCACTGACGGAAAACCAGGAGCAGGAGACACGTCGCTTACTTGAATACTGTGGTTTGGACTGGGAAGACCAGTGCCTCGATTTTCATAAAACACGGCGCAGTGTTCAGACATTGAGCGCCAGGCAGGTCCGCAAGGCGATGTATACCGGTAGTTCCCGGGTGTGGCGTAAATATGAGACCCATCTCCAGCCGATGCTTGAATCGCTGGGTATTGAAGCCGGGGATCCTGATGCATCCCAAGGATGAGCTGTGATCGATGCCCCTGGCATAAATGGGATAAAATACGGTATCTGCAATGCGCACCATCGAGTATGCGCCAGCGAGTTAAACAGGCAATCACTAAATGCAAGACTTTGAAGAAAATATCTCACCGCCAGAAACTGCGGAGAAACACTTTTCCGCGATTAAATCCCTCGAAGAACTGGTCGCGAAAGAACCTGACAATCTGGATTATCGTTTCGAATTGGGACTGGGGTGTCTGAAGTTCGGCCAGGTCGAGAGGGCTGAATCCTTGTTTCGTTCCTGTGTTGAGTCGGGATTCGATAATCACAAGCTGCAGTTAAACCTGGGTCACGCACTGAAGGCGCTGGGACGATCAGAAGAGGCCGCAGTCTGTTATAAGCTGTTAATCGACGGTTTTGAAGACGACCATGCGGCAGTTGCTTACTGGAGCCTGGCGAACCTGAAGGACTATCGCTTTACCGATGATGAGATAGTCTTTTTACGTGGGCGCGTGCAGACGACCGAAGCGAAGCCGGGCTACCGTGGCTTAATGCTCTTTGCCCTCGGCAGTGCACGGGAGCAGCAAGGTCTCTATCATCAGGCGTATATGGCCATGTGTGAGGCAAATATGATTTTGTCCGAGCATCGGCCTTTTTTGGGCGATCTGTATGGCCACCTGGTGGTGGCCCTGTCAAAAACAACACGCAACCGCGTAACGCCTGCGAGAACGCAGGGTCCGACGCCGATATTTGTAGTAGGCATGCCACGATCGGGTACGACGCTGGTGGAACAAATCCTGGCCAGTCATTCGAATGTCGAGGCCACAGATGAGTTGCCCTACCTGGAACGCATCGGTCTTGAGCTGGAGCAAAGCGGCGGCTACGCGAAGGCGTTGTTTACACTTAGTGACGAACAGCAGCAAAACTATGCCTCCCGGTACCTGAAACAGGTCGCGCCTTACCGGCAACTTGGACTGGACTATTTTATCGATAAGAACCCGACCAACTTCTTACACATCGGCTTGATCAGGGAGTTATTCCCGAACGCCAAAATCATCAATGTCGTTAGAGACCCGCTAGATAATGCGATGAGTGTTTTCAAGCAGTACTTTCACCATGGAAACGAGTTCAGCTATAGCCTGGCGGGAATCGTCTTTTACTGGCAGGGATATCTGACCCTGATGAAGCATTGGGAACAGCTATACACGGGGGAGATATTACATCTTGGTTACGAGGCCCTGGTGAATCATCCCGAAGATAAAATCACTGAAATCCTGGAGTATTGTGGCTTAGCTGTGGAGCCAGAGTGCTTCCGGTTTTACGAGTCGGACCGGCCGGTACTGACACCCAGTGCGAGCCAGGTACGCAACCCCATTTCCGCCCGTTCGGTGGGAAGCGGCAAAAATTATGAACCATTCCTCAAGTCGGTGATACCCGCGCTGGCCGAGATCAAGCGAAAGTGCCGCGAAGTGCTCGGTGTCTGACCAGTGCCACAGGCTAAAAAGGAAACTATAAATGTTAGTTGATGAAAATCGTTTAAGCAAAATTGGCCGAATGGCCGCGCAGAAAAATGATTGGAGCACGGTGTTCACCTGTGCCCAGGGGTTGATCAAAAGAAATAATTTGAATCCAGAGGGTTTCTTCTTTCTTGGTTTGGCGGAAAAAGCTGCACGCCAGCCATTGAAATCAATCGGTGCATTTGAAAAATGCCTGTCTTTGGACGAATCCCGCTTTGACGCAGGAATAGAACTAGCAAGTCAATATCATATATTAATCAGAAATGACGAAGCCATTGCCTTGTTGGAAAAATACAAAGACATGCTGGCTGATAATCCCTGGTATCTGGATATGGCGGGAACAACATATAACACGATGGGAAAACCCCTGCAGGCAGTTCCCCTGTTTGAAATGGCTGTGAAACTCCAGCCGGACGCTGCATTTTTCCTGACCCATCTCGCTGCAGCCTATGTGTTTCTTGGGGAGATAGAAAAAGCAAAGGCAATCTATAAGAATTTATTACTGAAAACCCCGAATCATCAACGCAACCATTTCTATCTTGCAAGACTGGAGACGGCCACCAACTCAAACCATGTGGATCAGATGAAGGCGATACTCGAGCAAGAGAACAAGCCGGAACCAGCCAATGTATTTATAAACTATGCATTGGGTAAAGAATGTGAGGATCTGGAGAACTGGGACGAAGCATTCAATTATTACAGGAAAGCCGGAAACGGAGTGAAGGCAGTACTGGATTACAGGGTTGAACAGGATGAAGCTTTGATTGAGCAGATCATTCTTTCCTGCGATGAGCAGTGGTACCAAACCAAGACTGGCTCAACACTAAAAAGGCCAAACGATAAAAAACCAATATTCCTGGTCGGCTTACCCAGATCTGGAACGACGTTGGCGGAAAAAATTATTTCCGGGCACTCTAAAATAGAAAGTATTGGAGAGACACAATATTTTGAATTAGTCCTAAAGATGAATAGTGGTGTTAACAGCCCTGGAAAAATGACAGCGAAGATAATTTCGTCATCAATCAACTCCGATTTGAATGAACTGGGCAGACAATATTTAGACAAATCGAAGTATCTTTGGGGGGACAAGGAATATTTTATTGATAAGTTGCCTCACAATTACCTGCATCTTGGGTTTTTTGCGGCAGCTTTCCCGGACTCCCCGATTATCTGGATCAAACGAAACCCGATGGATGCCTGCCTGGCGATGTTCAAGCAGTTGTTCATGGGGGTTTACGAGTTCACTTACGATTTTGATGATTTAGCCCGATATTATGTCATCTACGACAAATTATACAGGCACTGGAAAAGCATATTAGGGCATAGAATTATAGAAATTGAATACGAAAATCTTGTAAGGGATATCGCCGGAGAGACGGAGGTGGCTCTCGGCAAGATGAACCTGGATTATGAGGTGAACTGTATTAATTTTAATGAAAATATTACGCCAAGTTCTACTGCGAGCTCGGTGCAAGTCAGGGAAAAAGCCCACTCAAGGTCGGTTATGAAGTGGAAACATTTTGCTGAGCATCTTGAACCGTTGAGATTAAAATTAGAGACCGCTGGCATCGCACTTTGAGAGCAAGGGTACGTCCCGTCCAGTGCTAAGAGCGGTCAACGATATAAGGACTTGAGTCCATACTTACGCCGGCATTTTATCCGCGCTAAGTCCCCATGCCAATATGTCGTCCTTTGTGTAAATTACGGAGGCCTTTATTTCGGTGAAACCCAGTTCGCTCAATTTTGCCTGGAGACTCTCGATAGCGCTGTCATCAAAAGCAACAGAGGTCATCTGTTTGAAGCGCTCATGTGACGCCTGGTGTTCTTCAGCCAGGGAGGAAATGAACTGACGTCTGTCCTGAGCGGGTGCACCCATCATCTTGAAAAACTTCAGTGCATCAGTCATTACTTCAAACATGGTGGCGTTTGCTGTTTTAAGGTCTGTATTACCCAGGTATTTATCTGCCATCTGGTTGATGAGCATACGTCCTTCCTCTGCCCTTGGATTTGATCCCAATTCTGTAATAGAGGGAGTTTTGTCTCTTTCAGTGCTAATGGAATTGAGGGCATCGATGATTCTGTTGAGATCGTCACTATTGTATTCCGAGATTGCCCGGCGCGACATTGTGGTCACCATGGAATCATCATGATGCAACAAGGCGCAGAATTGACCACCCGGCTTCAATAATCGCGAGACCTCCGGAAGGCTCTGGTCAAAATCTGAATACTCGATTCCAAATACCGATGCTACCAGTCCAATCGAGGCATCCGCTTCCGGAACATTTTCAGCGGGGGTCTCGGAATGTAAACTTACCTCTATTCCGCTTTCGGAGAGTCCCTGCTCGGATACCGCGCTGAGCCTGACTCTGGCAAGATCCACACCAATATACTTGCCTTTGATACCGGATGAAATCATCGCAGGCAGCAGTGAGCAGTTACCGCAGCCCAACTCCAGCACCACTGAGCCCGTGGGCAGCGTGGTTAATTTGGAATGCCACCAATCGGCGACGGGACCTGCATAACCCTGCTTGAAATAATCACCAAAGGTAGTGCTGTGCCCGTGGCGCCAGAACAAAGACCATGGATTCATTGAATTTCCCAAGTAAAAAAAAGGCCTGCTTGCGCAGGCCTTTTATTCTAAACGTTAACAAACTACATATCGATGGACCATCTTATGAACATGACCCGGCCAATATTTGGGTACAGGTTCTCATCGGCATTATTACCGCCGTTGTCAAATATTGGATCTTCGTTGAACACATTATTTGCACCAATAGTGAAGGTTCCATATTTCTCGAAGCTGTATCCAGCCTGCAAATTAAATATATTAAAGGTACCGTATTTGCCATCGCCTTGGAATTGCTTCTGATCTCCGACGTAGTTCCAGTTTAAGCTGGCGAACCAGTCACTAAGATTCCAGGTCAGCAACGTATTGGCCTTCCACTCAGGAACACCAAAGACACCGTTAACATAAGACCCGGCATAATCTCCGATCTCTCCTCCATATGTTATCTCTTGTTCATACTTTATATAGTAGGTTGCATTGAAGTTGAGACCAAAGTCACCTATTCCAGTGGCAAATCCACCGCTTACTCCCATATCAAGGGATTGAAAGTTAAGATCTTGCGTTGCGTTTTGCCAACCTGCGTAGATCTCAAATACACCACCCGAGGCGTTACGTATAACGTTGGGGTTGCCACCCTGTGTTTCGTAGTCAATGTCCAGTTGATCCTGTGCACCAGTGAGTCCGATGCCGTCCTTAATTGTCAGGTTGAAATAATTAAGGGTAGCTAACCAGTTATCAGTAAATTGCCAGTCAGCACCAAGGGACCAGCTTACGGAATTCTCTGCATCGAGATTCTCGTTCGAACCGCGGTAAGTGGTCTTTTGCCCCGAAGGACAATCTTCTCTGGATACTCCCTGCTGCTCACATCCCCAGAAATCTGTTGCCCTATCAGCAGAGAACGCGGTTGCGCCGTAAAGGTTGGACAGATCGGGAGCACGGAAACCCTGACCCCATGATCCTTTGAACCTTAAACGTTCATAGCTGGGGATCTGAATAATAGTGCCAATTCGAGGAGACCATGCAGAACCGAAATCGGAATAATTATCGTAGCGAAGAGCTGCGTCAATTTCCAGCCAGTCGGTAATCGGGAAGATTGCTTCAGCTGAAATAGCCGTAACGTCACGGGCACCTGCAGCTGAGTTACCAGCAGAACCACCGACGAGACCGGCTTCAGACTGACCGTCTACCAGTGCTTGATAATCTATCTCGAAGTACTCAGCAGAAATGAAAGCTGTCGCTGCACCACCACTCATCTCGAACATGTCGAACTGCATACCGCCAAATACTTTCCACAGTTCCTGTGTATCGTCGTTTATCGTGGTGGTCTTCAGGTTAGCGATGAACGTATCCAGGTCGTCAATTTCGTACTGAATGTTGTAACCAAGACCGGCGTAGCTCAGGTAGTAGTTACCCAGTGATGAAGAAGTATACGCGGAGTAGGTGTAGTACGTTTCCCAAGAAATAGAACCATCGGTGTCACCCTTAAGACCAATGTTAACATCGGTCAGGGTGTCGGTAACATTATTGTCGCGGGTACCGATGTCGACCCAGCGGAAATAACCATAGGTTGCACCGACGTCATTTCGAGGATCACCAGGGATGGTTGGGCCAGGTGCCGCAGGCGGAGCATAGCGACCGAACGATTTATTCTGGGCAAACAGGACGTCTGCATAGAGATCAATATTGTCGGTCAGTTCGTACGTACCACTCACCCAGTTGTTGAGACGCTCAAGGCCGGCGCGGTTGGCTGAAACCAGACCGTATGCATAACCGCAGTAATAACCGCTATCTGTCCCACCCCAATTGAAGTCAGCATTCATGACACCCGCGAAACCATTCTCTTCATTACAATTCGCACCCGGTGATATATACCACGTGCTCTGATCATTTGGATCAAAAGGTTTATCCGCATCGTAAGTTGGGTTGATAAGTGAATAGCCGTAGAAGGATACACCTACTGTTTCTACGCCACCCAGAATTTCGC